>LSQX01039301.1_pt2 | contig 46757 bp, 42 predicted proteins | sample 654561 | NCBI WGS metagenome assembly LSQX01 (sample SAMN04489861, study PRJNA283612) | anaerobic digester metagenome | isolation source: 4 biogas reactors fed with cattle manure at either 37C or 55C with and... | place: Denmark: Kongens Lyngby | collected 2014
ACATATAAAATTATAAAAAATATCAGCAATTTTGTTGAAAATATAATTGTAAACAGTGCAGTATACAGTTTTTTTACCGCCGATTTCGATATGTTTGAAAAATGGAGAGCCAGTTATATAGGGACAGGCTTTTATAAAATATGCGCTTTTGTCTGGTTAAAACTCACAGGACTGTTGGATTGGATAAAACGTTATAGCAACTATAGCATCTTTGTTAAGGTAATCAGATTTCCCTATTCTGTTATCGGTAAAAATGCCATAAGGGAAAATACTGTACTGGGTCTGGGTATAATCTTAACAGCCATAGGAAATACGGCGGCGCTGAACTTGGTCGGGATTGTTTTAATCAGTTATATTTCGCTATTCAAGATTGAAAAAGGGATTTATGCAATCGGGTTTTTAATCCCTTTCGTAAATTCTACTAATTTGACCATGCTCGTCATAGGCCTCTCTGTCAGTTTTATATTAAATGTCAGGAAGATTTATCCTCTAAAAATAGAACCTTATTTTGTATTGTTTTTTATACTGTTGGTTGGTTCCGTTATAACCTCCCCCGTCAAAGGCAGCAGTGCCGGGACATTTATATTATATTTGAGTCCTTTCGTTTGTGGATATATTTTGATACACACCTTAGATAGAAAAGAAAAGTTATTCAACTTGTTTAAGCTAAATGTTCTGTCCGGGGTATTTCAGAGTATATACGCATTGTTACAGTTCAGATTCGGAATTTCCATGGGAGGCACATGGATAGATGTTGAACAATTCGGCGAGATCACAACCCGTGCCATGGGAACCCTGGGGAATCCCAATGTATTGGCTGAATATTTGGTGCTTGTGATAATGATGGGCTGTATACTTTTGTTCACAGAAAAATCTATAACAAACAAACTACTTTATGTTGTATCAATAGGCATAATGCTCCTGGGTTTGGGTCTTACCTATTCCAGGGGGGGATATCTATCGCTCATATTCGCAATATTTATATTTTTAGTTTTGATAGATAAAAGATTAATAGTACTGTTTGGCATAGGTGGGGTGGGCGCTGCAATGTTTATGCCGGGTATCATTTTAAGAAGATTGGCCTCCATAACCAATTTGGCCGACACCTCAAATCTCTATAGAATTTCCATATGGACGGGAACACTGGGTTTAATCCGCAGTCATTGGTTAAAGGGTACGGGTCTGGGGTTGGTAGCATTTTCTGAAAAATATCAATATTTTATCTATGGAAGTGCCATAGCTGTGCATTCTCATAATCTGATCCTCCAGATAACTGCCGAGATGGGCATATTCGGGATAATTGCTTTTCTTATATTTGCAGGGGCATTGGTCAAGTGGGCTCTGAACAGCGGTGTCAATATGAAGAGCAGGGATATGAGATATGTGATATTTGCATTGGTCGGTGCTGTGGGCGCTCATATATTGCATGGGTTTGTGGATTTTGTATGGTATGATCCGAGAATTTTGTTTATGTTTTGGGCAGTCGCGGCAATGCTTATCTGTGGCATCATCAGGGGACAGGAGGCATACTGTGGTTAAGGTTATCCATATCATCGCGGATTTAAGTTTTGGCGGTGCAGGGCGGTATTTATTCAATGTGTTGAAATATTTTGACCGTGAAAAATATCAGGTAGAAGTTATCTGCCATGGCAAAGGTCAGCTATATGAAAAACTGCTTAGGGAGACAGATATAAAGACTCATCTAGTGTCTCCTACTACCAAGGCAAAAAGTTTTAGCATAGAAATATTGAAAGGTGTTTACCGCATACTAAAAAATGAAAAACCGCATATAGTCCACGTTCATGCCAGTTTAGCGGGGAGAATTGCGGCCAAGGCACTGGGAATAAAAGTTGTACTGACAAAACATTGGAGACAAAATAAAGGGTTGCCTCTTCTCAATAAAGCTACGGCCAACATATTGACAGATAGAATTATAGCTGTATCCCAATCGGTAGCTATTTCGTTAAGGGAAGCAGGGATCTCCGAAAAGATGATAACCGTCATTTATAACGGGATAGATGTAACGACCTATCGGCAACCCGCATTAAAGGATTATAAAAAAATATGGAATATTGAAGATAAAAAGGTCATAGGAATTGTTGGCAGGCTAGAACCGGAGAAGGACCACGAAACTTTCCTGAAGGCTGCCAAAATACTGTGTGAAGAAAGGGATGATGTCCATTTTGTTATTGCGGGCAAGGGCTCAAAAGAACAGGAACTGAAAGACCTCGCAAAGAGATTGGGCATATGTGATGATATAACCTTTGCCGGATTTTTACCTGATATACGGGACGCTGTCGAGGCCTTTGATATTTCGGTTTTAACCTCAACCAACGAGGCTTTCGGGCTTGTTCTCGCAGAGAGCATGATACTGGGAAAACCGGTTGTTGCCACAAATCTGGACAGTATTTATGAGGTAGTCGGGGACGGAGGGGTGTTTTTTGATGTTGGGGACTATGAAGCCCTGGCGGACGCATTACTGTCACTGATAGATGACCCATCTATCGGGGAAAGTTTGGGGGCAATAGGTAAAAATCGGGTGTTAAATATGTTTGATGCCGGAAGGATGGTGTCGGAACTGGAAGAGGTTTATGAAGAAATATTATGTCGATAAGAAAATATAGGGGGAAAATATTATGCAAACAAATGGTAAAAAACTTTTATTGGTTATAACGATTGGTTTTATACTCGTGATCGGACAGTTTGTTTATGCAAACACAAAAGAACCCGGGACTGATGAGGACCCCTTGGTTACACTGTCATTTGTAGAACAGAGGATAGAACAGTTGAGGTATTACATAGATGAAAAAGTGAAAAGCAGCAGCGGGGACCATTCTATCGAATCAGGAGCCGGTTTTGAGGTTGCGGAACTGAAAGCAGGCAGTAGTTTAATCGGAGGCCAAAGTACGGAATTGATTTTGAGAAGTGGCAAAGCTACGGCCATCGATAGCCCGATGGGAGGGTTGTCTGATGTGACGGGAGCAAAAGACTTGGTTAAAAATGAAAATGTGCCCACTAATCATTTATTGATTATTCCAAGAGATGATGGAAGAGGAATTAAAGCAACAACTGATATATTTGTTATGGTAAAAGGCAGTTACGATGTTAGGTGGTAAAAAGGAAAAGATATAGAAGGAGAGTATGATTATGAAAGAATTGAAGATCCTTCTACCTACGACAAGATTGGATATCGGAGGAGCGGAAACCCATGTTTTGGGGTTAGCAAAACAGCTGAAAAGGATGGGTCATTATCCAATTATCATATCGAGCGGGGGTGTTTATGTGGAGGAGTTAAAGAGGGAAGGTATTCCCCACCATTACGCACCACTGGACGATAAAAGGTGTACTGATCTATTAGAATCGTTTAAAATTTTTGGTGGAATCATCAAGGAAGAAAAAATTGATATAATTCATACTCACGGAAGAATAGCTTCACTGATATCTAAAACTGCAAGTATCGTTTACAAAGTTCCTTTTATGACCACCGCCCATGCTTTATTCAGCCATGGGGGAGGATTAAAGTATTTAACATTTTGGGGGGACGAGGTTATAGCCATAAGCGAAGATGTAAAGCAACATCTGATGGATAAATTCGGGGTCGGAGAAGAAAAAATCACCATTATAGAAAATGGCATCGATACATATGCATTCAATACATATTCGAACAATATGAATTTAATTGAAGAGTTAGGGCTGGATAGGGATTCCATAAAAATACTTTATATCAGTAGACTTTCGGGAACATTGGCTGATTTAGCGGTACGGATAATAAAAAGTTTTCCCGAATTGAGTAGGAAATTGGACAAAGTAGAGTTGCTTATTGTGGGAGATGGTGACGATTATGAACAGGTTAGAGGTGTACATAGGCAGATCGATCCCATGAAAAAATCAATTAAACTTTTGGGAAAGCGTACAGATATACCTGAAATTATGAATAGTGCAGATGTTGTGGTAGCGGTCGGCAGAACGGCACTGGAGGCCATGGCTGTAAAAAAACCTGTCATCCTGGCAGGCGGGGAAGGCTATTTGGGTTTGTTATGTCCCCAAAATTATGATTTGGCCAAGAGCACCAATTTTACCGGCAGAAACATAGGCCATCTTTATACCGAAGAGCGGTTTATCAACGAGGTGGTAAGGCTTTTCAGTGTATTATCCGAAGAAGAAAGGGAAACATTGGGAGAATTTGGGCGTAAGAAGGTAGAGGAGCAATTTTCTATCAAAAGGATGACAGAGAAAACTGTCAAAATTTATGAAAAATTGTTAAGGAACTGGGGGCATTTTAATGAGGATAATTGATCAAAAAGGAAGACTTTTTGGCAAGATAAATCTGTTCGATTTATTCGTGTTGGTTTTGCTGATTGCTGTAGCTTTCTTTGTATTTAACAGATATATCGGTAAACGTGTGATCAGCACCGTAGCGACAAGGGAGATAACCTTTAAACTGTTTGTTAATAACGTGAGAAATGTAACCACGGATGCAATTCAGGTAGGAGACAAGTTAATGCATTCCGAAACAAATCAGATGGTGGGGGAAATTATTGAAAAGGAAGTAATGCCTTCCCGAAAACATGTAACCACAGAAGATGGTACAATTGTAAATGCGGAGATACCTGAACGATATGATGTGTTTTTAACGGTAAAGGCCGACGGAACAGTGACTGATAGGGAAATTGCTATCGGTTCGGGAGCTATCAGGCTCGGAACTGAAGTTAAGGTCAGGACTAACAGGTATGGGGTTACGACAACGGTTTTTGATATAAAATATGAGGAATAATTTTGTTACTATCCCGGTGCAAACATACGCCTAGGGAGGAAGAAACTGATGAAAAATGTATTTTTGTTCGGCTATTACGGTTTTGAAAATACAGGCGATGAAGCTATGCTGCAAGTGATTGTTCAGCAATTTCGGCGTGTATTGCCGGAAGTAAAATTAACCGCCCTTACCTACAGGGCGAAGGATACTATAGAAAGGTACGGAATTGATGCCGTCAGCAGAAACCATTTTAAAGGTGTTGTGGACACTATCAAAAGGTCGGATTTCGTTATAAGTGGCGGGGGCTCTTTGTTACAGGACGTCACAAGCAGCAGGTCCCTTATTTATTACTTGGCCATTATATATTTAGCCAAAAGGTTGGGCAAAAAAGTCATGTTTTATGGGAACGGATTTGGGCCCATCATTAAACCCTTTAACAGGAAACTCGCTAAACATATTGTTAATAAGGTGGATATAATAACTGTACGGGATCACGGTTCCAAGGAAAAGTTGGGGCTGTTGGGAGTTAAAAGGGATGTCACAATAACTGCAGATGTCACCTTTGCTATGGATTTGCCCCCTAAAGAGGTTATTGAAACAATTTATAGGGATGAAAAAATAGATGAAACAAAAAAAATGGTAGGCGTATCTGTGAGAAGATGGTATGGGGAGGATACATATAAAAGGGCAATAGCAAGGATTTGTGAGGAACTGATAGACAGAAATTATGAGGTGATTTTTATTCCCATGCAATACCCCGAGGATACCCATATTTCTAGGGAGATTGCTGATTTGATGAATAAAAAACCCAAAATAATAGAAAGCAGATATAACCCCGAGGAGATAATAGGTATTATTAGCAGATTAGACTTGTTGATTGGAATGAGATTGCATTCACTGGTTTTTGCCGCTGTTGCTGCAGTTCCTATGGTGGGACTGGAATATGATCCCAAAATCTTGAGCTTCTTGAATTTGGTAAAACAACGGAGCGCAGGGAAAGTGGAGAACTTGGATATTACTCATCTTCGGGAAATTGTTGATGAAGTCATAAACACAAGGGAAGAATATAAACGTAATTTAATGGAAATCCGCGACGAACTGAGAGAAAAAGCGGAATTAAATATAAAAATACTGGAGCAGTTTATCAAAAAAGGTGAAAAGAGATGAGGAAACAGGAAAGCATATTAAATATCAAGTTCGATATAGTCAATCAGGATGAAACATTAGAGAAATTAATTGCTTTTCTGGATGAAGAACCGCCACCAAAAGAAATATATACGCCTAATCCCGAGATAGTGATGCTGGCGCAAAAAGACAGGGAATTATTCAGGATACTCAACAATGCGGATTTAGTATTAGCGGATGGAATCGGTATAATTATAGCTTCTAAATTGAAAGGCCTGCAGCTGAAACACAGGGTCACAGGTGTGGATACTATGGATAAATTATTGCAGTATTGTGGGGAAAATAAAAACTCATTTTTTATATTTGGAGGAAAACCGGGGATTGCGGAAACTGCCTGTAAAAATATAAAAACAAAATACAAAGGCATAAGGGCTGTGGGACATCATCACGGATATTTTGACGAAAAGGATGAAGCGGATATAATAAACAAAATAAGCAATTCAAGGCCTGATGTTTTGTTTGTCTGTTTGGGAGCACCAAAACAGGAGAAATGGATAAATAGAAATAAAGACAGACTAAACTGTAGATTAGCCATGGGCGTAGGCGGAAGTGTAGATATATATGCAGGTGTCGCCAAAAGGGCCCCTACGGTTTTTCAAAAACTCGGCTTGGAATGGTTTTACAGGCTTCTGAAAGAACCCTGGAGGTTCAAAAGAATGCTGGTCCTTCCAAAGTTTTTAGCTAAATTTATTTTTACAAAATAACTATCGCTTAACGGGAGAATGGTTTTATGAAAAATAAAGGTTTTGCAATATTAATTGAATATACAGGGATAATTTTGGGATGTGCACTGATAGCCTTGGGCCTGGTCTTATTTTTTGCACCTAACACGATAGCACCCGGCGGAGTGACAGGGCTATCTGTTGTCATACAAAAAGCATTTCATATACCTATAGATGTGACCAACCTGGCCATCAACATCCCCCTGTTTATTATAGGTTTATTTATACTGGGGAGTACCTTTGGCTTAAAAACGATTTTTGCAACTGTCACACTTTCCGCTTTTACCAGATTATTTATTATTATGTTTGGAAACAGCTATGTGCTGACAAGTGATCTGTTGTTATCCGCTATCTATGGTGGTGTAATTGTGGGAGCAGGGATAGGCTTTGTTTTTAGAAGCGGGGGAACCACCGGAGGTACGGATTTGGCAGGGGCTATAATTAATAAGTACTTTCCCCATTTTAGTATAGCCAAATCGATGATGATATTGGATCTGGTGATAGTTATAATAGCCGGTATTATTGTAAAAAATATAGAGATATCGTTATATTCAGCTATAGCGCTTTACATAATGGTTCATATGGCGGATTTTGTAATAGAAGGATTGAACTATTCAAAGGCATTTTATATTATTTCCAACTATCCCGAAGAGATTGGCAGGAAGATAAATTTAGAACTGGACAGAGGGGTTACTGCACTGGAGGGAAGGGGATTCTACACCGGCGAACAGAAGGATGTGCTTTTATGTGTAGTAAACCGTGCCCAGGTAGCAAAATTGAAAAAGCTTGTGCATGAAATAGATGATGACGCTTTTATAATGGTTACAACCATACATGAAGTACTTGGGGAAGGTTTTAAGCAGATAGAAAACAAAAGGTAGGAGGAATTGAGTTGAACGTACGGGACTTAGAGGCAATAGCTACCGATATCAGAAAAGATATCATTACAATGATCACGGAAGCAGGCTCGGGCCATCCGGGCGGTTCTCTGTCGGCAGCCGATATTTTAACGGTGTTATATTTTCATGAAATGAGTGTAGACAGTAACAACCCGCAATGGGAGGACAGGGATCGATTCGCGCTGTCTAAGGGACATGCTGCACCTGCGCTATATGCGGTTTTAGCAAGGAAAGGTTTTTTCCCCAAAGAGGAGTTGCTGAAATTGAGAAAAATAGATTCCATGCTGCAAGGACACCCTGATATGAAGGGAACTCCGGGTGTAGACATGTCTACGGGTTCATTAGGACAAGGCTTTTCAGCATCATGCGGAATGGCAATAGCGGCCAAAATAGACAAAAAGGATTACAGGGTGTATACACTCCTGGGCGATGGCGAACTGCAGGAGGGTATTGTTTGGGAGGCTGCAATGTTGGCAGCCCATTATAGGTTAGATAATTTGACTGCAATTGTGGATCACAACGGACTTCAGATAGACGGAACAAATGAGGAAATCCTGTCTGTAGAACCGGTAACAGATAAATTCAGGGCTTTCGGCTGGAATGTTATCGAAACAGACGGGCACTGTATTGAAGATATAATTGCATCAATCGATAAGGCCAAACAAGCGAAAGATGCACCCACAGTAATTGTGGCCAAAACAATAAAGGGCAAAGGAGTTTCCTTTATGGAGAATGAGGTAGACTGGCATGGAAAGGCTCCCAAAGATGAACAGAAATTGCAGGCATTGAAGGAACTTGGGGGTGAAATATAATGACGGAAATGGTAGCTACACGTGATGCATACGGCAAGGCTTTGGTAGAACTGGGCAGGGTAAATGAAAATATCGTTGTGCTTGATGCGGATCTTTCCAAATCAACTAAAACATATGCTTTTGGACAGGAATTCCCCGACAGGTTTATTAATGTCGGAATTGCGGAACAAAATCTTATGGGAGTTGCTGCAGGATTATCTACAGCGGGTAAAATTGTCTTTGCCAGCACCTTTGCTATATTTGCGACAGGTCGTGCTTTTGAAATAGTAAGAAATTCTATCGGCTATCCGAAATTGAATGTAAAGATATGTGCAACCCATTCAGGAATTACGGTGGGTGAAGACGGCGCTTCACATCAAGCCATAGAGGATATTTCATGTATGAGGACTATTCCTAATATGACAGTGATTGTACCTTCCGATAGTGTTGAGACAAGGGCTGTCATACATGCCGTTTCAAAAATGGACGGGCCCGTATATGTCAGGCTGGGAAGGCTCGCTGTGCCTGTTATCAATGATGAAAAATCCTATAAATTTGAAATGGGTAAAGGTGTAGTTTTAAATAAAGGTGATGATGCAACCATAATTACGACAGGGCTGATGGTCGGTGAAGCATTAGAGGCCGCCGGGGAACTGGAAACCCGAGGAATAAAGGCAAGGGTGATCAATATGCATACCATCAAACCTATAGATGAAAATTTAATTATCGAGGCTGCCAAGGAGACCGGAGCTATAGTGACTGCAGAAGAGCATAACATCATTGGCGGATTAGGTTCGGCCGTTGCGGAGGTAATAGGCGAGAACCATCCTGTACCGTTAAAACGCATAGGTATAAAAGATACCTTTGGGGAATCCGGAAAACCGGCGGAGCTCATGAAAAAATACGGATTGACAAGTGACGGGATAGTGAAAGCCGTGATCAGTTTAATAGATAGAAAATAATAATCATAAAATGTCGCCCCGAGACGCGCTGTACAAACGGTGACCGTGAAGGATCATTGTCCCGGAATAATGTTTTCCTTTTAGAATATTTTTGTCCCACCCTGAATACAAATAAATGTAAGGCCACATCTGGTTTAACAAAAAGTATAGTTGATATCAGTCAATGTAGTGGCAAAAAAGGGGGGAAGAGATATGGGGAAGATACCAAAACTACCGGAGATAAATTGGAAATTATTTATTACTATGATTTTAATTATTGTGATAGCTGTAGGCCTTGTTAAATTTATTCCTAAATTAATATTTAAGAATGATAAAGAGGTGGGCTATATGGTATTAAATAAGGAACAGGTTCCCGAGAAAATTAATGAAATACTGCCGAGGTATATGATGCTGGAGAGGGCCCTGGCGGCTAAGGTAGATGATCAAATTTATGTGATAGTCACCCGCGGACAAAAACTGACGGCAGGGTATGACGTGAATATCGAAAGGTTGGAATTGGTAAAAAAGGAAGAGGAAACAAGATTGATAGTCCATGCAACATTTAAGGACCCTAAACCGGATGATATTGTCACCCAGGCGATGACACATCCATATGCAATTGTAAAGACGGAACTTAAGGAGTTGCCTCAAAAGATTTATTTGGAAGTGAAACAAAAAGGGTAGAGGATTTTTTCAGGGGGTAAAGGAATTTTCTTTACCCTTTTTTTGTGTACGTGCATTTGTTTTATCATTGTTATAAGAATCCTACATTGTCTCCCGGGGTCCTTTGTGTCATTCAGGGTTACAGTTACCGGGACAGTCTGCCGGAGCTTTGTAATGTAAATTTAATATGTTTGTACCCCTGTTAATATATAATGGAAGTATATGAGAGGTTGAAAATTATATAACAGGGGGAAATATACCATGAATAGATTTAAAAGAATAACAATGTCTGCAGGTTTGTCTGTGATAATGATAATATCCCTGGCAATTACAAGCTTTGCCAACCAAATAGTATATGAAAAGATAGAAGACGAAATTATCTCCGATGGGGTTACATATAAAAATGTTCTCCGCTTTACCAAAGACGGTTGGCTGAATATGAATGTTGTGTATTTCGATTTGGATAATGAAAACACGGCACTGAAATTGTTACAGAGCGAAGAAGGCCTTTCAACCAGGGATACATTGTCCTCAATGACTAAAAAAGAGGACAATGTTGTGGCTTCCATGAATGCGGATTTCTTTTTTATGCAAACCCCGTCATCGCCCACAGGGACAATGATAAGGGACGGGAAAATGATTAGCAGTCCCGTAATAGGGGAAGAACTGGCAACATTTTATATCGATAATTTTAATCAGGCTTTCGCTGATTATTGGGACTATGACATTTACATTACAACAGATAAAGGTAACAAGATTCAGTTAGGTTCTATAAATAAATATCTATGGGAATATAGGGATATCATGTTGGTAGACAGAAATTGGGGTACACATTCGCCCGGGGCGACAGAGAAATATTGGGACATGGTAGAGGTGGTAGTTGAAAATGATGAGGTACTCGAGGTAAGGAGCGGTCAGCCCGCCGTGGAAATTCCCGAAAACGGGTACATATTGTTGGCTTCTGCTGCAAAGGCCTATGAATTATATGAAAATTTGCAAGTCGGTGATATTGTAACGGTACATACGGATATAACACCCGGTATTGATAACATAAAATTAGCCTTTGGTGGAGGAACTATTTTAGTAAAGGACGGACAGGTTACACCTTTTACCCAGGACGTATCAGGGGCACATCCGAGAACAGCTATAGGCATAACACAGGATCGCAGCAGACTTATTTTTGTAACAATAGACGGCAGGCATACATCCTACAAGGGGGTGGACGGCGGACAATTAGCGGAAATATTGATCGAACTCGGAAGCCACGAGGCAATTATAATGGATGGCGGAGGGTCAACCGTTATGATGAAGAGGGGCCAGGGAGAATTTGAGCCCAAAGTTATAAGCCATCCTTCCGACGGCGTTGAAAGAAAGATTATCAACAGCGTTGCAATAGTATCCACATCACCTGAAAGCAGTCTGAAGGGGATAAAAGCGGGGATTGACGACGAAAAAATTTTTGTGGGAATCCCATACAAGATAAATGTAAGAGCATTTGATAAAAATTATAATCCTTTGTGGGTTAATCATTCAAAAGTTAAATTTTCGTTAAAATCGGGAAAAGGAAGCTTCAGTGGTACAAACTTTATACCCATTGAGCCCGGAAGGGTCATAATAGGTGTTGAATATTTAGGGGTTGCTTCGGAAATAGTTTTAGATGTTTTGCCACCTGACAGTTCTTTAGAAGGTATAGTCATTGAGGATAACCTTAATAAACCTTATGAAATCGAAGGTGAGAAATTATTTATACATAGTGGAATTCGGTTTAAAAATTATACATTGTTAGATAAGATTGTAATAAATAGAATTGGCAGTTTAATAAACAACAATTATAATCTGTCACTGTTTACGGGAAATGTGGATTCAAGATTAAGTAATAATATTAAAAAGCAGATGATTTCAGCAAGGCCGGAACACAGCTCCATGGAACAGGGGGATAACCTGATCATACAGCTGGATAATTCAAAAGACGGCATAAGGCAGACAGACTTTGAACAATGGCCTTGGTTGCAAAAATTAGTCAATACCACGGATAAGAAAAACATATTTGTAGTGATGTCTAAACCTATATTCGGTGATGGCGGTTTTACGGACAAATTGGAAGCAAATTTATTGATGGATACATTGACGGAACTGTCCCGAAAAGGGAAATACGTGTTTGTCCTTTATGAGGCACAGGACATTTCTATAGATATTATCAATGGTGTCAGATATATTTCAACGGGTACCTACAGCAGTGACATTACAAAAGACCCGCTGAAAATTTTCAGGTATATAGAATTCAATATCAGTGAAGAGGAAACGACATATCAGGTTAAATCTTTGTTTGAATAATTATACCCCATGCAAAGGTGATGTTTGTTACCTGAGAATGCAGAAACAAAATACCAATTTTTCAGTATTTTTTATTAGTTGTGGAAATCCCCCCTTTAATCGTTTAAAATAAAGATGTATCATATAATGATAATAAAGGGGGGATTTCTATGCATAAGGAATATCGCTTGGCAGAAGAGCAGCTCACCAATTTATGTGATATCAGGGACTTATCCTTTGAAACCACGGAAGATTTACAGTCGTTGGAAGGAATCATCGGACAAGAGAGGGGTGCGCATGCACTAACCTTCGGTCTTAAGATAAACAAGATGGGATATAACATTTATGTGGCAGGCATAAGCGGTGTCGGTAAAAGTAGTTATACCGGTTCCATTACTGAACGATTTGCCTCGGAATTGCCTATCCCATACGATTGGGTATATGTATATAATTTTAAAAATAACGATCAGCCAAGGGCCCTGTGTTTTGAACCGGGCACAGCCAAATATTTTAAAAATGACATAGAGGGGATGGTTGAAAAACTGAGAAAAACTGTCCCGGAAGCATTTGGACGTATCGAATATGAAACTAAGAAAAATGAAATGTTCAGGAGTTTTCACCAAAAAAGGCAGGAAATTGTGCAACAATTAAACGAAAAATCGAAGGACTTGGGGTTTATGTTTACTTCTACAGACAGAGGGATTATGACCATGCCGTTGAAGGAAGGTAAACCCATGAGTCAAAAAGAATATCTGTCTTTATCGAGAGAAGAGACAGACAAGATAATGGAAAAATCTAATCAGTTAAATATGGAGACCTTTGATCTGATAAAGGAGGTCAGGGGACTGGAGGAGCAGTTTTCGGAAGATATTAAACAATTGGAACGCGACATTGTTTACGATATCGTCAACCATGATATAAACGAGCTCTGTAAAAAATACGGGGACAGAAAATCTAATACGGAACATATCAACGATCTCGAAAAGGATATCATGGAAAACCTGGATTATTTTAAAACTAAGGAAAAACCCCAAATAAGCCCGGATGAAAGGTCACAGTTTGCAGGAATGACAATGCAACAGGGTCAGGATTTTTTTAACAGGTATAGTGTGAATGTGTTTGTTGATAACAGTGAATTACAGCATGCACCTGTTATAAAGGAATCTAATCCCACATTTAACAACATACTGGGTACCATAGAATATAAAAGTTATTTGGGTATGCTCAGGACAGATTTTATGCAGATTAAACCCGGGGCGTTGCATTTGGCGAACGGTGGTTTTTTGATATTACAGATAAGAGGCATATTAAGCAATCCCCTTGCATGGGAGGTACTGAAGAGGGCATTAAACACGCAAAAAATAAGTATTGAAAACCTGAATAAACAGATGGGTTATTTGGTGCCGTCAACTATAAAACCTGAAGCGATTCCATTAAACATAAAGGTTATATTGATCGGGGATTATTATACTTACAATATACTCTATAATTATGATGATGATTTTAGAAAACTTTTTAAGGTAATGGTAGATTTTGACACCGAAATGAACAGGGATTCTGAGAATGTTTATAAAATAGCGCAATTCATAGCCACCCATAACAGAAGGGAAAATCTAAAACACCTTGATAAATCCGCTGTTGCAAGGGTAATAGAATACAGTTCAAGATTAGCAGGTGATCAGCATAGGCTCAGTGCCAGGTTTAACAGAATTATTGAAATATTGTATGAAGCGGATTTATGGGCGGAAGAAGACGATTCAGCTATTATTGGGGAGAAACATATTCAAAAAGCCATTAGCGAAAAAGTATATAGAAACAATAAATATGAGGAAAAACTCAAGGAGATGTTTTTAGAGGGCAGTTTATTGATAGATCTGGAAGGGAAAAAGGTTGGTCAGATTAACGGGTTAGCCGTCATAAGTGCAGGTGAATACAGTTTTGGTAAACCTACCCGAATTACGGCCTCTGTCTACAGTGGGGAATCGGGGATTATAAATATCGAAAGGGAAGCAAATCAGAGTGGCAGAATACATGATAAAGGGGTCCTTATTTTAAGCGGATACTTGGGGGAGAAATATGCAAAACTTCAACCTTTGGGTCTAACGGTGAGTATTGGTTTTGAACAGAGTTATTCTTTTATAGAGGGTGACAGTGCATCAAGCACTGAGTTGTACGCTATCTTGTCCGGTATATCCGAAATTCCGGTTAAACAATATATTGCAGTGACAGGATCTGTCAACCAAAAAGGGGAAATACAACCTATCGGGGGGGTCAATGAAAAAATTGAAGGGTTTTTCGAAATATGCAGATTAAACGGTCTGACAGGAAAACAAGGGGTAATGATCCCGAAACAGAATGTTAAAAATCTTATGTTAAAAAAGGAAGTTATAGATGCGGTTAAAAACAATGAGTTTCATATTTATGCAGTCGGCCATGTCGACGAAGGGATAGAGATATTGACAGATATGGAGGCCGGTACTTTAGACAAAGACGGGGAATATCCGGACAATACGATAAACGGATTGATAACAAAGAAACTTAAGGAGATGAATCGTACGAAAAAGAAGAGCGGCTCGGCCTAAAAAGCGGGTAGCACTATAATTATATAAAGAATAAAAAATTAAAAGGATAACCCTAAGTGTTATCCTTTACGCATGTGCATTTGATGAGCTGTTTTTCGGTAATAATATATTCTACGGCAATATCGTGGCAACAGGTGGGAACTTTATCAATCAGTTGCATATCGAAGGCCAGAGATACGGTTGCGGTTTTTTTGGACAACCCGGGTAAAAATCTGTCATAATAACCGGCACCGTGTCCTATACGAAAACCCTCCCTGTCAAAAGCAACACCGGGTACGATAACCAGATCGAGTATAGAGGGCTCCACAGGCCTTGTAGTTTCTTTCTTGGGTTCCATAACCCCGAAGTTGCCTACCTCTAAATCTTCCTCAAGGTCTTTCAGTTCCGATACAATTAATTCCTTGGTTTTATGTACCGTCAGAGGAACAAACACTCTTTTCCCTCTATCAAAAAGGTCATCAATCAAAAATTCCGTAGAAACCTCGTTTTCATTCTCGAGGGTAATATAAACCATAACATTGTCGGCATTTTTGTATAGCTCCATTTCTTTAAGTATATTAAATATAGCAAGGCTTTTTTCTTTTGCCACAGCTTTAGGAAATGCCGCTTTCTCCTGTAATATAGCTTCCCTTATTTCTTTTTTCAATGACTCACCCCACAATCTATCATTTAATTTTATTATATCATTCCTTTATTTTTTCTACAATTATGATATTTGTCGGCGGTCTTTTCTTCTTTCTTACCTAAGAATATTTTATTTAACTTATCGCTATTTAATTTATCGCTACAAAAAAATGTCGGGTACTATATTTTGGTAACGAATTCAGTTGAAATAAGTCGACAATTACTGCTATAATAAAATGGTGATACAAGTTTAGGCCATAGTTACTATATTTGTTTTTTATAGAAGGAATATACAATTTAATGTCGAAATGTTATATAGATTGGCGGGAGTTGATGGATTTGATTGAACTGCATAATATAACCAAAACATACTTAAAAGGCGTACAGGCGTTGACAAACATAAATTTAAAAATAGAAAAAGAGGAATTTGTATTCCTCGTAGGGCCGAGCGGGGCAGGCAAATCTACCTGCGTGAAGTTGATTTTAAAAGAAGAAGAACCTACAATGGGAAATATTTTTATCAACGGACAAAATATAACAAAACTTTCGAAGCGAAAAGTTCCGTATCACAGGAGAAATATTGGGGTTGTATTTCAGGATTTCAGGTTGCTTCCAAATAAAACTGTGTATGAAAATGTAGCATTTGCTATGCGGGTTGTCGGGGCAACACCCAAGGAGATCAGAAGACAGGTTCCGATGGTGCTTGGTATGGTAGGGTTAAGCGATAAAGCCGATTCATATCCATATCAGTTATCCGGTGGGGAAAAACAGAGGGTTTCCATCGCCAGAGCTATTGTAAACAACCCATCTATATTGATTGCCGACGAACCGACCGGAAATTTGGATCCTGAAACAGCTTGGGAAATTATGAAGGTATTGAAACAAATAAACAGACGGGGTACAACCGTCATTATGGCCACCCATGCAAGAAACATTGTGGATACAATGCAACAACGAGTAATCGCTTTAGAAAAAGGAAGAATTATTCGTGATGAGCAAAGGGGAGTATATCAATATGAAGGCTAGGACGGTCAGGTATGTATTGGGACAAGGATTAGTAGGGCTCTGGCGTAATAGGACCATGAGCATGGCTTCTATAGGAACCGTGACTGCAACTCTGATAATACTGGGATTGATAATTACCCTAGTACTAAATATCAGCAATTTAGCAGATTTGGTACAGATGCAGTTTGATGAAATACAAGTTTATTTGGAGGACGATTTGTCTATTGAAGAAATAAATAATGTGGGCAAACAGATAGAGGCAATAAACGGTGTATCGGAGGTTATTTATGAATCCAAAGAGGAAGCCTTGGAAAAATATAAAAAAAGTTGGGGCGAAGAAGGATACCTACTGGAAGGTTTAGAAAAAAACACTTTGCCCAATTCATATATAATTCAAATGGATAATCTGGAGTTGGCAGACAGTATTGTCGAGAAGCTGACTCCCTTAAAAGGGATAGATGAAATCAAATATTATAAGGAAATTGTGGATCAGCTGTTGAGGATAGCTAGATTTGTCAGAACCATAGGATTAATCATTATTTTAATTTTAATCCTTGTTGCTATATTCATTATTTCAAATACCATTAAACTGACTTTAAATGCCAGAAGACAGGAAATTGGAATAATGAAAAATGTGGGGGCGACGAATTGGTTTATCAGGTGGCCATTTTTGCTGGAAGGGATGCTGTTGGGTCTTATCGGGGCAATTATATCTACAGCGGTTGTTTATTATGGCTATCAATATGCCTTCAATGCTATTACCGCCAGATTTTACCTGATGTTTAGTGCGTATATGATATCTGTCAACGATATGATGAATAAGACAATATATATATTTGCAGTACTGGGTATAGGTGTTGGGGCTTTGGGCAGTATATTCTCATTGAGAAGATACTTAAAGGTATAGTAGAAAAAAATATGATGGGGGACGCCGGTATGAGAAGGAAATATGGAATCAGTTTGATTATTCTTGCTTTAATAACTGTCACGTCATTGTTTTCATTTGCAAATAATGCGACATATTATGACAATCAATTAAAAGAAAACAGAAATAAGCAAAAAAGCATTTCGAATCAGTTGAATCAGGTCAAGAAAAAAGAGGGGGACATAATCACCAAGATTCAGACACTGGAATCAAAAATCAGTGAATCTGAGGAAAAGATAAAACTGTTAAAGACCAAGATTTCAAAAACAGAATCTGAAATCGATGTGACTTTGAAAAACCTTGAAGCGGCAAAGGAGAAAGTAGAAGACAAACAGGATATAATGGGAGACAGAATCAATGTCATGTACAGAAACGGAAACATAGGCTATGCGGAAGTGTTGTTAAATTCTAAAAGTGTTACGGAATTGATGACAAATCTGGATATGGTGAAGAGAATAGTTAAACATGACGTAGAACTGTTAAAAGAATTAAAAGAACAGAGGGATATCATAAAAGAAGAAAAAATCAGTTTGGAAAATCAGAGGCGTCAATTGGTCAGTCTGAAATCCAATGCGGAACAGGAACAAAAAAGCCTTCTGGCTTCTCGCGGGGAACAGGAGCGGTTGAGGGAGGACTTGGCTAAAGATAAGGTTGCCCTGGAAAAAATGTTGGATCAGGCAAAAAGGGAAGCGGATGAGCTCACAAATAGACTCAGAAGTCTTCAATCGAGTGGTGCTTATGTAGGTGGGGTCCTACAATGGCCCGTTCCGGGGCATACAACAATAAATTCATATTTTGGGAACAGAATTCACCCAATCCTAAATGTTCCCAAAATTCATACAGGTATAGACATAAAAGTATCGGCAGGAAAAGATGTGGTGGCAGCCGGCAATGGCAAAGTGGTAACTGCCGGCAGTTTGGGCGGTTACGGAAAAACTGTGATTATTGACCATGGCGGGGGAATAATGACGCTATATGCCCATAATTCAAAATTACTGGTTTCCGAGGGTGCCAGTGTGACAAAAGGACAAAAAATTGCACTTGTAGGAAGTACGGGAATGTCTACAGGCCCCCATCTCCATTTTGAGGTACGAAAAAACGGACAATATGTGGATCCCATTCCATACGTAAAGGGAAATTAAAACCCCTACCCAAAAACAACAATATCAAAGAATTATTAAATTCTTTGATATTTTTTTGTATAATACATGGTAGTAAGGTATAATGTTTTATAACATACCATAGAATAAAAATACAGTGCAATGAATAATTCAAAGGGGAAGATCGTATATGATCAGTAAACGAAAGGCCATAGTCGGGGCATTAATAATTATTATACTTACTTCTGTTTTAAATTTTACGGTGGGGAATCTTGTAACATCACCGTTGGGGTTTGGATATGCAATCCCACGGGGTAGCTACAAGCAATACGAGAAATTTTTATCACTTAAGAATTATCTGTTGAAGAATTATTATAGGGAACTTGACGAGGACCAGCTTATTGAGGGCGCCATAAAGGGTATGTTTAACAGCATAGGGGATCCTTATACTTTGTATATGGATGCAAAGGAATACAGTGATCTGGTAACCAGAACCCAGGGGGTCTATGGTGGTATCGGTGTAATCGTAACCCCGGGTGAAGACGGCTATGTAACTGTGGTATCCCCTATAGAAGACACACCGGGGGAAAAGGCCGGGCTTATTACAGGGGACAGGATAATATCTGTTAACGGTGAAGCTGTGTTTGGTGACAAACTGGATTATGCGGTGGACTTAATGAAAGGGGAACCGGGAACAAAACTGAAACTCTCAATTTTGAGGGACGGCAGGGACGAGGTATTTGATGTAAGCATCATAAGGGAAGAAATTCGATTAAAGACAGTTCGTTCCGAGGTTATGGAGAAAAATATCGGCTATATCAGAATAAGCATGTTCGACGAACAGACTGCCAAGGATTTTAAGGAGCACCTGCAATCATTAAAAAAGAAAAATGTTAAGGGAATTATCCTGGATTTACGGAATAATCCCGGTGGTCTATTGGATGAATGTATAGAAATTGCCGACGAAATATTAGGAGAGCAGGTAATTGTATATACCGAAGATCGTAATGGTAATAGGAAGGTAGAAAGGTCCGATAAAAGGCAATTGGAATTACCGATTGTGGTTTTGGTAAACAAAGGCAGTGCCAGCGCTTCCGAGATTTTGGCGGGGGCAATCAAGGATGGCGGAAAGGGCAAAATAATAGGGACTACCACATTCGGCAAAGGCTTAGTACAGCAGGTAAAACCGCTTACTGACGGAACCGGATTTAAATTTACAATTTCCGAATATTTTACTCCAAATGGGATCAATATCCATGGTATTGGGGTGGAACCGGATATTGTGGTGGAACTGCCAAAGGAATTAGACGATGAGTTGGATGACGGCTTTGAAATTGAATCCCAAGAGGATACGCAGTTGAAAAAATCTATAGAGGTGCTGAGAGAAGAGATGTAACTGACACAGGGGGACGGTGCTTTTGTGTTGTTGGGAAGATACAACACAAAAGCACCGTCCCCCTGTGTCGGGGATCTTTTTATTTGCCTTAAATTATGGTACAATAGTAATGACAGATATAGAATAGAAAAATAGTGGCGGACGATTTTGTCCGCCTAATTGTGGTGAGGTTAAATATCGGAAGCTAGAAGGGGAGATATATGATGGGAAAATTTAAAATCGTATCCGATTATAAACCTACAGGTGATCAGCCTGAGGCAATAAAAGCCTTGGCCGATGGAATCAATTCGGGAACAAAGCATCAGGTGTTGTTGGGAGTTACGGGTTCGGGAAAAACATTCACCATGGCAAATGTAATAGAAAAGGTTCAGAAACCTACCTTGGTGATTGCTCACAACAAAACTTTAGCAGCCCAACTTTGCAGTGAATTTAAAGAGTTCTTCCCGAATAATGCGGTAGAATACTTTGTAAGCTATTACGATTATTATCAACCTGAAGCATATATCGTGCATAGCGACACTTATATAGAAAAAGACTCATCAATTAACGATGAGATTGATAAATTGAGACATTCGGCTACCTCTGCTTTGTTGGAAAGGCGGGATGTTATCATAGTTGCCAGTGTTTCTTGTATTTATGGCTTGGGGGATCCCGAGGAATATAAAAACCTGGTGGTTTCACTCAGGGTAGGTATGGAAAAAAGCAGGGAAGAAGTTTTGAGGCAATTGGTAAATATACAATACGAGAGAAATGATATAAACTTTGTGCGTGGAACGTTCAGGGTGAGGGGAGATGTCGTGGAGATATTCCCTGCATCGTCTGCAGACAATGTTCTGCGTGTTGAATTTTTTGGTGATGAAATCGATCGAATAATGGAAGTAAATAGTCTGACAGGGGAGATAATCGGAATAAGACAGCATGCCTCCATTTTCCCGGCATCTCACTATGCCACAAGTTCGGGGAAAATAGAGACAGCTATAAAATCGATAGAAAAGGAATTGGAAGAGAGGATTAAACAGTTTAAGGAAGAGGACAAACTTATAGAAGCACAAAGGATACAACAGCGCACCATGTATGATATCGAAATGTTGAGAGAGATGGGATTTTGTCAGGGTATAGAAAACTATTCAAGGCACATAACGGGACGAGCGCCGGGAAGCAGGCCCTATACGCTTATAGATTATTTTCCGGATGATTATTTAATTATTGTAGATGAATCCCATGTTACACTTCCGCAGATCAGAGCAATGTATGGCGGGGATCGTTCGAGAAAGGATTCCTTGGTCAGTTACGGCTTCAGATTGCCGTCGGCATATGACAACAGGCCCCTTAACTTCGGGGAATTTGAACAGTCGGTAAACCAGATTTTATATGTAAGTGCTACTCCCGGACCTTATGAAATGGAGAAAAAGGACAAGATTGTGGAACAAGTGATAAGGCCTACGGGACTGTTGGATCCGGCAATTGAGGTCAGACCTATTGACGGGCAGATTGATAATTTGATAAGTGAAATAAACAAAAGAGTTGAGAAGAAACAGAGGGTGTTGGTTACTACGCTCACAAAAAAGATGGCGGAAGATTTGACAGATTATTTGAGTGAAATAAATATAAAAGTAAAATACCTGCATTCGGATGTGAAGACCATAGAAAGAATGGAAATAATCAGGGATCTTCGTCTGGGAGAGTTTGATGTTTTAGTGGGTATTAACCTGTTGAGAGAGGGTTTGGACCTTCCCGAGGTATCCTTGGTGGCCATATTAGATGCGGATAAGGAAGGATTTTTACGTTCTGAGATTTCACTGATCCAGACAGTGGGCAGGGCTGCACGAAACGTAGAAGGAAAAGTTATCATGTATGCGGACAGGATTACCAGGTCTATGGAAACAGCTATAAATGAGACAGAAAGAAGAAGAAAGATACAGGAGCAATATAATTTGGAGCATGATATAGAGCCAAAATCCATCGAAAAAGGCATCAGGGACGTGATAGAAGCGACCAAGGTCGCAGAAGAAGAGGATAAGTACGGAAAAACATCAACCAAGAAAATCTTATCTGCAGGAGAATTGAAAAAATTAATCAGGAGACTCGAAAAAGAAATGATGCAGGCAGCCAAAGATTTACAATTTGAAAGGGCCGCGGAGTTGAGGGACAAAATCAGTTCTTTAAAAAAGGATTCTAGGGAGACAGACGGAGCTTGGTCTGTCCGTGCACGGGAAGAGGGAGCAATTTATGTCAAAAGATAAAATCATCATAAGAGGAGCAAAAGAACACAATCTAAAAAATATTGATGTTGAGATACCAAGGGATAAATTTATAGTCATAACCGGGATTTCCGGCTCCGGTAAATCATCATTAGCCCTCGATACGATCTATGCAGAGGGCCAAAGACGGTATATAGAAAGTTTATCGTCATATGCAAGACAATTTCTGGGGCAGATGGAAAAGCCCGACGTGGAATATATAGAAGGGCTTTCACCGGCTATTTCAATAGATCAGAAAACTACCGGCAGAAACCCGCGTTCTACCGTAGGAACGGTCACGGAAATTTACGATTATCTAAGGTTGTTATTTGCCAGGGTGGGCGTACCGCACTGCCCTGTGTGCGGCATAGAGATCAGCCAGATGGAAGTTGAGCAGATAGTAGATAAGATTATGGAACTGGAACTCGGCACAAGATTACAGTTGTTGGCTCCCATCATCAGGGGGAAAAAAGGAGAGCATCAAAAAATATTGGAGGAAATAAAAAAAGAAGGTTTTGTAAGGGTCCGCATTGATGGGGAAGTGAGAGATTTATACGAGGATATTGAACTTGTCAAAACAAAGAAGCATGATATAGAAGTGGTGGTAGACAGGATTGTTGTAAAAGAAGGTATACAGTCGAGATTGGCGGATTCCATAGAGACAGTGTTGAAACTCAGTGATTCGTTGGTGATTGTAGATGTAATAGATAAAGAAGAGATGTTGTTTTCCACAAAATTTGCGTGTCCGGAGCACGGGATCGGGATAGAAGAATTAGCCCCCAGGATGTTTTCATTCAACAGTCCGTTTGGAGCATGTCCCGAATGCAACGGCATAGGATATATGAAAAGTATAGACCCGGAATTGGTGATTCCAAATAGAAATTTGACAATCAGGGAGGGGGCCGTAGCCCCTTGGAGCGGCTCGGGTGCTGCCAATGATAACACCTATTACTTTAAAATGTTGGAAAGCATAGTAAAACAATATGGTTACAATGTAGATACGCCGATAAAGGATTTGCCTGAAGAACTGCTCGAAGATATATTATATGGGAGCAGTAAGAAAAGAGTGGAGTTCAGGTATGAGTCCAAATTTGGGGGTATAAGGGACTATTCCTCCATATTCGAAGGAGTTATTCCCAACATGGCGAGAAGATACAGAACAACTAATTCCGAATATGCGAGAGCGAAGATCGACGAGTACACCGCTGAAAACAAATGTGAAACTTGCAAAGGTGCCAGACTTAAAGATGTTGCTTTGGCAGTTACCGTCGGGGGTAAAAACATCTTTGAGGTAACCGAACTTTCAGTGAAAGAGGCGAAACGGTTTTTCGATGAATTAAAATTGGATGAAAGAAGGACCTTTATTGCCAGACAGATATTGAAAGAGATCAAGGCCAGATTAGACTTTTTGGTAGATGTAGGGTTGGATTATTTAACTTTATCGAGAAGCGCAGGGAGTTTGTCCGGTGGAGAATCACAGCGAATTCGCTTGGCTACCCAGATAGGTTCCAGTCTGGTAGGCGTTTTATATATTTTAGACGAGCCCAGTATCGGACTACATCAGAAGGATAATCATAAGCTGCTGAAAACCCTGAGACATTTAACCGATCTCGGGAACACGGTGATAGTGGTAGAGCATGACGAAGGTACTATGCATATGGCGGATCATATTATCGATATCGGCCCGGGCGCGGGTATCCATGGAGGAAGTGTTGTTGCAGAAGGTACGGTAGATCAAATTATGCAGGTGGAACAGTCCGTCACAGGCCAGTATTTGAGCGGCAGAAAAGCGATTGGGGTTCCCGATAAGAGGCGAGAACCTAATGGCAATTGGCTGAAAATAATTGGTGCAAAAGAAAACAATTTAAAAAATATCGATGTTGAAATACCTTTAGGCGTGTTTACATGTATCACAGGTGTTTCGGGGTCCGGCAAAAGTACGTTGATAAATGAGATATTGTATAAAAAAATGGCCCAGGAATTATATCGTGCAAAAGCAAAGCCCGGTGACCACCAAGAAGTGACAGGTATAGAACACATCGATAAGGTGATTGAAATAGACCAGAGTCCGATAGGAAGGACACCACGCTCTAATCCCGCCACCTACACAGGTGTATTCGACGACATACGGGATATATTTGCACAGACTACAAAGGCCAAGATGCGCGGTTATTTAAAGGGAAGGTTCAGCTTTAATGTAAGGGGCGGAAGATGCGAGGCCTGCAGGGGAGACGGTATTATAAAAATAGAGATGCATTTTCTTCCCGACGTGTATGTGCCCTGCGAAGTATGTAAAGGTAAGAGATATAATAGGGAAACTTTGGAGATAAAATATAAAGGCAAGACAATATCTGACATTCTGGAGATGAATGTGGAGGAAGCCCTCAATTTCTTTGGTAACATACCGAGAATACAAAGAAAATTGCAGACCCTGTATGACGTAGGTTTGGGGTATATCAAATTGGGACAATCTTCCACCCAACTGTCGGGAGGAGAAGCCCAAAGAGTCAAGCTTGCATCCGAATTGGGCAAGAGAAGCACGGGTAAAACATTATATATATTGGACGAACCTACTACAGGTCTTCATACCGCCGATATAGACAGATTGATAGAGGTCTTGCAGAGGCTTGTGGATGGCGGAAATGCGATTTTGGTTATAGAACACAATCTGGACGTTATCAAAACAGCGGATTATATCATAGACCTCGGCCCCGAAGGCGGGGATGAAGGCGGGGAAGTCATTGCCACAGGCACCCCGGAACAGATCACTAAGATAGAACAATCCTATACAGGTAAGTTTTTAGAGCCCTTATTGGCATAGGTAGCGTTAGACTGTGTAAAAAAGCATATTTTCTACTTTTTGTCACTGCTATGAAAGTCCCGCATTTTTGTCATCCTGAGACGAGCAGTATAAGTTCGACCTGCGAAGGATCTATACCCCGAATAATACTTTCATTCATTGTGGTGTGGATAATACGCGCAAATTCTGAGAGCAGCGAGGAATCTGCATTTCAGACTGCTTAAGATCCTTCGCTTCGCTCAGGATAACAAAATACGGGAAAAGTGCTTTCCATACAGTCCGATGTGCTCTAGAATTACGGGAGGAAGAAATGTTTAACACAGATATAAAACAAAAATTGAAGACATTGCCGGATAAACCGGGGGTATATATGATGATGGACAAAAACCATAAGATCATATATGTCGGCAAAGCGATCTCACTTAAAAACAGGGTGAGACAATATTTCCAGTCCCCCGGAAGTCATTCCCCAAAGGTCAGGGCTATGGTGTCTCATATAAACACATTTGAATATATTGTTACGGATACGGAACTGGAAGCATTGATATTGGAATGTAACCTGATAAAGGAAAACAGACCGAAATATAATGTTTTGCTAAGGGATGATAAAACATATCCCTATATAAAAATTACCTTGGGTGAAGAATATCCCAGATTGGTCAAAACCAGAAGAATTATCAAAGATGGGGCCAAATATTTTGGTCCCTATACAAATGAGGGGGCCTTGAATGAAACCATAAATATCATTCATAACATATATCCCATAAGGAAATGCAACAACAATATAGAAAGAATGATCAAAAACCACGAAAGGCCCTGTTTAAATTATCATATAGAAAAATGCATGGGTCCGTGTACCGGGGAAATAGGCAAGGAAGAATATATGAATATGATAGATGAGATAATCATGTTCTTGGATGGCAAAGAGGAGGAACTTATCTATAAAATAGAAGAAAAAATGAAAAGGGCCGCGGACGCAATGGATTTTGAAAAAGCGGCTAAATATAGGGATCAAACGATAGCCCTCAATAGTATAGTAGAAAAACAAAAAATAGTTTCCGCAAACGGACAGGATCAGGATGTTATTGCTATGGCCAGAGGGGACAAGGATAGTTGGGTACAGGTATTTTTTGTCCGCAAAGGCAAGCTTGTCAGGCGGGAACATTTTATATTAAAGAATACTAAAGATAACAGTGATCGGGAGATTATTTCATCATTTTTAAAACAATTTTATAGCGGTTCCACATTTATACCAAAGGAAATATTGATAGAACAAGATGTAGATGATTTAAAGATATTGGAAGAATGGATAAGTGGTAAAAGGGGTAGTAAGGTTACTATCAGGGTCCCGCAGAGGGGAACCAAAAAACAACTGTTGGAAATGGTCAAGAAGAATGCTGTTATAGACATGGAACAAAACATAAAGATAAAGGAGTTAGAGAAAGAAAGAACAGAAGACACATTGGCGAAACTTACAGAGCTGTTAGATCTGGAGAAAATACCGGAACGAATAGAATGTTTTGATATTTCAAACATACAAGGGGTGGACTCCGTAGCCTCAATGGTGGTGTTTGAAGGCGGAAAACCCAAAAAGGACGATTACAGGAGGTTTAAAATCAGAACTGTAAAAGGACCAGATGATTATGCCAGTATTGAGGAGATAATTGTCAGGCGTTTTAAGAGGGGATTAGAGGAAACTCAAGGTATTATTGAACAGTCTATGGAGATATCGGAAGGCAGGTTTGCTGTTTTTCCCGATTTGATAATGATAGATGGCGGATCAGGGCAGGTCGGCAGTGTAAAAAGGGCACTTAATTCCCTGAAGTTGGATATCCCGATATGTGGTATAGTGAAAGACAAAAAACACCGTACCGAGGGGTTGATATATGAAGGAAAAGAGATACATGTTGAAAAAACATCAGATCCCTTTAGATTGATAACTAAAATTCAGGATGAAGCACACCGTTTTGCCATAAATTATCACAGGAGTTTGAGGAAAAAGACCATGTTACAATCCGTATTGGAAGAAATACCGGGGATAGGAGAGGCAAGAAGAAAGGCTCTGATGATGCATTTTGAGACCATTGATAGGATAAAAAACGCTACAGCGGAGGAACTGTCAGAGGTAAGGGGGATGAATAAGAAGGTGGCGGAGAATGTGCTGAAGTTTTTCAAAAAATAACAAAAGTTGGCGGGTTTCCGACATTTTGGCTTCCAGCCTCTGATTTCTAGCCGAATCAGGCCATAAAGGTCATAAAAACATTTACAATAGCCTATTAACATGGTATTATATAATTGTGAAATTATTAATTACTATAGAGTGTCTAGTTTTTTAAATTTGCGTTTGATAAGGTTTTATGAATAATATCGGAATAGGGGGGATTTAATTATTGTTTTTTGCCTAATATGATTGAACATTCAGGTTTTATAGCCATAGGTGTATAATTACAGCATACATTATAGTTAATATTTTAAACACATTTGGAGTAAACATGGTATAAATGTTGTACATGCATAATTCGCGGTCTCGCATGTTGGGGTTTATCTGTACAAACTATATTTATCTTGAAAGGAGTGGGGTGTGAATGGCTTGTTGTGGATGTAATGATAATGGAAATGTTGCAGTAAAAGATGTGGACAAATTGGATCAAATACTAAGTAAATACGAGGGTGTCAAGGGTAGCCTCATTAGTATTTTACAAGACGTCCAAGGGCTTTATGAATATTTACCAATAGAGGCATTAAATTATATATCGGAAGTGACCGGAATTAAGCTCGCTAAAATTTATGGCGTTGCTACTTTTTATACCCAGTTCAGATTAGACCCTGTGGGTAAACATGTGATACTGCTTTGTCAAGGTACTGCTTGTCATGTCAACGGTTCAAAGGCCATAGAAGAAGCCATCTGTGAGGAATTGGAAATAAGTGAAGGAGAAACCACGAAGGACGGTCTGTTTACCTTAACAAACGTGGCTTGTTTAGGTTGTTGTAGTTTGTCACCGGTAATGATGATAGATGGTGAGGTGCACGGCAAACTAACTCCAAAAAAGACAAAAGAAATTCTTAAAGCAATAAAGGCAGAAGAAGAATAATAAAACAAAGAGTAAAGGGGGAGTAGTACATGAAACTCATTGTGGGGCAAGGAAGTTGCGGTATAGCTGCCGGGGCTAGCAAGGCGTATAAAATTTTAGAGGAAGAAATTAAAAATAGCGGTGCAAATATAAAATTGGGTTCTACCGGATGTATTGGTATGTGCTATTTAGAGCCCATAGTGGATTTTATAGATGACGACGGCAAAAAAACGACTTTTGTAAAGGTAGACGAAGAAATAGCAAAACAAATAGTTAAGGATATAGTTGCCAGTAAGGTTGACTCTAACGAAAATGTTATAAGTGATGAAGACAAAGAAGCTTTAGCTAAACAAAAAAGAATTTCCTTGAGAAATTGTGGGATTATTGATCCTGAGAACATAGACGAATATATAGAATCCGGAGGATATAAGGCTATCGAGAGATGCATCAAGGAAATGACACCTGAGGAAGTGATAGAAGAAGTAAAAGTTTCCGGATTGAGAGGTAGAGGTGGAGCAGGATTTCCTACCTGGTTTAAATTTAACGCAGCACGACAATCGCCCGGGACTGAAAAATATCTGGTCTGTAATGCGGATGAAGGTGACCCCGGTGCTTTTATGGACAGGAGTGTACTCGAGGGTGACCCCCATGCTTTGATTGAAGGTATGATAATAGCAGGGTATGCAATAGGAGCTTCGGAAGGGATTATATATGTAAGGGCCGAATATCCCCTAGCGATTAAGAGACTGAATATTGCCATGGCACAGGCGGAAGAAAGAGGATACTTAAATAAGGATTTGTTTGGCGAAGGCAAGTTTAAATTTAGTCTAAGGATCAAGGCGGGTGCAGGAGCCTTTGTATGTGGGGAAGAGACAGCACTTCTTGAATCACTGGAAGGTAACAGAGGAACACCTAGACCAAAACCCCCATTCCCGGCACAAAAAGGTTATTGGGGCAAGCCCACCAATATTAACAATGTTGAAACCTTTGCCAATGTACCGTTTATATTGGCTAACGGCGGGGATGCCTTTGCAGCCGTTGGAACAGAGGATAGCAAGGGAACAAAAGTGTTCGCGCTTGCAGGCAAGATTAAAAAAGGCGGATTGGTTGAAGTTCCTATGGGAATGACCATAAGGGAAATAATTTTCGGTATAGGCGGAGGAATTGCTGAAGATAAAGGATTTAAAGCGGTACAAATGGGTGGACCGTCAGGCGGATGTATACCTGCAGAGTTTTTGGATATACCGGTTGATTATGCTTCTATTACAAAAACGGGTGCTATCATGGGTTCCGGCGGTATGGTTGTTATGGACGAAACCACATGTATGGTGGATATGGCGAAATTTTTCTTGGACTTTACATGTAAGGAATCCTGCGGAAAATGTACACCATGTCGTGAAGGTACCAAGAGAATGTTAGAAATGCTTGAAAAAATAACTGAAGGTAAAGGTGAACCCGGAGATATAGAAAAATTAGAAGAATTGGGTAAATTTATAAATTCTGCCTCCCTTTGCGGTTTAGGTCAGACTGCCTCAAATCCTGTGCTTACTACAATAAGGTATTTCAGGGATGAATATGAAGCGCATATCAACGACAAAAAATGTCCGGCTAAACAGTGTAAGGCTCTGTTGACATATACAATAGACCCTGAAAAATGTACCGGATGTACTATATGCGCCAGAAATTGTCCTGTGGAAGCTATTACCGGCACCCTCAAAGAACCACACAAAATTAATCCGGACATTTGTATTAAATGTGGTAAGTGTTATGAGGTTTGTAGATTCGGCGCTGTGTCAGTCGAATAATTTGCATAGATAGGATAAAGAGGAGCAAATTGCAATTTAGGCGTTTTAATGTTTTGACCGAGGCATATAATTTTAAAAAATGGGGGGAAGAAAATGAGATATGTAACTCTTACGATAGATGGGAAAAAGGCGGTTGTACCTGCGAGTTATACTATACTTCAAGCTGCTGAAGAGGTTGGCATAGAGATACCGGCGTTATGTTATGACCCAGATTTGGAAATAGTAGGGGCCTGTAGATTGTGTCTGGTGGAAATCGAAGGTAATCCGAAATTGCATACCTCTTGTTCTATGGCGGTAACCGACGGTATGGTTGTTCATACCGAATCGGAAAAGGTTGTTCATGCAAGGAAAATGGTATTGCAACTACTTTTGGATAATCATCCGAATGATTGTTTGACTTGCCAAAAAGCAGGGGAATGTCTGTTGCAAAAATATGCATACATGTATGACGTTAAATTCAGGGAGCACGACGGTGCTTACAAACCCGAATATACAGATACTTCCAGCCCATATATTCTAAAAGATGAGGCCAAATGTATACTCTGCCATAAATGTGTCAGAATTTGTGAACAAGTGGCTGATAGACAGGTTCTAACCTTTGCTAACAGGGGATTTGAAACCAAGGTGGCATTTGATGCGGATATGTCAATAGAGGAATCAAGTTGTGTATCTTGCAACAGATGTGTTACGATATGCCCTGTAGGAGCATTATTAGATAAGAGACTGATGGGCAAAACCAGAATTTGGGATGGCGAAGTGACAGAATTCAAGTGCAAATCCTGCGAATATGGCTGTGATTTTGAGGTTCTGTCCAAAAACGGAAAGAATGTAGCCGTGAGGGCAAAATCACCGGGTGAAGGCAGACCGTTATGCTTGAAGGGAAGATTGACTTCTGAATTTTTGAACCTGGATGATCCCGAAACCCCTTATATAAAAGAGGATGGCAAGTTTATAGAGGCGAGTTGGGAAAAGGCATTAGAAATTGAAGGAATACTAGATAAATTGGATAAAATGGATTCGAAGGATGCCGAACAATGTTGATAGGCAGAAAGGAGGACAGCTGATGGTAAAAATAGAAATCAATGATGTAACCTATGATGTACCGGAAGATTTTACCGTACTTCAGGCCTGTGAACAAGCAGGTATCGACATACCTACATTATGTAATGACGACAGACTGGTAGCCCACGCTGCATGTAGAATGTGTCTGGTAGAAGTAGAAGGCATGAGGAATCTCATGACTGCATGTTCACTGAAGGTGTCTGACGGTATGAAGGTAAAGACGCATACGCCAAAGGTAATAGAAGCCAGAAGAAGCGTTTTGGACCTATTGATGTCAAATCACCCGAACGACTGTTTGACCTGTGAAAAGTCCGGAGAATGTAAATTGCAGGATTACTGCTACGAGTATGGAGTCGAGAGAGGCAGTTTTGTAGGAGAGAGAAGGGATCTACCTCCGGATGAAAGCAATGAATTTTATGATTATGATCGTAATAAATGTATACTTTGCGGTAGGTGTGTCAGGGTTTGTGAGGAGTTACAATGTACACATGCGTTGACTATAGATAACAGAGGCTTTGGGGCTTTAGCAGATACTCCCTTCAGGGCAGGACGTGCGGAATCTACTTGTGTATCCTGCGGTAACTGTGTAGCGGTATGCCCGGTAGGAGCACTTCTCCCGAAGAGAGAGAAAAGGATCAGGGCCTGGGATACCAAGAAGGTAAAGACTACTTGCACATATTGTGGGGTAGGTTGCCAGTTGGAGCTTATAACACACAAAGGAAAGGTAATCGGTTCCAAACCTGTCGAGCAGGGTGAACCTAATCACGGATTATTGTGTGTAAAGGGTAGCTATGCAACCGATTTTATCAATCATGAAGAAAGATTGAAAACCCCACTTATACGGAGAAACGGGGTTTTAGAAGAAGCATCTTGGAATGCGGCATTTGACCTTATAGTCTCAAAGATAAAGGAGACCAAAGAAAAATATGGCTCTAATTCTTTGGGTGGATTTACATCTGCAAGATGTACAAATGAGGATAACTACTTATTCCAGAAATTATTCAGGGCAGTAATAGGAACCAACAACGTGGATCACTGCGCCAGGCTCTGACATTCCGCTACAGTTGCAGGTCTTGCAACTACACTCGGAAGCGGGGCTATGACAAACAGTATTTCAGAGGTAGTAGATAATGATGTTATATTTGTTATCGGCACGAATACTACAGAGAATCACCCGGTTATAGGAACCCAAATTAAACGTGCAAAGGCAAAGGGTGCCAAACTGATAGTAGCCGAACCCAGGAGAATAGAACTTGCTGAAGAAGCAGATGTATTTTTACAGATAAAACCCGGTTCAAACATAGCACTTTTAAACGGAATGCTGAACTATATAATAGAAAACGATCTTCATGACAAAGAGTATATAGCGGAAAGAACCGAAAATTTCGAGGAGCTTAAGGAATCTGTAAAAAGCTATACACTTGAGAGAGTTGCCGAAATATGCGATGTGGATAAGGATGATATCGCGAAGGCGGCCAGAATGTATGCCGAATCGGATAGGGCAGGTATATACTATGCTATGGGTATAACTCAACATAGAACCGGAACTCATAATGTAATAGCCACATCTAACCTTGCACTTGCTTGTGGTAATATCGGCAGGGAATTCACAGGAGTAAACCCACTGCGTGGACAAAACAATGTACAGGGTGCATGTGATATGGGAGGGCTGCCCGCGGATTATTCCGGATATCAAAAAGTATTTAATGAGGATGTAGCCCAAAAATTTGAGAAGGCATGGGGAGTTGAAAACTTACCGAGAGAGGGCGGTCTGACTATACCTGATATGTTAGATGCAATCGGAGACGGTAGCTTAAGATTCCTATATATAATGGGAGAGAATCCTATGGTGTCTGATCCGGACATAAACCATGTAAAGCATGCTCTTGAAAGCATAGACTTTTTGGTGGTCCAGGATATCTTCTTAACCGAAACTGCTGAACTTGCGGATGTTGTTCTTCCTGCTGCTTCATTTGCAGAAAAGGACGGAACCTTCACGAATACGGAGAGAAGAGTCCAAAGGGTAAGAAAAGCCATTGAACCTGTAGGCGATTCTAAACCGGATTGGGTAATATTGATGGAAATCATGAGAAGATTGGGGTATGATAAGTTCTACAAAGATCCGTCCAAGATAATGGAAGAAATAGCCAGTGTTACACCACAATACGGAGGCATTTCATATGAAAGACTGGAAAATGGAGGTCTACAGTGGCCATGTCCTACCAAGGATCATCCGGGTACCAAGTATTTGCATAAGGAAAAAATAGCTAGGGGTAAGGGCTTATTCCATCCGGTTGAGCATATAGGAAGTGCTGAAACCAAGGATGAAGAATATCCGTTCATATTGACCACCGGAAGGATATTGTATCATTACCACACCAGGAGTATGACCGGACGAGAAGAGGGACTAAACAAAATAGCACCAAGTTCATTTATAGAAATAAATAAATGTACGGCAGACAAATTAGGATTTAAAGATGGTGAAACAATTAAGGTTTCTTCAAGAAGGGGAAGTGTAGACGTAGTAGTAAAGGTTACAGACATAATAGATGAGGATGTAGTGTTTATGCCATTCCATTATGCATGCGGAGCTGCAAACTATTTAACCGGTGCGGCATTAGATCCTATATCCAAGATACCGGAATATAAAGTATCGGCAGTTAAGTTAGAAAAAGTAGGCTAGAAGAACATCAGTATAATCGGGGGGCATAGCGCCCCCTTTATTTTTTTAAATTTTTCTATTTGGAGGCAAACGACGTGGCAATTATAGAAAAAATATATTTCAAAAAGGATGATATATGGAACCAAAAAAAACAAATAGATCTACATGCCTGTGAACTGAAAGAAGGCAAAAGGAATGTCAGTTTTATTACTTCTGAAGGCAACAACAGGCTCATCAATGACCGTATCAGAGGATTTTGTCATATGAAATTCAAAGCCAATTTTGTCGTCGACGGTATAGATGTGGATAATTTGACTGTAGGAGAGTTATTACAAATAGGGGATGCCGTCATAAAAATAACGGAAATAGGAAAAGAGTGTTATATTGATTGTCCCATTATAAAAAAATTTAATACCCTATGCGCTGTAAATGAACAAATTTTTTTCGGTGAGGTTTTGGAAGCGGGAATTGTCAAAGAAAAAGACAGTATAACATTTTTGCCATTGTTATGAAGGCTCTTTATTTTGTTGTCTCGAGACGCTGACCATCTACGCTGAACATAGACTGTCAGTAGGATTGTTATGAAGGCCCTTTATTTTGTCATCCCGAGACAGACAAAGTAAATTTTGCTTATGGGGATTTGTGTTTAAGAAAAAAATCTGTTTATTGTGGCGTGGGAAATGTGTGCAATTTTCAAGATAGAACCTGTTTTTAATTAGATGTGTATCGATACAGTACCGTGCAAAAATAGTTTAAATATACCCTTTACAGTTACAAAAGTTGATGATATAATGAAAAGTGTACTGATAGAACAGTACACTTAATAGTTTTATACATATTAAAAGGGGGGACCTAAACTATGCATGAAGATTTAAAATTCAATAGAATACAGGATTTAACGATATTAGGGCTTTTAATTGCTTTGGTAGCCGTATCGACGATGGTTATCAAGATTCCGACTATTGCTACACAGGGTTACATTCATTTGGGCGATAGCATGATTTTTTTAGCAGCAATTATGTTTGGAAAGAGGAAGGGAGCTATTGCAGGGGGCCTGGGTTCGGCTATGGCGGACTTGCTTTTAGCATACACTCATTGGGTACTGCCTACACTCATTATTAAGGCTCTTATGGGATATGGAGTTGGTATTATTGCGGATCAGGAAAGCAATGGTCTGGTCAATTTAAGAAATTGTATTGCTTTGATATTTGGAGCCGGCTGGATGGTGCTTGGCTATTTTGTAGCAGGCGGAATTATGAAAGGAAGCTTTTTGGTTGCAGCAGCCAGTGTGCCGGCAAACTTGATTCAAGGTTTTGTGGGGGCGCTGTTGTTTATACCGATAGGTGCTGCTTTGAAGAGAACCAAATATTTTGGGCAGCATGTGTTAAAGCAATAAAAAATGGAAAAGATAATTTTTTAAAATTATTATTTAAAGAGGGTACAGAAATCAAATTCTGTATCCCTTTTTTTATGACCTAACTCATGTTGGAAGTCGGAAGCCGGAAATCTGAATGCCGGAAACCTGTTAGAAGGGTAGGTGGTTTTAAATAAAGAGGTCCGGCACACCGGCACGCTGATTTCCGGTTTCTAGTTTGATAGGTTAAATTATTGTCCCGTTGCCATGTCCGGATAAACAGTTTAATTCTTTGATAATTGGTTATATAATTTATAGGAAAATAAAATGAGAATGGAGAAAGACTATGTGTATAAACGGAGATTTTATTTTAAAGAGTGATTTTGAAATCAGAGAGATAAGAAAAGAAGACGAACATGGGGATGTGGATCTTTTTATTCCGATAGGGCATAGGACAGTCAATTTATTTATACCCTTTATAGACGAGGATAAAATGTCGAGGATACAATTGTGTGAAGTTAAAAATATAGTTATCAGGTTTAATACCAAAGAAGGGAATAATAGATGCAGTATTCATTTTTTAAAGAACATAGATTTACTTTCTCACCTGCTTAATTTCGAACTTGATTATAAAAATTACGAAATAATTATTAAACAGGAGGAATACAGTGTGTCTTTCATATTAGTGGGGAAACAAAATCAATAGATTCCCCTTATAAGTAATTGTTTAAATTAAAAACAAATATACTATTAAATATAGTATAATATATGAGGCAAGGCTTAAAACAAGCAGGGGGTTTGTTGGGTATAATTATAGGTCAAGGGAGGCAACTTTAATGGATATGCAAAACAATATAATGGTATGCGTGACGAAACAAAAGACCTGTGAAAAATTGATTCAATCCGGGGTTAAAATTAAGGAACAAAGAGGGGGAAATCTTTTTGTTGTTCATGTAGCACCTACAGGTTGGAACTTTTTGGGCAATTCGAGTGAAGGGGAGGCTCTGGATTATCTGTTCGAAATTTCAAAATCTGTTGGAGCGGATATGACGGTATTGAGATCGTCGGAGGTTGTCGGGACCATAATAGATTTTTGCAGGGACAACAATATCAGTATTGTCGTTTTAGGGGAATCCCCGGGGGTTTCGGGGCACGATAATATTATTTTTAAGTTGAGGAAAAGGCTACAACCAAAGGTTGAAATAACTGTGGTGCCTGCTACCTAGGGCAGCAATTCAGGTGGCGAAAATTCATATATAAATCTTTATAAAGAATAGCGGTAAGGGGAAGGCAAAATGGGAAACACACAACATTTATATAGGACATACTCACAGTATCTTACAGAAAAGTATGGTGAAAAGGTATATAAGCTTCCGGTGAATTTACCGATAACTTGTCCAAATCGTGATGGGAAACTCAGTACAGGGGGGTGCACTTTTTGCGCCGAAGGGGGCACGGTGTTTGAAAATTTACCTGATTTCGGTTCGGTAAAACAACAAATCAATGGTATAAAAAAACAAATAAGGGAAAAATATAAGGCGAACAAGTATATTGCCTATTTCCAAAATTTTTCGAACACGTATATGTCCATAGACGTTTTTAAGGGTTACATAGAAGACGCGGTGATGGAAGATATAGTGGAAATTGCAATTTCAACAAGGCCGGATTGTATCAAGGAGGAGTATCTGGAATTTTTAGCGGATCTGCGACTCAGAAAGGGTGTGGAAATATCTCTTGAATTGGGGCTTCAGACCGCCAATTATCATACACTTAATAAAATAAACAGGGGACATACCCTTGGGGAATTTATAGATGCTGTTTTGGCTATAAAAAGACATGGATTTGAAATATGTGCACATTTAATACTTAACTTACCATGGGATGATATGGACGATGTGATCGAAAATGCAAAGGTCATAAGTGCACTCAATATAGAACAGGTTAAATTACATGCTTTGTATATAATGGAAAATACAATGATGGGGGAACAGTATAAAGCGGGAGAAATAAAACTTATTTCGGTTGAAGAATATAAAGAGAGAGTTATTACTTTTTTAGAATATTTATACCCCGATATAGTTATACAGAGATTAATCGGGAGAGCGCCAAAGGAGAATAGTTTGTTTGTTAATTGGAATATGAGCTGGTGGAAGATACGCGATCAGATCCATAAACAGATGAAAGATGAAGGAAGATACCAGGGGAAAAAAGCGGATTATTTAGGCGGGAAATCATTGAGATGACAACACTTCCGGGTAGGACAGAAGGGTGTTATATATAGAACGTTTTTAGGTATAAGTATTACCAAAACATACCTAGGGGGTTTTACCTATGATAAGACTTATAGTTGGGGCCGCGGGCACCGGAAAAACCAAAATGTTAACCCAATTAGCTAATGAGGATATTAAAAAAACCAAAGGGCATCTGGTTTATATTGATTATGAGGACGGGCGTATGTTGCAAATTGATCACAGGATCAGATATATCAGTATAGACGAGTATCAAGTTTCAGGTGAACAAGGTTTGTATGGTTTTATCTGCGGGATAATAGCGTCAAACTACGATATAGAAACAATCTATATCGATGGTTTATATAAAATAATTAATGTGAAATCGGATAACTCGGAGGAGTTTTTCAAGAAGCTCAATAATATAGGGCACAAACATAATGTTAATTTTGTATTAACCATGAGTTGTGATAAGGAAGAGTTACCGGGGCATTTGGAGACGTGGAACCGGGCTTAAACTAGGGATGCACTGGGGACGGTTCCTGATACACCCTGCTCTGTATCATTGCCAAGGGAAGGGTGCATGGGGAATCGTCCCCGGCGCATCAAAATATATATGCCGGCATTGGCGCATAATATATATATGTTTGTTGCAAAATTATCTTAATAAGGAGGAGAAGTATGAAGGCGAGGGTTGGCATCAACGGTTTTGGAAGAATTGGCAAAGCGGTTCTCAGAATAGCATTGGAGCATGATAGGGACATAGACATCATTGCTATTAACAGCACCAGTGGCCCGCAAAATCATGCACATATATTCAAATATGATTCTTTATATGGAAAGATAAATGAGGAAATCAGGGCAACGGAGGATGCATTATACATAGGGGATAAAAAAGTAAATTTTACTGCGTTCAGGGATCCGGCCGACATTCCATGGGGAGACATGGGGGTAGATATAGTTGTAGAGGCTACAGGGTTATTCTTAACTAAAGAGAGTGCCTCCAAGCATATACAAGGGGGGGCAAAAAAGGTAATTATATCTGCACCGGCAAAGTCCGGAGAAGATTTAAATATTGTTATGGGAGTAAATGAGGGTGAATATGATCCGAAGAAACACCACATTTTGTCTAACGTTTCCTGTACAACAAACTGTCTGGCTCCGGTTGCCAAGGTGTTGGAAGATAACTTTGGAATCAAAAATGGTTTGATGACCACAGTTCATGCTTATACCAATGATCAAAGAATACTGGATTTGCCACATAAGGACCCGAGAAGGGCGAGGGCAGCGGCAGAGTCTATTATACCGACTACCACGGGTGCGGCCAGATCTGTAGCCAAGGTTATTCCATCGTTGGAAGGCAAATTAAATGGGCTGGCCATGAGAGTTCCTATTCCGGTTGTATCCGTAGTAGATTTTGTGGTGGAACTGAACAAGGATACGACGGCGGAAGAGGTAAACCAAAAGTTTAAAGAAGCGGCTGATGGGGCTATGAAGGGAATTCTGGGCTATACGGAAGAACCGTTGGTGTCTATCGATTTCAAAAAAGATTCCAGATCGTCCATAATTGATGCTTTATCAACTATGATGGTTGGGGAAAGAATGTTAAAGGTGCTTTCATGGTATGATAACGAATGGGGATATTCTTGTAGAATTGTTGATTTGGCGGAGTATATAGCTAAAAAAGGGCTATAATCAGTGCGCCAAGATGCACAGGGGATGGTTCCTAATGCACCCTACTCCGCATCATTGTCAGAGGAAGGGTGAACCGGGAACCGTCCCCGATGTATCCTATGGGGAAATTACAGTAATAGGGGGATTGGTGATAGCATGGCAATTTATGCTATAGGGGATTTGCACTTAAGTGGCGATTCCGATAAACCTATGGATATATTTGGGGAACATTGGGCAGACCATGGGGATAAAATAAAAGCAAGTTGGTTAGAAAAGGTAAAGAAGGACGATGCTGTTCTTATCCCCGGAGATATTTCTTGGGCCATGACCCTGGAAAAGGCGATGGTTGATTTAGAATGGATTGCACATCTGCCGGGTACCAAATATCTGATAAGAGGTAACCATGATTACTGGTGGAAATCTATAACGAAGTTGAATTCATTGTTTGATTCCATGAACTTTATACAAAATAATTCTTTTACATATATGGAATACGTGATATGCGGTACAAGGGGATGGATATGTCCTAATAGCTATAAATTTACCGATCATGATGAGAAAATATATCTGCGGGAAGTTAACAGACTGGAGATGTCTCTGAAATCGGCAAAACAGCGACAGGGATATAAAGGTATAATTGCTATGATGCATTATCCTCCTACCAACGACAAATTAGAGCCATCCTTATTTACTGAAACTTTTGAAAAATACAATGTGGACTATGTAATTTATGGGCATTTACACGATGAAATATCTTATGATTATGGTCTGCAAGGTATACATAATGGAGTAAGTTATAGGTTGGTGTCCTGCGATTACGTCAATTTTGAATTGGTGAAAATCATAAAGTGACAAAAGGGGACGTACCCGGTTTGTCACGCTTTTGTCACGCGGATGTGACAAATTAGGTACGTCCCCTTTTGTCACAAAGGCCATCTGATGGTAGTAATCGCCAGATGGCCTTTATAACTAAGTTATATTTTATAATCTGTTACCGGAACCCAAAACATTCCTAATTTTATGCTGTACCATTTCTTTGATGGCTGTTCTGCCGGGACCCAGGTATTTTCTAGGGTCGAAATTGTCAGGATTTTCGGCCATATGTTTTCTGATTGCTGCTGTCATGGCAAGGCGTAGATCTGTGTCTATGTTTACCTTACATACTCCTAATTTGGTAGCTTGGCGAATCATTTCTTCAGGAACACCTTGTGCACCTGAAATCTTACCGCCATATTGATTGCATAAATCTACAAACTCGGGTAGCACCGTAGATGCACCGTGCAATACCAACGGAAATTTAGGCAGTAATTTTTGGATCTGTTTTAATCTTTCAAAATCTAATGAAGGTTCCCCTTTAAATTTGAAGGCGCCGTGGCTTGTGCCGATGGCAACAGCCAATGAATCAACTCCCGTTCTTTCAACAAATTCTGCAGCTTGTTCGGGAACCGTAAAAGTTGCATCTCTCTCGCTTACACTCACTGCGTCTTCTATACCGGCCAATCTGCCAAGTTCTGCTTCTACCACAACCCCTTTGCTGTGTGCGTATTCCACAACACGTTTGGTGATTTCAACGTTTTCTTCGAAGGGCCGGTGGGAAGCATCTATCATGACCGAAGTAAAACCGTCGTCTACACATTGTTTACAGATATCAAAGTCTTCACCGTGATCTAAGTGTAGTACGATGGGCAAATCGGAGTCCTCAATTGCAGCTTCTACCAGTTTCCTTAAGTAAATCGGGTTAGCATATTTTCTAGCTCCTGCGGATACCTGGAGAATCAGCGGGGCCTTTTCTTCTTTGGCTGCCTCAACAATCCCCTGGATTATTTCCATGTTATTAACATTGAAAGCACCAATGGCATATTTGCCCTCATATGCTTTTTCGAAAAGTTCCGTACTTGTAATCAGTGGCATATAAATTCCTCCTATATATTATGCATATTTCAGTTTCTATAATATGTATATTTTACTATATCCTATCATATGAACTATATACCGTCAATTGGGGTTGAAAATACCTCTTAAATGTGACATGTGGCATAGGGACGCTTTGTTTGCCGGATGACAAACAAAGCGTCCTTCATTCTTTATGCTAAAAATTATTACCGGGATCATTCAATTCTATTATTCTTTTTTAGAGAATTTCTTTGTTTGTCGGTTTATAGCTAGTGTGCAGCAGTTGATGTGATTTATGTCCTAACGGCTCCTTAAGGAAATCTTCGTAAATTTGTGTGATTTCCGGGTTTTCATGTGATTTTCTGATAGGACATTTTTCATCTTCAACATAAATAGCGTTGATACGCTCTTTTCTTTTCACATTACTTTTGGTGATGGGCTGTCCGCCACCGCCAATGCAGCCTCCCGGGCAAGCCATGATCTCGATAAAATGGTAGGGGGATTCACCTGCTTGAACCTGGTCCATAAGCTTACGGGCGTTTCCTAAACCGTGAGCGACTGCTACCTTGACTGTGATGCCTTTAAGGTCAACTTCCACCTCTTTGATGTCCTCAAAACCGCGCACTGCTGTAAAATTTACATCGTCGAGCGGATCGCCTGTGACAACTTCATAGACCGTACGCAAAGCGGCCTCTGCCACACCGCCCGTGGCCCCAAAGATAACCCCTGCTCCTGTATACTTGCCCATCCAGGGATCGAATTGACCGGGCTCTATCTTATCGAAATCGATTCCAAACATGCGGAAGAGTCTTCCTACTTCTCTGGTTGTCAGCACCAGGTCCACATCTCTGAATCCGCTGTCATTCATCTCCGGCCGAGCAGCCTCGAATTTTTTAGCTGTGCAGGGCATAACGGAAACAGAGTAGATCCCGGATGGATCAATATCCATTTTTTCTGCCCAGTAGGTTTTGACCAGAGCCCCGAACATTTGTTGAGGTGACTTACAGGTAGAGAGATTGCTCAGAAGGTCCGGGTAAAAGGTTTCTATGAAGTTGATCCAACCAGGGCTGCAGGAAGTCATCATAGGAAGTGTTCCATTTTCTTTTAATCTTTGGATAAGTTCGTTCCCCTCCTCGATAATGGTCAGGTCGGCAGTGAAGTTTGTATGTAAGACATAATCCATTCCGATACGTCGTAAACCTGCCACAAATTTATCCATCGGCATATCACCGGTGCCCATGCCCACTTCTTCACCGATAGCCTCCCGGACCGCAGGTGCAATCTGGGTGACCACTATTTTGTCAGGATCAGCTACCGCTGCCAGGAATTCATCGATTTGTTCATTTTCGGAGATAGCTCCTACAGGACAGGCATGGATACATTGACCACATAAAACACAGCCGGTTTCGGCCAGTGGTTTGCTCATCACCGGGGAAATACTGAGTTCATGATTGCGTCCCTCTACGCAGAGGGCGTTTACCGTCTGGATAACGCTGCAAGCTTCAACACAGCGGCGGCATTCAATACATTTGTCCGGCTCGCGTACTATGGCAATTGTGGAACGGTCTTCCGGTAACCCCTTCAGTTTCAGAGGGAACAGGTTATCACGGATTCCGTATTCTTCTACAAGGGCCTGTAGTTCACAGTTCTGGTTTCTGATGCAGTTCAGGCAGTCTTGTGGGTGGCGTCCCAGGATCAGTTGCAGAATCAGTTTTCTGGTTTTGATTACCCTCGGTGTATGTGTGCGGATAACCATACCTTCTTTTACCGCGGTGGAACAGGCTGTTTGCAGTAAATGTTCACCTTCCACCTCACAGACACAGACCCTGCAGTTGGCTTTAACTGCCTGATCCGGGTGGTGACAGAGTGTAGGAATTCTGATACCGATTTTTTCAGCCGCATCAAGGATTGTGGTGTCTTCCGCCACGGAAAGTTTGATACCGTCTATAGTCAGATTAATCATCTGTTTTACCCCCTTTCCTCGTCTAAAAGATTGAAATGTTTGACCGCACTCAGAATAGGTACAGGTGCTGCTTGGCCGAGTCCACAGAAGCAAGATACCTCCATCATCTCACCCAGATCGGTAAGCAAATCCAGATCAGCTTTTGTACCGTCACCGGTACAGATTTTTTGCATCAGATCATGGATGCGCATGGTGCCTTCTCGACAGGGTGTACATTTTCCGCAGGATTCGTGTTCAAAAAATTGACTGATTCTACAAACAACATCTCGCAGGTTCCTGCTTTCGTCGGTTACGAAAACAGCCCCTGAACCCAGGGTTGCACCGATCTTTTGCATGGCATCAAAGGCGATAGATGTGTCTAAGTACTCAGGCGAAATAAGTGCACCTGAATTTCCCCCGATTTGAACGGCCTGTAATTGTTTACCGTCGGCAATTCCTCCCCCAAATTTATAGATAATATCTCTGATTGTAGTATCGGTTGGTACTTCTATAAATGTTTTATTGACCAGATCACCCGTGAGCGTCATTACCTTAGTTCCCGGGTAGGAAGGATCACCGATTCCGGCGAACCAGGCACTTCCTTTTTCAATAATCTGAGGAATGTTGGCCAGGGTTTCCACATTAAAAACAGCGGTGGGTTTGCCCCATAGCCCGCTCACCGGTGGATATGGCGGTTTGGAGCGAGGTTCACCCCGTTTACCTTCGATAGATTCGATTAAAGCTGTTTCTTCGCCACAGACATAGGCTCCGGCACCCATACAAATTTCTATTTGGAAATCTCCCAAGACCCCTTTTTCTTTAGCCTGTAAAATAGCAGTTTTTAATATATCCGCTACATACGGGTATTCAGCACGTAAATAAATGATTCCTTTTTTTGCCCCTACGGCATATCCGCAGATGGCCATTCCCTCCAGGATTGCATGAGGGTCACCTTGTATGATGACACGATCCTTATAGGTTCCGGGCTCCCCCTCATCGGCATTGCAGAGAATAAACTTCTCTTCGCCGGACGCACCATGGGTAAACCGCAACTTTCTGCCTGTGTTGAAACCTGCTCCGCCTCGTCCTCTCAGGCCCGATTTTTCGAGTTCTTCTATAAGTTCAATCGGTTCCAGGTTATAAGCTTTTTCCAGCGCTTTGTAGCCGCCGGTATCGATATAGTCATCGATTTTTGAATTATCAATTTTGTTATAATTACGAAGAACGATACGCATCTCGACTCCCATTGTTTTATCCCCCTCTCAAAAAAATCTAATATTCTGCCAAAATGGTCGGTACTTTTTCCGGGGTAACATCGACATACGGCTTTCTATTAATAGTGATTGCCGGTGTTCCCTGGCATTGGCCTATACATTGTGTAAATTCCAAAGTAAATTTGCCATCGGGAGTTGTATCTCCCATCCTGATGCCCAATTCCCGCTCCAGGGTAGCCACTATTTCATTTGTTCCCGCCAGATGACACGGAGCACTTTCACAAATACGAATTATGTTTTTGCCCCGCGGTTTGGTGGAGAGGTAGGAGTAAAATGTTGCTACCTCGTAGGCATCCTTTGTCGGAATGCCAAATTCCTTAGCTGTGGCGATGATGGCTTCTTCCGGTAGGTAGTTGAATTCTTTTTGGATAGCGTGGTAGGCCTGAATAATTCCCCCGGGTAGTCCTTTGTGTTTACTGAGGATATCTTTATAGCTGTTCATAATTTTCACCTCCTTTCACAAAGATTATTTGTATCCATTTATGACATAATTAATTGTCAAAATTTTAACATATTCGGGTTGTATAATTGGTCAATTTTATAGCGAAGAGACAAAAACATTTTCCATTCCCTCATTCCCATCATATACAAGCATACTACCACATTATGCATATTCTGTTTTATTTTATCACGATGGTAATATATTGTCAATTATGGAAGTACTATCAATGTTATGGTATAATCAGACATAGGCCAACCCGGGATTCAGAAGATTTGTCGTGTCAGGAGTTTTACCTTTCCGGTGGTTTTAGGCTTTATTTACGACACCAAAGATACAGGCTACAGGATTTAAAAAATATTAAAGGGGGTGTTTAAAGACAAATGACTTAATTCGGATAAAACTTATAGCCCGAACAAAATAGTTGAAAGGGGAATGGGGATGAATAAAAAGGTTCTATGGATAACCAGAACAGCTTCTTTTGTTGCATTGCTGGTTGTATTGCAATTTGCAACCTCTTTTTTAAACAACACAATGATTACAGGTTCAATTGTCAATCTAATTTTAATAATATCTGTAATGATGGGCGGTCTTCTATGTGGTTCGACTGTTGCTGTCTTATCACCTATTTTTGCTAAATTCTTCGGAATCGGACCGCTTTGGACAATAATTCCGTTTATTGCCCTAGGCAACATTACCCTCGTTCTGTTATGGGGTTTTATTGGCAATCGAAAAGTAGGGAAACCCCGAATCAATCATATTATTGCACTGATAGTTGCCGCTGTTGCTAAGTTTTTGGTCTTATACATAAGCATAGTTAAAATTGCGATTCCCATTTTGCTGAATTTACCGAAACCACAAGCTAGTGTCGTTTCCGGAATGTTTTCTGTCCCTCAACTCATTACCGCATCAATTGGCGGTGTGCTTGCAATAATTATACTTCCTGTACTTCAAAAGGCCGTGCAATCAAGTCCCGCAAAGGCCCATTAAAATTCCGCAAGGGTGGCAAGGGGCGCTTTGTTTGCCATCAGGTGCGAAAATATTTCCAATATAATATTGAAAAGGCACAGACGCGTCTGTGCCTTTTTGAAATATGGCTTGGGAACTAAAATGTCCTATTTAGTCTTTAATATTTTTCCTTCCTCAACCGGATTTTCTTTTGCCGTGATATGATGCGGATCGATTTGATACACCTGCACAGGGCCACCGAATACCGGTGATCGGAGTTTATCGACATACTGCTTGGATAATGGCTCACTATAGTAACCGGGTACATATTTGTTGACTATTTCTTGCAAAATTCGCGTGGTTTCACCCAGATCGGTGATGGGCTGTGCCCTGCCAAAAATCATTACGCTCATATATGCCGTGTCTACGTCAGCCGGCACCGGGTCAACAACAGTTCCATATTCCCTGGAAACTGTAAAGCAGACCTCGGGGTTGGCTTCTATAACCCGATTTCGTCTTCCTCCGGTAGCTCCATGAAAATATATTTTTCCGTCCATCCAAATGAAATTGAGCGGAACAACATACGGCCGGTTGCCATCAACCATTCCAAGATGTCCTACCCGAGCCTGTTGTAGAAATGTTTCAATTTTGTTTTTATCAGTCACTTTTATGGCAAGGGGACGCTTTGTTTGCCACATTGACAAAAGGGGATATACCCAAATTGTCACATGCCCTGCTGCGGGAATTGTCCAACAAATAATATGGCAAACAAAATGTCTCCTTGCCATTAAATCACCTTATACCGTTCGATATTAAACTATTCTAAAAGAGGAATATTATGTATTGTCAGAAATGTGGTACAACGATAGAAGATAATGCAGAATTCTGCTACCAATGTGGCGAGCGCCGGGACGAAACCCGCTATAAAATGGCTGGAGTCATTCACCTAGAAACTAATATGATGCCTATAATAACGATAACCAATACTACTGTAGCAATGGCCCCACCTAAAATAAGCCCTCTATTCGATGTTCTTCTAACACTTGGGTTGGTGTTCATATCGCCCGAAAATTGTTTGAAAGGATTCGCGCCGGGCGGTTGTTGTGCGGGTGGCTGTTGCCCAAGTTTACCATCAGATACGAAAATATTTCCAATATGATGTAGTAATGTTTTATCAAATGGGTTATTATCTAGACATAAAATAATTGAGGGGGAGATTTTACTGATGGAACAAAAATATTGTCAATGTTGCGCTATGCCTATGGACAATGCGGGTGAAATGTATGGAACAAATTCCGAAGGATTTTTTCCCTACACTGAAACGTTGGAAAGACAAATAATTATTGAAAAGGCATAGATGCGTCTGTGCCTTTTTGAAATATGGCCGGAAAATTAAATTAGGTTGCAGATTAATGTGATATAGCAAATAATCCAACATGAAATGTTAGTGTATAATATTTGTAGGC
>LSQX01389542.1_pt1 | contig 46719 bp, 42 predicted proteins | sample 654561 | NCBI WGS metagenome assembly LSQX01 (sample SAMN04489861, study PRJNA283612) | anaerobic digester metagenome | isolation source: 4 biogas reactors fed with cattle manure at either 37C or 55C with and... | place: Denmark: Kongens Lyngby | collected 2014
TAAAATTTTGTCCAGACAATATTTCTATCTAATCAATCGTTAAGGAAAGGAAACTTATGGAACAGAGAGAAGTTTTCAGCGTAAGTCAGATCAATGCTTATGCCAAAAACCTATTGGAAAACCAACCTGAACTACAGAATATCTGGGTCGAAGGTGAGATTTCCAATTACCGGAGGCAGTACTCAGGCCATCTTTATTTTTCATTGAAGGATGAAAAATCAAGTATTCGCTGCGTTATGTTCAGTTCTAGGGCTAAGTTTTTACCTTTCGAACCGGAAAACGATATGAAGGTCATGGTCAAAGCTTCCGTTTCTATTTATGAAAGAGATGGTCAATTCCAGCTTTATTTAAACCGGATGGAACCTTTAGGTGTGGGTAGTTTAGCTTTGGCTTTTGAGCAATTGCGCAACCGTTTGAGCGAAGAAGGTCTCTTTGACTCAGACAAAAAGAAACTCTTGCCCTTTTTACCCAAGACTGTGGGGGTCGTTACATCGCCTACCGGAGCTGCCGTCCATGATATTATCTCAGTTATTTCCAGGCGTAACCCAGGTGTCAATATCTTGCTGGCCCCTGTTTTAGTTCAAGGCCCCGGAGCTGCCGAAGAAATAGCAAAAGCCATAGAATTGTTCAATCGAGAAGAAAATGTCGATGTCTTAATCGTTGGCAGGGGCGGAGGCTCTTTAGAAGAACTTTGGGCTTTCAATGAAGAAATCGTGGTCAGAGCTATTTATGCTTCTGCAATTCCTATAATTTCTGCGGTTGGTCACGAGACCGATTTCACTCTTAGCGATTTTACAGCCGATATTAGAGCTGCAACACCTTCAGCTGCGGCCGAGTTAGCAGTGCCCGATTTGTATATTTTAAAAGAACAAATAGCTCAACTTAGTACGAGTTTAAACCGTGGCATCAACACTCATCTAAATCGTTTACAAGAGTCCTTGCTCTATTATCAGAATAAATTGGAGCCAGAAATATTCTCTTCATGGCTTTTAAGCAAACAAAGCAGCTTAAACGAGAAGAAAACAAGATTAAATCATCTGATGGAATTAGCCCAGCACAACCGTTCCAGCAATTTAAAAAGCATTGTCGGGCGTTTGGAGGTTTTAAGTCCATTGAAAATACTCTCCAGAGGCTTTGCCTTCTGTCAAAACATTCAGACTAAAAAGATAGTTACTTCGGTAGAAGATGTTATTTTAGGCGACGAGTTGAGTATTACATTTTCTGACGGTCAGGCTATCGGCAGAGTCTTAGAAATCAGGGAAGAGGAAAGGAATTAATCATGAATAATCAAGAAAAGCTCAGTTTTGAATCGGCAATAGAAAGATTGGAAACCATCGTCAAACAGATGGAGGGGGGCAATTTAAATTTGCAAGATTCTATGGCTCTTTACGAAGAAGGTGTCAAGCTGACTAATTTTTGTATGAAAGAGCTGGAACTAGCTCAGCAAAAAATTGAAAAGCTGACCCAAACACCTGATGGTAAGATAAAAATCGAGCCCTTCTTAGAAGGGGAGGAATAAAATTTGGCCAAAGAACTCATGCTCGCTGCCATAGAAAGCACTCTCAGCTGTTTGTTTACTGAGGGCCCCCAAGATTTAAAGAAAATAGACGAAGCTATGGCTTACAGTTTGCTCATACCAGGCAAGCGTTTACGAGCTCTGATTCCCCTGCTAATTCTCGAGGCATCCGGTCAAGCTTGGCAAAAGGGTCTGTATCCTGCTTGCGCCCTTGAGGCTGTGCATACTTATTCCTTAGTCCACGACGATTTACCCTGTATGGATGATGACCAATACCGCCGAGGTAAATTGTGCAATCACCTGGTCTTTGGTGAGGCTATAGGCTTATTAGCAGGTGATGGGCTTTTGACTGAGGCCTTTTACCTGCTCAATTTAGGCTATACTAAAGGCCATTACCCTGCTGAGACTGCTCTCAAGTTGATCGAAACTCTTAGTTTTAGAGCCGGTCGCTATGGCATGATTGGTGGGCAACTTTTAGACATAGAAGGCAACGAAGACGATGATGCAACTAGGCTCAGGCGCCTGCACAGTCTTAAAACAGGTGCTTTGATGGAAGCCGCCTTTCTCTTTGGGGCCTATTTAGCCGATTTAAAAGAAGAAGAGATAGAATTTTGGTCAGATTTTGCCCAAGATTTTGGCCTTTTATTCCAAATTCAAGATGATCTCATGGATGTTTTGAGCACTCAAGAGGAGATGGGCAAAAAACCAGGTAGCGACCAAGAACAAAATAAACTGACCTATGTCAGCCTTTATGGTTTAGAAAAGAGTCAAGCTTTAGCCGAGAAATTGTTTTTTGACCTGCTCAAAGGCCTGGAAAGTAAAAATGCAGAAGGAATAAAAATAATGTTGCAAGAATTAAAGAACAGAGTAAGATAAAATTTGAAACTGTGGTGATTTTTTGTCCGGATTAGAGGAATTCTTTGGTAACAAGTATTTGATGGGAGCACTTTTTTCAGCTTTTTTAGCACAGCTGTTTAAAGTGTTGATTAATTATATGCTAGAAAAACGATGGAATTGGCGCCTGATCAATCGCTCAGGTGGTATGCCCAGTTCTCATAGTTCTACTATGGTAACTCTTACAGTTTTACTCGCCCGCTATAGTGGTTTGGGCTCAAAAGAGTTTGCAATTGCAGCCGTGCTGACAGGTATTGTCATGTACGATGCTTCGGGGGTACGGCGAGCAGCCGGGGATCAAGCCAAAATTCTCAATTATATAATTTTCCAGCTCCCTGATTTAAAAGAACTACAGATTCAACAATTGAAAGAAATTATCGGACACACACCTATTGAAGTGCTTGCCGGAGCTTTTCTGGGGCTTATAGTTGGTTTTGTTTTGTGAGGTAAGAAATGAATTATAGATATCTGCCAAAAATAAACACGAAAAATTTAAAAAGATTGAATTTATCAGCTCTGGATCTACTCGCTCAGGAATCCAGAGATTTCCTGCTGAAAATGGTGGCTCAAAAAGGCGGCCATCTAGCTTCCAATTTGGGTGTCGTTGAATTGACCATTGCCTATCATTATGTTTTCGATTCGCCCAAAGATAAAATAATCTGGGACGTAGGCCACCAATGCTATGTCCACAAGATGTTGACTGGGCGCTATGCCAGTTTTGCCGGTTTAAGAAGTTTAAATGGAATCAGTGGTTTTCCTAAACGCAAGGAAAGTGAACACGATATGTTCGATACGGGTCATAGCTCGACTTCAATTTCTGCAGCTTTAGGCATGGCCTTGGCCCGCGATTATCAAAAGGATAATTATCATGTCACAGCAGTTATTGGCGATGGTTCCATGACCGGTGGCATGGCTTTCGAAGCTTTAAACCACGCCGGGCGCAGTTCAACAAATTTGACTGTTATTTTAAATGATAACGATATGTCTATTTCAGCCAATGTGGGAGCTCTTTCCGAATATTTAAACAAGGTTAGAACAGCACCCCGCTATTATAGAACTAAAGCCGGAACAAAAAGTGCTTTAGAAATGTTACCGGGTATGGGTAAAAATACAATCAAGGCGATCAACAGGGTCAAAAGTTCGATCAAGCAATTGGTGGTTCCAGGCATGCTCTTTGAAGAGCTGGGCTTTACCTATCTAGGGCCTATAGACGGCCATAATTTGCAACAGCTGATCGAGGCTCTAGAGTTGAGCAAGAGGAGCAAAGGTCCTGTTTTATTGCATGTTTTGACAGAAAAAGGCAAGGGCTACGATTTGGCTGAGGAAAACCCCAGTCGTTTTCATGGGACCGGGCCTTTTAATTTAGCAACGGGGCATCCTTTGAAGAAATCAGAATCTCAATTTACTCAAGCTTTCAGCCGTTCCATGCTTCTCTTAGCCGAAGAGGAGGAAAATCTTGTGGCTTTAACCGCTGCCATGCCTGATGGAACCGGTCTTTCGCCTTTTGCCAAGGTCCATCCCAAACGCTTTTTCGATGTGGCCATAGCCGAACAACACGGAGTCAGTCTGGCTGCCGGGATGGCTACTCAAGGTCTTTTTCCTGTGGTAGCTATCTATTCCACCTTCCTACAAAGAGGTTTTGACCAAGTCATTACCGATATTGCTTTACAGGAATTGCCGGTGGTCTTTGTTTTAGACCGAGCTGGTTTGGTCGGAGAAGACGGTGAAACTCACCATGGTGTTTTCGATTTAAGCTATTTACGCATGATACCCAACTTAACCTTAATGGCTCCGGTTCATCCCAATGAAGTTGAGCCTCTTTTGCGCTATGCACTTTCCTTAAGAGCTCCGGTAGCCTTGCGTTTCCCCAAAGCTCTCTACCATCCTGAAAGTATGGAGATTAAACACAAAAAGCCTAATTCAATAGAAGAGCCTCAACTGCTCTTCAGTGCCCAAAAGAAATTTGTAATTGCCACAGGCCCCATCGCCAACAGTGCAGCTTTAGCTCTAGAAGCTCTGGCCCAAGATGGTTTAAACGATCTTGGCCTGATTCTGATTCGCAGCATCAAGCCCTTACATGAGGACATACTCTATCAATACTTATCTGAAGCCGAAGAAATTATCACTTTGGAGGAAAACAGTGTCATGGGTGGCCTCTCCGCTGCCATCAATGAATTTTTAAATAAGGCCAAAATCAAGGCTAGGGTAAAATCCTTAGGCATACCCGACAGATTTATCTCACAAGGAAAAGCAACCGAACTTTTAGAGATTCTGAATTTAGATGAAAAGGGTTTAAAACAAGAATTTAAAGATTTCTTTGCTCAGAAGAATATAATTGGGAAAGGATAGAGGCCATGAAAGCTAAAAGAAAGACTTTAATTCGTCACTTAATCAGCAACCAAAATATTGGAACCCAATACGAGTTGGCTAAATTACTCAGGTGGAAATTTGGTATTGATGTTACTCAAGCTACAATTAGCCGAGACATCAAAGAACTAGGGCTGATCAAATTGCCCTTGGGCAATGGAGAGTTCTTTTATGCTATGCCAAATACCGTGCCTCCGCCTTTAGCCCCCTCAAAAGATAAGGTACGGCGAACTTTAGCCGATAACCTGCTGACCATTGAAGCTGCCGGTCACCTCGTAGTAGTTCGGACTCTACCAGGCAATGCTCACAGCATAGCATCTCTTTTAGATGCTCTGAACATGGAGAATGTCATGGGGACCATTGCCGGCGACGATACGATTTTAATCGTGATTCGCGAACCTGAACAGACCGATGGCTTTATTAAAGCTATTTACAAAATGATGGTGTAATTATGCTTGAGTACTTACAAATAGAAAATTTCGCCCTGATAGAAGAGTTAGACCTCAGTTTAAACAGGGGTCTAACTGTTTTTACAGGTGAAACAGGAGCAGGTAAATCCATTCTTCTCGATGCCATTGCCTTTTTGCTGGGAGCCAGAGCAAATACCTTGAGCATTCGCAAGGACAAGCCCTATATGGCAGTCAGTGGTTTTTTTCATATCAAAAATGACCAGGATTTAAAGGCGATAATAAAAAAACACCAATTGGAAGATGAAGAGGATAGAAATCGCATCCATATTTGGCGACGCTATAACAGAAATGGCCGAGGCCAAATCAGGATCAACGGCCAGCCAGCTACCTTAACAATTTTACGGGAATGTGGTGAATCCTTGATTGAAATCAATGGTCAGCACGGTTTCCAACAGCTTTTCCAGGTCAAAAATCATTTGAAAATGCTCGACCGCTTAGGTTCCGAAAAACACCATCAGCTCTTGCAAACTTATCAACAAAGATATGCTCTTTGGCGCCAATTGCAAAAGGATTTGGAAATTCTTGAACAACGAGAACGGGAGAGCATTCAGATGTTGGAGCTCTGGCAATATCAAAATAACGAATTAACTTCGGCAAATTTAAACCTTGAAGAGGAAGAAATATTGAAAAGAGAGCAGAAGCGACTCTCCAATATTAGCAAGAATAAACAGAGTATCGAAAAGGTTTACCAATTATTGACTTCCGACCAAGGAGGTAGCCTTTCAATTTTACAGGCTCTAAACTTAGGTCAAAGGGAATTTGTTTCAATTGTACAATCAGACGAGGAGTTTAATTCAGCCTCAGAGCAATGGGATACTTGTCTTTATACCTTGGAAGAATTAGCTGCTGATTTCTCCCGCAGTTTGGGCTCGATGGATGAAGACCCTTACGAGCTCAACCGAATTGAGGAGAGAATCAGCGACTTAGCTCAGTTGAAGAGGAAATACGGCAATTCCATTGCAGAAATCATGGAATACCACCAAGAGATCCAATTAAAAATCCAGGCTTCCGAGACCAATGAAGAGAAGCTGATTGAATTGAGGGTTGCTTTAAAGCAAGCTCAGGCTAAGATGAAGGATGCAGCCGATCAATTATTCCAATCTAGGCAAAAGCTTTCAGAGTTTTTAAGCCAGGGAGTGATCACAGAGCTTGCTGATTTGGAAATGCCCAACACTCGTTTCAAAGTGGAGCTTTATCGCAATGAAGAAGATCTGAACTTCAATAATTTAGGCTCGGAAACTTGTGAATTTTTAATTGCAGCAAATATAGGAGAAGATCTTAAGCCCTTAGTCAAAATTGCCTCAGGGGGAGAATTATCCCGAATCATGTTGGCTTTGCGCAGCATTATGTTGCAAGGGGATATTCCCATTGTCATCTTCGACGAGATAGATACAGGTATAAGTGGCCAAACGGTGCAAAGAGTAGCAGAAAAGCTGGCTAAATTGAGCCGCCACTGCCAGCTCTTGTTGGTCACCCATCAACCTGCTGTGGCAGTTATGGGAGATCATCATGTATTTATCAGAAAGACAGAGGACGCTGAAAAGACTTATACTCTAATTCGAGAGCTCAACGAAAGAGAAATCGAAGAGGAAATCAAACGTCTGATAGTTGGAGCAAGTGAAAGCAGTGGAGCCGACCTTTTGGTCAAAGAATTGATCAAGAGAGCCGACAGCTATAAAAGAGAAATGGTCTAAAATATAGGCTATCTTCAAATCCTACTAAACTCTTTAGTTTTTTCCTTGCATTTTAGTTTTAGATTGTGTATACTGTCTATGTTGTTTAAATCGGGCTGTGGCGCAGCTTGGTAGCGCGCTTGAATGGGGTTCAAGAGGCCCCGCGTTCGAATCGCGGCAGCCCGACCAGCAAATATTTAGAGCAAGTTTTCTTGCTCTTTTTTATTTTCTTGACAGTGCTTTTAGCTTATAGTATAATAAAAACAGTAAATAGCTGTGTTCTTTTTTGAGCACAGCTATTTGTTTTAGTCAGTCGACTCAACTATGGTAAATCCCTTCTTTTTTAAAAGGTGTTTGCTGTAGTTTTTTGTAACTTGCTTGACTTTACGTCCATTTAATTTTAAAATAATAGACAAAGGGACTCAAAGGAGGTCATGCCATGTTAGCACACCTTTCCCAGAACCAGTTGTTGAAAGCCATGAAAGATGAGGAGGTCGTTGTACTGGCTCAACAAGGTCAAGATTATGCATCCGAATATATTTTACACAAGTATCGACACATTATTCGTAGTAAAGCTAAACCCTATTTCTTAACCGGGGCCGATCAAGAGGATATCTTGCAAGAGGGCTGGATTGGCTTGCATAAAGCGATCCGTGATTTTCAATTTGAAAAGGGCATTCCTTTCAAACACTTTGCCGAACTCTGCGTTTCCAGGCAGATTATCACGGCAGTAAAAACATCCACTAGGTTAAAGCACACACCTCTGAACACTTATATTTCCTTGAACAAACCTGTTTACGATGATGGTACCGACCGAACTCTGATCGATATGATACCAAATGCTCGTATGACTGACCCGGAAGAAGTTGTGATGAATAGGGAAGAGCTAGCTGATATTAAAGCTCAGCTGGTGGAAACACTGAGTAAATTCGAATATAATGTCTTTTTGCTATATTTGAAAAAAGCATCATATCAAGAAATTGCCAACCAGCTTAAAACGACCACTAAAGCAGTAGACAACGCGCTTTGCCGCATAAAACGAAAAATAGATTTAAAAATGAAACCCTATACTTATTAAATAGTATATTTGAACAGCCGACAAGCTAATTGCCTGTCGGCTGTTTTTCTTTCCTCTGTCTTTTTATTGTCAAGACATATGGCTTACAGTAATGTTTGTCAGAAAATAATAGTGTTTTTTCACAACTTCTCGAAAACTTCTTTGTTTACAAGCAAGTAAAGCCTGATAAATACTATTCAAGCAGGAAAAGAAGGTGCTTAAGCAGAAATCATTTAGTGAAATAATATTTTTAGGAGGTTGAAATATTTTGAAGACTAATCAAAAGAATTTAGTGAAGATTGGTGTAATCGGCGAAATTTCCCAACCCAGAAAACCCAGTGTTTATCGTATCGATACAAATGGCAAAGCCATACCATTGCCAGGCACCGGTGGTATTACTTATAACTATGCCATTGGCGACAATTGCATGGAATTAATCGGTGACCACGTAGAGCCGGGAGTCAGCATGAAATTAGACGATGCTGGCAAAAATAGCGGCTTAAATGCCCTTGCTTGTGTAGGCAATACCGCCAAGGTTGTAACTGGTGATGCTAAAGGCGCTTTAGGCTATGTGACCGGAACCCACGGTGGCATCGAACATGTGATGGTTTGGTTCAAAGAAGAAGATCTAGATAATATGGCTATTGGCGACAAGATCATGGTAAAAAGCTATGGTATGGGCTTAAAAATCGAAGAAGCTCCCGATGTTTTCGTTAAAAACCTCGATCCTGATCTTTTAGCTAAGATGAAACTAGAAGTCAAAGACGGTGTCTTACAGGTTCCTGTAGTGACCGAAGTTCCCGCTCATTTAATGGGTTCAGGAATTGGAGCCGCCAGCGCTGATACCGGTGACTACGACATTATGACTCATGACCCTGAAAGCTATGAAGCCTGTAATCTAGGAGCCTTACGCTTTGGCGATTTAGTCTTGCTGAGAGATTGTGATACCAGCTTTGGCCGCGGCTACTTAAAAGGAGCAGTCACAGTGGGTGTAGTTGTGCACAGCAATTGCGTCATCATGGGACACGGCCCTGGAATCACCACTTTATTTACCAGTAAAAACGGTAAAATTGAAGGTTTAAAGGATGAAAAAGCCAATATCGCCCTTTATTTAGGTGTCAGAGACGATCTATAAAAATATCCTGAAAAGGAGGAATTTACTTTTGCTAGGAAAAGATGATTTACGCATACTTTTAGAGACTCCAGGAGTCTCGGGCTATGAAGATGAAATAGCCGACAAAATTAGCGAATATTTTAAACCATACAGCGATGATATTAAAAGAGATGTTTTAGGCAATGTGATCGCTAAGATTTCCGGTCAGGAAGAGAGTAGCGAGCCCAGACCCAAGATCATGTTGGCTGCTCACATGGACGAAATCGGCTTGATGGTGACCAAGGTCGACGAGAAAGGCTTTTTACATGTGACCCAAATCGGCGGTATCGACCAGCGCACTCTGCCCACTCAAGAAGTTGTAGTTCATGGCAGAGAGAAGATCAAAGGGGTTATCGGAGCTAAACCTCCTCATTTAAGCAGCCCTGATGAGAGAAAAAAATCCGTTCCTATGTCAGAACTTTTAGTCGATATTGGTTACGACCAAGCTAAAGCCAAGGAACTGGTTTCTGTTGGCGATTTAATCACCATCGACAGAAAGATGATGGAACTCAAAGGTGGCCGTTTAGCCGGTAAAGCAATGGATAACAGAGCCGGTGTCATGGTCATTCTAGAAGCTTTAAAAGAGCTGAAAAAATTAAAGTTTAAAGCTGATGTCTTTGCCGTAGCCACGGTGCAAGAAGAAGTTGGCTTAAGAGGCGCCGTCACATCTACTTACGGTTTAGTGCCGGAGATTGGCATCGCTATCGATGTTTGCCATGCTATTATGCCGGGAGTTCCCGATGCATCTCCCTTAGGTGGCGGACCGGCAGTTGGCCTAGGTCCCAATATTCATCCTAAAGTTCATCAGTTGCTGAAGAAAACTGCCGGTGAAGAGAGAATTCCCATGTCAATCGAAGCTCTGCCAGGTGGTTCAGGAACAGATGCTTGGGCTATGCAAATCAGCCGAGGTGGGGTAGCCACCGGGGTTATCTCCATTCCTTTACGCTACATGCATACAGCAGTGGAAACTCTGGCTTATTCAGATATTGAACAATCCGGTAAACTCTTGGCTCATTTCATAGCCAGGGTCGACTCAGCTTTTGTGGAGGGATTATCATGCTATTAAAATACATTACAGAAGCAGCCGGAGTAGCCGGAGACGAATACGAAGTTAGAGACGTGATCAGGGAAGAGCTCAAAGATTATGATTTGGATATAAAAACAGATATTCTAGGCAACCTGATCGTCAGCTCAAAAGAAGAATTAGAGGGCCCGAAAATCATGATTGCCGCTCATATGGATGAAATCGGCATGATGATCATGAGTATCGATAACTCTGGCTTGTTGAAATTCAGACCGGTTGGAGGCATCGACCCCAAAGTTCTGGTTGCTAAAACAGTAGTCGTCGGTAAGGAAAAATTACCCGGCGTAATCGGCTCAAAAGCCATTCATTTACAAAGACCGGAAGAAAGACAAGTACCGCTACCCATGGAAGCTCTTTATATAGACATTGGAGCTAAAAACAAGGAAGAAGCGGAAAAGTACGTAAAAGTTGGCGATTTTGCTGTCTTTGATACTAAATACGAAGAGTTTGGCGATGGCTATGCCAAAGCCAAGGCTTTTGATGACCGCATCGGTTGTGCCGTTTTATTAGAAGTCTTAAAAGAAAAGTATAATATTCCTGTTTATGGTGTTTTCACAGTTTCTGAAGAAATAGGCTTAAGAGGAGCGGGAGTTGCAGCTTACACAGTTGCCCCCGATATAGGCATCGCCTTAGAGGGCACCTTGGCCCATGATGTAACCGATATGGATGACCATTTAGTTTCATCGAAATTGCGCCACGGCCCCGTTTTGACCTATATCGATTTATCTGTAATCAGTGATAAAAAACTGGTAGCACTGGCTGCTCAAACAGCTGAAGCCAATGATATTCCCTATCAATATCGCAATGTCATGGCAGGAGGCAATGATAGTGGAAAAATCAACCAATCTCGTGGGGGAGTTCCCACCATCGAAATTGCTGTGCCCACTCGTTATGTCCATTCACCTGTTTCCGTCATTCATTTAGACGATTTTGCCAACACGGTTAAACTGGTTAAGGCCTTAATTCACTCTATAGAATCAGGAGGGTATGAAATTAAATGAAGGATCTGAAAGCTTTAATAGAAAAGATTGTTACCGCTTACGGCCCGACAGGGTCTGAAAATCATGTCGCTGAGCTCATCATCAAGGAAATTGAGCCCTATGTTGATTCTATCAGAATTGACCCTTTAGGTAATCTCATTGCCGTTAAAAAAGCGGAAGGACCAAAAGTCATGTTGGCGGCACATATGGATGAAATTGGCATCATGGTCACCCACATCGACGACAAGGGCTTCTTGAGATTTGCTCCTTTAGGCGGAATTAACCCCAATGTGCTTTTAGGCACACGCTGTGTTTTCGCCAATGGTACCAGAGGTGTTTACGGTTCAGAAAGGCTGAACCCAGGTGAAAGCCTGACTCTGGCCAAAATGTATATCGATATTGGCGCTAAAGACAAAGAAGATGCAGCCCAAAAAGTCAAAATCGGCGATTCCGCCGGTGCTGACTACCCAATGGTCGATTTAGGCGATCGACTCGTTTCCAAAGCTATGGACGACCGCATTGCCTGTGTCATCCTTATTGAAACCATCAAGCAATTGAAAAACCCCAAGGTTGAATCTCATTTCGTCTTTACAGTACAAGAAGAAGTCGGCTTAAGAGGCGCTCGCACATCTGCCTATTCCGTTGACCCAGATTATGGCATTGCCATCGACGTGACCAGAACAGGGGACACTCCCAAAGGAATTACTATGGATGTTTCCTTAGGCGAAGGCCCCACCGTCAAAGTCAGAGACTCTTCAATTTTGTGCCATCCCAAGATGATCGCCTTTATGAAGGAAGTAGCTGAAAAAGAAGAGATTCCCTATCAATTGGAAATTTTAGAAGCAGGCGGAACCGACTCTGGAGCAATTCACTTGACCAGAAGCGGTGTACCTTCAGGTGTCATGTCAATAGCTTGTCGTTATATCCATACTCCTTCCGAGATGATCGACATCAATGATGTTACTAATGGCATCAAATTGATGACCAAGATTCTGGAAAGCGAATTCCCTAAAATTTAAATCATATTTAAACTCAAAGATCTAAGCGATTAAACCCGATGTGATCAGTTATCTCTGCTTATGTCGGGTTTAATTTTACCCTATTTGATTTTCTCTCTAAGATTCAGTTGGATAAACCCAATTTGAAAATCTGCAAGTCGAAAATTAATCATTGTAAGTGGAGACTTTTAAAAGATGAACCAAAAGCTGAAAGGCTCTTTGATGATGATTGCTTCGGCAATTTTGTTTGGAAGTATGCCTTTATTCGTTAAAAATATCTATCTGGGCGGAGCTAATGCGATAAGCGTTGTCTTTTATCGCAATTTTTTAGCTTTGCCAGTTTTGTTTTTCATCATGGTGAAAACGTCTGAAGAGCCTCTGATGGTGCAAAGGGAAGAGATACCCAAGTTCTTTATCGTCAGCTCAATTGGAGCTGCTTTAACTCCAATTTTGATGTACATGTCCTATAATTATATAGATTCAGCAATGTCAACTACCCTACACTATATCAACCCGATAGTTGTCTTTCTCATCTTGAGAATTTTTTATCAGGAAAGGCTGAATAGGCTTAAAGCTTTTTGCTTGGCAGCCACAACTTTCGGTATTTTGCTCTTTTATACACCGGGGGCACCTGCTAATGCTTGGGGCATTTTCTTAGCTCTGGCATCCGGAGTGACTTTCGCCATCTATATAGTCTATTTGGATAAAAGTGGCTTGAGCAAGATGAATCCCTTTCGCTTTAGCTTTTACAATGCTCTCTTTTGCTCCGTCTTGGTTTTAGTTTATGCCTTACTGACTAAGAGTTTTACCTATAATCTGACCCCAATGGCTTGGCTTTTATCCATTATCTTTTCTCTATCTTTAACGGTAGGGGCTGTTATCTTGTTCCAACAGGGGGTGCAGTTTATCGGTCCTCAAAACACGGCCCTGCTCAGCACCTTCGAACCTTTGACCAGCATTTTCTGGGGCGTTTTAGTCTTTAAAGAGAGCTTTAATTTTAAGACAATTTTAGGTACAATCTTGATTTTAGCGGCAGCAGGTATCTTGACTTTAGCCGAAGTTAAGGATATAAACCGTCAGGAAATTGAAATATCTTAAAATAAAGCTATAAAACTAATCTAGTTTTGCAAAAAAAGAGAAAAGGAGGGTAGGGATGGAAGTTTTAAAAGTCTTTTTCTATTTGGTCGTCTACTATATTGCAGCATTGGCCTTTTTTGCTCTGTTGGCCAAGCTGTTTAAACTACCTTCGGAAGTAGTTCGTAAAGCTTTTCATCTGACCTTTGCTTTTTCGGTCTATGTTATCATCAATTTGAGTCAAAATTGGCAGATAGCAGTCGGGGTTTCCACATTGTTCATCGCGATTGCTTATCTTGCCTTGAGCTTTCTGGAAAGATTCAATATCTATCAAGGCTTTTTGGCTGAAAGATCAGATGGTGAGATTAAGAATAGTTTGTTTTTAGCAAATTTTATGATGATTGCCTTGTTTATAGTCTTTTGGGGTCTTCTAGGCCAAAAATGGAAGGTCATTACCCCAATTGCCTTGATGGCATGGGGGTTTGGTGATGCTGCTGCTGCCTTAGTGGGCAAAAGCATTGGCAAAAGAAAGCTTAATTTACCCGGGGTCGATAAGAATAAAACATTAGAAGGCACGTTGGCCATGATAATTACCACAGCTTTGGCAGTTTTTTTAACTTCCCTTATTTATAAGGCTCTATCGTGGCAATTTTCTCTTGTTTTAGCCCTGATTGTGGCTCCAGTGGCAGCCGGAGTAGAACTCATATCTCACAAAGGCATTGATACAGTGACTGTTCCTTTGAGCACGGCGGCTTCAGCCTTCTTGGTCATATTTTTGATGGGTTTATTTGGAGGTTAAAGTGGATAAACTGACTAAAAAAGAAGCCAAGGCCGAAAAAACACTTCTTTCGGCCTTGTTATTGAGCTCACCGGGGCCTTTTATCACTGGTTTTTCCGCTTTGAAGAGCAGGAATTTGACCCAGTTTGCTGATTTTCTCAGACGGACCACCGAGCTTTTAGCAGTATTCATTTCTTATTGGGTCTATCGTAAATTAAAAAAAGAGGAAATAACTTTACTCGATCAGGAAAAATTAGAGAACCTTAGTCGTAAAGCAGTTAAAAGAGCCATGATCTTTTCTGGGATAGTATTGTTTTTCTTAGGCTTCTATCAATTTTTTAATTATCGGCCCGGAGGAGATGTGCGCATAGGCTTGGTCATTGCTATCTTAGGCTTTTTGGTCAATGGTTATTTTTGGCTGAAATATCGTTCCATGTCTGAGGACAGTTTTGCTACTGTGGTCAAAGCTCAGGCGATTTTGTATCGAGCCAAAACAGCAATTGACTTTATAGTAGTCCTAGCTTTAGCAGCAGTCTGGTTAGCACCTTTACATAATTTGACTAAGCTAGTGGATTTAGGTGGCTCTTTATTTATCTCAGTCTATTTGATCTACCAAGGTTATAAGACTTAGCAGTAAAGCTAGTGCCTTTACACGCTTTGACTAAGCTAGTGGATTTAGGTGGCTCTTTATTTATCTCAGTCTATTTGATCTACCTTGGTTATAAGACTTAGCAGTAAAGCTAGTGCCTTTACATGGTTTTTCTGAGTTAGTCGATTCAGGCGGCTCATTATTCATCTCGATGTATTTGAGCTACCTTGGTTATATAAGTTAATTGAGTTTTTGCAACAATTTCAGCACCGTTGCCATCATCACCTGAGCGCCTTTTTCTATGTGCTCGGGTTTTGTATATTCCAAAGGACTGTGACTGCGCCCGTCCTTGCTGGGCACAAAGATCATTCCGGTAGGGCAGAGGTCTGCAAAGAGTTCTGCATCATGACCGGCTCCGCTGCCCATAAAATGATAGGAAGCTTCAAGCTCCTGGGCAGCTGCTTCGATTGTGCTGATTATTTCATAGCTCATGGGTGTGGGCTCTTCTTGTTGCAGAGTTTTCAAATTTTTGATTTCTACATTATAATCAATGCCACAATACTCTTTTAGTTTTTGTAAAATAAGTTGGGAAGTTTTACTGGCGCCACTCTTTTCTAAAGAGCGGACATCTAAAGTAAATTCTATGCTATTGGCTACCACATTGGAAGCACCCGGCTTGGTGACGATGGAACCGACGGTGGCAACGGCATCATCATCTTCAATTTTAGCCAAGGCTGGCAGTTCTGCCCAGAGTTTGGCACAGGGTTGCAATGGATCAAGACGCATATTCATGGGCGTAGTGCCGGCATGATCAGCTCGACCTGTAACTCTGATGGAATAGCGACAGGAGCCGACTATACCGGTCACGATGCCTATTTCCTTACTTAAATTTTCTAAAACAGGCCCTTGCTCAATATGCAATTCCAAATAACCTAAAATCTCTTCTTTATTTCTAATAGCATTTTTATAAGCTTGAGGGTCGAAGCCGGCTTTTTCCATAGCCTGAGCTAATGATATTCCCTTGGCATCGATGCTATTATCGAGGTCATCTTGGGTTAAAAGACCGGTAAAGGCCTTGCTGCCGCTAAAGCCGGTGCCAAAGCGAGAGCCTTCTTCATCGTTGAAAGCCACCAACTCAATGGGATATTTCAATTCAATGGTGTTTTCGGCTAAAACTCTGAGGATTTCCAAACCAGAAACCACACCCAGGATACCATCATAAGCACCTCCGTTGATCACACTGTCGTAATGGGAGGCTAGGATTAGGGTTTTCTTTTCTTGGCTCTTGCCTTTGTAGCCGATGATGATATTGCTGAGAGCATCGACTCTGCCTTGCAACCCATATTGAGCGGCTTGCTTCAATAAATATTCACGGGCCAGTTTGTCGGGTCCGGCAAAGGGCTGACGGCTGACTCCGCCTTGGGGGGTCCGGCCAAATTGCCTCAAGTTCTCCAGATCTTCCAGCATTCTCTTTAAGTTTATTTTTTTATCCACATGACTTACCTGCCTTTTTCTTTGATTATTTATAAATTCTAAACAATTTTTCGATTTCCCTTTATATTTCAATGCTTTTATGGTAGAATTCTTGACAATGATGCTTGAAGATCAAGATTTAAGACAATTATAACTTTTAGGAGGACCATGATGAGTAAAAAGCTTTTCACCGGTTTGAAAATCAAGAATAAAGAGATTAAAAACAGAATATTTGTTCCCCCAATGATTACCCCTTTTGCCCCTCAAGACAGTGGCTATGTGGTAGAAAAGACTGTGGACAGCTATCGCCGGATGGCCCAAGGGCAAAATGGTCTGATTATCGTGGAAGCGACCTGTGTCAACTTTCATGGTCGTTTAGGTCGAAGGCAGTTGGGCCTTTGGGAAGACGAACAGATTGCCGGACACAAGCAAATCGTGGAAGCTGTTCAGCAAGAAGGCTCTGTTGTTTTTGTGCAGATTCATCATGCCGGAGTAGTTGGTATTGCTGACGACGCTCTTTGCCCTTCAGAATACACCCATGTCAAAGCAGACGGCAGCGAAAAAATTGGTCGCCCCATGACTGCAGAGGATATAAAAAACGTGCAGGATGCCTTTGTTTCTGCTTCTCTTAGGGCTTATCAAGCAGGCTACGATGGCATTGAGCTGCACGGTTGTCACAACTATTTAATTTGTCAATTTTTAAATAAAAAAGTCAATCAGCGACAAGATCAATATGGTCTCAAGAGAACTCTCTTCGTTGAAGAAATTATTGCCAGAATCAGAGAAAAAGTGGATGATGACTTCATCATCGGAATTCGCTTAGGTGGCTTTGAACCCACTTTAGAAGATGCAGCTACTAACGCTGTTCAATTGGAAAAAGCAGGCATCGATTTTTTTGATATCTCCTATGGCTTTAGAAGAGAGCAGGAAGTTGAGATGCCAGAAAATTACCCCTTCTGGGACATTATTTACGCTGCTGAGTATATAAAAACAAAGGTCAATGTGCCTGTTTTTGCTGCTAATTTTATCATGGACCCTGATACTGCTGAGGCTATCTTAACCAAGGCAAAGGTGGATATGGTAGGTGTAGCCAGAGGCGTCATGGTCAATTACGATTGGGCCAAGGAAGCTCAAGCCGGCTTGGATGTAGGCCGCTGTTTGCGCTGTGCAGTTTGTATGCTCTATAGCGATCCGGAAAAATGCCCGGGACGAATTTTACACAAGAGAAACAGAGAAAAGGCTTTAACTTAAATTTTTACTCTTTTGCTTAAATTTAAAGCTAGCTCTATTTTAATCAGATCGGGAATGATAAAGGGAATGATGGTCAGCATAATTGCTTTGCCAAAGCCAAACTTTAGCTCTTTCTGTCGATAAAACCACATGAAGAATATAGAAAATGCCTTAGCTTAAACTTTTACTCTTTTGCTTAAATTTAAAGCTAGCTCTATTTTAATCAGATCGGGAATGATAAAGGGGAGGATGGTCAGCATAATTACTTTGCCAAAGCCAAACTTTCCTCCTTGTTGCAGATAAAACCAGGAGCTGCCTAAAGCGTAGCAAATCGCTAAAGCCAGATAGGGCAACACCCTTTTGTTTAAGCCAGCCAAGGCTTTTGATTTTTTCAGCCAGTGGAGAGCATAGGCAGCAGCTAAAAACCCCCAGAGATAGCCTCCTGTAGGGCCTAAGAGTTGACCTATACCTGAAGTGAAGCCGGAAAAGACGGGCAAACCCACCAGACCCAATAAAAGATAGAGTCCGATAGCATAGGTGCTCTGTTTTGAGTTTAAGACCCCGAATGTAAAAAATACGGCAAATGTTTGGAGGGTAAAAGGCACCAGCCCCGGTATGACGACTAATGAGCAGATTGAGATAAAGGCCGCCATTAAGGCGATCCTGGTTAAATCGGCTGTTTTCACTCTTGATAAACCCACCTTAAATTTAGTCTGATGCTATCTTAAAACTGACGCTCCAGATTGTCAAGCAAAATTTTATTTCAATTGACAATTGTTTCAACAAGGGAGAGAATCAAAATGGTTATAGAAATCTTACAGGCTTTACGAGACTGTAAAGATTATATTTCAGGTGAAGCTTTGAGCGATACTCTCAAAGTCAGCAGAGCAGCCATTCATCAAAGCATTAACAACTTAAGAAAAGAAGGGTATGAGATAGAAGCTAAGCAGAATCGAGGCTATAAATTGATTGCCAGCCCTGATTTCATCGATAAAAAGGAATTATCTGCCTTTTTGTCAAAGGAAAGAATGGAAAATATAGAAACTCACGATGAATTGACTTCTACCAACACCTATTTAAATGCTTTAGCTCACCAAGGAAATACCCAGGTGCAAGTAGTTTTAGCCGATTTTCAAAGTCAGGGCAAAGGGCGCTTAGGCAGGAGCTTTTTGACCTTACCTGGTAAAGGTGTTTATCTTTCCTATCTTTTTAAGCCCCAAACTAAACCACAAGACACAGCTATGGTGACCGCCTGGGTTGCAGTTGCCGTTTATAGAGTTTTAAAAAGGCTTTATCAAATCGATTTAGAAATCAAATGGGTCAACGATTTGATCTTCCAAGGCAAAAAAATCGGGGGTATTTTAACCGAAATGGCCGTTGAAAGCGAAAGCGGATTGATTCAACACATCATCATCGGGGTTGGCTTAAATATAGGTCAAGAAGAACAGGATTTCCCTGATGATTTAAAAGAAAAAGCAGGCTCCCTTTTTATGGAAACAGGTAAAAGAATTAAGAGAGCAGAAATAGCCGCCGCTTTGATCACTGAATTGGATCTTTTAGCTGAAGATTGGCCTCAAGAAAACGAGCAATATTTAAAAATCTATAAAGAGCATTGCCTGAATATTGGCCAAGAGCTCTATGTAATCAGAAATGAGCAGAAAATAACCGCCCAAGCCCTTGATTTGGATGAACAATTCGGACTGATCGTCCAGTATCCTAACGGCGTAAAAGAAACCTTACGCAGTGGAGAAGTGCAAGTCAGAGGCAAAAGCGGATATATTTTATAAAATTTTAACTCTAAAAAAGAAAGGATAATTTTTAATGGAAGCAAGATTTGTTTACGACATTCCCACCAAAGTCTATTTCGGCCAAGATCATCTGGAAAATTTAGTTCCGGAAATCAACCGTTTTGGCAAAAGAGTTCTTTTAGTCTATGGTAAAGGCTCGGTTAAAAGAAGCGGGCTCTATGACAAGGTTATGGCTCAATTGAACCCGAGTGATATTGAGGTTTTCGAATATAGCGGTATTGACCCCAATCCTCGCCATACTTCCGTCAATGAAGCTGCTGAGCTCTGCCGCAAGGAAAATATCGAAGTAATCTTGGCTGTAGGTGGAGGTTCCACCATAGATGCTGCCAAGATCATCGGCACAGCAACCTTTTATGAAGGAGATAGCTGGGATATTGTAACTCGTAAGGTTCCGCCCACCAATACTCTGCCCATCATCAGCATTTTGACCTTGTCTGCAACCGGCTCTGAAATGAACGGTGGCGGCGTCATCTCCAACATGGACACAAAGGAAAAGATTGGCTTTGGATACCCAGGTCAAAGACCTAAGGTTTCTTTTTTAGACCCGACTAACACTTACTCGGTCAGCAAATTCCAAACAGCCAGTGGCACTGCCGATATTCTATCCCATGTCATCGAAGTCTATTTCAATTTAAACTCCGATCTGTATATGCTGGATACAGTCATGGAAGGCCTGATGAAGACAGTGATCAAATACGGCCCCATTGCCATAGCTGAACCGGATAATTATGATGCCAGAGCTAACTTAATGTGGGCATCCAGCTGGGCTATCAACGATTTCATTCGCGGTGGCAAACAGCAAGCTTGGAGCTGCCACCCCATGGAGCATCAGCTTTCTGCTTATTATGATATCGCTCATGGCTTAGGCTTAGCTATTTTAACTCCTCGCTGGATGAAATACGTTTTAGACGAGACCACAGTGGGTAAATTCTACACCTACGGCACCGAAGTCTTCGATATTGACAAGAGTTTGGAGCCCATGGAAGTGGCCAAATTAGCTATTGCCAAAACTGAAGATTTCCTCTTCAATCAATTGAAATTGGATAGCACCTTGACAGCCATCGATATTGACCGCACCTATTTCGAGGAAATGGCAGCCAAAACCGTAGGCAGCACTGGCGTTTTGAAAGGCTTTAAACATCTGACCAAGGAAGATGTCATCGCCATTTACGAAATGTGTCTATAAAAGATGCTTAATCTTTGGTTCAAGCTCAATATCCTTTATAAGCTGTAAATGATTTAATCTAGACAGCTTTGAGCATTAAAGAGAGTTTATTTGGCTCTCAACTCCGATTACTGGGAGATATTGAGAAATTAGATAGTCTTGCTTAAAGTTCTAATCTTGCTATTTTTTCAAAGAATTTAGACATGTAAGATTAACTTTGGGCTTAACTGCCCTAAAATCTGCTTATTAAACAGGATAACAAAAGAAGAGCCCATGAAGAAGGTAAATTATCAGTCTTTTTCATGGGTTTTTTATTTTCTTTGTTTTTCCTTTAAATTGCTACAGCTTTTTGTTATAATAGATGAGATAAAAATTTGAGGAGTGAAATTATGATTCCCAGAATATTATACAAAAAGCTGCAAGGCTATGGTCAAGAGCACTTACTGCGCTATTATTCTGAATTATCAGAAGATCAGCAAAAGGATTTGCTAGAACAGGTTAAAAATATAGATTTTGATTTGGTCGCCAATTTAGAAAACCTAAAAAAGGGGACTGCCAAAGGTGAAATTTCACCAATCGGCGCTTTGGATTTAAAAGAGATTGAAGAGAAAAAAGCAGAGTTTCTCAATGTAGGTTTAAAAGCTTTAGCTAAAAGAAAAGTAGCAGCCGTTTTGTTGGCCGGAGGGCAGGGGAGTCGTTTAGGCTTTGATCTTCCCAAAGGCATGCTCAATATTGGGGAAAAGATTGAACTGAGCCTCTTTGAGCAATTGATTAAAAACCTGCAGGCAGTGGAAGCTCAAGCCGGGGCAACCATTCCTTTGCTGATCATGACCAGCGAGAAAAACGATCAGGTGACCAGGGAATATTTTGAAGAGAAAGAGTATTTTGGCTACGATAAAAACTTCGTCCGCTTCTTCGTTCAGGAGATGGCTCCTGCTACCGATTATAATGGTAAAATTTATTTGGAAGAAAAGGACAGAGTCTCCCTTTCGCCCAATGGTAACGGAGGCTGGTTTTCTTCTTTAATCAATGCTGGTTTGCTAAAATATTTACATGAGCTCGGTGTGGAATGGCTGAATATTTTCTCGGTAGATAATCCTTTACAGAAAATGGCTGACCCAGTCTTTGTTGGGGCAACTATCGCCGGAGATTTTGTCAGTGGATCTAAGGTAGTTGCTAAGGCCGATCCTCATGAGCGGGTTGGGGTTCTCTGCTTGGAAGACGGCAAACCTTCAATAGTCGAATACTTTGAATTGCCCGAAGAAATGATCGAACAACGAGATGAAAATGGCGTTCTCTTATACAATTACGGTGTGATTTTAAACTATCTCTTCCGTTTAGATCGATTGGAAAGCATTATCGGTGCAGAATTGCCCCTTTATGTGGTGGAAAAGAAGATTCCCTATTTAAACGAAGAGGGAAATTATATCAAACCGGAAGAAAACAATGGCTACAAATTTGAAACCCTTGTTTTGGATATGATTCGCTTGATGGACAACTGCTGTGCTTTTGAAGTTGAGAGGGAAAAGGAATTTGCTCCGATTAAAAATGCCACAGGTGTTGATTCTCTAGAAACAGCCAGAGCTCTGATGAAATTAAACAAAATCGAACTATAAATATAAAAAGACAGTCCCTATTTCTCAATAGGGACTGTAAACTTACTTTAGAGTTAAATTTTGAGGGAAAAACATAGCAATTCAAAAGTCAAATTGTTCTACTTAACAGAGATAGATTGTCTGCTTTACCTGAAAACTATAAACACAACTATTCTATTTGTTCGGCTTTTTTGAAATCTTTAAATTGGCTGATGATCAAGCCCAAAACGATGAAGATGCCGCCAAAAATTGTGCTCATATTTTGACTTTCCTGGAGCAAGAAATAACTAAAGACGGCAGAGAACACCGGTTCAAAGGTCAAAATCAAAGCTGCTTCAGCCGAAGAAACAAGCCTTTGGGCAATTATTTGAGCTGTGTAGGCAAAAGCTGTCGCGAAAAAGCTGAGGAAGAAGATGTTAAGCCAGACTTTACCGGTTAAAAGGTTTAAATCTGGAGGATTTTCCATAAAAAGAGCAGCTAAGAAGGAAAATAAAGCAACCATAGCAAATTGAATGGTAGCAATAACATAAGGGTCCGCTTCTTTTTCTAGACGAGAAACTAAGATAATATGGTAGGCGAAGCCAAAAGCACATAAGAAAACCAGCAAATCGCCCATGTTTAAATTACTGTTGCCACCTAAAATTCCTGTCAACAAAACCAAGCCCAAGAGGGCAAAAACAATGCCAATGCTGAGGAGTCTATCGGGCTTTTTCTTCTCTTGAATGAAGTCTATGATGGGCACTAGAACCACTGAGATAGCAGTGAAAAACCCTGTTTTGCTAGCAGTCGTTCTATATACTCCCAGAGTCTGGAGAAAATATGCCAAAAAGATGGTTATTCCCAAGGGAATCCCCATTTTAATCTGCTCTTTTAAACCTTTCTTAAAACGAGAGAAAAAGAGAGCTACCATTATTATTGTTGCTAAGGTATAACGAATGGCTAAATAGTAAAGAGGGGTCAAAGCTTCCAAAGCTAGTTTAGACAAAGGAAAAGTCATACCCCAAATTACAGTTATGCCTAACAAAGTAAACACTGATAAATAGTACTTGAACATCTAAGATTCTCCTTAAAAATTTAAAAGGGGAGACACAGAAGGGAGGGGGTAAATATGGGTTTGGCCGCCATATTACTTGGCGTGGGAAAATTCATCCTCTATCTAATTCTCTTTTTGCTTCTTCTCATCCTGCTTCTACTAGCCTTACCCTTTAGGATTAAGCTCAAAGGTGGTTACGCAGACAATCAGGCCGATTTTGATTATACCCTACATTATGCTTGGATCATTCCCTTAAAACCTCTGCTAGAGGAAAAATTAGGACGAAGTCCAGGTGATAGTCAGAAAGAGGAACAGCTCACTTTTGATTATCAGCAAGAGTTTGAGATTGAGTCTGAAAAAGCGTCTGATTTCACAGCTAAACTGGAAGAAGATGCAGCAATAGAATTGAAAGCTCAACCTCAAGAAGAAATCCAGGAAGAGATTCAAGAAGAAGAAATAACCGAACAGGTTGAAGTATTCGAAGAACCGGACCTCAGAGTAGAAATTCCTGAAAGGATTTATCAGCAGGATTTTGCACCAGATCAGCCCTCAAAAGAGCCTGAAGACTTCAATTATGATGAGATTATCAATGGCTTGGCCAGTGAAGAAAAAACTGAAAAACAAGGGTTGTTTTCAGCGGAAAATAAAGCTTTGGTCAAAAAAGTCTGGCAGAGTAAGGACTTAATCATCCAGGCTTTGATAGAATTTTTAAAACTCTTTCACTTTAAACCTCTATGTCTGGAAGGAAACTTTGGTTTGGAAGACCCAGCCGATACAGCTTTCCTCTTTGCCGGTCTTTATGCTTCTTTACCCTTATTACCCTTTATTCAAATGAGATTAAACCCTTATTTTGCCGAAAGCAAAACCGATGTGCAAATCAGCTTTAGGTCTACCTTTTCTATTTTGCAGATACTTTTAGCTTTCGTTTATAATTTTTATTTGCGTCGTCTCTTATTCTTTGCTTATCGAACTTATCGAGAATGGAATCAAAAGGAGCTTGAAACAGCCCTTTAAGTATAATAACGGGAGGAAATTTTATGCAAAAAGAATATTTAGCAACCTTAATGGAAGATTTGAAGAAAATTGTCTCATCTGAAACAGTCGTGGGTGACCCGATAATTGTCGATGGTATTACCATTTTGCCCATCATCAGCGTGACTTTCGGTTTCGGTTCTGGTGGCAATGATGCCACTGCAGTCGACAGTAAGAAAAATAACGGTGTGGGGGCCGGCGGCGGAGCTAAAATCAAACCTTTGGCTTTTCTAGTCGTCAATCAAGGTGAAATCAGCCTGATGCAGATTCAACATAACAAAGCCAGTACCAGCTTAGACCGTTTTATCGATTTGATGCCCGGTTTGGTCGATAAATTTTCCCATCAGTTTTCTAAAAAGAAGAGCAATTTAACTGAAACAGCTAAAGTAGCAGCGACGAATTTGGAAAATATAGAGGAATAGACTTTAGGAGAAAGCTATGATCAATATGGTTTCATTCTATTGCTGGATATTCGGCTACATCTGTGGCTCTATTCCTTCTGCTTATCTGATCGTCAAGGCCATCAGCAAAACAGATATTCGTCAATACGCCAGTGGCAATGTGGGCAGTACCAATGCTCTGAGGGTTTTAGGCCCCAAAGGAGGCGCTTTAACACTTTTAGGTGATATTGCCAAGAGTATCTTAGCCCTAGCCTTACCTGCTTATTTAGGCGCCGGTCGTTATCTTTTTTATGCTGCCGGTTTAGGTGCAATTATCGGACATAATTGGTCAATTTTTCTAAAATTTAAAGGGGGCAAAGGAGTTGCGGTTTCCGTTTCAGTTTTGACTCTGTTGCAACCAATTGCAGGTATAATTTCCATTTTGTTATTTGCTTTAATCGTCTGGACCACCAATTATGTCTCCTTAGGCTCAATTTTAATGGCAATGTCCTGGCCTATTTTACTCTTTTTGTTTAAACAGCCTATGTCTGAGGTATACTTTGCTCTGCTCTTGTTCATCATGATTGTAATTCAACATAGAGGCAATATCCATAGATTAATTAGCGGAACCGAGAGGAAAACAAGTTTGAAAAAGACCGAGAATATTGAATAAAAAAATAAAACGCTTTGCTAATCGCCACTAATGAAGGCTAAAGCAAAGCGTTTGTTATTGCCAAACGAATTAGATATAAAAGTAGAAGATGTAGGGGATAAAAAAGATAAAAGAAATAACGCCAATTTAAACCTCTTTGGCCATTGTAACGCCAGATCAGTAGAAGAGACAGAGGTGCTGTCAATTGAGCTGAAAGCCAAACTGCCAGGCAAGCTTGTTTGATCCTGTTTTGATCTCTGAAGAGATGAAAAAGGAAGATCAAAATGATTCCATAGCCACCATAGTCTGACTCCAGCAGATGAGCTGTGATAACACCTAAGCCCAGATAAAAAGCTTGAACCCCTTTTTTCTTGGTTGAATTGAATAAAATTAGAGTTAAAAGGCCTAATGCTAGGGTGAAAAATACATTTTGGTAGTTGAGATTGAAAAGATTTGAACTGGTTGCCAGATCAAAAGGAATTTCAGAAAGCAAGGCAAAAACAGCCAAGCGCCAAAAATACTTCATCGGGTCGCGGGTATGCTTGAAGCCTTCAACCAAAAGAAAAGCAAATAAAGGAAAGGCCAACCTCCCGATAGCCCTTAAGATAAAGTTTAAACTCAGCCAAAAGTTTAAAGGCAGTTTCAAAGAAGAAAGAAAAAGGCTTTGGTAATTGTTTAATAAGGGTTCTAAAATTATAGCTCCGAGATGATCGATCAACATGGTCGTAATTGCTATCAATTTTAAATCGCTGCCAGAAAAGTCCAGCTTTTTAAAATAACCCATAAAATCACTCCCAAGATTTATAATGAAAAAACGACTGCTTTAAATGCTAAGCAGTCGTTAAAATATTCTGGCAGGGGAGGAGGGACTCGAACCCGCAACCAACGGTTTTGGAGACCGCTACTCTGCCAATTGAGCTACTCCCCTAAAATTACGGTTTTTTTGAAAACCGTCGAGCCTCATTATACACTATAAAAGGCAGTTGCGTCAACACCTCTTTTATTAATTGAGTTTTCAGGTTTTTTATCAATCAAGCTTAACTGACAAATCCTATCGATTGAATGTCTTAGAAATGTTTGACAAGCAGGTTTTAGTAAAAATCTCAAACATAAGCTTAAAGATGAAAATCGAAACTACTAAAAAGTGTCATAAGTAGAAGAATGGAACATTCAATTTAAAGCAGAAAAAGCTTGTTATTTGGCAATATATTGATAAGTAGCTTTTGCCACAGCTCACCAGCAGAAGTCAGACAACAAGGGAAAAATTATCATTCTGGCCTTTCTTTTAGTATCTATAAAGAGACATTGTGCATAACATATAGTAAATTAGATATATTAACGTAAGTGAAATAAATCACTATTGTATAAAAGTTACTATCTTCTACGTTTCTTCAATTTTAAACAGATACTCAGTGAAGGGATACTACTTGCCTCATAATTTGTTTAACTGTCTTAAGGTGATCTTAAATTGCGTTCCTTAAAATATAGATAAATAGTCTTGGACATATTGCTGGAATCAAAATTTGAACCAAAGAAAAAGCTGATAACGCTGATATTCAGAATTGAATCGCAAGCAATTTACTGAACTCTCTGTATAGATTAGCTTAAAAGCCTTGAATAGGTTAAGAATAAATGCAGATAAAACTGAAGGTTTGATCTAAATGATAAGTGGCTTCCTTGATTTCTCCGTATAATATAGTCTTTAAAAAATAAGTACAGTCTAAGCAACAAGTCTAATAGAGCCTTTGAAAGATCAAGCTTTTTAAATTCTCAATCGACCGTATAAGCCAGAAACTTTTTGATTACCGAACTATGGCAGAAAATACTTTGCTTTAGATAGAAAGCGTTATTTAAGCTTATAGAGAAACAGCATGGTGGAGCCAAAACTACATCCTTAAAAGAGCTTACGAAATCCGCACAAAAGGATATTGGATATTTGTCTACAAATCCTGCTCAACAGATGAATTTCTGAAATAGAGGTGTTTTGTAATAAAAGGATTTTTACCCAAACAAAGCTCGGAGTTTTTAAAAATTATTATTTTCTCAACAAAGCATTTCTGGATTAAAGTAAAGAGAAATTGAACCTTTATAAGAAAATCCAGACATTTCCTATTTGAGGATAATAAGCCTAAAAAACGGCCCTCAAATTTGCCTTTAGAAGCGATTTTAACCGGTGATGAATACCTAAGGTTAGGGCTGTTTTATCTTAGCTAAATAAAGAGGCTTAAAAAGGCATTTTTTGATCTGTTTTGGTTTTAGCAAGACACTAAAGGATGAAGGGGTAATTTCAACTGTTTTATTTTTCCTTGCTTTGGCGTTTCTATTTTACAACATTTTCATTTAACTTACCTATGGGTTAGCTATTTAAAATTTTTGATTTTGACCAGCTTATACCATATTTTCAACATTGGAGATAAGATTATATAACGGAAGATTTTCAATCAAGTTAGCCGGTCACAGCTAAAATAAAAATGCCACGTGAATTTCATTGCAGGAAAACAGCGAGGATTCTAAATCACCTCCAGGTAAGATTATATGACTTGTTTCTCAGAATTGCATCCTAGAATGGTTTCTAAAGTTATTAGGAAATTTAAATCGCCTAAGGTCCTGCATAGAAGACTTAAATAGAGCCAGCACTGAGTAAAGGGAAAGAATTAAAATTTAGTAGTGGTAGATTGGTTAAAGCCAAAGCATAAGAAGAATGAAAATCTAAGAACAAGTAAGTTCGAGAATTGAAAATGAAAATTGCTGGGAGATCTTTGCTGGCTTGATTTTAATTCTACATAGAGGAACCGTAGTGCACTAGAGAAAAATGTAGCTCAAGTTTGTAAAGATACAAAGAGATGAGATCAGATAAACTAAAATGTTAAAAGAGAAGTTATCAAAGCTAATAAGCTAATCATGTAGATGCTTTAGCTTAAAAGGCTGAAAAGAGATAAACCTCGTATTTTATTGAAAATACCGAAAGAGAGGCCTTTTATGGCAATTTTACCCAAATCCATTGCTTTCAACTTCTCAAAATACATATTTTGAGAAGTTGTTAAATGTCAAAAATAGAGCAATCAGGACCTCTCTCCCAATCGCTCTCTATCTTATATGTGTTTTTTATCCTTTGATTCACAGCCCAATTTCAAGTTTTAAGGATAAGGTGTTTGATTAAACGTCTCAACTTTTCATTTCTTCTGCTTTACAGGTTTGACAAAGTCCGGAAAATATTATTTCCGCTTGTTCTATAGTGTGCCCAGTATTAAAGGCCACCTGATCGATAATATTTGGTACCTCTTTTTTAGGAATATCGTAAAGTCTTAGACACTTACGACAATGCAGATGATCGTGAGGTTCGATGTTGCCATCGTAGAGGCTGACTGTACTCAAACGATTGACCTTATTGATCAGACCTCTACCCTCTAATTGGTTGAGGTTTCTATAAACAGTGGCTACACTTATATTGGTATCTTTCTCCTGCGCTCTTTGAAAAATTTGGTCTGCAGTCAAATGGTCATTTGATTCTAGCAATATATCTAAGACTATTTGTCTTTGTTTTGAGAAACGCAATTTAAGATCACCTCTTTTTAGACAGTAAAACAAATTATATCATTTAAACTATTAAGGGTCAACAAACTTATGTTCAGTTGATCATTTCCTTCTTTTAATTGCTTTATAGATAGCGTAAAGGACGTAGCCTGGAGTAGCGATGGCTATAATTGCAAAAGTAACAACAAAAAGGAAAAGAACAGGGTGTTCTGCTTTAATCTGCTCTATGGTAGACGAATTTAAGGCCAGAAGGCTATAAGTATAAAACAAAGCATTCTCCCTTCAATTTTGCTTAACGGCTTTGTAGAGCTCTTCTACTTCTTGAGGGCTGAGTTCTCGATAGTCCCCTAGCTCCAGTTCTTCATCTAAATCTAGAGATCCAAAGCTTATTCTTTTAAGGAAGATTACCTCGGCGCCTAAAACAGCGATCATACGCTTAACCTGATGGAATTTACCTTCAGTCAGAGTTAAATAGCCGCTGGTAATTTCTTCTGTTTCATCGAAATTTTCAATTTCTAATTTGGCAGGCAAAACCTTGGTTTCGTCCTCTAAAGTCAGACCTTGAGCACAAGCCAGGACCGAATCCTCATTTAAAAAGCCTCGAGCTTCAAATTCATAAACTTTTGGTATGGCAAATCTTGGTGAAAGCAGAAAATGGCTCAGTTCCCCATCGGTTGTTAAGAGCAAAAGGCCTTCCGTATCCTTATCCAAGCGTCCAACAGGAAATGGCTCGAACAAAACATCTTCATAATCTAGTAAATCCAGAACTGTTTCGTCTCTTTTGTCCACAGTAGCGCTGATTACACCGGGAGGTTTATTCATCATCCAGTAAAAATGCTCCTGATATTCTATTCTGATTCCATCAAATTCAATTATATCCTGATAAGGGTCAACCTTGAGGGCTGTATTTCTAGCAATTTCACCATTGACCTCTATCCTGCCCTGCCGGGCCATTTTTTTTAATTCGCTGCGCGAGGCTATTTTCATATGGCTCAAAACTCTATCGAGTCGTAAAAGTTTCTTACTCATTTTATTCACTCCATCATCTGGCAATAATCATTGATCATCTAAGCTGGGTTTTCTCTACCTATCTAATATTGAAAGTAAATTTTTGCTTAATCTAGAAATTTAACTGGCTTTGCTTTAAAGATTTCAATCTTTTTGGTTAAGGTAAAGTCTTGCCTATACTTTATCTCATTTGGCCAAGGCTAAATTCTCCTGGCCAATCTCACTCTTTGATCGAGGTTTGATTCTTTTTATCTTGCTTTATCTTATTTTAGCATAATGCCTCAAAAAGGACAATAAAATCACGATTTTCTCTCTATCTTTCTAAAATATCATTGTTTTTGCTCATTCTTGACAATAAAAACAAAGGCTGATATGATGAAACTGAGCTTGTTTTAGCAATTTTTATTTCTTATTTTACCATCATAAAACGAGTTCAATCTGAGTGGATATAAAAGTAAATAAGTTTTAGAAAGGGTCGGTTTAATGGAGAAGTATTTGAATCTTGAAAAGCAGTTTGGAGCACAGAATTACAAACCGCTTCCGGTCGTTATTGCTAAAGGTGAGGGCTCCTGGGTTTGGGATACCGATGGTAAGAAGTATTTGGATATGCTGGCTTCTTACTCAGCAGTCAATCAAGGTCATTGTCATCCCAAAATCATTCAAGCAGCTAAAGACCAGATGGAAAAAATCACCATAACTTCCAGGGCATTTGTCAATGATCAGATGGGCCAATTCTTAAAAAAGGCAGCAGATTTGGCTGGCTATGACAGAGCTCTGCCCATGAATACAGGTGCCGAAGCTGTTGAATCTGCAATTAAGATGGCACGCAAATGGGGCGAAAAAGTCAAAGGTATCCCGAAAGATCGCTGCAATATTATCGTTTGCGAAAACAACTTCCACGGACGCACCATTACCATCATAACATTTTCTACTGACGACCAGTATCGCGATGGTTTTGGGCCCTTTACACCAGGCTTCAAGGTAGCTCCTTTTGGTGATTTAGAAGCCATTGAAGCCCTGATCGATGATGAAACTTGTGCTATTATGGTTGAACCTATTCAAGGTGAAGGCGGAGTCATCATTCCTCCAGAAGGCTATTTAAAGGGTTTACAAGAAATATCTAATCGCCACAATGTCTTGCTGATGTTTGACGAAATCCAAGTTGGTCTAGGCAGAACCGGCAAAATGTTCTGTTTCGAACATGAAGATGCCAAGCCTGATGTCTTAATTTTAGCTAAAGCACTGGGCGGCGGTGTCTACCCTGTTTCCGTTGTCTTAGCCGACAATCATATTATGGATGTATTTACTCCCGGCGATCATGGCTCCACTTTTGGCGGTAACCCTTTAGGCGCTGCTGTAGGTATAGCCTCTTTGGATGTTTTACTCGATGAAAAACTGCCCGAACGAGCAGCTGAATTAGGCGAATATTTCAGTTCGAGTTTAAGAAAGATCGACTGCCCAGTGATTAAAGAAATTCGCAGCAAAGGGCTGATGGTCGGTGTGGAAATCAAACCTGAATTTGGCGGTGCCCGTCGTTTCTGTGAAGCTTTAATGGACAGAGGCATTCTCTCCAAAGAAACACATGTTACCACTATCAGGTTCACTCCTCCCTTAATCATCACTAAAGAAGAGCTGGATTGGGCCTTAGATATCATCAAAGAGGTTTTTGCAGAACTAGGTCAAGAACCTATCAAATAAGCCAAGTTAAGCTAAATCAGCAATTATTAAATTCAATAAAAAAAACAGCAGTGTGAGATTTTACTCCGCTGCTGTTTTTTTGCTTTCTGCTGTATTTTCTTAGTCTCCAAAACACTTATATCTATTCTTGCGGTTCTAATGATGATTCGTTTATAGATAGATGTCCTTACTTTCAAATTCTCTTGCAATAAGGCCAAAACACGAAAATTATAAGTTTTCGTTATATAAGTTGGAAAAGTCAATTGTAATATTTTTAAGCTAATCCCCTCATTGTATGTATATTATCAAGGTCATTCTAGACATAATAAATATACTTGTAGAATACTTCATTCCTGTATTCTCTCTTAAATCTATTAGGAGCCCCGCTGTTGACACAGCAGGGTTTTTGGGTTTTTGGCATTGAAAAATACAATTTTTGGCAATCAGAAGTGCAATTGTGAATGCTAAACTAAACTGGACTGAATTTGCTAAATAAAGTTGTTTAATGCAAATCGGGGACAGTCCCCTATTTGCATACGGCGGAGTAAAAGAATTTGTTTTTGAGGATGGGTAAATGAAGAAAAAGAAGAAGGCGGCTGAAATTTTCCAAACCGCTTTTTTATAATCCCTGAATACTTCCTTAAATCTGAAATCTTCAATGCTTCTCAGTCTCTGACTTAGAATATAAATCTTGATGATCCCCAGTTTTTAAATCCATCTTGAAGCCGTCGATAATTCTAAGTTACAAACTTTAACTTGTAGTCCCCTATAACTCCTGAGCGTCAATTTTAATTTGAGCTCTTCGACAGTTCTGGCTGCTAACTTCCTCTATGATTTTCAGATTCTAAACCAAACTACCTTTTAATTTTCTGGAATTTCATAAGCTTAACTCTTCCAATTATTTAAAATCGGAAGCTGCACTCTTACCTGCTAAAAAACCACTGCTCCAAGCCCATTGCAAATTGTAACCTCCACAATTGCCATCCACATCCAAGACCTCCCCTGCTAAAAAGCAATCTTGTATGTATTTCGATTCTAAGCTGTTTATCTTGACCTCGCTAAGTCTAACTCCGCCCATAGTGCTTTGAGCTTCTTTAAAGGTCAGATAACCCCTTACTTCAGCTTTAAATTCGTGGATTAACTCAGTCAAATATTCCTTTTGCTCTCGGTTTAACTTGGCAATTGGTCCCTTACTCTCAATCAGCATTTGCATTAAATATTCAGCTATCTTGCTGTGAACAAAGCCGCTCAAAGTTAAAACCAGTTCTTCTTGATTTAAACCCAGCCAATTTTCACCGATTTTCTCTGGCCTATATTCTGGCAGAAAATCAATCAACAAATAGACATTTTGATTTTGACTCAGAGCTTGAACTGCAAATCTGCTTATTTCTAGTATAGGTATGCCTGAGATGCCATAGTTTGTAAAAAGAAACTCTCCCTGAACGTCTTTTAAAACTCTATCTTGAGCATTTTTTAGCTGGGCCCAACCAGAAAAGCGGGTACCGCTCAGCCTTTTCAGTCTAGGTAAATTCAATTTTAAAGGTAATAAGACCGGTTCAGGTTCAATAATCTTATGACCATTGGCTTTTAGCCAGGGGAAAAAATAACCATCGCTACCTAAAACTGGGGTAGCTTTGCCCCCCGGAGTCAAGATCAGCTTTTTAGTCTTAAAGCACTCTGCTTCTGACGAGAAAAGCTCAAATCCCCTTTTCTGCTTTTCAATCCTGACTATATTTGTTTGCAATTTTAGGGCAATGCCAGCTTTTCTGATGGCTTCAGCAAAAAGCCTTGGAACAATTTTACCCTCATTGCTGCGAGGGTAGAGTCTTCCCTCTTCATTTCTTATTTGCAAACCTAAACTGTCGAAAAATTTGAGGGTAGCTTCTAAATCAAAGGCAGAGAGGACTCTTTGAGCCAATTCCGGTTTAGTGCTGCGGTAATGGTCAAGGCTCTGGTCCATATTGCTAAAATTACAGCGACCGTTTCCGGTAGCCAAAAGCTTTCTTCCTAGGCTTTCATTTTTTTCGATGATGAGAATATTCAGCTCTTTATTTTCAGCAGCTGCTGTAAGAGCAGCCATCATTCCGGCAGCTCCGCCTCCTAGGATGATTAGATCATAAACTAAGCTTTTATTTTCCACTTTTTACTCCTCTCTTCTTGTTATTCTATTTAAAGTAAAATTTAATTAATATGGAAATCTCTGAGATACCAAGTTGGGACGATGCTGTTGAAGTTATTCGTCCAATTCAGGATATTATTGACAATATCTGTACCGTCTTCAAGGCCGTTCAATTCATAAGGGTCAGTGAGTGCCGCAAGGGCATCAAAAGCCAGATAATATGTCAGTACCTGCCAGAACTCAATAAGCGGTAATCTGTTAAAATACCCATTTATTTGGCCTGTATAGAAATGAGGATACATAATAGGCATCCAGGCCATGTTGTTCAGATCCCACCAAGGGTCACCATAGGATGTATTGAAGCAATTAAAGTCGATTATTCCTATTTCGTCATTGGCCAGTAGCATTATGTTTTCTGTATTATAATCCCCGTGAATAAAGGTTTGTCTGCGGGAACCGAGAACATCCTTGTTTTCATCAAGATAAGATAGCAATATCCTACCAATATCTGAATGAATTTCAGGTTTTGAATGATACTGGGCTTGCCAGTTTGCTAGCTTGCTCTCAAATCGAAGCTCCCACGGCTTTATATTCTTCGGTGCTTGCATTCTATGTATCTTTCTCAAGATTTCACCCGTCTTAAGTCCCAGTGCATATTGTTCAGTTTCCGTCATAAAGGGAAGTGCCGCCTCAGCGTCCTTACCCTCAAGCCAGCCGGAAAGAGAATAGCAATGCTGACCACAAGCACACAGGCCAAACTCAATCGGTTGTGGCGTCAAAATACCGTGATTATAGGCTTTTTCCATCATTTCGTATTCAGCCTTTTTGCGGTCCAGCTCTGTTAGATCTGCTAGGCGCAAAAACATCACTTTTCCGTCTGTAGTTTCAAGACGGTACTTTTGATCACCAGATAAGCCTTTGGAAATAGGCTCGATTTTTACATAATCAGCATAGCTGGGTAGGCACTGAAGGTCAGAACAAACTAGGTCTTCGGCCTGGGCGGTAGTCTTAACTTTTTGAACAAAATTGCCCTGACAATTGTCTTGTTTTTTTTCAGAATTGATATTTGGCACCTCCTTTCTCTAATCATATTTCTTCAAGATTTATTTCTGAGTTTAGATCGCAACTCAATTTTGTTTTAATCAATATTCTAATATGATAATACTAGGCTTAATTAGGCTTCTCAAATATGTTTTCCTTTTCGTTAATTTGAATTATTCTTGATTTCCGTCAGGTCAAATCATCCTTTATTGATAGTTTGATTGTCTTCAAGATAAGATGAAATTCAAGTGACTTCTTTTTTTATTTTAGCCGTGACCGGCTAACTTGATTATAAGATGAAGTTTACCTAGAGTCTTTTATTTTAGCCGTAATCGGCTAACTTGATTATAAAATTCTCCGTTTGTATTAACTTCATTCTAAGATGAAATTCACCTAAGGTCTTTCTTTTTAGCCCTAACTGGATAAATTCGTCATAAAGTCATCCAAAGAAGGCATAAATCAATTATATGGACTTATATCCTTTTTTAAAGTCTGTTTAAAAGTGAAAAAGCCGCACCTTAAAAAGATGCGGCTTTTATGGTGCCGAAGGCCGGACTCGAACCGGCACGTAGGGTAACTACGCTTGATTTTGAGTCAAGTGCGTCTGCCAATTCCGCCACTTCGGCGTTTTTAAAACCAAAACGAATATACCATATCTTGATTGTCTTGGCAAGGGGAAAGTAGAAAAATTTTAAAAAAGTTTTCAAATTTTGATTTGAAAGTGAGACTATTTAAATTTGCAGATTACTTTATGTTTTGATAATCCGAGCTCCACCCAATACTTGGTCGCCCCGATAAAAGACAGCGCTTTGCCCTTTGGTTATGGCAGCAACTTCTTGCTTCAAAAAAACCTGAACTCTGCCTGTTTGCTCGTCAGTTTTGACTAAAGCTGGATAGGAAGCTTGGCTATAGCGGATTTTTACTTCCACTTCCTCTTCCCTGTGCTTTTTACCGTCGTTCCAATGAACTTGATCTCCTTCAAAGTATGATGAGAAGACGAAGTTTCGCTCTGCAACTACCACCTCTTTATTCCAAGGGGTGATGGCTACAACATAGAGAGGTTCGGTCCAAGAGATATTCAAACCCTTTCTTTGGCCTACGGTATAGCGGTGATAGCCCTGATGTTGACCTAAAACTGTGCCGTTGAGATGCCTGATCTGGCCTGAGTAATCTCCCGGTTGATAATTTTCGAGGAAATCACCCACATTGCCTTCAGGTATAAAGCAAATATCCTGGCTATCCGGCTTGTCTGAGATATCTAGACCTCTTTTACTGGCAATCTGCCTGACTTCTTCCTTGGTCATTTCACCTAGAGGGTAAAGGGTCATGGCTAATTCCTCTTGCTTGATGGTATAGAGCATATAGCTTTGGTCTTTTTGCAAATCAATACCCTTGAAAAGATGAAAGCCAAATTCATCCTCTTTGATTCTGGCGTAATGGCCTGTTGCTACATAATCCGCCTCCAGTTCCCGGGCTTTTTTATAGAGCAAATCGAAACGAATCAGGCGGTTACAGAGGATACAAGGGTTGGGTGTAATGCCTTGAAAATAGCCTTGAACAAAGGGCTGAACCACAGATTCTTCAAATGCATCAGAAAAATTCAAGACATAATAAGGAATATCCAGCTGAAAAGCCAATCTTCTTGCATCCTCCACCGAAGATAGAGAGCAGCAACCACCGATGTCATCGGTTATTTCCTCATAGCCGGGTGGAGTCCAGCTTTTTATAGTCGCTCCAATCAGCTCATAGCCTGAGTCTTTGAGCAAAATTGCAGCAACTGCACTGTCGACTCCGCCACTTAAAGCCATCAGAACACGTTTTTTCTTCATTGAGCATTCTCCCATGCCACAACGATAGTCCCATTGGAATTTTCGTATAGGTTTTCTTTAAAATTATCAAAATCAACCGGTCTGATTCTCGCCTTGACCACAACATCCACGTCGTAAACCATATCCTTGACCTTGCCTTTGATCTTCTCCAGCTCGCGTAAGACGAAGCCCAGCTGATCGTATCTGCAAGGAATTTCTATATCCTCGTAAACGGTAACGGTCTTGCTGCCAACTTCAGTTAAAACACCTGAAGCTGCTCCATGATAAGCCCTGATCAAACCTCCGACTCCTTGATTGACACCACCATAAATTCTGCTGACCACTATCATTGTATTGGTCAGTTCTCTATGGTCAATGGCAGTCAAGATAGGCATACCGGCAGTCTGCGAGGGCTCACCATCGTCAGAATAGCGAAAGATTTTATCCTTACCCACACCCAACCGCCAAGCCCAACAATGGTGATTGGCATTGGGGTATTTCTTTTTCATCTCTTCTAAAAATTCTTTGCCTTCTTCTTCACTTTCTATTTCCCTGACATCGGCAAAAAACCGGCAAAGCCCTACTTGATGCCTATATGTCCCTTCCGATCTCACTACTTTATAATCAATTACCATAACGATCTCTCCACAATCTGAGCAAATGATCCCTTATCTTTTCCTCTTGGCCAATTGCCTTTGGCTTGTAAAACTCAGAAATTTCAAGCCCTTGCGGAAGGTATTGCTGCTGCACAAAACCCTCAGGGTAATCGTGGGCATATTTATAGCCAATGCCATGATTGAATTCCTTAGCCTGAGAATAGGAGCTATCTCTGAGGTGATTGGGCACTTGAAAGTCCCCTTTTGTTGATTCCAAAGCAGCTTTAGCCTTAAATAAAGCTTGACCGGAAGCATTACTCTTAGGTGCTGAGGCCAAATAGGTAGTCGCCTGGGCCAAATGATATTCAGCTTCGGGCAGGCCGATCATTTCCAAAGCCTGGGCTGCTGCAACCGCTACAGTCAAGGCCGTTGAGTCAGCATTGCCTACATCCTCGGAAGCCGAAATGACCAAGCGGCGGGCAATAAAGCGAGGGTTTTCTCCGCCCTTGAGCATAGCTGCCAGATAGAAAAGGGCTGCATCCGGGTCACTGCCTCGAATTGATTTGATAAAAGCGGAGATAATATCGTAATGACGGTCCCCATCTTTATCATAGAGGATATTCTTCCCTTGCATAGCCTCTAAAATCGTTTCTACGCTTATTTTAATGCTTCCATCAGGTGAGGCTTCAGTCGTCTTGAAAGCAAGCTCTAGAGCGTTTAAAGCTCTTCTGGCGTCACCGTTGCTGTGTTTAGCCAGAAGTTCTATAGCTTCCTCGCTGACAGTTAAATTTTCCTTACCCAAACCCCTTTCTTGATCGGAAAGGGCTCTTTTGATGATGGCAACCAGATGCTCTTCCTCTAAAGGTTGTAGACGATAGATAGTCGCCCTGCTCAAAAGAGCAGAATTGACATCGAAATAAGGATTGGCAGTAGTCGCTCCGATTAAAGAGATAGTTCCCTCTTCCACCGATTCAAGGAGTGAATCCTGTTGAGCCTTATTAAAACGATGAATTTCGTCTATGAAGAGAATGCTCTTTTTCCCATAGATTCTTCGGGCATCGTGAGCTTCGGCTATTATTTTCTTCACCTGAGCAACCCCGGAGGAGACAGCACTGATACTGACAAAATTGGCCTCTGTCAATTCAGCTATCAGTCTGGCAACAGTAGTCTTACCACTGCCCGGAGGGCCGTAAAGAATTAATGAGCTGATATAGTCGGCTTCGATGGCTCGACGCAATTGACTTTTAGGTCCCAGTATATCATCCTGACCTAAAATATCATCCAAGCTCTGCGGTCTCATTCTATAGGCCAAGGGTTGATCCTTTTTTAGTTCATCCCCTCTGGCCAGATCAAACAAATCCATTCTCTCTTCCCTCCTCTTTAAATTTATTCGTAATTATAAGCTTTTTCTTCACCTTGTAAAACTCTTTCTATACCCAAGGCCAAAGCTTCCATTTCCCTCGTTCCTGCATAAACATAAACAGGAGCGATAAATTTTACTCTTTTGGTAATTTCCGCTGTCAAAGAGGCTGAATGCGCCATTCCGCCTGTCAAGAGAATTCCTTGAATGTTGCCTTCGACGACCGGAGCTAAGGAAGCAATGTCCTTGGCAATCTGTAAATGAAGTGCAGCCAGGACATCAAAGGCCTTTTTGTCTCCTTCTTGATAGGCTTGATGTTCGGCTTGGCGCAAATCATTGGTATTTAAATAGCTAATCAGGCCACCTTGGCCTTTCAGCTGTCTCTGCATCTCTTTTTCACTATACTTGCCACTATAACACAATTTTACTAGGATTCGAGTAGGAATTCGTCCTGCTCGCTCCGGTGAGAAGGTTCCTTCATCATCGCCGACAAAGTCGATGATCTTGCCTTGAGCGACCAGATTAGTCGTAATTCCCCCGCCCATATGCACGACGATATAATTGTTTTGGTAGATATCCTCAGCTTGCAGTTGGGCATGGTGGAAACAAACGGCTCTGGAATTCAAGACATGGGTCAGATAAGGTCTATCCACTCCTTCTAAACCGGAATAGGCATAGATTGGCTCAGGTTTGCCCATACCACAGACGGCGTCGTAGATATAGGCGGGCAGATTGTTTTCCTCAGCAAAATCATAGGCAATAACCCCGGCCAAATTGGAAGCATGAGGGTTGTTAGAATTGAATAAGGCATCTCTTAAAGCTTGATCCACCCGATAAGCTCCCGTTTCCAGGGGCTTAGTGATGCCTCCTCTGGCGGCTATGGCCTTGATCTGATCAAAGTCAATATTCAAGGATTTTAGCCAAGTTTCAATGGCCTCTTTGCGCATTGGCCATTGCTCGTTAATCGATTCATATTTTTTTAAACTTTGCTCATCATGTTCCAAATTAGTCTCATGAGTTATAGTTCCTTGAGCAAAAAGGGCAATTTTTGTGCTGGTCGAACCGGGATTGATGACTAAGATATATTTCATTCTACTACCTCATTTTAAGAAAAATAGGAAGCCAAGATGATGGCATTCAGTTTTTCTTCATGACTGGAACCACGTGAATTTAGAGCTATCGGAGCCTTGCCACCGACAACAACCCCAGCCATCTTAGCTTTAGCGCTCATAATTAGGGATTTGCCTAAAATATTACCTGACGTCATATTGTCTATGAGCATCAGATCACAATCGCCAGAAACCTGACTTGTAAATCTCTTTTTCTCGGCTACCTCTTTGCTCATGGTTATATCATAGGAAAGAGGACCTTCGATAATCGCCTCAGGTAAAAAGCCACTTCTATTTTCTTCTTGTAATTTACTGGCATCGATGGTGTCGAGGATTTTAGGATTGGGCTTTTCCACAGCAGAGAGGACAGAAATTTTAATGGTCTGATAGCCAAAATCCTTATAGAATTTGACTGCATTTTCCAAAATAATCTTCTTTTGTTCATAATCAGGGTATAAAACCATACCGCTATCGGTCAAACCGATCAGCTTATGATAGCCGGGAATTTCAAAAAAAGCCAGATGACTTAAAAGCTTGGAGTCTCTGATCCCATGCTCTCGGTCGACAACCTTGCTTAAAAGCTGAGCGGTTTCTAAATTGCCTTTTAAAATACTCTGAGCTTTCCCTTCTCTGACAGCAGCCACAGCTAATTTGGCCGCTTCATCTCCATCTTCAGCATCAATAATCTGGAAATCTTCTTCTTTGCCCCCATTGTTTAGCCAGAGTGGTTCAATTATCTCTTTCTGACCGAAAGCCAAAACTCGGCAAATACCTAAATCAACCGCTTCTTTTAAAGCCAGAATGGTTTCCTGATCGTTGGGACAAACAGCTGCCAGAGTATTTACTTCTTCTTTTGCTGTAATCATGGTTTTTAGATGAGCAAAACTTTTTATCACCATAAAATCTACTCCCCTTTCTTTCTGTCATAAAAAGGGCTTTCGAATTTAAGCTTTTTAGTTTCGAAAGCCCTTTTTGCAATAATCTTCTATATTAATTTACTTGTTCAAAGTATATACTTCTTTTCCCTCGATAAAGGTAGCTAAAACGCGGGAGCGAGTCTTGAAGGGGTGGCCGGACCAGATGACAAAGTCGGCATCTTTGCCTTTTTCCAGCGAACCGACTCTTTTCTCAACTCCTAAAATTTCAGCAGGGCTTAAAGTCATGGCTCTCAAGGCTGCATCTTCAGGCAAACCGTTGACTACAGCCAAAGCACCAACTACATTGTAAAATGGAATTGGCACAAAGGGATGGTCGGTCATCAGAGCAAATTTGACTCCGGCTTTGTGCAAGACACCAGGCGTTTCAAAACTCAAGTTTTTAGTTTCAATTTTCGATCTGCGACCTAAGGTTGGCCCGATCAAAGCGGGATAACCGGATTCAGCCAGGAAATCGGCAATTAAATGGCCCTCAGTACAGTGTTCAATGGACATATCGATTTCAAACTCATTGGCAATCCTGACCGCAGTCACAATATCGTCGGCTCTGTGAGCGTGAACTCTCAAAGGAATCTCTTTATTGATGACTTTGGCAATATGATCTAAGGAAAGGTTGAAATCTCCTTTGCCTTCTTCCTGTTTTTTGGCATATTCACGGCCTTTGATCAGCCATTCTCTTAAAAGAGCTGCAGTACCCATGCGGGTCGAGGGCATTCTCTTCATCATGCCGCCGTGGAAACGCTTGGGATTCTCACCAAAAGCAGATTTTAAACCGCTAGGCGCTCTTAAAACCATATGATCGATGACGGTGCCGGCTGTTTTGATGGTGAGGAGCTCGCCGCCTAAAACATTACCGGAGCCTGGGCCGGTTTGCACTGTAGTCGTTCCGATGCCTCTGGCATCTTCAAAGCTATGATGGGCAGGGTTAATCGCATCTAAACCCCTGACTTGAGGTGTGATGGCTGCAGAACCTTCGTTGCCGTCATAACTGGATCTTCCTTCCGCTTCTCCCCATAGACCAACATGGGTATGAGCATCGACCCAACCGGGTAAGATGGTTTTACCTTGGCAATCGATGATTTCAGCATCGGCAGGTATGGGTATATTTTGTCCGACATCGACAATTTTACCCTGATCGATGAGCAATGTTGCTTCGGTTAATTTTGGACTAGCTATAGGATAAATTGTGGCATTGATATAGGCACGCATGCTTATTTCCCTCCTTGCCAGACGATTTTTCCGTCGATGACGGTATAACAGACTTGAGACATCAATTCAAAGGGGTCTTGACTCCAGACGACGATATCGGCGTCTTTACCCACATCCAAGGAACCAATTCGATCTTCTAAACCCAGCATTTTAGCCGGTATCTCGGTCAGAGCTTTTAAAGCCACTTCTTCGGGCAAACCTTCTCTGACTGCCAGACCTGCTGAGATGTGCAGATATTTTTCCGGAATAATCGGGTGATCACTGATAATCGAGAATTTTATTCCAGCTTGATTGAGCAAGACAGGGGTGTGATAGCCCATATCTTTGAGCTCAACTTTTGATTTCGAACTCAGGGTTGGACCGATGGCTAAATAAATATCGTGAGCAGCCAACAAGTCGATGACTTTATCCCCTTCTGTACAGTGCTCAATAGTGATATCCAAGTCGAATTCATCTTTGATTCTCAAAGCTGTGACAATATCATCGGCTCTGTGAGCATGAATAGACATGGGCACTTCTTTATTCAGAACTTTGAGTAAATTTTCTTTCTTCATATCAAAGGGTTGTTCTTTGCCTTCAGCTTTCTTCTTGCCGTAGACTTTGGCTTCATAAAGAGCATTGCGCAAAACTGCAGCAGTTCCCATTCTGGTAGCCGGAATTTTCTTTTGGTTGCCATAAACATTTTTAGGATTCTCACCTAAAGCAGCTTTCATGGCGGAGAAAGGCTTGATCACCATATGATCGACAACGGTCCCGGCAGTCTTGATGACCAGCATTTCGCCACCGATTACATTGGCTGAACCTGGGCCCACCTGGACTGTGGTGACTCCACCTTCCCAGCAATCGATGAAGCCTTCATCCAAAGGGTTAATACCATCTAATGCTCTGATTTGAGCTGTGTTGGGGTTGGTAGTTTCGTTGACATCGTCTCCGGCCGGACCGACGTATTCTTCTAAAATACCCACATGGCTGTGAGAATCGATCAAGCCAGGTGTGATGATTTTGCCCTCAAGGTCGATTACTTGGGCATCTTCAGGAATTTCCACAGTTTTGCCCAAAGCACTTATCTTGCCGTCTTCCAAAAGGATTTGGCCTTTTTCGATTACGCCTTGGGAAACTGTCCATAAATCTGCATTGATGAATACAAGTTTCATAATACCCTCCTTATATTTCACGCAAGATTTTAATTGCTTGCGCTAAATCCTCGTCATCTATATCCAAATGAGTGACAAAACGAATGCTGAAAGGACCGTTGGCACCGATTCTTATACCTCGTTGAGCTAAGATTTCTACCCATTGAGCTCCGCTTTTTTGACTCTTCCTAGTATCTACACAGAGAATATTGGTCATGATCTTGGGCCTTAAAACTTGCAGCCCGGGAATTTCATCTATGACTTCAGCTAAGATCTGGGCTCTTTGGTGGTCTTCCTCTAACCTATCAATGTTGTGTTCAAAGGCATAGAGACCGGCAGCTGCCAAGATTCCGGCTTGACGCATGCCCCCACCCAGCATTTTCCGCCATTTTCTGGCTCTTTTGATGAATTCAGGATCGCCCAGCAAAACTGAACCGACTGGAGCACCCAAACCCTTGGATAAACAGATCTGCACTGAATCGAGGCCTTTTAACAATTGAGCTATGGAAAGCTTTTGAGCCACTGCTGCATTAAAAGCACGAGCTCCATCTAAGTGGACTTTGATCCCACGCTCCTGAGCAGCTTGAATGATCTCACCCATTTCCTGCGGAGTGGCTGCTGCCCCTCCCCCTTTGTTGTGGGTGTTCTCCAAGCAAACTAAAGTCGTCTCCGGATAATGGACATTATCTGCTCTGATAGCGGAGATCATTGCTTCAACAGGGAAAATCCCTTGGTTTTCAGGCAAACCCCTTAAGGTCCTGGCTTGTAAGCCACCTAAGGCCGCCATGCCACCGACTTCGTTGACGAAAATATGGCTATCCTCTTCTAAGATAACCTCATCTCCCGGTCGACAATGACTCAAAAGAGCGATTAAATTACCTTGAGTTCCGCTGCTGATAAAAAGAGCTGAAGCAAAGCCCGTCAATTCAGCCGCTTTCATTTCCAAGAGATTGATACTGGGGTCTTCCCCATAAACATCGTCACCAACCTGGGCTTGAGCCATAAAGGCCCGCATAGCTGCACTGGGCTGAGTCAGAGTATCACTGCGAAAATCCAGAACTTTCATTTAAACAACCTTCTTCTTTTTAGAGTTTCCCTTTTAATTTCTACTTGCCAAAGTGTTTTTCCTGCAAATATTTCTGTACATGAAAAAACGGCCTATAAAAGACCGATTTCATCCCCACAATGCCGTTCCAAACGGTATTTTTGAACCTGCCGAGCGCAGGGTGGTGTCCGCACGTCAGCCATAGATGTTCTAGAAAAAGAGATCTACAAACAGACAAATATAAGACTCCAAATGTTTTGATGTTGGCTCAAAACTAACCGCTCTTCGCGAACATCGTAGGGTGTGGCTATATTGTAACACGAAATAGATATTTAAATCAAGTCAGGTAAATAGCCTTTCTTAGCTAATTATCGCTAGATTCTTCAATTATCTTCATGATTTCAGGGAGATCAAGCTCGTTTTGTGTCTGATTGTCCATATCCCTTAAAGTATATCTACCTTTTTCAATTTCCTCTTGACCAATAATCATGACATAGCGTGCATTGGCTCGATTGGCCGATTTCATCTGGGCTTTCAGACTGCGATTCAAATAATCTTTATCGGAATAAATGTTCTTAGCTCTCAAATCTTTCAAGATGCTGACTGCCAGCATCCCTGCTTTTTTACCCATAGTTGCTATATAGAGAATCAGCCTGGGAGCTTGTAATTCCTCTTTTGGGTTAGCCTTTAAGACTAGTACGGCTCGGTCAACGCCTAAAGCAACGCCAACTCCGGGAAGATCTTTGCCACCCAACTCCTCCACCAATTTGTTATAGCGGCCACCGGCTCCAATGGCCGATGAGATGATATTTCTGTCGGGATAATAGACTTCAAAAACTGTGCGAGTATAATAATCCAAACCTCTGACCAAATCTTTGTCGTGCTGATATTCAAGTCCGGCCGAGTCTAAATAAGCCTGCACATCATCGAAATGATCCTGACAGTCTGAGCAAAGATAGTCGGAAACTCTGGGGCCCTCGGCAGTTAAAGCTTGACAATTCTCATTTTTACAATCGAAGACTCTCAAGGGATTCTTTTCCATGCGGTTTTGGCAATCATTGCACAATTGATCTTTTAAAGGCAAAAGAAAATCGTAAAGAGCCTGCCTGTGAACCGGCCTGCAAACTTCACAGCCCACGCTGTTTAGAATCAATTGGCCATTGGCAATGCCCAGACGACGATAGAAGTCCATGGTCATGATGATGATTTCAGCGTCCATGGAAGGATCATGACTGCCAATGCCTTCCATGCCGATCTGGCTGAATTGCCTGAAGCGGCCTGCCTCCGGCCTTTCATAGCGGAACATGGGGCCGTTGTAATAGAGCTTAATTGGCAAGGGTAGATTCTGCATTTTATGTTCCAAAAAGGATCTGACCACTCCGGCTGTGCCTTCCGGACGTAAAGTTATGGAGCGATGGCCACGATCGGAGAAGGTATACATCTCCTTTTGCACAATATCTGTGGTTTCACCAACACTGCGCAGGAAAAGCTCGCTGTGTTCAAAAATAGGCAAGCGCAATTCGCCATAACCATAGGCATCGCAAGTCTCAGCAAAAACAGCTTCAACATGACGCCAAAGCCTGCTCTCCTCCGGTAATATGTCGACTGTTCCTCTGGGACCGTTAATCATCATAAATCCTCACCCCTAGTCAAGATCTGCTCAATTGAGCTGAATTTTCTTTCTGCATTAGTCTTTGCCCCTCGGTTTAAATAGATCAGGGCATCACGCGGGTTAGCTATGCGTTTGATTTTCTCCCGGCCACTGAGCCAAGGAAAAAGGAACTTTGAGGCCGCTCCCCCACCGAATCCGATGATGTTCATTCTCTCAGAAATCATCATCATATTATAACGACAAGCATAGCCCGGCAGAGTGTAGCCTATATTCTCTGTGCCTCCGAGAATATCCCTTTGCCTATAACAATAGTAGGGACGATAATTGTTTTCCATTAGAAATTCAGAAGCAAAATCAGTCATTTTCCTGGCTGCTTGAGCATCCAAGATAGCCATCATCTCCGGGTTCTTGCTGAGGTTGGAAGCCCTCTTGATAGCTAGGGCATGAACTGTAATATTTTCCGGTTTTAATTCAACCATTTTCTGTAAACCGGCTTTAAAACTTAAAAAATCGTCACCGGGCAAGCCGGCTATCAGATCCATATTGATATAATTAAAACCCAGGCTTCGGGCTTGCTCAAATGATCTGATCGTCTCAGCAGCGCTGTGATTGCGCCCGTTAATTTTTAAAACTCGGTCGTTTAAACTCTGTGGATTGATACAGATTCGGTCAACCTTACCCTGCAAAGCCGAATATAGTTCTGCCTCCATCAGTTCAGGGCGTCCACCTTCAAAGGTTATTTCCTTGAGCTGTTTTAATTCTGCTCTCAAACAATCCAGAAGTTCAGCGGTTAAATCCGGCCCTAAACAAGCCGGGGTTCCACCGCCAATATAAAGACAATCGATTTTTTCCTTCAAGCTAGGAAAAGCCTGAAAGGTAAGCCTGATTTCTTCTAACAAAGCCCGGAAAAATGGCTCAATCGTATTTTTAAACGTTTTGCTGGAATGAGCAAAAAAGGAGCAATAATGACATTTACTGGGACAAAAAGGTATGCCCAGGTAGATGCCCCAATTATCTTCCACTTCTTTGCTAAAGTCAAAAACTTCCGTTTCTTCTGAACGTAATTGCAGCAAAAGGTCTATTTTATCCTCGCTGAGCAGATATTTTTCTTTTAAGACAAGGCGAATATCCGGCAAAGCAAGCTCGGAATCGAAAAGTTTATGAACAACTTTACCCGGTCTGACCCCATAGAGGATTCCCCAGGGATTATCTAGCAATTGCTACTTCTTGCTTGAATCATCCATGGATTATTCTCCTTTTCATCTTTTAAGCTGGTCTGTTCCTGATGACCGGGCCAGACTCGCAAATTATCCGGTAATTTGCTCAGCTTAGATAAGGACCTGAGCAATTCTTCTTGATCTCCTCCGATTAAATCGGTGCGGCCGATCGAGCCTTTAAAGAGTAAATCTCCGCTAAAAAGCTCTTCTTCAATCAAAAAGCAGACGCTGCCCTTGGAATGGCCGGGAGTCGCAATGACTTCGATTTTTGTCTCACCCAAATAGAGGGTATCTCCGTCAAGCAATTCTTTAGCA
>LSQX01188615.1_pt3 | contig 46688 bp, 32 predicted proteins | sample 654561 | NCBI WGS metagenome assembly LSQX01 (sample SAMN04489861, study PRJNA283612) | anaerobic digester metagenome | isolation source: 4 biogas reactors fed with cattle manure at either 37C or 55C with and... | place: Denmark: Kongens Lyngby | collected 2014
GGTGTCGGGGTCGGCGTCGGTGTGGGGCTGGGCGTGCGCGTCCCATCGGTGAGGGGCGGCAGCGGCTCCGGTGTCTCCACCGGCGTTCCGGGCTCCGGAATCGGTTCATCGGCCGCTTGGATCGAACCCCACATGCGTTCCCACCAGGTCTGGGTCTCGGGCTCGGCCGCGTCGAATCCCGGTCGCTGGAGTTGCTGGCCGATCGGTTGGCCATCAGCGCTGAGCACGCGGTAGCCGGTTTCTCCCGGCACGACCCAGCCGAGTCTGGTCCGGGCCTGGGCCCGGACGAAGTCGGGATCGTCCCACCGCGCCAACTCGGCGTTCAGGGCATCGATCTGTTCCTGGGACCGGGCGATGGACTCCCGGTTGGCGGCGTTGGCCTGCTCGGTTTCATACCACGTACGCAGGCTGGTGCCATAGGACATCATCAACAACAGCACCACGATGATCAGGGCGACTGCGCGCTTGGTGAAGCCCCCCCGAGGCGGGCGCGAGTCCGTGCGGAGGCGCGGCGTCTCGTCCTGATCGTTCACCAGGGACACCGGACGCGAACTCGCCCGGTGTCGGGAGCGCCTGCGTCCCGGACCGGAACCGGGACGAGGGTTGCGTGGAATCGTCGGCATCGCGGATCAGTCTAGGCAGCCGACGAGGCGGATCGCGGGAGCGCAGGCCCCGCGATCCGCCTCAAATCATTCGTCAATCGGCGTGGGAACAGACCTCAGCTGGCCGAGAAGCGCGGGAAGGCCGACGCGCCGGCATAGACGGCGGCATCGTCCAGCTCTTCCTCGATGCGCAGGAGCTGGTTGTATTTCGCCACCCGCTCCGACCGGGCCGGCGCACCGGTCTTGATCTGACCACAGTTGGTCGCGACCGCGAGGTCGGCGATCGTGACGTCCTCCGTCTCACCGGAACGGTGCGACATCATGCAGCGATAGCCGTTGCGGTGCGCGAGGTCCACGGCGTCCAGGGTCTCGGTGAGCGAACCGATCTGGTTGACCTTCACCAGCAGCGCATTGGCGGTGTTGGTCTCGATGCCGCGCTGGAGCCGCTCGGGGTTGGTGACGAAGAGGTCGTCGCCGACGAGCTGGACCTTGTCGCCGAGCCGGTCGGTCATGGCCTTCCAGCCTTCCCAGTCCTCCTCGTTGAGCGGATCCTCGATGGAGACCAGCGGATATTTCTCCACGAGCCCGGCGTAGTAGTCCACCATTTCCTCGGCCGTCTTGGCCCCGCCCTCGAACGAGTAGGTGCCGTCGGCATAGAACTCGGTCGCGGCCACGTCGAGCGCGAGCGCGACCTGGGTGCCGGGCTCATAGCCTGCCGCCCTGATCGCATCGAGGATGAGGTCGAGGGCCTCGGCATTCGACTCGAGGTTGGGCGCAAAGCCACCCTCGTCGCCCAGGCCGGTCGACAGGCCCTTGTCCTTGAGCACCTTCTTGAGCGAGTGATAGACGTCGGTGCCCATGGCGAGGGCGTCGCTGAAGCTGTCGGCCCCGATCGGAGCAATCATGAACTCCTGGATGTCGACATTGGAGTCGGCGTGGGAGCCACCGTTGAGGATGTTCATCATCGGCACGGGAAGCACGTGGGCGTTGGGTCCGCCGACATAGCGATAGAGGGGCAGGCCCGCGGACTCGGCAGCCGCATGGGCGACCGCGAGGGAAACACCGAGAATGGCATTGGCGCCCAGCTTGCCCTTGTTGGGCGTGCCGTCCAGCTCGAGCATGGCGTTGTCGATGAGGCGCTGCTCCGAGGCGTCGAAACCGAGCACCTCCGGGCCGATCTGCTCCATCACGTTCTCAACCGCGTTCTGGACGCCCTTGCCGCCGTAGCGCTCGCCGCCGTCACGCAGCTCGACGGCTTCGAAGGCACCGGTCGACGCACCGGACGGAACAGCCGCGCGACCCTCGGCGTCGTCGTCCAGGATGACCTGCACTTCAACAGTCGGGTTGCCACGGGAATCGAGGATCTCGCGCGCTTCTACGTAATCGATGCTAGCCACGGGTTTGCCTTTCGCAGTGGACTTCTTTCCGGGGGCACAAGGCCCTCGGAACACACCCTAGTGCGCGGGACCGACAGTGTCCGCCCCACCTCACAACCAACATCCGAAGCCCGGACATCCCCTCGGGAAACGCCCCGAACCCAGGTGTGAGCCGCCCCACACGAACGCGGAACTCAGCCCCGCGCCTCAGCCTCGCGTACCCGATCCTCATAGTCCCGCAGCGCGTCCCGCACGGCTTGTTCGGGATCGATCCCGGCAGCCTGGGCGCGGGCCACGAGATCGAGCGCCTGCGATCCGACCTCGTCGGGGGTGATGGGGTGGGTGGGGAGTCCGTCGGGTACGCCGTGACTGCGCACGCGGGACACGACCTTGAGGGCGCGGCTCAGCGCGGACAGGGAATGGGGAATGCCGTCGAGGGCGGACTCACGCCCCTTGGCCGACTTCTTGGCGGCTTCCCACGTGGCGTTGAGGTCGTCGGGCAGGTCGGTGTCAGTGAACACCCAGGGGTGACGTTCGATGAGTTTGTCCGCGATGCCCCGCGCCACGTCCTCGATGTCGAAACGGCCGGCCTCCGCCGCGATCGCGGCGTGGAAGACGACTTGGAGGAGCAGATCTCCCAGCTCCTCCTGCAGGTGAGCGTCGTCACCGGCCTCGATCGCGTCGATCACCTCACAGGTTTCCTCCACGAGATAACGCACCAGCGATCGATGGGTCTGCTGGGCGTCCCATGGACACTCGACCCGCAACCGGGCCATGACCTCGACGAAACGGGCAAGCTCGGGCTGATCCGTCACGACCCGGTCACGTCACTCGGTGCGGAACGGTCATTCGGGCTGGCCTGCGCGCTTGGAAAGGGAGGAGTTGCGGACCGTGTCGAACGGTTCCAGCCCGGTGAGGCCATAGCGCGGATTGACGGTGACCGGCACAGCGGCGAGAGCCCTTTCCACCTCCTGGGTCCCCATGTGCTCGCGCAACACGAGGGTCTCGGCCTCCGACAACAGGAGAGTGCGGAACTCGGGATCGTTCGCGAGCTCCTCGGGCATATCCAGCTGGGTGACGGCGGCCTCCGCCTGTGCGACGAGGTCGGTCACCCCGTGCTCCTCCGCGATCTGCTCGGCAGCCACCGACCGCATGCGCAGGTTGAGCACGAGGGACTCCAACGGTGCACCCGGCTGTGCCTGCAACGCGTCAGGGAGACCCTCCGTGAGCTCCGTGACCTCTGCCACCGAGATGCGCTCGCCGCCCACGACGGCCGCGGTGGAGGGGCGGGAGCAGGCCGTCATGGTGCCGGCCAGGGCGAGCGCGCCGATCCCCGCGACCACGCGCGTCATGAACCGTGTCATCTGTGATCCCCAACCCTTCACCGGGCGCTGTGGCGCCGCATCCTTGTCCGGCACCACAAGAATTGCCGCACAAACGTCCTCATTTTCCGCCCGCGATCCTAGCCGAGTCTTTCCGGGTGGTGGACGAGCGACCGACATGCATAGACCCGATTCGGCGGGGCCGATAATGTGCAGGGCCAGAGCTATCGTCGGCGTTCACAAGTCAAAGGAGCCGTGGGACATGGCGCAGCGACACCGGGTTGTCATCATCGGCGGAGGTTTCGGTGGCATCAACGCCGCGCACGCCTTGGCCAAAGCGGACGTGGACATCACGATCGTCGACCGCACCAACCACCACCTCTTCCAGCCCCTCCTCTATCAGGTCGCCGCGGGCATTCTCCCGGAAGGCCTCATCGCCCCCGCGATCCGCCGGGTGGTGGGCGGACAGCGCAACTGTCAGGTCGCCCTCGCGGAGGTCCGCGAGATCGACGTCGAGAACAAGGTCGTCATCGCCCGCGAACCCGACACCGGTGAACTGCGCTTGCCGTTCGACACGCTGATCCTGGCTGCGGGCGCGACGCACTCCTATTTCGGCAACGAGGAGAAATTCGCGCAGTTCGCGCCGGGAATGAAGACCATTGAGGATGCGCGCTATCTGCGCGACGGCATTCTCGCAAAATATGAAATGGCGGAGCTCGAAACCGATCCCGCGGAAAAGAAGCGCTGGCTGACGTTCGCGATCATCGGCGCGGGCCCGACGGGTGTCGAGCTGGCGGGTCAGATCGCCGAGCTCGCCCATGTGGTGCTCCCGGCGGACTACCGCCACGTCGACACCAAGGCGACCCGGATTCTCCTGCTGGAGGGGGCGCCCTCCGTCCTGCCGCCGTTCCACAAGAAGCTCCAGAAGTGGACACACAACAAGCTGACCAAGATGGGCGTGGAGATCCGCACCAACACGCTCGCCGTGGACATGGACCGGATCTCGATCACGGTCAAGGGGCCGGACGGCAAGGAAGAAGTCATCCCCTGCCGCACCAGGATCTGGGCCGCCGGAGTCCAGGGCTCCCCGCTCGCGCGCAATCTGGCGGACAAGTTGGGCATCGAGGTCGATCGCGCGGGACGCATCCCGGTCGGCCCGGACTGCTCGGTTGATGGCCGCGACGACATCTATGCCGTCGGCGACGTCATGACCCTGGACAACCTGCCCGGTGTCGCCCAGGTCGCGATGCAGCAGGGCAAATATGTCGGTCAGCTCCTCGCCGATCGGCTGAGTGGCAAGCCGAAGCCGCCACCGTTCAAATATTTCGACAAGGGCTCGATGGCCACGATCGGCTACAAGGCCGCTGTTGCCGAGTCCTTCGGGATGAAGCTCACCGGCCTGCCGGCGTTCGGGGCCTGGGCGTTCATCCACATCATGTATCTGGTGGGCTGGGGCAACCGGGTCGGTGCGATGTATACGTGGGCCCGCGCCCAGGTCTTCTCCAAGAACCGCGGCCACCGCATCATCACCTTCGACGGCGCCAAGGACGTCGCCCACCGCGGCGTCGGTGGTCCGGTCGAGAAGCAGGAGTTGGGCGTCAACGTCCCCCTCGGCACCCCGACCACGCTGGACGGACACAACGCGCATTCGGAAGTTGACAAGACCTCCGACACCTGAGGGCCAGCGCCTGAATTTCGACCGATTCCGACCAAGCACAAGCCATCCCGGGAATGATTGGCAACTCCGGGCCGGCGTCCTTGTCGCGCGATACCTTCTGGACATCGCAGCGCTAGGAGACGCGTCATGTCCGCACCCGCAACGTCCCCTCCCCGGACATTCCAGGGAACGACAAGCTCCTGGTCGGCTTGGTCCTGAGCATCGTCTCCTATTGGCTGTTTGCGATCTCCCTGGGCACGGTGGCACCCGAGGTCCTCAAGAACATCAACGTCGAGGGCGAACTCCTGTCCCCCACGGCGATGAACCTGGCTGTCGCCCTGACCGGTCTGGTGTCGGGTCTGTTCATCGTCCTCATGGGCGGGTTCGCCGACCGCTATGGCCGGGTCAGGCTCACGATGATCGGCAATGCCCTCAACGTCGTGGGCTGTCTGCTCATGGTGTTCGCCACCGGCAGCATGACGTCCGTCCTGCTGATCGCCGGCCGGGCCATCCAGGGCCTCTCCGCCGCCTGCGTCATGCCCGCCACCATCGCGATGGTCAAGGCCTATTGGGACGGCCCCGCACGGCAGCGCGCCGTGTCCATGTGGTCGATCGGTTCCTTCGGCGGCGCAGGTCTCGCGGCCTTCGTCGGCGGTTTGACCGCGACCTATCTCGGTTGGCGCTGGATCTTCGTCTTCTCGATCCTCGTGTCCGTCGCCGCCAGCCTGCTCGTCCTGGGCACCCCGGGGAACAAGGTGCAGCAGCAGGGCGAGCACGAGCGCTTCGACATCAGCGGTCTCGGCATTTTCCTCATCATGATGCTGGCGCTGATGGTGTTGTTGACGTTCGGCGGCAAGTCCTTCGGCTGGGTGTCCGGGATCGGCGTGGCCATGATGGCGGTCTTCGTCGTCGGACTGGTCGTGTTCATCCTGGTGGAGCGCGGCCGGGACAACGCCTTCATCGACTTCGGGCTGTTCAGGAACATGAACTTCACCGGCACCGTCGCCGCCAACTTCGCGATGAACAGCACCCTGGGCCTGCTCATCGTCTCCCAGCAGCTGCTCGCCCGCGATGAGCGGATGGGCGCCTTGATGGCAGGCGCGCTCACGCTCGGCTATCCGCTGATGGTGGTTCTGTTCATCCGTGCGGGTGAGAAACTGCTGCAGCGCTTCGGCCCCCGCAAGCCGATGATCTGGGGCGCTCTGCTCGTCGCCGTCGCGGCGGCGCTCCTCATGCCGACGAACCTCATGCTGGCCCAGTACCAGTGGCTGGCCCTCATCGCGTACGCCTGCTTCGGCCTCGGCCTCGCCTTCTTCGCCACCCCCGCCACCGACGCCTGCCTCACCAGCCTGCCGCCCGACAAGGCCGGATCCGGCATGGGGATCTTCAAGATGGCCTCGTCGCTGGGGGGATCGATCGGCACCGCCGTCGCGCTGGCGCTCTTCCTCGGCTTCCAGGGCATCGAGGGCCGGGCCCTCGGCTATGTCATCGAGATGACCGGCCGCCAGGACAACCTGCCCGTCCGCGAGGCCGCGATGGTCGCGATCGGCGCGATGCTGGTCTTCGCCCTGATCGCCGCGCTCGTCGCTGCGGTCGCAGTGCCCAAGGGCAGGAAACAGACCGCCTGACCGCGTTCACGCAGGGACCGGCTCCAGGGTGAAGATCTGTTCCACCACCTCGGCACACCAGCCCAGGAGCTCGGTGTCGGTCGGCGGATGCCCGCCGATCGTCGCGGCCTGCGGCCTGGGCACGAGGATGAAATTCTGTTTGACAACCGCGCGCGGATGCAGCCGCTTGAGCCGCAGCATGCGCGACTCCGGCAGATCGTGGGGACCGAAGCGTACGAAATTTCCCTGCAACACGACCTCGGTCAACCCGGCCGCCCGGGCCGCGTTCCGGAACCGCGCGACGGACAACAAGGTCTCCACCGGCGGCGGCAAAGCCCCATAGCGGTCGAGCAGTTCGGCCCGCACCTCGCGCAGGTCGTCCTCGGTGCGAACCTCGGCCAGTCGCTTGTACATCTCCAGCCGCAGCCGCTCCGACCCCACGTAGTCCGCCGGCAGGTGTGCCTCCACCGGGAGCTCGACCCGCATCTCGGCCTCCGTGACCGGCTCGCTCCCGTCGCTGCGGAAGTTGGCGACGGCCTCCCCCACCAGCCGGATATAGAGGTCGAATCCGACATCGGCGATGTGGCCGGACTGTTCACCGCCGAGGAGGTTGCCGGCGCCGCGGATCTCGAGGTCCTTCATGGCGATCGTCATGCCGGCGCCCAGTTCGTTGGTCGAGGCCATGGTGGTCAGCCGGTCGTGCGCGGTTTCGGTGAGCGGTTTGTCGGGCGGATAGAGAAGGTACGCGTACCCCCGCTCCCGACCCCGGCCCACCCGGCCGCGCAACTGGTGCAGCTGGGACAGGCCCAGCATGTCGGCGCGCTCGATGATCAGCGTGTTGGCGGAGGAGATGTCGAGGCCGGCCTCGACGATCGTCGTGCACACCAGCACGTCCGCCTTGCGCTCGGCGAAGTCGAGCATGACCTGCTCAAGACGCTTCTCCCCCATCTGGCCGTGCGCCGTGACCACCCGCGCCTCGGGGATCCACTCCGCGAGCTGTCCCGCGACCTTGTCGATCGACTGGGTGCGGTTGTGGATATAGAAGACCTGCCCTTCGCGCAGCAGCTCACGCCGGATGGCGGCCACGACCTGGGCCCGGTCAAAGGGACCGGCGAACGTCAACACCGGATGCCGTTCCTCCGGCGGGGTCGCGATCGTCGACATCTCCCTGATCCCGGTGATCGCCATCTCCAGGGTCCGCGGGATCGGGGTCGCCGACATGGCCAGCACGTCGACGTTGAGCCGCAACTGCTTCAGCTTCTCCTTGTGCTCGACGCCGAACCGCTGCTCCTCGTCGATGATCACCAGGCCGAGGTCATGGAACGAGATCTCCTGCGACAGCAGCCGGTGGGTGCCGACCACGACATCCACCTTGCCGGTGGCGACCCCGTCGATGACGTCCTTGGCCTCCTTGTCGGACTGGAACCGGGAGAGTGACCCGACGCGCACGGGGAAGCCGGCGTACCGATCCGCAAACGTCTGCGCATGCTGCTGCACCAGGATCGTCGTGGGGACCAGCACCGCGACCTGCTTGCCGTCCTGCACCGCCTTGAACGCAGCGCGCACCGCGATCTCCGTCTTGCCGTAACCGACGTCCCCGCAGATCAGGCGGTCCATCGGCACGACTTGTTCCATGTCCTCTTTGACCTCGCTGATGCAGGCGAGCTGGTCGGGAGTTTCGACGTACGCGAACGCATCCTCCAGCTCCCGCTGCCACATCGTGTCGGCGGCGAACGCGTGCCCCCTCGAGGCCTGGCGCGCCGCATAGAGCTTGATGAGCTCGGCTGCGATCTGCTTGACCGCCTTGCGGGCCCTGGACTTGCGCTTGTTCCAATCCGCCCCGCCCATCTTGTCGAGCGTCGGGTTCTCCCCGCCGACATAGCGGGTCACCTGGTCGAGCTGGTCCATCGGCACGAACAGGCGGTCGCCGGGCTGGCCGCGCTTGCTGGGGGCGTACTCGATCACCAGGTATTCCCGCGTCGCCGCCCCCACCGTGCGCTGGATCATCTCCACATAGCGCCCGACGCCGTGCTGCTGATGCACCACCGGGTCGCCCGCCTTGAGCTCCAGCGGGTCGATCTGGTTCTTGCGGCGTGCGGGCATCCGTCGCATCGATTTGTCCGCCGGCCCCCGTCCCGAGAGGTCTCCGTCGGTGAACAGGGCGAGCTTGACCGAGTCGAGCCGGAAGCCGTGCGCGAGCTGCCCCAGCAGGACCGTGACGATCCCGGCCTTCGGCGGGTTGTTGAGCACCCGCACCGCCTTGGTGCCGATGTCGGCGTCGTTGAGCACCTCGACCATCCGTTTGACCATGCCCTTGCCCTCGGCGACCATCACGACACGCCAGCCGTCGGATATGGCTGCCTTGATCGCGGCCACGGCCGCCTCCGTGTCCCCGCGCCAGGACTCGGTCGGGTGGACGGGGACGATCCGGGAGTCAGCGGCGTCCGGAACTGTCGGCCCGGGACCGTCGTCCTCGGTCGCGTCCGGACCGGCGGCGAACGGTGAGATCGTCCACCAGCTCTGTCCACGCGCGAGGGCGCGGTCGCGGACGTCGGCGAGGGATTGGTACGCGGACGCACCCAGGTCGATCGGGGCCTTTCCCCCGGCGGCGGCCGCTGCCCAGGACGCCTTGAGGAATTCCTCGCTGGTGGCGTGGAGGTCCGCGGCACGCCCGCGCACCAGCTCCGGGTCGCACACGAGCACGAGCGTGTCCGCGGGCAGGACGTCGACCAGGAGCTCCATGCCCTCGACGAGCACCGGCGCGAGGGACTCCATGCCTTCGACCGCGTGCCCCTCGGCCAGCTTCTCCAGCATCTCCGCCAGGTTGGGATAGGTCTGCGCGAGAGCGGCGGCTCTGCGGCGTACGCCCTCATCCAGCAGCAGCTCCCGGCACGGTGTCGCGACCATCTCGGTGATCACGTGATCGCTGGAGCGCTGGTCGGCGATGGTGAACAGGCGCATCTCCTCGACCGTGTCACCGAAGAAGTCGATGCGCACCGGATGCTCGAAGGTCGGTGGGAACACGTCCACGATGCCGCCGCGGATCGAGAACTCGCCGCGGCGCTCGACGAGGTCGACGCGGTGGTACGCCGCCCCCACCAATCGCTCTGCCAGCTCACCGAGATCGTGGTCCTCCCCGGTCCCGATGCGCACGGGCAACAGGTGCGCGAGGCCCTTGACCTGGGGTTGGATGACCGACCGGATCGGGGCCACAACGACCCGCGGTGCCGGCTCCGCGTCCGTGCCGGCAATCCTGCGCAGGACGGTCAGCCGCTGCCCGACCGTGTCCGACCGGGGGCTCAGCCGCTCGTGCGGCAGGGTCTCCCAGGCGGGGTAATAGGCGACCGACTGTTCGTCCAGCACCGTCTGGAGGGCAGTCACCAGGTTCTCCGCCTCGCGGTAGGTGGAGGTCACGACGAGCAGCGGCCGCTCCTCGGCCAGCGCGGCGGCCAGGAGTGGGCGGAACGATGCCGTCGCGGCGATGTCCGTCGCGGAGACCGCACGCGTGCGCGCGTCCTGGAGGGCCGTGGCGACGACGGGATCAGCGGAGATGAGTTTGACGAGACCGGGCAGAGTCACCCGACGAGGATAGTGCGCCCTCAAAAGATGGCGTTCCCTTCATCTGGTCGCGCACCCAATTGTCGGAATGGCCCACTAGACTGCACAATCCGCCCAAGCTCAGACCTAGGGGAGGCCTGTGCTCGCACTGCTCATCGCTCACGTCGCCGCCTATGCCCTCGCACCGCTTCTGGTGCGACTGTTCGGGCGACGCGCCTTCTGGGCACTGATCCTGCCCAACGTCGGCACAGCGGTCTGGGCGATGGCCAAAGCGCCGGCCGTCCTCGGCGGCGACCTGCCGACCCAGCGCTGGCAGTGGATCCCGTCCATCTCCATGACGATCGACCTGCAGATGGACGTCCTGAGCTGGGTGCTCACGCTGATCATCTCGGTCATCGGCATTCTCGTCCTCAGTTATTGCGCCGGCTATTTCGAGGACGGCGAGCCCGACCTCGGGCGTTTCGCCGCCCACCTGACGGCGTTCTCCGGAGCGATGCTGGGGCTGGTGTGGAGCGACAATCTCCTGCTGCTCTATCTGTTCTGGGAGATCACGACCGTCCTCAGCTATCTGCTGGTCGGTCATCTCAGCCACAAGACCGAGTCCCGCCAAGCAGCCACGCAGGCGTTGGTCGTCACCACTTTCGGTGGTCTCGCGATGCTCGTCGGCATGGTGCTGATCGGTCTCGCCGCGGGGACCTATCGGGTCTCGGAGATCATCGCCGCCCCACCGGATCCCGGCTCCGTCGTTGCCGCCGCCGTGGTCCTCATCCTCGTGGGCGCGATCAGCAAGTCGGCGCTCGTGCCCTTTCACTTCTGGCTCCCGGGCGCGATGGCGGCCCCCACACCGGTGTCGGCGTACCTCCACGCGGCCGCCATGGTCAAGGCCGGCATCTATCTCGTCGCGCGCTTCGCCCCCGGCTTTGCCGACCGGACCGAGTGGCAACTCACCTGCCTGGTCCTGGGTGGCCTGACGATGCTCATCGGCGGCTATCGCGCATTGCGCCAGCACGATCTGAAGCTCGTGCTCGCCTATGGCACGGTCAGTCAGCTGGGGTTCCTGGTGATCCTTTTCGGTTCGGGTACGCGGAATGCCGCGCTGGCCGGCTTGACCATGTTGGTCGCCCACGCTGTGTTCAAGGCATCGCTGTTCCTGACCGTGGGCGCGATCGACCACGCGACGGGGACCCGGGACCTCCGGGTGCTCGACGGGCTCGGCCGACGCATGCCGGTGCTCGCCGTCGCCTCCACCCTGGCGGCCGCGTCCATGGCCGGTGTGCCACCGCTGCTGGGCTTCGTCGGCAAGGAGGCCGCCTATTCGGCCCTGCTCCACGGTGAGGGCCGGTTCAGCCAGTGGATGCTGGTGGTCATCTTCCTCGGTTCGGTGCTCACGTTCGCGTACAGCGCCCGGTTCGTCTGGGGCGCCTGGGGTCCGGGCAGCGAGAGCGAGGGACCGATCGAAACCCAGGCCAACCCGTGGGTCGTGACCGCGGTACCGGTGACGCTGGGCGTCCTCGGGCTGGTGTTCGCTGTGCCGAGCGCGCTCGCCGAACCCATGTTCGGGCTCTATTCGCATCAATTCCCCGCCGAGGACTATGTCGCCCACCTCGGTTTGTGGCACGGCCTCAACCTGGTGCTGCTGCTGTCATTCGCCACACTCGCCCTCGGCGCGGTCCTTTTCGCCCTCCGCGTGCACATCGAGAACTGGCAGCGCGCAGCGCCGCACGTCCCGGCCGCCGTCTCCGCCTATCGGTTGGTCATGCGCGGGCTCGACCGGGTCTCCCTCGAGGTGACCGGTCTGCTGCACCGCGGTTCTCTGCCGCTCTCGCTCTCGCTCATCCTCGTGGTGCTGATCGTCATCCCGGGCGGAGCGACGCTGCTCGCCGGGATCGATGTCATGCGTGCCGGCGTTCCGGTCGGCATTCTGCTCTATGAATCTCCCGCGCAACTGCTGGTCGCCATCCTGGTCGCCGTTGCCGCGGTCGCCGCGATGAACTCCCTGCGCCGTTTCCGCGCCGTGTTCCTGGTCGGCGTCACCGGCTATGGCTCGGCCATGCTCTTCCTGCTGCATGGAGCACCGGACCTGGCGCTGACCCAGGTGCTCGTGGAGACCGTGTCACTGGTGGTCTTCGTGCTGGTCCTGCGCCGGTTCTCCCCCCACTTCCCCGATGTCGTGTCGGGCGGCCAGCGAGTCTGGCGCATCCTGCTGGGAGTCCTGTCCGGATTGGTGTTCACCGGAGTCGCGCTCATAGCGCCCATGGGCCGCACCGGGCCACCGGACTCGACCGGTCTGCCGGAAACCGCCGTCGAGTTCGGCGGCGGCTACAACATCGTCAACGTCATTCTCGTCGACACCCGTGCCTGGGACACGATGGGCGAGATCTCGGTGGTGCTGGTGGCAGCGACAGGCGTCGCCTCGTTGATCTTCCTCCAGTCCACCAACATGTCGCGCATGCGCCTCAACCTGGCTGCCGCCCGCGCCAAGCGGCTCGTGCGCAGCGGCACCATCGCCGAGGCTGGTTGGCTGTCGGAGGTCCGCGCGGTGCCACCCGAGCGTCGCTCACTCATGTTCGAGGTCATCACGCGCCTGATCTTCCATGCGGTCATGCTCTGGTCGCTCTATCTGTTGTTCACCGGTCACAACGACCCGGGCGGCGGATTCGCGGGCGGTCTGGTCGCGGGTCTCGGCCTCACGATCCGCTATCTCGCCGGCGGCGCGGCCGAGCTCCGCGCGGCGATGCCGGTGATGCCGGGTGCTCTGCTCGGCAGCGGCCTGTTCCTGTCCGCCGGTGTGGGCCTGGTGTCCATGCTGGTCGGCGGTCAGGTGCTGGAATCCTGGACGTTCGACATCCCGGTGCCGCTGATCGGCAATCTCCACATCGTGACGTCGATGTTCTTCGACATCGGTGTCTATTTCGTCGTGATCGGGCTGATGCTCGACATCCTGCGCTCCCTCGGGTCGTCGCTGGACTATCGCATCGCCGAGGCGGAAGGTCGCGCGATCGTCCCCGGCGACTATGAGCCGATGGGAGAACGCCGATGAGTCCGAGTCTCACGCTGGCCGTGCTGTGCGGGGTGCTGTTCGGCACCGGCACGGTTCTGCTCCTGTCCAGGGCCCTCGTGCGGGCGTTGCTGGGGGTCCTGTTGATGGGCAACGGGGTCAACTTGATGTACATGATCGCCTCCGGCCGCGCCGGCGCCGCACCGCTGGTTGACGGCACGAGCAATCCACCGATCGGCACCGGCGAGATGGCGGACCCACTGCCGCAGGCCATGGTCCTGACCGCGATCGTCATCACCCTGGCGGTGACCGCCTTCGCGCTCGCGCTGGCGCATCGTGCCGTGCAGCTGCAGTCCACCGACGCCGTGGGTGATGACGTCGAGAGCGCCCGCACCCACGAGCGGGCGGTCGCCAATGACATGTCCGATTCCGACTATCTGGACACCGCCGATCCCTATTCGGTGGATGAGGAACACCCCTCCCCGGACGACGATGAGGAGCCTCGCATTCCCACCACCGAATCCGAGCAGGCACCCGAGGGCGCCCACGTCTATCGGACTGACCCGACCCTGCCGGAGGACTCCCCCGGCGGCGAGCCGGACGGCCCGAGGGCCGGCGGCGACAAGGACGGCCGCCGATGACGTTCACCTATGACTTCCTCGTGCCCCTGGTCGTCGTCCTGCCCCTGATCGGGGCGGGCCTGACCGTCGTCACGGGTCGCCACACGCGCATCCAGAGGTATATCTCGGGCACAACCCTCGGCGCGGTGGTCGTGATCTCGGGCGTGATGCTCTATGCGACCGACCAGATCCGCGTGCTGGGCGTCCGCGTGGGCAACTGGCCCGCCAGCCAGGGGATCGTGCTGGTGGTCGATCGGCTGGCCGCCCTCATGCTCGTCGTGTCGACGGTGGTCACGCTCGCGGTCATGCTCTATTCGTCAGGTCAGGGCCGCCGCTCCGATGACGAGGACGAACAGGACGGAGGTGCGCCACTGCCGATCTTCCACCCGACGCTGCTCGTGCTGTCCGCCGGCGTGTCCACGACGTTCGTCTCCGGCGATCTGTTCCATCTGTACGTCGGCTTCGAGATGCTGCTGTTCGCCAGCTTCGTGCTGCTCACTCTGGGCGGCACCCAGGAACGGGTCCGGGCCGGCGTGAACTATGTGATCGTCAACCTGCTGTCGTCCCTGGTCTTCCTGTCGGCCATCGGATTCGTGTACGCCGCGACCGGCACGGTCAACCTCGCGCGGCTGGCGAACCGGATCCCCGAGCTCCCGGAATCCACCCAGCTGATGCTCCAGACGATGCTGCTGCTCGGCTTCGCCATCAAGGCGGCGGTCTTCCCCATGTCGGGCTGGCTGCCCGACTCCTATCCCACCGCGCCCGCTCCCGTGACCGCGGTGTTCGCCGGCTTGTTGACCAAGGTCGGCATCTATTCGCTGATCCGGGTGCAGACGTTGCTGTTCCCCGGCGACCGGCTGCACACGCTGCTGATGTGGGCGGCGCTGCTGACCATGGTGGTCGGCATTCTCGGGGCCGTGGCCCAGGACGACATCAAACGAATACTCTCGTTCACACTGGTCTCGCATATCGGCTACATGCTCTTCGGCCTCGCCGTGGGCAACACGACGGGATTGGGGGCCTCCATCTATTACGTGGTCCACCACATCACCATCCAGACGACCTTGTTCCTGGTCACCGGGCTCGTCGAACTCAAGCGCGGCACGACATCGATCAGCAAACTGGGCGGCATCATCGTCACCGCACCGCTGCTCAGCCTGCTCTTCTTCGTGCCCGCCATGAACCTCTCCGGCATTCCGCCCCTGTCCGGTTTCATCGGCAAGGTCGGTCTCCTGCAGGCGGGCGCCGAGCTGGGCACCCCGCTGGCGTACACGCTGCTCGCGGGCTCCGCACTGACCAGCCTCCTGACGCTGTACGCCATGTCGCGTGTTTGGTCCCGTGCCTTCTGGCGGGCACCGATCGAGGACTACGAGACGCCTCGACTGGCACCGCTGACGCCCGGCGTGATTCTGCCGACCGTCATGCTCGTTGTCTTTGGTCTGTCACTCACCGTGTTCGGTGGGCCGCTCTATGAGATCGCCGATCGGGCCGCGATCTCGCTCCTGGAACGCACGCCCTATATGGCAACCGTGCTCGGGCCGGGTGGTCGCTGATGAGCACCGTACGCAGCTTCCGACCCGGTTCGCTCATCGCCCTCGGCCTGTTGTGGCTGCTCATGAGCGGCAGCTGGACGTGGGGGTCCCTCGCCATGGGACTGCTCATGGGGACGATCGTGCTGCTGGCCTTCCCGATGCCCAGACGGCTGGCCCGGTTCCGGTTCCGTCCGATCCCCCTGGCGTGGCTGACGATCACCTTCCTGGCCAACCTTTTCTGGTCGAGCTTCATCGTCGCGTGGATGGCCATGCGCCCCAGCGGGATCACCGAGGGCCGGGTGGTGGCCATCCGGCTGCACGACACCGACGACTTCCGGAGGACGGTCACCGCGGAGATGACCTCCCTCGTTCCCGGCACAGTGGTGATCGACCTCGATCCCCAGGGACACCTGCTGATCCACATCATCGACCACTGCGACGACGCGCGGCTGCTCGCCGAGGCGCGTCGGATCCACCGCCTGGAGCGCCGGGTGGCGAATGCCTTCGGCGCTCCCCCACTCGAAGGCTGCGGGGTCGGCCCGCAGGAGGAGGTCCGCGATGAATGAGCTCGTGCACACCCTGATCCCCTGGGTTGCCGGCGCGGTGATCCTGATGCTGTTCATCGACGTGCTGCTGACCATCATCAAGCTGGTCCAGGGCCCATCCGTGCTCAGCCGGGCCCTGGCCTCCGACCTGCTGGTGTCATCGCTCATCTGCGCGGTGGGCGCCCAGATGGTGCTCTCCCGTCACGCCTGGTCCCTGCCCATGCTGGTCACGTTGGCGCTCATCTCCTTCGTCGGCACTGTCGCGGTCTCCCGGTTCGTCGCCCGGGACAGTGACGACGACGGCGCCGCCGCGGCTCTGGAACGCCACCGGCGTCAGGAGCTCGCCCGCAAGAACCCGCGGGACGCGGACATCCCCGCGTGGTTCGCACGCGACCGGAAGGATGCGCCATGACGATTCCCGTGCCGGAAACCCTGGGCGCGATCCTCGATCTGTTGGCGCTGCTGTGCGTGCTGCTGGGTGCCTTCCTCTGCGTCGCGGCGTCGATCGGACTGTTCCGTTTCCCCGATCTGCTGTCCCGCATGCACGCGGCCACCAAGCCGCAGGTGCTGGGCGTCCTGCTGGTCGTGTTGGCGGTGGCGCTGACGATGCGTTCCATCCCCGTCATCACGATGGCGGCTCTCGTCGCGGTGTTCCAGTTGCTGACCGCACCCGTGGCCTCCCAGATGCTCAGCCGGGCCGCCGTGCGTACCTCCCAGGTCGTGCTCGGCCGCGTCGACGGCGACCCGGTCAATCCGGCGCATCCCCCCACCCCGAGAAAGCGGCGCAAGGAAAGGGAGGCGGCCAAGGACGCCAACCCGAAGGAGACCGGGAAAGACTAGGACTGCTGTCAGAATGGAGCCCATGAGTTCCCCCACCCCACCGGAGCCCGTGACGGTCTGGTCCCGGTTCCCTCTCGATCCGCGCGCCTCCGGCGATCTGCGCGCGGGGGACAGCGACCGGGAAACCGCCCGCGACATCATCAGCGAGGCCTATGCCCACGGACAGTTGTCGCATGAGGAATACAGCCAGCGCCTCAGCGCCGTGCTCCATGCCCATCATCTGGGCCAACTGGTCCCGGTGCTCAACGACATCCAGGTCCAGCGGTCACCCGGGATGGTCCCACGACCCGCCGCACCTGTCCCGGGCGCACCCGGAATCCTCGGCAAGCTTGCCCTGCCCCCGAGCGGTGTCACCCGCACGGCCCTGTTCGTCGTGGGCGTGACCAACCTCATCTGGGTCTGGACCTGCCTGAGCAGCGGAACGCTCTACTACTACTGGCCCATGTGGCCCGCGCTCGGAATGGTGATCATGGTCCTGTCGACCATGGTGTTCGGTGACCCCGCCAAGCAGCAGAAGGCCAACGAGCAGAAGCAGCAGCCCCCTCGCGAGCTCAGCTAGCGAGGAACGCGGGGACGCGGTCCTTGGGCCGACCGATGATCGCGCGACCGCCCTTGACCAGAACGGGACGCTGCATCAGCTTCGGATGCTCGACGAGGACCTTGATGATCTGATCCTCGTCGGCGACGTCGGAGTCGGTGAGGCCGAGTTCCTTGAAGTACGCGTCCCGACGCACCAGATCCGTCGCCGGGTCCTCCAACTGGCCCAGCAGCGTACGCAAACCGCTCTCATCGAGCGGCTCCTTCAGATAGTGCACGGTGTCGACCTCGACGCCCGCCTCCGATGCCACCTCCATCGCTGCCCGGGAGGTCGAACAGCGGGGGTTGTGATAGATCGTCACGTCAGCCATGGGCCCACCCTAGAGCGCCCGTCAATACCGCAGGCCATGCCCCAGCCGATAGGTGTTGCCGTCGGCATCGACGTAGGCATACGTCATGCCCTCGGGCACGTATTTCTCCTTGTCATAGCCGGGCACATCGTTCGGGGACACGCACACCCCGTCCGCGTCCACCGCGATCACGGCCTCACTGGCGGGCAGCGTGATCGGCAGCTTGCCGTGCGCGGGGTGTTTGCCCGTCAGGACGTCGAACTGCGCCCCATAGAACGTGGAGAACCCGGCGACGAGCGCATCAGCCAAGGGCTCGACATCGTCGAGGATCCAGGGCAGGGACACGTTGACCGAGATGATCACCTTCGCGCCGCGGCCACGTGCGTCCTGCGCGAGCTCCCGGAAGCGGGCAAGGTTGGCGATCGTGGTTTCGGTGTACGCGTCCCCGTTGAGCGCCGTCAACGGCTTGTCCTCGCAGATCGTGAGCTCGAGCAGCCCCGGGGTGGCGCTGAAATAGTCGCCCGACTGCGGGTCGAGGAACAGCACGACGGCATCGGCCTGCGCCGGGTCGTCGGCCAGCGACACCCCGGCGGCAGCGGCCTCTTCCCGCGCCTGCGCGGTCTTCGTCGCGGCCTGCTCCGGGTCCTTGTGGAAAAGCTCCACATAGACGGATGTTCCGGCGGCGAGCGGCAGCGTACCCCCCGAATTCCTGAGCACGACCACCGACTTGCGGTGGGCCTCCTCGGCGAGCGCCCAGCCCGGGGATTCGGCGACCTTCCGGTCCGCCGCCTCGGCATCGACATAGGTGCGATCGTCGAACAGCCCGAGGGCGAACATCTCGATGAGCAACCGCTGGCAGGCCTCGTCGACCCGGGCGTCACTGATCCAGTGGTTGTCGATCGCGGTCCTGAGATCCTCGATGTTGTTCGTGTCGGCGATGATGTCGGTGCCGGACATGACGGCCTTGGCGAACCGCTCGGGGCGGCTCAGGTCCTCCACGCCCCAGCACATGTTGTCGGTGATGCCGGAGTCGGAGTTCACATAGCCGGTGAAGCCGAGCCGCTCCCGGAGCACATGGTTGAGGAAATAGTGGTTGAACGCGAAGCCGGTCTCCTCATAGGGCACGTCCTCACCGTCGATCGCCTGGACGACCGAACGCTTGATGGAGGGCGCGGAATAGTACGGCATGAACGACGCCGCTTTCGCCGCCGCAGCCTTGAACGGCGGCATGTGATAGTCGTCCAGGCTGCCGGGCGTCGGATAGCAGTTCCATTTGCCCTCGACGTAGTGCGGGTCGAACCCGTTGTCCCGGGGCCCGCCGCCGGGGAAGTGCTTGATGGTCGTCGACAGCGAGTCCGGGCCGAGTTCGTCGCCCTGCAGCCCCTGGACGAGCCGGGCGATGATGTCGCTGACCAGCTCGGGATCCTCCCCGAACGTGCCATAGATGCGCTGCCAGCGGGGATCGGTGACGACGTCGGCCATGTACATGTACCCCTTGCGCAGGCCCGTCGCCGTCCACTCCATGCGCACGGCCTCCGCGAACCCGTCGATCAGCGAGGCGTCGCCCCCGTCGGCCTTGTCGCCGAGGACAGCCGAGGCGAGGCCCATGGTCGCCGGGAAGGTCGAGAAGATGCCGACGGCATCGTTCATGCCGAAGACCATCTCGCCGTTCTCGTTGCGGGAATTGGAGGCGGTGATGCACGGGATGCCGAGCCGGGTCTCCTCGCACACCTCGTTCATCGCGTTGTTCCACGCCGCGACGCGGCTGGGCGACTCGTTCTCACGCAGGATGAAGTGGCGCAGGTGCATGCGCTGGATGGTCTCGGTGGTGGGATAGACCCTGCGGGTGGCGAAGATGGACGTGCCGGCCTCGATCTCGCGCTCGTCGAGGATCCCGTCATGGGACTTCGGCTCGTCGTCGGCGGTCTGATAACCGGTGAACCGGCTGTTGATGAGCATCAGACCGACCTTCTCGTCGACGCTCATCCGGCTCACCAGGTCCGCGGCACGCTCAGCCGGACTCAACCGCCAGTCCTCATAGGGATCCAGTTCGCCGTTCCCGTTGAGATCCTTGAACCGGTATCCGTCAATCTCGATGAGTTTCTTGGTGCGCACCTCGAGCGCCGGCTGTTCCATGGCCACGTCCTTGTGTGAAGCGATTTCGCTCAACTTAACCAGGACGCTGTCAACCAGGTCAGGAATTGCCGGAAGTTGCCCGTACGCCGGTCAGCGCCAACGCGGGTCCGATCAGCTCGCACCTCGTCAGGTCGCGCCATCGCGGCGCGTACTCATCAGATCGCGCCGTCCCAGCGCAGGGCCCACCGGATCGGATCGAGACACCGGAAGGACGCGATGCCGTGATCGTGGAGTTTCTCCCCCTCCGTCGGGGCGCCGAGCGCGGACACCACGAAGAACCGGTGATCGAGCATCCGGCCGGAATGGGGGCGCTCGATGGCGGTGACGATGTGGCCGGCGTTGAGCCGCTGGAGCAGGCTCCGGACTTCCGCATCGAGCAGGATCCCGTCCTCCTCACCGTAGCCCGTCGCCAGTACGCCCGGATCGCGCATGAACGCCGCTCCGGCGTTGGACATGATCCGGCTGAGCTCGGTGTCGGCAACCTGGGTGAGCGTCTGCATCGTGTCGAACTTGCTGAGCACGATGCCCAGCCGGGGCTGGCCGGATCCGATCAACAGGTTGAGGTTTCCGAGGACCACGGCCGGATCGCCACCCGAGTGCAGCTGCGCCGGAATGAGGTCCTGGAGCTGGTTGCGTACTTCCGGCACCCGCGTCGGATCGAACAGGAACAGGACCACCGACGCGTGGGAGAAAAATCCCAGGTGGGTGGCATCGTCGACCCGGTTCTCCAGATCCTCCCCAGCCACGTCGCGCAGCACCAGGAACCGGCGCCGGCCATTGAGAATGCCCAGGCTGAGGATGATCGGTTGCCGTTGATAGGAGTCGGCGAGATTCGCCCGCGGTGTGGGGGCGATGATGCCCCGCCGCACGAAGAGCTGCTCCTCATAGATCCGCTGGTAGACCTCCCGGGATGCCCCGTCGACGAAGCCCAAGGTGGTGCGGTGAGCGCCTGCGAAGAGCTCAAGGAGCTTGACGAGCACGCCGATATAGATGCTCTTGCCCGTCGCCCGCGCACCGGCGAGAGCGATACAGGTCGCCGATCCCTGGCGCCAGTCCTGTGGCAGGAATTGATGGCAGGTCGGACAGCACTCGGCCATCGGGCCGTCACAGTGCCGACAGGCAGGAGGGTTCGACACCTGGTCCGGCGGGTGTCCGGGCTGCGGCGAGATCACGACTGTCGGCTTCCAGACTCTCGGTGCACCCCACAGGCGCGTGCCGACCGGATCCTCGACCGCGTTGCAGCGGCCTTGGCACTGGAAGGCGTACTTCTCGGCGAGATCATGGAAGCAATAGGGACATTTGGTCATCAGAACCTCGCCCGGAGCATCGTCTGGTCGGCACCGCCGTCGAAGTCGTTCCCGGATTCGTCGAGTTGTGCCCGGAGACCGGAACCGGGCGGGATGATGGCCCGCAACAGCCCACGGACTGCCTCCCGGAGAGCCAATTGGTCTTCGGAGAGCCAGGCGTACGCCGACCGCTCCCCGCGCTCCCCGACGGGGATCCACCCAGTGCCAGCCGGGGCACGGGGGGCGATGACCTCGCGGGCCTGGGGTGAGGCGATCACCGCCAACGCCACGGGAACATCCACCGGCAGATCCGCCGGCACGCTATCGCTGACAACGCACAGGCTGGTCCGCCCGGCCCCACCGACCCGGCCCGCGGATCGGAAGCCCGTCAGCAGTGGCAGCGCGCTGAGCGCCTGATGGACCTCGAGCGGCAATGCCCCGACCGAGTCCGCCTGCACGACCGTGGGGTTCGGGCTGCCTGCCTCGGCCGTGACGGGGAGGTCAGCCGACGTCACCCGCGAAATGCCGGCCAGCACCTCGAGCGCGGCACCGACGGAGCCGTCCGCCACCAGCGACCGCATGGACGCCGAGCCGTCCACCCGAATCACCAACGCGCTCGCATCGCTGTCCGGGACCCACTCGACCCCGAGCAGTTCGCGGGCGATGTCACGAGCCTTGGCGGCCAACGCGGGCAGCGGCGAGTCCACCACCACTCCGAGCGCGGTGAGGCGCACCTGCCCGTCGCGTGGCTCGATCCGCAGCAACTCGCGTCCGGTCAGACCCGACAGGTCAACCCCCTGCATGACCGCGCGTTCCGGATCCGGGTCCCCATGCTGTTCGATTGCGGCCGACAACGCGATCACGGTGCCCGAGGGGAAGGTGCGGCCACCGGCCGGGATCACCCGCACATCCACGGGCCCGGTGACGCGTGGGAGGACGAGCACCCCGGGCTGCGGGCTCATGGCGGTCGGGTCCGGTGTCCCGTCCTGTCGCGCCTCGAGCCTGGCCTCGCTCTCTCCCGGGCCCTGCACCCGCAGCACCAGGGGCTTCGCGGGCAGGGTGGCGCCGGAGCCACCCTCAAGCACATAGGTGGGCATGGTTCCGCCTTTCGATGGGTGGCTTCGCAGCTGGGTGCGCCCGATGACGTCCGGGGATCATCGTCGCACCCGCCCCTGCTGGGCCTGCCGCAACCATGCGGCGAGAAACTTCTCGGTCTGCCGGACCGCCTTCTCGTCGGAGCTGCCCGGAGTGGACCGCAGGGCCATCAACGCCTCATCGTGGGTCTGGTCGCGGGAGGCCGCGTTGCGACAGAGGCGTTCGGTGAGCACGAAGGCGGGCAGCGATGCGCTGTCCACCTGCCCGATATCAACAGCGTGGATCCAGGCCGCGATCCCGTCGCGCGGTGCTCGGAGCATCGAGCGCGGGTCCGCGAGCAGAAAGAGTTCCGTCAACGCACGGGATGACACATTGGCCTCATCGCACCAGACGGCCACGGCTTTCGCCTCCTCGGGACTGAACGCGGCCCTGGCCGCGCCCAGCGACGTCAGCTGCGCCTGCACACGGCCCGCGGCACGTTCCAGCGCTCGCGGATCCGCAACCGCACCGATCCGGGCCCGCACGGCCAGCAGACTCAGGACGACCAGAGCGTTGATCCGCCGCAGGAGCTCAGGATCGATGACGGCACCTTGGCCACGCGCAAGGGTGATGCCCTCGGCGAACTTCTCCAGCACGAGCTCGAGCCCGGCCGGCGCGATCACAGGGTTGTCGGCCGCGAGCCACTCGGGGCCCGCAAGCCCTCCCCGTGCCGCCAGGACGGTGGTCATCATGGGTGATTCGGCGCCCTCGGTGATGAGTTGTTCGGCCAGGAATCCCGCCTCGGCATCCACCAACGGGGCCTGGAGGAGGGCCCCGAGGAACCATTCCGACGGCACGGCCCGCTGCCACCGCAGCTGCAACTGGAGCAGTCGGTCCAGGGGCAGTGGTGGGATCAGCAACGGGACCGCCGCCGACAGGATGGCCGGGACGTTGTCCCGCGCGTGGGCCGACAGACTCTCCCAGACCGCGAAGAATCGACCGTCCACCCCCCGGTCACCCCGGAGCAAGCGATGCCAGGCGAGTTCACCCACGAGCGGGCTGATCTCCGCCGTCTGCGGCTCCGGGTGTCCTGAGAGCCAGGCCCACGTGGCCCCCAACGGGTCGGGATCCGACTCCGTGGGCCCCAGTGTCTCCAACACCACGGGCGCTATCCGCTGGCCGGGCATGCCCGTGAGCCCGACTGCCATCAGCTGGGTCCAGAGCCAGTGTTTCGTTTCCACGCACACCGTCCGGTCGACCGAATCCACGAGCGCCGGCCCCAGAGTCGGGTGCAGCAGCGTCGGCAGAATGCTCTGCTGGCACACCCGATACAGGCGATTTCCGACATCGGGATCGTGGGCGAGACCGAGCCGCAGAGCGAGCTCCACGAAATGGAGGCCTGCACGCACTTCGGCGAGCATCACGTCCGGGGGCAGCTCCTCGGTGAAGGGACTGATCTCCGGCGACATCAGCCGTGCGAGCCGGACGAGCTCCGGCTCCGGGACCGGACTGTAGTAGTGCGTGGACGGCACCTTCGCCGGTCCCTGTCCGGCCAGCCACGGTTCATCCGCCAGCGCGAGCTCCACATAGACGGCGACCGCGACCTCACCTCCGGTTGTGGCCGGATTCTTCTCCAGCTGGGCTCCCAGCTTCACCACCTGATCCCACGCCCGGTCCGGTCGGGTTTCGGTCTCGCTGCGCAGCGCCCGGATCGCTGCGGCGTACAGCTCGGGGACCGAACGCAACTGCGGAGGTGCGCACTCCGCCAGGACGCGAGCCGCCTCGCGACGAGACTCCGCGTCCGGGTGCTGCGACACCAGCATCGCCGCGGGCCACACCGGATCCACCCCCGAGTCACCGATGGCGCCGGCGAGGCGGTCGAACTCGCTCACCGTCCTGTTGAAAGCGCACGGATCGATGAAGAGTTCCTGGATGAGCACCGACCACTCCCCCACGTCGATCGCATCCCCGCGCACGGTGCGGTGGGGTTCCCCATCGAGGTCGCCCAGGTTGATCGGACCCGACGGGTCCACCACGACGATCCCCTCGCGCCGGGTGAGGTCGGGCAGATCGGACAGGGGTACGCCAACAAGGTGCAGCCCCCTCTTCTGTGCCTCGGCCAGAGTCACCGGCCTTTCCAGGGTGGAGAAGAAGAAGCGGCGTGACGTCCCGGCCGACATGGCGAACGACACGGCCGCAATCCAACAGGCCGCCTCATCTGTGTCCTCAACGCCCACCACCACCAGAGGTCCGCCCCGGAAGGCGGAGCGCACCGCATCCAGCAACACCGCCAGCGTCTGCATGCGCCACTGCCGTGGAGCGAACAGCCAGGAGCCGATCGTGTCCCGATTGAGCGGTCCGGGTGCCGGCGGCTCGGCATCGGTGAGGGTGGCCGCGAGCACGCTGTCCGGACCGAATGGGGTGAGCCAGTCGGCACTGCGCCACCGCTCGATCGGACGCCCCTCGTCCGCGGCATTCGGGTTGCGGTCCAGGACCACGTGCGCGAACACGTTGCCGGGCCGGCCGGACGCGTCATGCCCTGCCGGGACGTGGTGCCACAAGGCGGTCTCGGTTCCCTCAGCGGGCGCGTACACCAACCGCCGCGGCAGTTCCTCCAGCTCGGCCGGAGTGGGAAAGCGTGGCACTTCGACACCCGGGTCCATCTGCGTCTGTACGCGGCCGCGCAGCAGTTCCTGTTCATCCTGGTCGAGTCCGCCGGTGACGTCCTTGATCTGCCATCCGCCGCCGGTCCCGTCGTTTCTGTCAAAGGACGCATAGGTGAGTTGGCCCCAGCGCGGTCCCGGGGTCGTCTCCGACCACGCAGTTGTCACGTCAGCGACCTCCCAGATAAAGGTGGGCCAACGGGGGGTCGATCAGCGCCACCGTGCCCATCTCCGGATTGCGCGGCATATCCACGAACACCCTCACGAACCCGACCCTGTTGGTGATGTCGCCCACCCAGCCCGGCTCGGACGGCGTGGTGGTCAACGACGCGGGCCAGAATCTCGGCGAGGGCTGCTGCGGATGCTCCACCGCATGGTGCATCAGGATCGGCTCGCCATCGTTGATGTCGAGAGGGAGCCGGTCTGGGTTGTGGATCAACGCGAACGCCGGTGCAGTCGGGTTGGGCCGGTCCGCGCGGATCCGCGTGAACAACAGCACCGGTCCTCGGCCAAGTCGCGGACGCCGGACTTCCACGTCATACCAGAGCCGCAGCAGGCCGCGGTAGCGCACGGTTGTGGGCCGCCCCTCAACCGCGTGCCCTCCTGCGAACGAGATCGGCAGCAGGTGCAGGTCACAACCTCCGGCGTCGAGGGGGCGGGGAAACTGCAACCCGCCCAGGCGGACATAGGTGTCCGCGGAGATCTCCGCGATCGGTTCGGCGCCCTCGATGGCCTCGTGGGCGGGCTGCCCGAAGTAGGAGGCGTACACCTTGATCGCCGCTGCGCCGTCGGGCCACGCCATCGTCAGCACCTGCTGGGAGACCCGCTCGACGATCCGGGCGTCGGTCACCGAACTCGTGCGGACCTGGGCGATCGTCCGTCCCACCCGCGCCTGACCGTCGATCATGGTCACGGGGGTGAAATAGGTCCGGGACCAGCCCCGGGGCCAAGGGACGGACCGCATCGTGCCGCGATCTCCCTCTCGCTCGATGGGGTGCGCGAGCCGGTCCTCCGGCTTGAGCCCCATCTGCAACAGAGCGGATTCCGCGACGGTCTCCGCGTCCGCACCGGCCCTTGGACCGGTGGCAGTGCGATAGACCACCACTCGACCGGCTTGAGGCGCGGTCCACACCAGATCGAACCTGGGCTGCTCCTCGTCGCCCAGAGTGCAGGTCAGGTCCTCCACCGGATGCAGGACCGCCGAGGTGGTCACTTGGACGGTGGTCGCCAGGGACAACTGCGGAGTTCCGTTGACCTCGGCCTCGACCAACAGTTGATAGAGATAACGTCGGCCCGGTTCCGCACCGTCGTCCACGAACCCGGCGAGGTTGGCCGAGTCGGCGCAGATCCGATAGGCCGGATCGCCCGTCCCTCGTCCGGCACGCTCTGCGGGGACACGGAAGATCTGCACCCGGCGGGCGTCGCCGATCAGCCGCCACTGGCCGATCACGCGGCCTTCGTCCTCGCGGATGTCGACGTGGGACGGTCGTTCGACCACCGGCAGCTGGGCCACCAGCGTGGGCTGCTCGAGCAGGGCTTGCTGCGTTGATTCACCCTGGTTGGCCCACACCTGATAGTGCCGTACGCCGGAGGTGAAGGGTCGCGGATCGACCAAGCTGCGCTGGACGGTGATCGCGATGACCTCGGACATGTCCGGCGAGAGCGGCGCATAGCCGTCATCGGAGACGACACGGAAAATGGTGACTCGCGCCGGATCCGGGGGTTCCGGCCATCGCAGGGTGAGAGATCCGTCCGCACGGCTCGACACTTTGAGCGCGGCAGGTTCGCCAATCGGCTGGCTGAAGTCCATCTCGGTGAACTGGTTGAGCTCTTCTCTGAGCTCTTCCGGCTGTTCCCAGGTGAGCGCCTCCGGGTTGGCGGCAGGATGTGGCTGGGGCTCGGCTGGCACCGCGGCGTGATCGGGGTCCCCCTGCGGCTCAGGCGAGCCAATCCGGGCAGGCACCACCTCGTCGGTGTCCGGCACGCCCAACACGCCCGCGACCGGGCCCGCCAGAGGTTTCAGCGACGCGGGCAGCAAGGCGGCCACTTCCTCCACGCTGCGGACATCGGAGTTGACGATCTGGCGCAGGTGCCGGTCCTTGAGCTCGTCCAGGCCCTCGCGGTTGCGCCACATCATGAGCTGGTGCAGAGGATCGTCAGCCACCGCTGCCGGGCCGGTCTGCGCATCGGACTGCGGCAGGGTGCCATCCGGGTCCGGAGGGGAGGGCACAGTGGCTGTCTCCCCCACGTCGCTCTCGGCGACGGACGAGGCGACGACGGCATGCAGGGGCAACAGTTCGCCCTTCGTCCTGGCCGCGTCCCCTCGGGACACGACAACGTTGCGCAGGATGGTGAGCAGTGTGGAGTCCACCGGTTGCTGGCTGGCGCGGGCGGCCGCTCCGCCGATGACTCCACGCAGGATCCAGCCCGGGCCTTCCACCACCCACGTGCGGGTGACCACAATCTCGAGCTCGCCGGAGGGGCTGCGCTGCGGAATGTTGCTGATCACTTCCGTGCCGAACGGTCCCGGCGCACATTCCGCGGATCCACCCTGAGCCCGCACGTTCCGGATCAGGTCGGATCGGATCTCCGTCCAGAACCCCGGTCCTTCCGGCCCGGCCCAGGCAGAGAGCTCCAGGATCGACTGGTCGATGTCGATCGTGATCGCGGTGATCGTCTCCGTTCCCTCGATGATCTGGAGCCTGATCGAGGCCTCGGGCGGCAGCTGGCGCAGCGTGATCGAGCCGAAATCGAAGGTCCGGCTGTCAGCGACGAAGTCCTTGAGCTCACTCCGGTCGAAGGGCCCCTGGGAACGCCAGTTCGAGCTGCGATCCAGAGCCGCCCAGTCACGTTCCCGCCGCGGCGCGCTGGACATCTGAGAGCCCGCCGAGGGCGGCGGAACGGGGGAACTGAGCCGTGAATCGGCGCCCGCCCACTGTCCGGACGGTCCGGAGGGCGCCATTCCCAGCGCATCCTTCACCGGATCGGGATGCCCCTGATTCGACAGGTACATGAGGTGGTGCAGGACGTGAGCCCAGCGATTCGTGAGGGGCGTGCGCAACCCGGGCGGGATCGAATTGGCCAGCGCTATCTGGATGAGGTCCTCGTTGGTTGGCACCACTTCACCGCGCTGGCGCAACACGAATGCCCATGCCAACAGAACCTGACGCCGCCGACCAGCCTGGTCCAACATCTCCGCCCTCTCAGAAATTGATGCCGGGATCGGGTGCCTGCACCGGCGGCCGCCCGATCGGCTTGGGCGCCGACCAACCAAGCCCCGCCGCACCGTGCTGATCGGCGAACGGATCCGGCGGCACGATCGATGGCGCGCTGTCCGTGTCCTCGGACGGTGCAAGGCGTGCGCCCAGATCAAACGTGTAGTCCGGCAGCCCCGCCCCGAGCTCCACCAGGACAGCCTGCTGGCTCAGTCCGTCGATCCGGCTCAGGGGCCACGCTTCGGCGACACCGTCCTTGCCCTCGAGACGGGCCTCGCGGGCGAGCACCCCGCTGTCGAATTTTCCGGGTTGGGTCTCGCGTCCGCCCACTCCGGCCATGAACTCCTCGGAGGCCAGCGCGAGCGGCTTGGCCCTGTCGCCCCCGGGAACAATCACCCGGGTCACCAACTGGGAGCGATAATCCGGCTGGGCCAGCCGCTGCATCCTGGCGTACCACAACTGATCACCCGAGGCGCTGCCCACACCGTTGCGCTCCAGCTCGTCGGCCCACTTGGTGAGCCAGGACTCCCTGACTCCCGCACGCTGACCGAACATCAGCCGCGGATCAGCGGTGAGGTCCTGGGCCCTGACCCCGAGTCGGGCGCCGGCGTCGGACAGTGTTGCCTGCCACGGGTCGCTCAACCAGCCGAACCGATAAAGGTCACGGCGCATCAACGAGATCACTTCCGCAGCAGCGTCGGGGTCCACATCGGCCCGTCCGACGCGCACGTTGAGCGGGAAGCCGGCCAGGATCATGCCCTGGTCCGAGACCGTCCCGGCAACGTCCCCGAACGGCGCATGGACCACTGCTCCCAGCACCCGCGTCCATTCGAGGAACTGTCCATAGGCCTCGGTCTGCCGATTGAGGTCCCGCACGGCGGTGCGCAGGTTCGCCTGGTCCGCCTCGCTCTGGGACAGCTCGGCACGGCGCTTGTTCAGGTCCTGGAAAAGCTGCCGCTGGCCTTGGACGAACAGCACGAACGATCCGACCAACCAGCCGAGCAGCCCCACGCCACCCGCGGCAAGAGCGCCCCACCAGGTCAACGCTCCAACGCCCGCGCCCACGCCGAGCAGCACCACCAGTCCCACGAGGGCGAACAGCAGGGTCCGCATCCAGGCCGCAATGCGCTTCTGCCGGGCCATCGCTCCACCTCGCGAGGTGTCGGCCTCTCCGTCCCCGGCCAGCCGGCCGATCAGCTGTTGCACCTCCTGGGAGACCGTCAGCAGCTGATCTCGCAACATGACTCCGGTGCGTGCGGCATAGGAGCCGCTGGTTTCCTGTTGCCAGGTCTTGAACTGCCGCATCGTCAGATCAGCGTCCCGTGCGAGCGACGGCTGACTGCCGAGCTGGCTCAGCCGCGCAAGCAGGGTGTGCTGTCCGAGGGGGTCTGCCGCACGCACATGGGAGATGCCGACGGCCGCCGCAAGTCTGCCCGGGACCTTGAACGCATCGCCCGGTCCCGGCGCGCAGTCGTCCACTCGCCGCAGCACACCGCGCTCGGTGCCAACCTTGATCGCGGTGGTGCGGCTGCGGTCACCTGCATCGAGCAGGGTCAGCCCCGACTCGATGTAGTCCTCCCACACCGCCGAGAAGTCCCCCGCCGTTTCGTGCGTACGGGGATCATTGCCATGCAGCTGCACGTCCAGTTGCGCCGATGCGCGGCCGACCTCGATCCAGTCCGCCTTGCCCTCCACGAGTTGTCCCTGGGCCACCACCATGTACGCCGACGGGTCCGCCCCGAAGACTGCCTGTTGGGTGCGGTTCGCGATCGCGGTGCCGACGTCGCCGAAGACCATCGAGTACCACTTCTCGGGTGCCAGCTTCACCGATGCACCGATGAACTGGAAAAGCCACTTGGTCGCCTGCCCCGCCCCGATCTTGGTCGCGTCCACGGGCGCGGGCGCAATGCGCTCGCCGCGGAACAGGCCTGCGTGCCGCATCAGCACGGCCCGTGCCATGTCGGTGGTCGCCATCTCCGCGTCGTCGATATAGACGGCCTGGGAGCCGTGCTGACGAGGCAGCGGCACGCCGTCGTCAAGAGCCAGCACCCCGGTGCGCACATGGTCGGAGACGGCGGTGGCATCGAGGTTGCGATAGAACGCACGAACCAGGCGAAGGGTCTTCCCGAACGGCGCCGGCGCGTCGTCGAGCGGGCCCAGGTCCATGGCCTGCCACAGGCCGACAACACTCGCCAGGCACGCAGCCGCCGCCGGAGCGATCTCGACGGGGTCCTGGGACGGGCCGAGCACCGAATGACCGAGTCCCGGTCCGCGTGACTCCTCAGGGGCAATCACGAGGTTGTGCCAGCCTTCGCGCGCCAGATCGGCAGCCACCGGGCCGGAGTCCGGCCTGGTCACGACCAGCCTGATGAGGTCCACCTGCGCCACCGCGGCGGTGCTCAGCACCCCTTGATGGATCGCGTGCTCCACCTCGAAGGGCACGCCGGGCGCACCGGAGATGGCGGGGACGAGCACGACGAGGCGCACCCGGTTGAACTTGCTGGTGGTCAGGATTTCCTCAACGGTCGTGCCTGTCGATCGGCCCGCATGGATCAGCAGCGCCGGCGTACGCCCGCGCGGGGGAGAACCCGCGGACCAAGCGGACGTTTCGACCCACAGGAACGGATGCAGAAGACCGGGGTCCGACCAGTCGGCAAGCGTGTCCCCGATGGCGGTGAGCGGACCTGGCGGACAGACGACGACAACCAGGGACCTCATCAGAACACCCCGCCGATGTCAGGCATGACGATGTCCTTCTTCTCGAGGACGTGCTCTCCCCCACTGGTCTCGGCCACCGGGTTGAGGGCCGCCTCTTCTGCCTCGTCGATCATCCGGAGAAGCTCCCCGCAGGCCCAGTGCACATCCGGGGCCACGTCCCGGAAGATCGGCGCGTGGGAGGCGACGGCCCGGTCATCGATCACCGAGAACGTCCCACCCCCGGGAGCTCCGTCCTCGCCCGGCGCCATGAAATGCACACCCGCCAGGTCGCGGATGGTCGTCAGGAATGTACGCGCGGCCTCCGCGCGTGACGACGGATCGGTCGCGGCGGCACCCCCGGGAATCCGCGAGGGAGTGCCGGACCCGAAATCACCGTCCATCAGCCACTGCACCAGGGCCTGCTTGCCGGAACGTTCAACGATGCCGGTTGCCGGCCCGAGCGCGCTCGCGTCGAAAAGACCGCGCAGCACCCGGTAGGGCTGGAGGGAACCCATTACCGGATTCTGATGGGATCGAGCCATGGCGATCAGGATGGATTCGAGGACTGCGGGAAGCCAGTCATAGGGCGCCTTGAATCGCTCCGGGGGCGTGAGCAGCGGATGCGGGAAGTTCAGCCACTCCGTGTTGTCGCGGTCGAACACCTCCACCGGCTTGGTGAACGGTGACTCCGGGATCCGAATGGCCCCGACGATCTGGCCCAGGAACCAGCCCGCCACCATCGCGCGGCGTTCTGCGTCGCCCATCGGCAACGAGGAGTGCAACGGTCTGGCCCGCCGGTTCGTCCAGAAGGCGTCCCTGCCCGCCGGTGACGTCGTCGACCACTGCTCGGACACGGGCCGCAGCACCGAGTCGAAACAGATCGGGGCATAGAGCGGATAGGACCCGAAGATGTCGACTCGGCGCACGTGCTCGGAGTCGCTGACCGAGCGGAGATAGTTGTCCCTCGTCGAGCCGTCGATCTGCGGATTACCCAGGATCACCCGCTCAAGATCGCTGGCCACCTGCAGATCGGCGAACGGCACCGACGAGAACTTGAACCGATATTCGACCCCCTTGCCGCCGTGCAGGAGCGCGACGGCCGCGTCGTTGGCAGAGATCAGCGGCAGTGCCAAGGTCAGCGCCTGGTTGAACTTGCCCGCGATGTCGTCCACCCGCGCCTGACGCTCCGACTCCGGGGCGCCGACACCGCGGACATAGTCGCGCAGGGACATCGAGCAGAAGCGGTGGAACGACTGCTCCGGCCGGGCCACGAACATCCGTGCCCGATTCAACAATTCGGCCGGGCGCGCATGCACGTCGAAGCGTGCCCGCGAGGGCACGATGGATTCACCGGTATAGGGGTTGGTGGGCAGTTCCTTGCAGTGCCAGTTGCTCGTGAGTTCGATGAGCCCGCCCGGCGGACGGTGACCGCCGGTGGTCTCCCACAGCCCGGAGATCACCCGTGTCGCCACGCCGAAGCGCGCCTGATCGAACCCGATCCGGCTGCCGGGCACGGACTGGTCGCCACCGATCGCGGCCTCGATGTCGGTCGTGTATTGCGGCAGGAATTGTGCCGAGTTGGTGAGCAGGACCTCGTTGTTCGCCTCGTCGAACCGCTCCGGTGCCTTCATGTCGCCATCCGACGGCCACGCAGAGTATTCATTGGTCGCCAACCTGGCCAGACCATCGTGTCGGGCCTGTGAGGACCTCGCCTGTTCGAGGATCCGCTGTTGCTCGGCAATCGCGTCCCCCAATGGAGTCAGCACGTCAGTGACGAAGGCAGCGAGCACCTCCGCGAGCAATCCGGAGGCCTTCGCATGGGTGTGCTGTGTCAGGCTCGCGGAGAGCTCATCGGCCACCCGCGACACGATGGCCTGACCATTTGTCATCTTGCCCTTGATGTTGGCAAAGCTCCCCTGCAGCTGTGGTGACAGCGCCACGATGTCGCTCTGGTCGTAGCGGCGCAGTTCGTTGGCCGCCGGCACGAGCGAGTCCCTGATGTGGCTGGAGAGCCGGCCGATCACGGCGGTGGCGTACGGCAATCCCAGACTCGCGATCGCTCCACCGATCACATCGATCACGCGACGCAGGAGGGCCTGGTGCCATTCGAAGGCCCAGTTGTACGCGATCCGGTTCGCACCGTCCGACAACGACAGGCGACGCGCGTTGAGAATGTTGGCGAGGATGGGCGTCCACTGGGTCGCCTCGTGCCCGTCGGGCGGTGGGAGCTGGTTGATCACCTGGGCGGTGACAATCTGATGGGCGGCGCCCGGCACGTTCACCGAGGTCATGGCCTGCCCCGCCAGCCAACTGCCAAGAATCAGCGAGTTCTGCGACGACGACGTGTCCGGGATCTGGAGATCCGCGCAGAGCCTGCCCCACTGGGAATCGAGCAATGCCCGGACCTGTTCGGTGCCCGACGCGGTGTTCCCCTCCTGGAGGTGCCCATCGAGAAGCCGGTCGACGCACGAACGCGCGATGCGCTGGGCGGCGTACTCGGCGTACCGGTCCCGCCCCATCGACAGCGAAGCGAACCCGAACGACCCCCAGGGAAGTGGATCCGGCTGGGCACCCCACCCCAGATAGGACGGGTCGGGTGGCACGGACCCCGTGTTGCCGAGATCATAGGAGACGAACTGGTCGGTTGCCGTCTCCGACATCATCATCCCGGCGAGCCCACGGGCGAGTCCGCGATAGACCGCCTTGGTCGAGCCGTCACCGAACATCGTCCGCTGGGAGCCCACGAACCGGCCGACGGGGAAGACCCGGGCGAAGGGGATCGTCGCGCCTCTCCCGTATTGCTGACCCAGCGCGTTGAGCGTGTCCACGTCGTGCTTCTGGGCGGCCCCTGTCTGGGACGCGACGATCTCGCCCAACATCGCCAGGGCGTTGGAGCGCACCCCCGAACGGGCGGATTCCGGCAACGAGTCGAAGATGTCGGACGACACCATGAAGACGGCCATGAGTTTGGGGTCGAGGCCGTCGATCGTGCTCAACAGACGGCACACGTCGAGTGCCATCGAGGCGCCCGCGCCCCCCGCCATCGAGGAAACGATGAGGACGATGGGCACCTCGTTCTCGGAATAGGCGCCCATCCGCAGACGGGCGCTCGCTGCCTTCATGTCGGTGTGCGTTTCCACTCGATGCAGGTCCTCCCAGGCCCGCATCAGCCCGGCCCGGAGTGCGTCGGCCTTGGAAAGAGTGATCATGCGTCCGACGGAGCGGTATTGACCCGCGCCGACGTTGATCGGCACCGTGATCCCGGTCGGGTCGCGCGGCGCCCAGGTAGCGATGGAGTCGAGCGCCTTCGTGGCGGCAAGCTTGCGCGACACCGCGAAGTCGAGGTCGGCGTAGGACCCGGCCTTGGGTCCGAGACCGAGATACCGCCCGCCCTGTTGCTCGACGTTCCCGATCCGGTCCGGCCCACCTTCTTCGGCGCTGGGGACGTCCAGGTGCACAAATTGCCAGCCACGGGGCAGGTGATCGACTCCCTCGGCGGCCAGATCCGAACGCAGCTGATCCATCATGTAGGCCAGCGTGGATCCACCGGACCCACCGCACCCCACCACCAAGAAGCGCTTCATCGGTGTCGAACTCCCCTCATCGACTTCGTTTGTGCTCTCCGCGATCGCCCATCGGGGACGCGGTAGCAGCCTAGGCCTCGTTCGACCCTGATCTTCTACCCTCAGCCATACCCACCATGTTCAGCCGAACGGATTGTGTCCGGGTTGGTTCCCGCCCGGGGGCGGTGGGCCGGGCTGGTGGGGCCCGAAGGGGTTCCCGGCTCCGGGCGCACCCTGAGCTCCGGATCCGCCCGGTGGAGGCGGATTCCAGCTCGGAGTCCCCTGATGTCCGGGGGGTACGCCCTGACCACCCTGTGGCCCGAACGGATTGCCCGACGGCGCACCCTGACCACCAGCGCCCTGACCACCCTGTGGCCCGAAGGGGCTGCTCCCGGGGCCGGAGCCCTGGCCCGGTGCCCCGGTGGGACCCGCCTGACTGCGCAGCGTGGCGAACACGCCGGGGCCGCGCCGATTGAGTCCGTCGATCAACGCCTTCCGGTCGTGCAGGGTATCGCCGGCCACCAGCAGCAGGACGAGCGCAGCATTCGCCGGACCCGTCGAGTCGTGGAGCAACACCCAGTTGTTGTGGACGGCCAACGGCAGTCGAGCCTGTTTCCGGTCCCCCATCGGTTCGGGGTCCGCTGAGGATGCCCCGATCTGTTGACCGGCGTCGACCAGCACATAGCCGGTGCCGAAGGGTGACTTCCCCGCTTTGGTCTGCAAGGTGATCCCACCGACGTCCAGCGACCGCGTGCCGCCGGAGGGGATCTGCGCCATCGTGCGCAGGTCACCGTCACGCAGAGCGAGCGGGGCGCCATCCCGCATGAGCTGGGACCCCTCGACCTGGACCGGAATGGTCTGGGTCAACAGCGGTCGCCCAGGGATCTTCGCCGTCGCCCACTTGGTGAGATAGAGCAGGGCCAATGGGATGCCAGGGCCCAACACCAGCGCTGCAATCAACGCGAGAGCGAAGTTGGTCTTGTTGAGCGGACGTCGGATCTCGGCCGTGTAGTCCACCGTGAAGTCCTGGACCGTGTCCGGCTCGTCGAGAGCAGCCATTTTCACCACGAAAGTGCCCGTGAGACCACCCGATCCCGTTTGATCACTCGTCAGCGTCAGCGGCAGTTCTTCACTGGCACCGTCCTCGACCCGCAGACAGGTCTGGGAGCTGTTCGCCGTCGAGGCGATCGTCACAGCGGTGATCTCGGCCGGTCCGGTGCGGATTTCGGGGGCGTTCGCGGGGTCCAGCCACACGCATCCGGGACCGTGCGCAGCCAGGACTCCGCTCAGGCTGACGGGCCCCTCGGCCGTGCCGAAGTTCACTTGCTGATCCACCCGTCCGAAGCCGCTCGGGGCCAGGACGGTGAAGGGGATGTCGCTCAGTTGGGGCCGCAGCTCCGTGCCGGGCACCGTCTCTCCCGTCCGCGGATCCTCCCAGCCGGCAGTCGTCACCTTCAACGCCAACCGGACTGACGCGGGACCTGGCTCCAACTGCGCCGCATCGAGCTGCTGGGGCGTGGTTATCCGGTCCCGCCCGAGTCCCCTCGCGATCGGTTGCTCGTTGCCGGCGGCGTCGATGAGCGTGGCATCCAGCGACACCTGGCCCAGGAGCTGTGCGGGATCGATGGGCTGCCGCTCCGCGTTCTCCAGACCGAAGGTCACCGGAGTCGCTTCACCCGCCCGGATCTGCGCGGTCTGCGCGTCCGGCCACACCGGGAACACGTTGCCGGAGATATGAATCGTGGTGCGCGACTTGGCCTGCGGATCGGAACCGGTGGGATCAAAGAAGATCAGCCTCCAGCGGCCCGTCCAGACGTCGTGGCGGCCGGCCGAGTCGAGAGTGGCGGAAAAGGTCTTCTGCGACATCCACATCCAGGAGACCTGTACGCCGTCCACGTCCGCCTGCTGCAGCTCCCCCAGCGGTGACTGGCTGAGTTCGAGCTGCTGCTCCCCCGGACCGACCAACACGATGCGGGGTTCGGCGATGTCACCGGATCCCAGCACCGCCACCGAGCTGATCGACGCGTCCAGGACGAAGCTGTGGGCGCCCTCTTCGCAGAGCTGTGCCTGCTCCCCCTGGCAATAGCGGCCTTCCTGACGGGTGCCTTCACCCGCGATCCTGTCGAAGGCCTGCAGGAGCGTGTCGATGTCCTCGGCGAGGGCGAACTGGCCCCGTCCTGCCTCGTCACCGCAGCCGCCCTCGACCACGCGGCGCATCAGGTCGAAATCCGCCGCCGTGGCGTCACCGGCCGCCAGCCCCACACCGAACAGGGTGATGGGCACCACGCGGAGCTGGTCGGCCAGTCCACCCTTGCGGCACATGGATTCGGTCGCGGCAGCCTTGGCTGCGTCCCGATCGGCCTGCGAACGCAGCGGGTTGTCCGGTGCATAGGGACGATCGATGGGGTTGTTGTCCTCATCGGGAGCCCTGTCGATGTCGAGGGAGCCGTCGGAGAAGAACACGATGCCCTGGCACGAATCCGACGCGGCCTTCTTGCGCTCGCTCAGCGCTTGACGAGCGCCGTCGAGGCCGAGCCAATAGTCGGTTCCCTCACCGGAGTTACGGTCCTGATAGCTGCGAATGTCGCCCAACACGCGATCAACGCTGCCCGGGTTGAGCTCCTGCCACTCCGTGCCCGGTTCATAGCGGTTGGCGAACCCTGCCAGGGAAACGTTCAGACTGAGCTTGCCGTCGTCGGCGGACTTGGCGAGTCGCCGGAGCAGATACTCGCCGGCCCTGATCCGTGCGGCGTCCGCATCGGAGGAACGCAAGGACGCGGACGTGTCAATCAGAATCAGCAGATCGCCGCGCTTGGAGCCGTTCAGGCATGCGACATAGCTGTCGGCGGCCGTCTCTGTGGCATGGGCGGAGAGCGGTGGGACCAGCCCGGCGACGAGGCCACCCGCGACGAGCAGAAGGCCGGCCAGAACTGCCCGGAGGATTCGTGTGATCGCGGTCTTCACAGGTGCCCCACCCAGTCCGCGATGCGCCAGGCCGGGGCCAGGATGCACACCAAGCAGAGCACGATCGTCACAGGATGCAGCGGTTTGACCCACCCGGGCGCAGCATAGAGCCCGGAGGCCCGAGCATTGGTGTCCTTGATGACGAACAGCGCGATCAGCCCGATGGCGACGGGCCCGGCGACGAGCCAACTGATGATCGAGATGAGGGGTGTCCCCCACACAAGGGCCACGATCGCAGCAACAATCGCCAACCCGGCCGCAAGAAAAAGGAGCAAGGTCGGGGGCTTCGCCGCAGTGAGAGAACCCGACGACGACGGCTCAGGAAGGGCACCACCGAACGCGTCCGGCCGAACCTGCCCCGTGCCGAACACGTCGCCCGGAGCCTGGCCGGTGCCGAAAGTTCCCCCTTGGTCGGGCCGGGATGCGGCTGCGAACGGATCCGTCGGCCGTTCTGGGATCCAGGGTCCTCCGGACGGCGGGGCACCGCCGGGCTGCGGTGGCTTGTTCGGCGGTGAACCGAAGTTGAACGGGTCGGCGCTCATGGCGGCCAGAATAGGGGCCGGGAGGGCCTCATGTCGGTTTGTCCGGGTGGGTTCAGGGGCGGATCAGGCCATGCACATCACACGTCACCGAATGGCAACAATGGGCGGCGCGCCGAGTGTCGCTTGACGAGGAGCGCACCCTTTCGGTGTTGGCTCTGGACGTGCAGAAAGTCATCGATCGACTCAACGTCCTTCGCGGACGCCAGCTTCCCCCTGCGCCCGCACTTGCCCTTGCCATCGCCGCCGGTCTGGCCGGAGCCGGAATCCTGACCTTCATCCTGGAAGCCCTGGCCTCCGTCCATTGGTGGACGGCCATCTTCTATATGGCTGCGTTCTTCGGGATCGCCGTGGTGACCTATCGACGAGTGAGCCCGGAAGGAACACACTTCGCCCTCACCGGCGGACGACGCTATCTGGAGGAGTCCGGCACGCTGGACCTCATCGACGCGGCCCGGTTCCTGTCGAGTCGCACGACAGCCAAGGGGCGGCCCACCGGTGGGCCGTCACCTCAGTTGTTGAAGCGGTTCTGAGCCGAGGTCAGCCCTTCGCGTACCAAGAATTCAACCGCATCCGCAGCCCGGCCGATCTCGAGCTCGAGGTCGGTCCGCTGACTGGCTGGGAAATTGCTCAGCACATAGTCCGCTGGTTCCTGGCGACCTGGCGGGCGTCCGATCCCGATGCGCACCCGGTGATAATCACCGGTCCCAATGGACTTGCGGATGGACCGCAGACCGTTGTGCCCGTTGTCACCACCCCCGAACTTGAGACGCAGCTGTCCCAGGTCCAGGTCGAGTTCGTCGTGGAGGACGAGCAGGTGGCGGGGCGGGATCGAATGGTACGCGAGCAGTTTCGCCACAGGGCCACCCGATTCGTTCATGTACGTCCGGGGTTTGACGAGCAGGACACGCACGGCGTCGGTCCCGACTCCCCCGATCCCGCCGGCGCTGACCCGCGTCTGGCAGACCTCGGCCCGCATCCCACGTGCCACCGCGAGCGGGCTGCCCGCCCGTCGCGTCAATTCGTCGACCACCATGTGACCGACATTGTGTCGATGTCGGGCATAGGTCGGGCCCGGGTTGCCGAGCCCGACCACCAGCCAGTTGCCTTCCGGCAAGGGTCAGCCCTCGTCGGAGTCCTCGGCCGCAGCCTCGGTCTCGGACTCGCCCTCTTCCCCTGCCTCGGTGTCGGCCAGCTCGGCTTCGAGCTGCTCTTCCGAGAGCTGGTGCGTGATGTTGATGACGAGCAGTTCCTCGTCGCCCTGGATCGTGGCGCCCTCGGGCAGCTTGATGTCCTTGGCCAGGATCTGGGAGCCGGCCTCGAGGCCCTCGATGGAGACCTCGATGTGGTCCGGGATGTCCGTGGCCTCGACCTCGACCAACACGGTCTGGGCATCGACCATGACGACGGTCTCCGGGGCGGCGTCGCCCACGACGGTGACGGGCACCTCGACGATGACCTTCTCACCGCGACGCACGATCAGCAGGTCGACGTGCTCGACGGTGCCGCGGATCGCGTCGCGCTGGACCTGCTTCACCAGGGCGAGCTGGGTGTCGCCGTCGGTGACGATCTCCAGCAGGGCGTTGGACACGCGCAGCGCGAGAGCCGTCTGGTGGCCCGGCAGGGCGAGGTGGACGGGGTCGGTGCCATGACCATAGATCACCGCGGGCACCCGGCCATCACGACGGAGGCGACGGGACGCGCCCTTGCCGAACTCGGTCCGCAGGGTGGCATTCAGTGTGGCGTCAGCCATGTTTCACTCCTCATCAACGGAAATTGACACGGACGAGGAGGTTTCCAGTCGATAACGGACCAGTGGTCCCTCGCCAAGACAGTGGGTCAGTCTAGTCCAGCCTCCGGGGCGTACGCAAAGTCGCGCCGCGGGACCTGTCGGGTCGGCTGTCAGTCCGCGCGTCCCCGCCAAACACGCCGCAACCGTTCGCGATGGACGGCGGCGACCGCTTCCAGCGGGATGCCGGCGGGACAGACCTCGACACACGATCCATAGGTGCCGCACGGGCCGAATTCCGTCTCCAGCACCTCCACCATCGCCTTGGCCCGCCGGCCCCGCTCCAGTTTCCCGTGCGGCAGCAGGGCCAGGTGGGCGAGTTTGGCGCCGGCGAACAGATGGGCGGCTCCGTTCGGGCAGGCGGCCACGCAGGCGCCGCACCCGATGCAGGCCGCGAAGTCGAGTGCACGCTCGGCGTCCTCGTGTCCGATGAGGAGCTGATCGGCGTCTGCCGCAGTCCCCGCCATCACGTCCACGTGTCCACCGGCCTCGATCAATCGGTCGAGCGCGGTGCGATCCACCACCAGGTCACGCACGACGGGGAAGGAGGCGCTGCGCAAGGGTTCGATCCGCAGTCGCTCCGGGTTCCCGAAGTCCCGCAGGTGTTGACGACACGAGGGGGTGTTGGGAACGGGCCCGTGGGGTACGTCATCGACCGTCACCCCGCAGGCTCCGCAGGCGCCCTCGCGACAGTCGGATTCGAACTGCACCGGCTCTCCCCCGGCATCGGCGATCTGGTCGTTCAGGCGGTCGAGCAGCTCGAGCAGGCTCATCTCGGGCACCGCATCGCTCACGACGTGGGACTCGAAGCGGCCGGGGGACGACGGATCGTCCTGGCGCCAGATCTCCAGCTCGATCCTCATCGGTAGTCCCTCACCTGCAGGGGCACGAGCTCGAACTCCAGGGGCTCGAGGTGCCGGATGTGCTCACCGGCGGGGGTGGTCTCCCAGGCCGACACCGACGTCCACTCTTCGTCGTGCCGGCGCCCCTCGCCATCGGGCAGGACGTGTTCCTCACGGAAGTGCGCCCCACACGATTCCTCCCGGTCGAGGGCATCGACGATCATCAGCTCGGCCAGTTCGAGGAAGTCCGCGACCCGGCCCGCGCGCTCCAGCTCCTGGTTGAGCCGGTCGCCCGGCCCCGCGACGCGGACGTCGGTCCAGAACTCTGCCCGGAGCTGCCGGATCTCCCCCAGCGCTGCCCGCAGCCGTACGCCGGAGCGCGAGACGCCGCAGTCGGCGTACAGGATCTGACCCAGCCGACGATGGAACTCGACGGGGCGGCGCCTCCCCGGGGAGTCGAGGAGTCGCTGCGTACGCGATCGCACCGCCGCCAACGACTCAACCACGGCGGGCGCGTCGGGCGACAGGACCGGGGAGCCGATCAGCCCGGCCAACCAGTTGGGCACCGACAACGGCAGGGTGAACCAGCCGTCGACGCAGGCGCTCAGCAACGAATTCGCGCCGAGCCTGTTCGCGCCGTGATAGGCATTGCCCGCCTCCCCGCCGACGAACAGCCCGGGGACCGTCGTCATCAGGTCGTAGTCGACCCACAGCCCGCCCATCGTGAAGTGGGCGCCGGGCGCGATCCGCATCGGCTCGCGATAGGGATCCTCGCCGGTGATGTCGGAATACATGGTGAAGAGGTTCCCGTACCTCGCCTCGATCACCCCGCGCCCCAGCCGCGCGATCGCGTCCCGGAAGTCCAGATAGACCGAGTTGCGCAGGGGCCCCACACCGCGTCCGGCCTCGATCTCGGTGCGTGCCGCGCGGGAGGCGATGTCGCGGGGGGTGAGGTTGCCGTACGCGGGATAGCGCCGCTCCAGGTAGTAGTCGCGCTCCCCCTCCGGGATGTCGTTGGCATGCCGCCCGTCGCCGGCGGTCATGGGGACCCAGATCCGTCCGTCGTTGCGGAGTGATTCGCTCATCAGCACCGTCTTGCTCTGCCACTGCGACGAGACCGGCAGCGCAGTCGGGTGGAACTGGACGAACGACGGGCTCGCGAACAGTGCCCCACGGCGGTGGGCGCGCCAGGCCGCGGTCGCGTTTGAGTTCATCGCGAGGGTGGAATGGAAATAGATCGATCCATAGCCGCCGGTCGCGAGGATCACGGCGTGGGCGGTGTGGGCCCGGACCTCCCCGGTGGCCAGGTCCCGGGTCACGATCCCCTGGGCCCGCCCGTCGGCCACGATCAGGTCGAGCATCTCCGTGCGGGTGTGGAGATGGACCGTGCCACGTGCCACCTGACGCATCAGGGCCTGCGCCGAGGCCACCTGGAGTTGCTGGCCGGTCTGCCCACGCGTGTAGTAGGTGCGCGACACCTGTACCCCACCGAACGAGCGGGTCGACAGTTGGCCGCCATAGTCGCGCGCGAACGGGGCCCCGATGGCCTGGAGGTGATCGATGACGCGGACGGATTCGGTGGCGAGGCGGGCCACGTCGGCCTCCCGGCCGCGGAAATCGCCGCCCTGGATGGTGTCGGTCACGAATCGCTGGATCGTGTCGCCATCGACCTTGCGGGCACGGGCCGCGTTGATCCCGCCCTGGGCGGCCACGCTGTGCGCCCGTCGTGGCGCGTCGTGGAACGTGAAGCACTCCACGCGATAGCCGAGTTCACCGAGCGCTGCGGCGGCACCGATTCCCGCCAGGCCGGTGCCGACCACGATGACCGTGAGCTTCGTCCTGTTCGCGGGGCTGACCAGGCGATAGTCGGTGCGTCGGCGGTCCCAGGCCGTGAGGGGGTCCCCGGTGGGTGCGTTGGAGTGGAGTACGCGGGCAGTCACGCGATCACCCCGGCGAGGACGAGCACGGGGATCGCGGCATTGCCGAGGACGATGCCGATGGCCAGCGCGACCCCGATGGAGATCCAGACAGTGCGGAGTCGGCGACCGGTGATGCCGATGTCCTGCAGGACCGTCCGCCACCCGTGGATGATGTGCACGGCGATAACGAGCATTGTCCCGGCATAGAACAGGGCCATCCAGGGCCGGGAGAAGCTGGCGACGAGATTGGCGTACGCGTGGATCGTGCCGTCGGGGTCCGGTGGCCGGTATCCGGCTGGGGCAGCTCCTGCGCCGATCGTGAGGTCGAGGAGGTGCACGATCACGAACGCCAGGATGAGGACTCCGCCGAGGAGCATCGTGCGGGCGGAGACTGCGGTGAAGCCGCGGAGGTGCCGTCGGCGGTGGGGGCCGCGCGCCTTCCGGCCCCGCCACCACAGCGCGATCGCGGCGGCGACGTGGATGACCAGGCTGACGACGAGGAGAACACGGAGCGACCAGAGGACCCCCATGCGTGGGATCAACGGCTGGCCCACTTCCCGGAGCCAGCGGGCATAGGAGTCCAGGGACTCGGGCCCGCCATAGATCTTGAGATTGCCGATCATGTGGATGAAGACGAAACCGACGAAGATGACCCCGGTGACGGCCATGGCGACCTTGAGGGTGACCGTGCTCGGGCGCGGCGCACGGCTCGGACGCACAGGGGAGCCAACGCGCGCAAGGGTCATGACCTGACCATAACCCCGGGGGCGCGGAGCCCAAGGCCGAACGGGCGCGATTCAGAGGACTTCCGCGAGGCAATAGGTGCGGGCGGGGAGTGGGAATTCCATGGGCTGGGTCCCGTCGGCGCACACTTCGGGATCATCCACCTGGTGCGCCGCCATGATCCGGAACAGCGCCTCGGGTGTGCACTCCACCTCGTCATAACCGTGTGTGTCGGGGTTCTCCTGCACGCACACCCCGACCGGGAACATCGGGACGAGGCAGGCGGTGTGCTCCCGGGGCCGGTCCACCGGGTTGTGGATGCCAGTCGTGAAGTAGTCGAGGTAATAGGCGTTGGGACAGGACTGGGAGCCAAGCCCGATCGTGCCCACCTCATAGGTGATGGGCGTCGGATAGTCGGCGGTGTTTCGCCAGGCACAGTCCGCGCGCTCGTGGACGACCTCCACCGAGGCGTGCGGGGTGGCGACGCCACCGCCCGCCAACGCCGACAGGATGATGCAGTCGCCTGGCTGGAGATCGGCGAACGTGCTGCTGCCTCCTGATCGGCCGGACAACGTCATCAGACCGGGCACGATCGCCAGGACGATCAGGGCCAGGCCCACCACCAAGCCCCAGCGGCGTGACCGGTAGCCACGCGGCCGGGGTGTGGTCGAGCGCTCTGTCCGTCGCGGCACGCCGTCAACTCTGGCCGTTGAACAATGACGTGACCGAGCCGTCCTCGAAGACCTCGTGGATGGCCCGGGCAATGAGGGGCGCGATCGACAGCACCGTGAGCTTGTCGATGGCGATGTCCTCGGCGATCGGGAGCGTGTTGGTCACGATGACTTCCTCGAACGCGGACTCGTTGAGTCGCTGGGCTGCCGGCCCGGAAAGAATCGGGTGTGTGGTCGCCGCGATGACTTTCGCGGCACCGCGCGCCTTCAGCGCATCGGCTGCCTGACAGATGGTGCCTGCCGTGTCGATCATGTCATCGACGAGCAGACACACCTTGCCGTTGACTTCGCCGACGACCTCATGGACCGCCACGGTGTTCGCGACGTTCGGATCGCGCCGCTTGTGGATGATCGCCAGCGGGGCGCCGAGGCGGTCGGTCCACAGATCAGCGAGGCGTACGCGGCCCGCGTCGGGCGAGACCACCACGATCTCCTCGGTGCCATATTTGTCCACGACATAGTCGCTGAGCACAGGCAGCGCCCACAGGTGATCGACCGGTCCGTCGAAGAACCCCTGGATCTGTGCGGCATGGAGGTCGACGGACATGAGCCGGTGGGCGCCCGCTGCGGCGTACAGGTCGGCGATCAGCCGAGCCGAAATCGGCTCCCGGCCGAGGTGCTTCTTGTCCTGGCGGGCATAGGGATAGAACGGGACAACCACGGTGATGCGATCCGCCGACGCCCGTTTGAGGGCGTCGATCATGATCATCTGTTCCATCAGCCACTCGTTGACCGGTGCCGGGTGGGACTGGATCACGAAGGCGTGACAGCCGCGCACCGACTCCTCGAACCGGACATAGATCTCCGAGTTCGCATAGGACACCGCCCGGGTCGGCGTCAGCTCGACCCCCAGGAGCTCCGCGACTTCCTCGGCCAGCGCCGGGTGGGCGCGGCCGCTGAAGAGCATCAGGTGGCTCTCCCGGTTCTTCTTCAATCCGGTCATCAGGACTCGTCCTTCTGTTCCGACTGCTGGGCCTGGCGAGCCCGGTCCGCGGCGACCTCGTCGTGGGGGTGATAGTCGCTCACTGCGGCGGCGGCCTGGTCGGCGTGACTGCCCGGCTTGCGACGGGCCACCCAGCCGCTCGCGTTCTTCTGGCGGCCGCGAGCAACAGCGAGCGTGCCGGGTTCGACGTCCTGGGTGACCGTGGATCCGGCAGCGATATAGGCGCCGTCACCGATATCGACCGGCGCGACCAGCACGGAGTTCGAGCCGACGAAGGCGCCCTTGCCGACGTGGGTGTGCCACTTGTTGTTGCCGTCGAAGTTGGCGAAGATCGTGCCCGCGCCGATGTTGACGCCGGGGTCGATCAGCGCATCGCCGGCATAGGTGAGGTGCGGGACCTTGGCCCCTTCTCCGATGCGGGCGTTCTTGGTCTCGACGAAGGCGCCGATCTTGCCCCGCGCCCCCAGGACCGTTCCTGGACGCAGATAGGAGAAGGGCCCGACTGTGGCGTTCTCACCGATGACGGCGAGGCTGCCGTGGGTACGCACCACGGTCGCACCGGCTCCGACCTCGACATCGACCAGGGTGGTGTCCGGTCCGATTGTCGCGCCGGCAGCGACCGAGGTCGCGCCCTCCAGGGAGGTGCCGGGCAGGATCGTCACGTCAGGTGCGATGTCCACACTGGAATGGATCCAGGTGTGCTGGGGATCAATGATGGTCACCCCCGCACGCATCCACTTTTCGCAGATCCGTCGGTTCATTTCCCTGTTCATCGCAGCCAGCTGGACGCGATCGTTGACGCCCTCGGTCTGCCAGAAGTCGTCGATCTGATAGGCGCCCACCCGGCGACCGTCCGCTCGCGCAATGCCGAGGACATCGGTGAGATAGAGCTCTCCTTGGGCGTTGTCGGCCGTGATGCGGCTGAGTCCGTCGCGCAGCACGTCCGCGTCGAAGACATAGATGCCGGAGTTGATCTCGGTGATCTGCAGGGTTTCCTCGTCGGCGTCCTTGTGCTCCACGATGCGGGCCACCAATCCTTGGGCATCGCGCACGATCCGGCCATAGCCAGTCGGATCCCCCAGCTTGGCCGTCAACACCGTGATCGCGTCTGCGCTCGCACGGTGCGCCGCGACCAGCTGGGTGAGGGTGTCTCCGCTCAGCATCGGCACATCGCCATAGGTCACCACGATCTCACCAGTGACCTGTTCGAGATCGACCAGACCGCACTGGACGGCATGGCCGGTGCCATTGGGCTGGTCCTGGATGGCGGTGCGGGTGTGGGGCGCAATGTCGTGGAGGTGCTCGGTGACCTGCTCACGCAGGTGACCGACCACGACGACCAATTGCTCCGGCTCGAGTGCCGTCGCGGCATTGACCGCATAGGACAGCATCGAATGGCCACAGACCTCGTGCAAAAGCTTGGAGCGGCTGGACTTCATCCGGGTGCCGCCGCCAGCGGCCAGCACGATCACCGCGCCGACAGTCGATCGAATGTGTCGCCCAGCAGTGGGGCTCTGCGTCTCGGACAAGCGGGATCTCCCTCGCAGACGTCACGCGCACCCGTGCGGGTGCACTGGTGTTCAATCTCAATGCCCATCCAGGGAAATGCGCTGGGCCCAAGCCTGCCGATCTCCGTGGGGCAACCGATCCTCACCCTAGCGCCACCGGCTCCCGCTCCCACGGACAGCCACGACGTGCCGGGCAGCGATTGGTGGAGGAAACGCGACGCGCAGTTCCTCGACTCGAGGAGTTGCGCGGCCACACCGCCGATTCCGGAGACCGCCGTGGCCCGTTCAGCTGATGAAACTGACAGTGAAAAGCGGCGTTTCGAGGTCTGCAGGCTCTGCTGGCGGCGGACCTCCACCGGTGTTGCCGCCACCGGTGTTCCCGCCACCGCTGGCGCTGCCACCGCTGTTCCCGCCACCAGTGTCCTGCGTTGGCGGCGGTTCGGTCTCGGGCGGTGGTGGCGGTGGTGGTGGCGGTTCCGGCGCCGGCGGTTCGGTCTCCGGCGGTGGAGGCGGTGGGGGCTCAGTCTCCGGGGGCGGAGGCGGGGGTGGAGG
>LSQX01359186.1_pt1 | contig 46663 bp, 31 predicted proteins | sample 654561 | NCBI WGS metagenome assembly LSQX01 (sample SAMN04489861, study PRJNA283612) | anaerobic digester metagenome | isolation source: 4 biogas reactors fed with cattle manure at either 37C or 55C with and... | place: Denmark: Kongens Lyngby | collected 2014
TCTATGGCGGAAGCGAAGGGATTTGAACCCTTGGTACCCTTATGGGGTACACACGATTTCCAGTCGTGCACCTTCGGCCAGCTCGGTCACACTTCCGTATTTATATTAAGTTTTGACACATTTTATTGCCGTGCTTTAATATTATGAACTAAAATGAAGTATAAAGCAACAAAAGGAATGTGTTTTTGATAGCTTGTAGTTCAAAACTAGATGATAAAAAAGCAGAAAAACTATTGTGATGAATTGCAGTTTTTAGGCCCAAAATACAGGATTTAACGAGTGAAAGCTTGCTAGTTGAAACTATATAAGCGATAGGCGTTTTAATGGAAATAGTGGAGTTTTAAACCTTTTTTCTTTACAAGAATTGTAGAAATTAATATAATCGTGTATAAGGAGAGTGGCATTATGAATAATTTTATGAATATGTTTTTAGCAACTACCTCACAAGAGACTGCAAATGCATTGCAAAAAATAGGATTAACTTATGGAAAGAGCATTTTAGAGTCAATTGCGCTCATATTAGTAGGGGTAATAGTAGCAAAACTTATAACAGGTATTATAAGAACTGTATTTAGCAAAACTAAGGTTGATGGTTCTATAGTTTCCTTTATGGCATCTATAGCCAAAACTGCAATAGCATTGTTGTTTTTCTTTTTAATACTTAAAGCATTTAAGATTGACCCAACCTCAATTGCTGCAATCGCTGGTGCTTCTGGTATTGCTGTTGGTTTTGCCTTAAAAGATACTTTATCAAATCTTGCAAGCGGTGTTATGCTTTTAATAACTAAACCGTTTAAACAAGATGATTTGGTTATGATAGGTGGCTTTACTGGTTCTGTAAAGAAAATCACCATAACCGTAACCGAACTTTTAACAGCTGATAATACAGCAGTGATTATTCCCAACAATAAAATCGTATTAAATGAAATTGTAAATTATAGTACAAAGCCTACAAGAAGAGTTGAGCTTGTTGTAAATATTGGATACAAATATGATATGGATGAAGTTTTAGAAATATTGCATCAAGCAATGGATTCAGAGCCGTTAGTATTAAAAAATCCTGCAGCATATGTTGAGATTGTTGGCTTACAGCCTCATGCCGTTGAATACAAAATGAAAATGTACACAAAAACTGAAGATTATTTTGCTGTTAGAAATAATTTTTATTCTACAGTATTGAGGTTTTTGAAAAACAATGGAATTACAGAAGCAAGGCCAGTATATGAAGTTATTAAGCAAGAAAACGCTCTGCTTGGTCCTGATTTAGATGAAAATGATGGAGGTGATCTAGATGTTTAGTATGTTTTTATTAGCTGCAGCTATAGAAAATGAAATGTTTGGATTAAAATGGTATTTTTACTTTGCATTTTTAGGCGCAGTAATTGTAGTTTCTTTAATTATTTTAGCCTTATGGAAAAAACAAACAAATACTTATCTTGCATATAAATATACAAAAAAGAGCAAGGCGCAATTACTAAAAGCAAAAGAAAATAAAAATTATAAAGTTAAGATAATGGTAGCTCAAAACTATATGGAGAGTGCAGATTTTTATATTGCACAAGATGATAGAACTGAAGATGTTTCTTTAACTTTTGATAGAAGAGAATTGATAAGTGAGATTTTAACTCTTGTTAAAAAATTAAACCAAGAGGTTAAGCAAGGTAAATCTATAAACTTTTTATTCATTGATCAAATTGTAGATAAGATGGATAGTTTGGAAAATATAAAATAAACTATATGTATTAATTAGCATTTTAAAATAAAAAAAGGTGCCTAGATACACCTTTTTTTTATATTGTATATAATAAGTTAGATACTTTTATCTTCTTTTCCTAAGAATGAATACTGTGCTTATTATTACTATTATTAAAGCAACTACACCGATGATTATGTATATTAGAATGTTGCTTGAACTTTCTTGAATGAAAGCAATATTTGAAGCATTTTCAACATTAACTGTGATATAGCCTTCATCGTCTACTTGAGCTAGTTTATATTGGTAATTATTATCGCTATCAAAAATAATTATTTTTACTGTATCTTCACCATACAATGCCTCAGGAGTTTTTATTCTCAATTTAGATGTTCCATCAGTGATTTTTTCATTGCTTTCAGCATTAACTACAGAAATCCTATAACTTCTAATAAGTTTTTGTGAGCTACTTAATGCTTTAGAAATAGTGGGTTCATTTTTGTCATTTCTTTCAATATCAACTATATAATCTGGGTCATACCCTTCGTCAGATTGAAGCATAATATCAATTCCAAGTTTTTCTGTTGTTAATTTATCTTTTAGAATAGTTATAACCACATTCAATGGTTCAGGAGCATAATATTCACTCGTTTCTGCAGATTTTAATGTTATGTTATATTTACCTGGTTCTACAAAGCGATTTGCTACTTTAGTATCTCTAATATAAAGTTCAACAGGTTGATTTGAAGAAGAAGTAGCTACGATTGTTACTGGTTTACCATCATATTTTTTAACAATATTGGTTGAAGCAATATTAATCACAGAATCCCATTTTCTAATTATATAGACACCATCTATAAATGTAATTTCATAGTTGGAGTTATCGTAGGTTCCAATAATAGCATATTCTCCAATAGCTGTTCCTTCAGGATCTTTATAAAGAGAGACATTTAAATTATCATTGAAAAAGACTCTACCAGATGTAATAGTATAGCCATCTTGATCTATTACAATTGCTTCACCATGAGCTGTTGAGATATCATGTATTTCAATGGTAAGCTTTGCTTTTGTAATCTTGTATGCTGCACCTGTAAAGGTAATTTCATAGTTAGTGTTATTTAAGGTTCCTTGGTTAATTGCATATGTTCCTACAGAATATCCACTAGCTCTTCTTAGGGAGCCACTCAATGTATCACTGTAAGCTAGCGTGCCTGCAGTTATATCATATCTTAAAGGTCTTTCGTTAGCACCATATTCTTGCTCAATGCTTCTAGCCTTTATAGAAATAGGTCTTGCTGTGATAATAACATCGATATTATCATCTTGAAGAGATACTTCATAGTTTTGATTTGCAGAATTTAAAGTACCAATCGTTACTTTATAGTTTCCAACGTTGTTAGAAGTTCCACCACTATGTCCAAGTGTGCCAGCAAGAGTATCATCTCCTAATAAAGAACCACTAACAATTGAATAATCTATTGTATAAGCTTCTCCGTAAACTGCACTTGTTGCTTCAGGTAAAACAACGATTTGTCTAATTCCGATAGAATAAGTTGCACCAGTTATAAATATAATCTTATAGTTTCTATTTCTTCCGCTTCTATTGTCTAAAGTTCCTTGTTCTATTGCATAAATACCAACATTTACTTTGTCAGCTACATAAAGTTCTCCTTCGAGTGAATCAGTTTCTAAAACTGCATCTACAGGGCTAATTGAATATGTTAACTCTTCTGGTGCATCACCATACTCTAACTCAAAACTATTTGGAGTAATTGTTACTTCTATTTGTTTGATTGTGTAAGTTCCATTAGTAAAGACGACGTTGTAATTTGAGTTGCCTAAAGTTCCAATAGTAATATTATACTTCCCAGCATAACCACTTTCTGTGTTACATACTATTTCTCCAGAGAGTGTATCAGCTTCAAGCAAACCTTCAGTTGATGTTTTTGCAGTAATAAGGTAGGTAAGAGGCACTAAGGCTTCTGAATATGTAGATTCTTTATTTTCAGCTTTTACATAGACATTTCTTCTTAGAATTTCAAATTTATTTGCATTTGAAGTACCACTAAAAGTCAATGTATAGTTTTGATTGTCCCAATTAATTGTATCCAAGTCGTAAGTGGCAACATTATCTCCAGATTCTCTAGTGTAAGTCACATTAACAGTATCTGAGAAATATGGCGTGTTAATTGACTCTCTTAAAATAGGGTCTGTTGTTCCATAAATTTTCGTAAATTTTCTAGGCTCTATGGATATTTGACGTTTTGTGATTGAGAAAGCATTTACATTTTCATTTGCACCAAATGCAATTTGATAGTTATCATTGTTCACTGTAATAGAAGATGCGATAAAGTCATAAGTGTTTACATTTTCACCAGAATTTCTTGCAAAACTTATTTTGATTACTCCATCATTATCTAAACCATTACGATTAATGTAAAACTCGGGGTCATTAGCACCATAAATTTTTGTTTTTCTACTTGCATCTATTTCAGCCTTTGTAATCGCAGTTAAGGTAGCTTTATTAACAACAACAACTAAATTTAATACTCCTGCTTCAAAGTTAGCACTTGGGTTAGTTCTTATGGTTAATGGATAACTTCCTGCAAATGTATATTTGTTTCTCCATGCTGGAATGATCGGGTTATCAGTGTTTGTGTGAGACATTGTAATTGTTTGTTCTGATCCATTATATATGAGTGTTTTTATTGTGCCGTCTTCTCCAGTTGTTGCACCATCAACTGTAATGACCGTTGGGCTTTTTCTAATTACAAAAATTGCACCTGTTTCAAAAATAATATTATAGTTTGGATTTGGATTTGAACCTTCAACATCATTTGATAAAGTACCTTGTAAAATAGAGTAGTTACCAACAGTTTCACCATTAGATCTAGTTAAATCCCCAACAAGTCCATAACCATCAACTAGGGCATTTCCAGCATATGTTGCATTTACTGTATATTCAAGCTCTGGATCTATTCCACCATATACTTTGCCTTGATTTGCATTTGGAGAGATAGTGATAACTCTAGGGGTTATCGTATATTTTGCTGATATAAAAGTGATATCATAATTAGCATTGTTAGCATTTGTAAGAGTGCCTTGTAAAATATCGTATTGACCAACAGTAATAGTTTCTAAATTATCTCTTACAAGACTTCCTTGTAAAGTTTCTCCATATGCTGGTTGAGCACCTCCAGTAAATCTATATTTAATTTCTTTTTCTGGCTCACCAAAAGGTGAATTTGTTCCAGTAGCAGTAATTTGTAAGCTGCGTTTAGTTATTTCATAATATACCTTGGTAGAACTCAATTGAATGTCATATTGTGCTCCATTAATTGTGCCTAATTTGATTTCATAAAACCCAACATTTGTACCAGGCTCTCTTCTAAGACTACCACCAAGTGGATATCCATCAATAATGGCATCAGCACCAGCTTCTAAAGGACTTCTAACTTCAACAGTATATGTGATTAAAGTATCTTGTGCAGCTCCATAAACACTCTTGATATTCGAATCTGGGGTTATTAAAATAGGTCTTTGTTTGATTTGGAAACTTTCGCCTTGTTGTACAGTAAAATTATAATAATCAATAGGTGTCCCCAAATCGTTTACAGCTTGAATTGTGCCTAATGAATAGGAGTATAATCCAACTTCATGACCCGTTTGTCTTGACAAATCTCCTTGAATGTCATCGCTTCCAATTAAATTCATAGATAGAGTATATGAGTAAGGAGATTCTACCGTGGCTCCTTGCCCATCAAAGTATTTGGATTGATTAGCATCAGGAATTATTGTGATAGCTCTCTTTTTTACTTGGACACTAACAGGATTTGTAATTGGTATACATTCACCAAGCACAGCATCATATTTAGAGTTAAAGATTATGACATAGTTAGGGTTTGGATTGACTCCTTCGACATTATTTGAGAGTGTGCCTTGTTTAATTTCATAGTTTCCAGGAGTAGCATATGTGCCTTCATATTCAATTTCTAGAAATCCCACTAATTGAGACATATCAATTACGGCACCACTTCCTGTCCAAGCGATATATTGAATGTTATTGTCAATAGTTTGACCATAGATTATGCTTTGTCCCACTAGAGGTTCAATATGAGCTTCTAAAGTACGGATTACAAATTTGTTTTGACCATCAAAAGTTATTATATATTTTGGATGGATTAGAGAACTATCAGTGATTATATTGTATTGACCAATTTCAGTTGGTATTTGAGAATATTCATCTCTTTCATACTGCAAATTAATAACTATTGTAGGCTGTGCTTGCCCTTCAGGTTGTTCTTGACCTAAAGTATCACCAAGCACTAAACCATCTCCGCCAACAGTTGCAAAAGTGAGTAGGTTTTCTGCTGGAGGAGTTGAGAGATAGTCTACATTTACGACAGCGGGGCTTACTGTTATAGGTCTTTTATTTATCCTAAACCAAACTGGCAAGCTATGGCTAGGATGTGTTCCAGCCTCTCCGCTTAGTAAGATAGTATAATTTTTATTCCATGAAGGATTATCTCTAATCGTTGAAATATCAAATTCCTTATCCCCAACATTTATGCAAATATTGTCAGTATTTGTTGCATGTTTAACCTTGATTGTAGTATTTATTGTGTCCCATGAAGCTAGAGCTGGCTTTGTTGGATCAGCAGTATTTTCAAAAGTGAGATGATCATCGGGATCTTGATAAGCACTATTGATGCTAATTGTTGGAATTAGATCACCATATTTGCCTTCAATGTAATAAACTCTTTTTCCATCATCTAGTGTAAATTTTGGTATGATTGTAATCCCTCGTTTCAATATGTTATATTGTGCTTTTCTTGCATAAGGGTGTTCATCTGTCAAAATATTATAGTTTGGATTGTTTCCATTTCTAATACAAACTTCTTTATCGTGTCGATTTACTATGTAATATAATCCAGCATTTTTATCATCTGTGGGCTCATAATCGGAAATTTTTACCCTTAATGGTGAGCCAACTAGTGTATCACCAAATGGTAGTGCACCAGTTCCAGCAACTAAACCTTTTGTAATGGTATAACTTGTTTCCAAATTTACTGCTGGATCACCATAAATTTGTTCAACTGGAGTCATTGTTAATTCAATGTCTCTTCTTATAATTTCAAAAGGTGTAGCTCCTGCATGGAAAATAACAGAGTAATTTGGATTTAAACTAGGAGTAGTAATAGTTCCTTCCGTATATGTATAACTTGCACTAACATTTTCACCAGCCTTTGGTCCAGTTTGTCCCAATCTACTGCGGGAAATCGCTCCACTTAAAGGATATTCTGGAACAATTACATGTGATGGATATGTATGATCGGATGGTTTTTGTAATACAACAGAATAGAAAAATACTGGATCTTCATCACCATATACTTTTCTTCTAGTATTGACATAACTATCCCCAACTAGTCTATCTGATAAATCTGGTGTTACTTTAACTGCTCTTGGTGTAATTGTATATATTGCACCAGTATAATTTTCTTCAATGTCGACTATATAGTTAGCATTTCCAACTGATCCAAAAGTGATATCATACTCATCAACTATTGCAGTGTTATATGTATTTTCTGGGGTACTAGGGTTGTGTAGTTGTCTAGCAGTGGTTGTTAGAGTAATGTTAGGATCAAAGCTCGCGCCTTGATATTTGACAATTCCATATTCAAATTCTCCAGCTGGGTCAGAGGTAGTAAAGTTTTTGGATATATCTACATATCTATCTCCAAAAATTTGTGTCGCTGGCTGAGCTGTCACATTGATAGGGCGCTTACTTACACTGATGGAAACTGTAATGTCAGTTGGATCATTAAACTTTAGTTTTGAATCAGCATCTAGTACATAGCGAACAGAAGGAGTATGAGATGTAGCATTAAATAATGTGCTTGGTTCAGTTACAAAGCGCCACTCACCAGTTATGGCTCCAATATCCGTAGTGTAACTAGTATCAGTTGCATGCTCAACTGTTCCACTTAAATCAGCACTTCCAATATATGTACCATATGTGATGCTAATCGATGTAGCACTAATATTTGCATTTGCTTTAACTATGTTAAAGTTAGCACCAATTGCTCCGTCATAGTTAGCATACATTGTAGATGCTGTCACTGATGCTATATTGCCAACATTTATATTGTAAGCATAAGCAACACTAAAGTGTGTGTTTTCTGTAAGATTGACATTGTTCCCACCATTTGCACTATCACCTTTTTGGCTATCTTGCATTGTTACAACAGGCTTGTGTTCTTTACCATTAAACACAAAATCATCGGGTAACACATTGCCAATGGCAGATTGTCCATTGTATCTTGCAGTCATAGTGTGATGATTAAGTGGTTTTTTATCTATCTTAGCAGAACACGTTATAGTGGTGTTAGCAGGTAGTTTATAGTTATTGGCATCGGTACCTGTAATGGCAGCCGTTGCTTGAATTGTCTTGTTTCCAGCATTCCAGTCAGTAAAGACAGCTCCACTTCTTACACTAGCAGCAGGCACAACATTGTCTCCAGAAATTAAGCCTGTTATATCGAATTCTATTACGATGTCACTCGTTGCTGTTGCTTCTCTTGTAGCATAAATACCTATAGTAGATACGGTCCAATCAAAGATTTTAGCAGTAGAAGCAGGTACTGACATACTCATCGTTATTTCTTTTTGTGTAATTTCCCCAATATTTATCTTTTCAGATTCTGCGTTAGTAATGTTGTAGTTAAGTAAGCGATATTCATTTCCAGAAGTTGCTTGAAGAGCATCTGCAACAACTTTTGGATTGCATCCTGATTCTGAGATATTAATAACCTTTTTAATGCCCACATTCTTATTTTCATATTTTGATTTAAACACATTTGTTTTGACCGATATAAACGGGGCATCTGCAGCTAAAGGACCAGTGTCAAATTCATATTTTAAAAGACCTTGATTTATGTCATCAAATCCATTATATATTCTTGTAATCTTTGATGATTCAGTGTTAGCTATTTTTAAGGTTATAGCTCTTTTTGTAATGTTAGCCGTAGTTGTTGCTGAAAATGTAGCGGTTGTAGATAATGTTTGATTTTGCAGTCTATAATTTGCTGCTAAGTTATCATCGCTAAATGTAAACTTAAGTCCTTGAACATTTACTGTTTGCACACCATAATTAATATTTGCAAATGTTGCAGTTTCTCCTTGTCCACTGCTCCAATAGACTACCAATCCATCATTTAGGCGTGTCATAATCGCAGCACCAGTAACTGTGGCATTGCTTGTTGCATCATAAGTTTTATTGCTAACAGTTGCTGAAATGTCACCAGTATTATTAAGAATTTTCTGTGTAATTTTGTTGCCTTGAGATCTCGTGACTATTATAGTATTGCTGTCACCTAAAGTTTGAATGCTACCCGTGGCTGTATAAGCACCACCACCTGCAGCTTGTGCAAACGTTGTTTGTGCTTTATAGTTTGCACCTCGACCAGCTGTTCCGGTGTTAAAGCTGAATTTGAATGTTATTAATTTATCTGTGTCCGCATAAGAATTATTAAAATTTGCTTCGGTTGCAACTATGGTAAAACCATCTCCAGAATTGACAGCATCTCCAGAGCCACTTGAGCTTTGAGCAAAAGAAAATCCAGCCGTAGGCAATGTTGCCGATGTGTTAGTGTCATAAACTTTTGAAATTGCATTTAAAGAAAAACTAAAAGCATTAGTAATATCTTTTGCTACGATTGTAACACGACCCACAGCGTCATTAGAGAGAATCGTTACAGTTCCTAATGCAGCTGCCCCATTTAAAACAGATGCCTTGTATCCATAGTAACCCACGTCAGTCATATATCGTGGAGTAAGTGTAGTGGAGTTTGTAGCATAAGCAGTGAGACCAGTTGGTATAGTCACAGTAGGCTCAACATTGCTATTCAATTGGCGATAATGGCTGCCTGTAGTTTCAGCTTCAATGCCATTATATATCAATGTTGTTCCTAGTTTTTGGCGCATACTAAAAGATGAGGTATATATTACCATTGGGACAAACGCAGAAGAATACACTGTACTTGTATTACGATCAGAAGGCTTTATTTCAACTTGCAAACGACCATCAGAGCCACTAGAAAAGAAGGTATCTAGACTAGGGGCTACGGAAGTAAATCTACTCAAGAACATACCAGCCGTAGGCAGTTGCGTCACCACATAAAATGATGTATCGGATGACGTATAGTCCCACCCCGTATAATTTTGAGTTGTGCTAGCAGGAAATCCTGTTGATTGTGTATAAAACGAGTAGTTAGCAGTAGTAATCCCTGATCCAGAGTGTGTTAAAGTGAATCTCGGCTTGAATAAGACTATCTTCGAGCTATTGATTGCGGCATCTCTAAAATTGTTTTTATATACTGCTCTAAACTGTGTCCCAAATTTGTGTTGTCCAGTTAAAGTTAAGGTTTGCGAGGTGGCGTTATTACAAGAATAAGAAGCCGCCGTACTGTTATATGTGGTAGTTTGATGAGCAGTCCAACTTCCACCAACTTCTAGTTTTTGTATAGTAATTTCAGCAATTCCAACTGTAGAAGTTGCAGTAAATTTAACACTCCCCAACTGATCTGATACCCAATATGAAGCATCAACGCCAGATAGTGAGTCGCTGTTACTTGCTGTTCCATTTTTGTTTGCAGCACAATTTATCCAATCCACATACTGATCAGCACTACCTTTGTTTGTTTTGATGTTCATGGTGACAATAACATGACTACCTACAGTGGTTGGTATATTGCACTCGACAGAGCCAGAGGCGGATTTGGTTCCACCATAATTTGCTGCTGTTTGCCACTGTGAAGAGGATTGTATAAGAGTTCCTGAGGATGTCTTAACATCAATTCGTCCGTATGCAATTGCTCCAAACAAATATTTTATTGTTATACTAGCACTTACAGATACTTTAATTTTCCCATTTTGGGCAGCGGCAAGCATATCTTGAGAAAGTTTCATTTCATAGCTTCTGCTGTTCCAGTCACTTCCTGTACCATATGTTGCTTGCGAACCTAATAAGGTAACGTTAGAGCCATATGCTGTAACATCGGCAGCTTCTACGGTATCAATAGCTTTTAAATTTAAAATGTTAGCAAAGCTGGAATTAGTTAAAAATGAGTCGACTTTTGATTTGAAGTTTGGAGCTAAAATGAAAAGGGCAAGAAAAGCAATCACTAAAATTAGTGCTACTAACAAAATTTTCTTTCCAAATGTTTTTTTTGTTGTTCGCATTTCCTGCTCCCCTTAGGAATTTTGTGATTTTAATGTAGCTTCGCTATCCACGTATGCGTGCACACTTTACATTTTAAAAAGTTCTACACATATTCAATTTAATATATTATCTATGTAATGTCAATATTTGGTTTTTAAAAAAGTTTAAAAATGAAGAAATTTTCCATAAAAATACACATTGTTTTTATCTTTACTGCTTGAAGAGTTGTTTTGCAAATTAAAGAGGATGATTTTATTCTAAGCCTAGGTTATAAAACTAAACGAGCCTTTTAAGTAAATGAAAAGATTTATAAGGCATTTATTGTTGTAATGTTTTTGAATAAACAATGGAATAACAGGTGAAAGAACAGGAGACACAAACTACGTAAATCTATACTTGACCAAAGTTAAGTAAGACACTAGAATTAAGTTGTCAGTTGTGTTATTTCGATTGGCAAAAAACAATTTGTTGAGGTAGGTATGAAACCAATAATTTTAGATGGAAAAGCGCTATCACTTACGATAGAAGAAGAGTTAAAAGAGAGGGTGTTAAAAATAAAGGAAAAATCAGGGATAACTCCTATTTTAGCAACTATAATAGTTGGAGATAACCCCGCTTCTGTTACATATGTTAGAATGAAAGGAAATGCTTGCAAAAGGGTTGGAATGGAACCGTTAAAAGTAGAGCTTCCAGAAGAGACGACAACTGAAGAGCTACTCGCTGTAATTGATAAATTAAATGCAGATGATAGGGTATGTGGTATTTTGCTTCAACATCCAGTTCCAAGACAGATTGATGAGAGGGAATGTTTCAATAGGGTATCAATGGAAAAGGATGTAGATGGGACCAATATCTCTTCTTTTGGTGCAACTACAATGGGTCAAGATGCATACAAATGTGCTACCCCCGCAGGAATAATGGAAATTATTCGTAGATACAATATTGAGACTGTTGGTAAGCATGCCGTTGTTATAGGCCGTAGTCCAATTCTTGGGAAACCCGTTGCAATGCTATTACTAAATGCTCATGCAACTGTAACCATTTGCCATTCAAGAACACAAAATCTAGCAGACATTGTAAAGCAAGCAGATATAGTTGTAGCTGCAGTTGGAATACCAAGGTTTGTTCAGGCTAGTTGGATAAAAAAGGGTGCAGTGTTAATAGATGCTGGATATAACGAGGGAAATGTTGGGGATATCGATTTAGAAAATTGTGCACCATTGTCTAGTGCATATACTCCAGTTCCTGGTGGTGTAGGTCCAATGACGATTGCAATGTTAATGAGTCAAACTGTAGATTCTGCAGAAAAGACATATATGAATGAATAGTATCGGTGTCAAAAGGGCATATAATTAGGATAGTATTATTTTAAATTTAAGAAGATGCACGTTTTATTGATGAGCGTGCATTTATTTTGGAATTAATTTTTATTTAAAGTTTTGAATCGGAATTCTAGTCAGGTATTCAACAAGAGTTTTTGCTATGGTATAATTTTTTTAAGAGATTTTTTGTAGGGGAGGTGAAAAATGAGGAGAATTTTAAAGGTTTTTATGATAACAGTTGGCATTGTAGTCCTTGTGGCAGCTTCAGCTTTAGTATATGTGAGCAGTACACAAAGTAAAATACCCGCATGTGATATAGTATGGGAAGATATGCCAGAAAATGTAAATCCAAACTTAAAATGGATGGGTTTTTGGGGAAGCGATTATGACTGGCGTAAAAAAGATAGGCCCGATGAGGGTGAGCCTGAGGCGCTTGAGTCTTTGCTTGCAACAAATGCTGTTAATATAATTTTTGTGTGCGGATGGACGCCAGATAATATTAAAATGTCGCTTGATAGATGTAAAGAAAACAATATTATGGTTTTTTTAAGATGGCATCTTGGCTTTGCAGGCTGGAACGATCCTTCAGGGGTTGCCACTTATGCTGAGTTTTTAAGTGATTATGATGATATTATTTATGGGTTTTACATAGATGAACCATGGTGGAATCAAATTCCAGAAGATGAGTTTAAAGGTAAAACAAAGTTTATTAGAGACAAATATCCAGAAAAAGAACTATTAGTTGTTATGGCTGTTGCTGAATTTTCTCCTATTGCAAGCTATGTTATGGCTAATGTTGCAAACTTTGATCCAGAAGGAAGGTTCGCTAAAACTGTAGCACCTGAAGGATACTATGATTATTGCACTCTATTAAGTTTTGATTTCTATTGTACTCTTGGCACATATGACAAGCAGGAATCACTTTTTAAAACATTGTATGACATATTTATAGATGATTTAGTTAAACTAAAGAAAGATGATCAGAAGTTATGGTTTTGTGCAAAAGGCTTTTGGTTGTCGCAAGACGATCCTTCCTTTAATACTGTACTAGAAAACTTTGAAGAAGGCTTGGAGCCAGGCGATGATATAATTAGCATTTTGAAACACCACTATATCTATGCCCAAGATCCAAAGTATCATGATTTCGAGGGTATTTGTTTTTACTCATGGGAATGCGGAGCTCCTTTTGTTGGAAACAACGATGCAACATGGGGTATTGCTTTAGAGGCGTTTATGAGACAAGATATGACTTTTACAGAGGATATGTTTAGTTGCTGTGGAAAAGATTATGCAGGCAATTTTTATAGAGAAGATGTTTTAAAACATTTTCAACAAGTTAATAGTAAACTTATCGAAAATAACAAACATAAGCCTCATTACTATGTTTCAAAAGATGAGTTAATACCACGAAAGAAGTAATTTTATCTAAAATACAGCCAAAATGGTAGCTTGAGATACAAAAAAAGACTCCAATCGAATGTTGGAGTCTTTTGAGTTTTATAAAAAGAATTAGTCTTTTTGCATTGATTTAACTTTTGCAGATAAAAGATTTTCAATATTTGATATTTGAATTTTAACTGCTTCAGGGGCTGTCCCACCATATGAATTTCTTCTATCTAGCATATTTTTTACTGAAATATAACTAAAGATGTCTTTTTCAAATAAGTCTGAATGTTCTTTTAGCGATTTTAGACTCATGTCTTCTATTGTTGTCTTTTCTGCTATACACTCTGCAACTAAGTTTCCAACAATTCCATAGGCTTCCCTAAAAGGCACTCCCTTTTTAGTTAGATAATCAGCACAATCTGTTGCATTTAAAAATCCTTTTTTAGTAGCTTGTAACATAGCTTCTGGATTTACTTTTATCTGATCAAACATCGGAATGAATGCTTGTAGACATAAAGTAATAGTGTCTAACGAATTAAACAGTAATGCTTTATCTTCTTGTAAATCTTTGTTGTATGCAAGAGGAAGTCCTTTCATTACAACAAACAATGCTTGCAAGTTTGCAAAAGCTATGCCTGATTTTCCTCTTACAAGTTCTGCTATATCAGGATTTTTCTTTTGTGGCATGATGCTAGAACCTGTAGAAAAGTTGTCAGAAAATTCAATGAAACCAAATTCGTTGCTAGCCCATAAAATTAATTCCTCTGAAAACCTTGATAGGTGCATTGAAATTAAAGAAATGTTATATAGCAAGTCTAGGAAGTGATCCCTATCGGATACAGTGTCCATTGAATTTTCAGTTATTGCTAAAAATCCAAGTTCATTTGCTACCATACCTCTATCTATTGGATATGGTGAACCTGCTAGGGCACCAACGCCAAGTGGCATATAGTCTGCATTTTCATATGTTTGCTCTAATTTTTTAATATCACGCATAAACATTTGTGCATATGCCAAAATATAGTGTGCAAAGGTAACTACTTGAGCTCTTTGTAAATGTGTGTATCCAGGCATAGCAGTGTTGATATTAGTTTTAGCTTTTTCAACTATGGTTTGAACTAGGTTCATTAAAAGCTTAGTAAGGTCCATACAAGCTTCTTTTATATACATTTTTGTGTCTAGAGCTATCTGATCATTTCTACTTCTTGATGTATGCAATTTTTTCCCAGTATCTCCAATTCTTTTTATTAATTCAGCTTCGACAAATGTATGAATATCTTCACAACTTAAATCAATTTGAAGTTCACCATTTTCAATTTCTGCTAAAATGCTTTTTAAATTGACTATAAGTACAGCTTTATCTTTAGAAGTTATTATGCCTTGTTTTTCCATCATATTTACATGGGCTATGCTTCCTAATATATCTTGTTTATATAGCCTTTTATCTACTACAATCGAGTTATTAAGTTTTTCTGCAAGCTCATCTAGTGATGCTTGAGTTCTACCTTTCCATAATTTCATAATTGCCTCATATAACTTTAATCATAATAATGTTGTTGTAATTTAGCTAAAACAGCTAGCAACATTGTTTTATATTTTGTCTTTTAATAGTGTTGTTGCAATTTAACCAAAGTATGGCTAGCAACATAGTCTTATATTTTTGTTTTTTAATAATGTTGTCGTAATTTAACCAAGGTATGGTTAGCAACATTATTTTGTTTTGCCTTTATTTTAACTAAACTAGGCAAGGGTTAGTTGCCTAGTATATAAGATTTGTATTTGTTAAGTTTTGTTATTTATCTTCTTTTTCTAGCTTTTCTTTTAGAAGTGCTGCAACTGTGATTGGAAGACCAAATAGATTAATAAATCCCTCAGAGTCTTTTTGGTTATATGTTCCACCCTCTCCAAATGTTGCTATTTCTTCATTATATAGTGAATATTTTGAAGTTGCTCCAGCATAGATTATATTGCCTTTATATAGTTTTAATTTTACGCTACCTGTTACAGTTTCTTGTGTTGCATTGACAAAAGCATCTAAGGCATCTTTTAATGGTGTGAACCATTGACCATTATATACAAGCTCTGCATATTTTATTGCAACATGCTGTTTAAAGTGTAGAGTTTCTTTATCAAGGCATAGCATTTCAAGAGCATCATGGGCTTCATATAGTATGCTTCCCCCAGGAGTTTCATATACCCCCCTTGATTTCATTCCCACTAAACGATTTTCTACAATGTCGCTTATTCCAATTCCATTTTCTCCACCAATTTGATTTAGTTTCAAAAGCAGTTCTTTTGGACTAAGCTTTTTGCCATTAAGTGAAACAGGCTCTCCTTTTTCAAATCCTATAGTAACTAGGGTAGGCTCATCTTTTGCTTTGTATGGGGATACTCCCATTTCCAATATTTTATCTAAGTTTGGCTCATTTGCTGGATCTTCAAGATCTAGACCTTCATGTGATAAATGCCAAATATTTTTATCTTTTGAGTAATTAGTTTCTCTTGTGATACTAAGTTTAACTCCTTTTTTCTCTGCATAGTCTATTTCATCTTCCCTTGATTTAATTTCCCAAGTTCTCCAAGGTGCAATGATTTTCATATTTGGAGCAAAAGCTTTTATTGTAAGTTCGAAACGAACTTGGTCATTTCCTTTTCCAGTACACCCGTGTACTATTGCAGTGCAATTTTCTTTAAGAGCAACCTCTACTAAACCTTTTGCAATAACTGGACGCGCAAAACTTGTTCCTAATAGATATTTCTTTTCATATACAGCTCCAGCTTTTAAAGTTGGGAAAATATAATCTTTAATAAACTCATTTGTCAAATCTAGGGCAATAAATTTGCTTGCTCCAGATGCAAGTGCACGTTTTTCTAATTCTTTATAATCATCTCCTTGGCCAACATCTCCTAAAACAGCAACAATTTCACAACCCGGATAGTTGTCTTTTAACCAAGGAATTATAACTGAAGTATCAAGTCCACCTGAATATGCTAAACAAAATTTTTCTTTTTTCATTATTCACCTCTTGTATATTTTATAGTCAGTGTCGAAGCTGACTTTATTTTGTATATGTATTTTTTAATTAAATGATGTTGATATTACTTTTATTTTTTAACATTTAATAGTTTTAATGTCAATATTTTAATTATGTGAATATTTTAATACTAATAAATGCATAAAGCAAGCAATTTGATGCATAAAATATGTTAAATAATACAAAATTTGCAAAAATATTGCATAAAACAAAAAATATATACAATAAATTGTTAAAAGATGCGAAGAAATGATGCTTGTAATCATGTCTTGATTTTAATGGTTTTTTCGTGTAAAATAAAATTAGACTTTAAATATTACGCTAAAAATGCTATTTTTTCGTGTAATTTAAAATTAGACTTTAAAAATTACGAAAAATTAAAGTTTTATTAGTTTGAATTAGGTAAGGGGTTCAAAATGAATATATACAACTAATGTTGTTAACCATTTATACTAGTTAGATTCAAATAACATTATAACGCGAGGGAAATTAATTATGTATATAAAAAGAACTGTAGAAAAACAAATATTAACATTATCAGAAAAATTTCCAGTGGTTTTAGTTACTGGTGCTAGACAAGTTGGAAAATCAACAATGTTAAATCATATAAAAGAGCCAAATAGAAAATATGTGTCACTAGATGATTTAGCTGCAAGGTCTTTAGCAATAGAAGATCCTAAATTATTTTTAGAAACTTATTCTTACCCAATAATAATAGATGAAATTCAAAGAGTCCCTAGTTTATTTATCGCAATTAAGCAAGTTGTAGATGAATTGGCTTTATCAGGAAAGCCAAACAAAGGGCTATATTGGCTTACTGGTTCTCAACAATTTAGTATGATGAAAAATGTGTCAGATTCGCTTGTCGGTAGAGTTGCAATAGTAAATATGGCAAGCCTATCCCAAAATGAAATATTGCAAAGAGAAAGTGAGATATTTTCTCTAGATTTAATGAAACTTAAAGAGCGTTCTGAAAAATATGAAAGTTCGGGTGTGGAAGATGTGTATAAAATGATATTTAATGGAGGAATGCCTGCTTTAGTAAATAAAGATAAATTTAGTAGGGAACAGTATTTCAAAGAGTATGTAAATACATATTTAGTTAGAGATGTTAGAGATTTTACAAGAGTAGGTGATTTAATGACTTTTCAACTATTTTTAGAGTATATCGCAGCAAGGACAGCGATGCCAATAGTATATTCTACTGCTGCGAAAGAACTTGGTGTCAGTACACCTACGATTAAAAGCTGGACCTCTATATTAGAAGCTTTAGGTGTTATATATTTGTTATACCCATACCATAGTAATATAACAAAAAGGCTAGTTAAAGCGCCTAAAGTATATTTTTTAGACACGGGGCTTTGTTCATATTTGACTAGATGGCCATCAGCTGAAGTTTTACAAAAAGGTGCAATGAGTGGAGCTATTTTAGAAACTTTTGTAGTTAGTGAAATTGTTAAAAATTATTATAACTTTGGAAAAAGATTTGATTTTTTCTATTACAGAGATTTCGATCAAAAGGAAATAGATTTAGTGTTTACAGATGCTATTTCAATAACGCCAGTTGAGATTAAGAAAAATATAAATCCTTTACATGCAGATAAACATTTTAGTGTTTTAAATAAGTTCAATTTGAATATAAATCCTGGAATAATTTTATCTTTAGCTAAAGATTTTATGCCGTTAAATAGAAATACATATATTTGCCCCATATCGATAATTTAGCACAAGATGTTTGTTAAGAATGGGAAAGGCATATTAATGTAATGTTATCTGGACTTGAAAGTTAACTGTAGGACTAAATTTTGCAATAAAAATAGTTAAAAATCTCTAATTAAATGGCTTAATTTGTTTGCTATAAGAGTTAGCATTTTGCTATTATATAGCCATGGTTCCCTTAAATAAAATAAATAGAAAAAAACATATGAAAATATCGAGTTCTCAGGTATCACCCAAAAGTGATGGAGAGTTTAGGGGCTAAGGAAAAATTGTAAAGAAAGCACGTATAATACCGTGCTTTTTTAGATAAAAATGGAGGAATTTCATGAAAAAAGTTGCAATCGTAATGGGTTCAAAAAGTGATTTAGAGATAGTTAAGGGAGCAAAAGTTTTACTTGATGAATTTGGAGTGGAAAGTGAGATGAGAGTTTTGTCTGCACATCGTACGCCACTTGAAGCGGTGGAGTTTTTTAAAAAAGCAAAAGATAATGGATTTGGAGTAATTATTTGTGCTGCTGGAAAAGCTGCTCATTTAGCAGGAGTTGCAGCTGGCAATACGACACTTCCAGTAATTGGTATTCCTATTAAAAGTTCGACATTAGATGGGCTTGATTCATTACTATCGACTGTTCAAATGCCACCTGGAGTTCCTGTAGCAACAGTGGCGATTGATGGAGCAAAAAATGCAGCAATATTGGCTGTGCAAATTTTGGCTTTACTAGATAACTCTTTGTCGGAAAAACTAAAAGAATATAAGCAAAATATGGCAGACAAAGTTCTATTAGATAATGAATCATTAAACAAATAGTAGATAAGCTTTAATAATTGATGGAGAATTATAAAAGGCTAGGATGAAAGATTTAAGCATATTAATTCCAGAAAATGAATGGGGTAGATCAGAAGAGTGCGGTATCTTTGGCATTTCATCTGCAGATGAAAAAGAGTTAGCTAGAGAAGTTTATTTTGGTCTTTTTTCTTTGCAGCATCGTGGTCAAGAAAGTGCTGGAATTGCAGTTAGCTATAATTCAAATAAAGTTGCATATTACAAAAATTTAGGTCTTGTTAGTGAAGTTTTTCACGAAGAAGAATTAAAACTTTTGCCAAATACAAAAGTAGCAATAGGACATGTGAGATATGGTTTTAAGGGTTCAAGTAATGTTATCAATGCCCAACCAATAGTTGTCTATGGACGTTATGGAAGGCTTGCTCTTGCTTTAAATGGTAGTATTGTCAATGCAGATAAAATTAGAAAAAGAATGATTGAATCTGGACATACTTTTCAATCTTCTTCCGATGCTGAGGTTGTTGCTGCTCTAATTAGCAAATGTGCTACAGAAAGTGTTGAACAAGGTATATTTGATGCATGTCAACAATTAGAAGGCGCCTTTGCTTTTTTAGTTTTGTGTGGCGATAAAATGATAGCAGTTAGAGATAAATATGGTTTAAAGCCAATGGTAATGGGTACAAAAAGAGGAGACATATTATTTTCTTCAGAATCTTGTGGTTTAGATGCTATTGAAGCTGACACCTTGCGTGATGTTGAGCCTGCTGAAATGATAACTGTTTTACCAGGTGGCAATGTTGTAAGTAGAAAATTTGCAGTACCTAATATGAGACCATGTATATTTGAACTTGTATATTTGGCAAGGTCTGATAGTTTTTTAGATAATGTCTCTGTATATGAAGCCAGGCATAAATGTGGAGAAATTTTAGCTGATTTATTTAAAATTGATGCAGACATAGTATCTGGCGTTCCAGATTCAGCAGTAGTTACAGGAAGAGGATATTCTGTAGCCTCAGGGATTCCATATGTTGATGCTTTAAGTAAAAATAGATATGTTGGTAGAACATTTATACAGCCTACTCAATCAGAAAGAGAGTCAAGTGTCAAAATTAAGCTAAATGCTTTTAGAGCAAATGTGAGAGGTAAAAGATTAATTTTAATTGATGATTCAATAGTTAGAGGTACTACAAGTAAAAAAATAATTTCTCTACTTAGAGCAAGTGGCGCAAAAGAAGTTCATATGCTTGTTGCAAGTCCTATCGTAAAATATCCATGTTATTTTGGAGTTGATATGGGAACAAAGGAAGGACTCATTGGTGGCTATAGAAATGAAGAGCAAATTAGGCAAATTATCGGTGCAGATACATTGAGATTCATACCTCTAGATTTGCTAAAAAAAGCTTGTGAAGGACTTGATTATTGTACAGGCTGTTTTGATGGAAATTATTCAATTGATCCAAAAAAGTTTTTAAATGGTGATAATAAGTTAAATGAAATAGATGACTAATTGGGTAACTAAAGCATTAATTATTGTAATCTAAATAAGGTTTTAGAGAATAAAGGGAGTTAGAAATGGGAAAAGGAATTGATTATAAAGCTGCAGGCGTAGATGTGGAAGCTGGTTATTCTGCAGTAAAACTTATGAAGCAACATGTTGAAAAAACATATGATAAAAATGTCATTGGTGATATAGGTTCTTTTGGCGGATTTTATGCTTTATCAGATGATCCAAATGGCGATGTATTAGTCGCAGGTACTGATGGAGTTGGAACAAAATTAAAATATGCTTTTGTTGCAGATAAGCATGACACGATAGGTATTGATGTTGTGGCAATGTGTGTTAACGATATAATTTGTCTTGGTGCAAAACCAATAATTTTTTTAGACTATATTGCAATCTCAAAATTAATCCCTGAAAAGATTGAAAAAATAGTTAAAGGTGTAAGCGATGGTTGCGTTCAAGCAGGATGTGCTTTAATTGGTGGTGAAACTGCTGAAATGCCAGGATTTTATGCTAAAGATGAATATGATATAGCTGGATTTTCCTGTGGTGTTGCAAAGCGCAACAAGATTATAAACGGAGAAAATATAAAAGAAGGGGATGTTTTAATTGGTTTAAAATCTAGCGGAATTCATTCGAATGGATATTCTTTAGTTAGGCAAATATTTAAACCTGATGATAAGGCAATTTTTGAATATGATGATGAACTTGGTGCTATACCAATTGATGTTTTATTGACTCCAACTAAAATATATGTAAAAACAGTTTTAGAGCTAATAAAAGAAGTTGATGTTAAAGGCATTGCTCATATAACAGGAGGTGGATTTATAGAAAATCTACCAAGAATTTTACCAAAAGGGTTAAAAGCTACAGTTAATACAAAATCATATGAAATTCCTCAAATTTTTAAAGTGTTACAAAAAAGAGCAGGGATTACTGCTAAAAAAATGTACAACACATTTAATATGGGAATAGGTTTAGCTATATGTGTAGAACCTAAAGATGCGGATAAAACTATTAAAAAACTAAGCGAGCTTGGTGAACAAGCTGTAGTATTTGCAACAATAGAAAAGGGTGAAGGGGTTTCTTTTATATAACTTTCATATAATGAGGATGAGGCAAAAAACAAGAGAACTTTGTAGTATTTTCGATAATAGATATAAGATTAAGAGGTGTGTTTATGAAAAAAATAGCTGTGTTTGTTTCTGGAAGTGGTACTAATTTGCAAAATATTATCGATGCAATTGAAAAAAAAGAAATTAATGCAAAAATTGCTTTAGTGGTTGCAAGCAAGCAAGGAATATTTGCAATTGAAAGAGCAAAAAATGCAAACATACCAGTATCAATTTACGATAAAGGAAACTATGAAAATTTAAGTTTGATGTATGCGGATTTGATTGATGAATTAAAAGAAAAAGGGGTTGAATATATTGTTTTAGCTGGATATTTAACAATATTGACACCTAATATAATCAATGCATATAGACAAAAAATTATAAATATACATCCTTCACTTTTACCTAAATTTGGAGGAAAAGGATATTATGGGCTTAAAGTTCATAAAGCAGTAATAGAAGCCAAAGAAGAAGTTTCTGGTGCAACTGTTCATTTTGTAGATGAGGAAATAGATACCGGTGATATAATAGCACAGGTAAAAGTTCCTGTTTATGAATATGATACACCAGAGATGTTACAGGCTAGAGTATTAAAGGAAGAGCACAAGCTATATATCAAAGCTTTGAAAAAAGTTTTAGGTTAGAGATATTGAAAAATGAAAATTTTGAAGAAAAATATATAGCATCTTTAAAATTTAAATAAAAGTATATATAATAAATATTATATGTTGATAGAAACTGACACATCATGTGTTTAATATAAAAATTTAATTTGAGGTGAAAAAATGAAAAGAGCTTTAATTAGCGTATCTGACAAAACAGGGGTAGTTGACCTGAGTCGTCGTCTTGTAGATTTAGGGATTGAAATTATTTCTACAGGTGGAACTTTTAGTCTATTAATGGATAATGATATTCCCGTAACAAGTGTAAGTGATATTACTGGCTTTCCAGAATGTTTAGATGGCAGGGTTAAAACACTCCATCCAGCAATTCATGCAGGTATTTTGGCTTTAAGAGATAATAAAACTCACATGAATCAAATAGACAATTTGAATATAGAGTTAATTGATCTTGTAATTGTAAATTTATATCCATTTAAGGCAACGATTGAAAGAGGTGCAGATTTTGATGAGGCTGTAGAAAATATTGATATAGGTGGACCTACAATGCTTCGTGCAGCTGCAAAAAACTATCAAGATGTTTTAGTGATAACCGATCCTTCAGATTATGATGAATTAATTCAAAGGATAGAAGAAGATACTCTAGATATTGAATATAGAAAAGGCTTGATGTACAAGGTTTTTCAACATACCGCAGTATATGACACTCTAATTTCAACATATTTGAGAAAAGAGTTAGGCATAGATTTCCCAGATTATTTAACTCTAGCATATGATAAAAAAGAGCAAATGAGATATGGGGAAAATCCGCATCAACAAGCAGCTTTATATTCAGAGAGTTTACCTATAAAAAATTCGCTAGTTAATGCGACGATATTAAATGGTAAACAATTATCATATAACAACATTAATGACACTAATGGTGCAATAGAGTTGTTAAAGGAATTCCCAGATAAAACTACGGTTGTTGCAGTAAAACATGCAAATCCTTGTGGAGTTGCATGTGCAGATACAGTATATGATGCATATATGAAAGCATATGAAGCTGATCCTGTGTCAATTTTTGGTGGTATTGTTGCAACTAATGCCGAAGTTGATAAAATTACTGCAGAAGAGATGGTAAAAATCTTTTTAGAAATAATTGTTGCTCCATCTTTCACAGAGGAAGCTTTAGAGGTTTTAAAAACAAAACCTAACTTGAGAGTCTTGCAACTAGAAGATGTAGGTAAACCGAATAATAAGGGTTCAGTTGAATTTAAAAAATGTTATGGTGGATTAATTTTACAAGAATCAGATTTGAATACTGAAGAAACATACAATACTGTAACCAAAAAAGAAGCAACAAAAGAGGAGCTTGAAACAATGGCTTTTGCTATGAAAGTTGTGAAGCATTGTAAATCAAATGCAATAGTTGTTGCAAAAGGACAGGCAACATTGGGACTTGGAATTGGGCAAACAAATAGAATTTGGGCGACAAATCAAGCTATAGAACATAGTAAAGATGCAAAAGGCGCTGTTTTAGCGAGTGATGCATTTTTCCCATTTGCAGATTGTGTAGAAGTTGCTGCGAAAGCTGGAATTAGTGCAATTGTTCAACCAGGTGGCTCTATTCGTGATCAAGAAAGTATAGATGCTTGTGATAAAGCTGGCATTGCGATGGTCTTTTCAGGAGTAAGACATTTCAAGCACTAAGATTATAGGATTATTACTAACATAAATTGTTAAATATGACATAGGGCTGGAGGATAAAATGAAAGTATTGGTAATAGGTTCAGGTGGAAGAGAGCATGCAATTTGTACAAAGCTTAAAGAAAGTAAGCTTGTATCAAAGATATATTGTGCTCCTGGAAATGCAGGAATTGCAAATGTTGCAACTCTTGTAGATTCTAAACCAATGGATTTTTTATCTATAGTTGATTTTTCCAAGAGAGAAGAAATAGATTTAGTTGTTGTCGCGCCAGATAACCCTTTAGCAGGAGGATTGGTTGATATACTAAATGCTAATGATATCAAGGCATTTGGTCCTACGAAAAGAGCTGCAGAAATTGAAGGCTCTAAGGCTTTTTCAAAAAGCTTTATGAAAAAATATGGGATACCAACAGCAGATTATGCCGTCTTTAATAAATACGAAGCAGCCAAAGATTATTTGGATAAAGTAGAAAAATTTCCTATTGTTTTAAAAGCTGATGGACTTGCTTTTGGTAAAGGTGTAATCATAGCACACGATAAAGTAAGTGCACAAAATTCTCTAGAGAATATGATGCTTTCAAAAGTTTTTGGTGATGCAGCAAATACGGTAATAATTGAAGAGTTTTTAGAAGGTCCTGAGATGACATTGCTTTGCTTTACTGATGGAAAAACAGTTTCTGCAATGCCGTCAAGCCAAGATCATAAAAAAGCATTTGATGGCGATAAGGGGCTTAATACTGGTGGAATGGGAGCCTTTTCTCCCGCAAAGGCATATACTCCACAAGTTGAAAAAGAAATTATGGAAAATATTGTCAAAAAGACAATAGATGGTTTAAATAAAGAAAATAGGACATTTAAAGGTGTATTGTATTTTGGGTTAATGGCTACAGCTAGTGGCGTTAAAGTTATAGAATATAATGCTAGATTTGGTGATCCAGAAACTCAAGCAATTTTACCGTTACTAGAATCAGATTTATGCGAAATTATGCTTGCTACAATTGATGGTACATTGAACAACATAGATATAAAATGGAAAAATAAAGTTGGTTTTAGTGTTGTAGTGGCTAGTGGTGGCTATCCAGAAAATGTAATTAAAGGTTATGAAATTGAAATTTTACCTTTAGATGAAGATTTAATTTTATATCATGCGGGCACAAAAGAGTCTAATGGAAAGCTATATACAAATGGTGGACGAGTCTTTAACTTGTCTGTAGTTGCAGATTCTATTGATGAAGCTAGAAAAAAGGTCTATAGCAATATAGACAAAATAAAGTTTACTGGCGCACGATATAGAAGCGATATAGGCATAAAATAAACTTAACATTTTAATGAAACAGTTTATGCGTTAAATTTAAAAAAGGTTGTAATTATAGAGGCTTCGAGCCTCTAAATAATTTGTACTGATAGGAGAAGAAAGATGATTAAAAGAATTTATATACAAAAAGCAGATGCAATTGATTTTGCAAGTTTGGCTTTATGTAAAGAACTAAATGACATTTTTAAATTGAATTTAAAAAGTGTAAAAAAATTAGTACGCTATGATATAGAGGGACTCAGTGAAGAAATATATAATAAGATAAAAGATTTGATTTTTGCTTCTTCTATAGAAGAAACAATAATTGAAGGTCAAAAGGCTTTTGAAGATAAAGTTAAAGGCAAAAAGGTGCTGCAAATTCAACTTTTAGATGGGCAATATGATTTAAGAGCAGATGGTATTGCCAATTGTTTAAGAATATATACATTAGATAAGTTAAATGTAAAAAGCGCAGATGTATATGTTTTTAATGGTATCAATGATAAAGATTTTGAAAAAGTTAAAGAATATTTATTTAATCCTGTTGATAGTGAATTGCCCCCCGAAAAAGCATATCAAACATTAGAAAGAAAATCTCATGACATGGGCCCAATGAGAATAGAGATAGATGGATTTATAAACCTTGATGATAAGGCTTTAGCAAAATATTTTGCAGACGAAGGCTTTGCTATGACAATACATGACCTTAAGGTAGTGCAAGACTATTTTAAATCAATAAAGAGAAATCCAACAATAACAGAGTTGAAAGTTATTGATACATATTGGTCTGATCATTGCAGGCATACAACATTTTTAACTGAACTTAAAGACATAAAAATAATTTCTAAAAATGAAAAAATCCAAAAAACATTTGATGAGTACGTAGCTTTACATAATAAGCTATTTAAAAACAGAGCTGATAAATATATATGCTTAATGGATCTTGCCACAATAGCAGCTAGATTTTTGAGAAAAGAAGGCATATTAACAAGTCAAGAAGTTAGTGAAGAAATTAATGCATGTTCTGTAAGGGCTAAAATAGATAACGATGGTGTTTTAGAAGATTGGCTAATAATGTTTAAAAATGAAACACATAATCATCCAACAGAAATAGAGCCATATGGTGGTGCTGGCACATGTCTTGGTGGAGCTATTAGAGACCCTCTATCAGGAAGATCTTTTGTCTATCAAGCAATGAGAATTACTGCTGCAGGAAACATTTTGGAAGATATAGATAAAACTTTACCAAATAAACTTCCACAAAGAACTTTATCTAAAACAGCTATGAGAGGATATTCAAGTTATGGAAATCAAATAGGAATTGCTTCTGGTCAATTAAACGAATTATTCCATGATAGATTTAGAGCAAAAAGAATGGAAGCAGGCTATGTAATTGCAGCTTCAAAAGAAGAAAATGTTGTAAGAAAAGTCCCTAAAAAAGGCGATTATATTCTTTTAGTTGGTGGNNGTCCCAACAAAATATCAATTAAATGCAACTGAGATAGCTATTTCTGAAAGCCAAGAAAGAATGGCAGTAGTTATTGAGCCTGAAAATGTAGATGCTTTTATAAAAATTGCCCAAGCTGAAAACTTAAAAATAACTCATGTTGCAACTGTAACCGACTTAAATAAAATGAGGCTATTTTATGGCAATGAAGCAGTCGTAGATTTAGATAGATCATTTTTAAATACTAATGGTGCTAAGCTTTCTCAAGAAGCTAAAGTTAAAGCGAAGACAACAAATTATTTTGAAAAGGCATGTGGCAGAGCATTAAATTATGCAAAATCTTCACTTGAAAGTGCACTGGCATTTGAATCAGCTAAAATGAATAATTGCTCTCAAAAAGGTATTGCAAACAACTTTGATTGTTCAGTCGGCGGACTTACTGTTTTTGCTCCATATGGAGGGAAATATCAACAATCTCCAACAATGGTTATGGCTTCAAAGCCACCAGTGAGTGGCTTTACACATACAGTAACATGTTCATCATATGGAATATATCCCGACTTAATGATTGAAAGTCCATATGTTGGTGCAATGCACTCAGTCATAGCTTCAATTTCCAAGTTAATTGCAGCAGGTGTTGATTATAAAACAATACATATGAGCTATCAAGAATTTTTTAAGCGTTTAGGCAAAGACCCCGTTCGCTGGGGAGAACCTCTTGAAGCTTTACTTGGTGCATTTAAAGCTCAAATGGATTTGGAAATTGGTTCTATTGGTGGAAAAGATAGTATGAGTGGAACATATGAAAATATAGATGTTCCTCCAACTTTAATTTCTTTTGCTATGGGAACAACAGCAGATAATAATATTATTTCATCTGCCTTTATGCCTAGTGGAAAAGTATATATTGTAGATGTAAAAAGGGATGAATTTGGCAATGTAGATTTAAAGGATTTGAAGATAAAATATCAAGATATTGAAAAGCAAATCAAAGCTAAAAAAATTATAGCTTCAACAGTTGTTGAAAATAATTTAGGAGTTGCTTTGGTTGGTGCATTAGCCGGAAATAAAGTAGGTATTGATCTTAATATTAGCATCAAAGAACTCTTTACAAATAAGATAGGTGAAATTGTTCTTATTGCAAATGGCTCACTTAAGGGTAACATATACAGATATATTGGCGACCTAAATGCAACATATGTATTAAGAGCTGAAGGTCAAGAAGTTGATTTAAATAGAGTTGAAAAAGCATACACCTCAAGGCTTGATAGCTTATATCCACGAAATATTTCTTCATCTGAAAAGATTAAAACATTGAGTTTTGATAAAGCATTTGAAGTAAGAAAATCTTCCAAGGTCAAACCTAATGTTTTAGTGCCAATTTTCCTTGGGACTACTGGTGAAAAAGAACTTGTAAAATCTTTTAAAAATGCAGGTGCAGATGTAAGTGAATTTGTATTTAAAAATTTAACAGCAAAAAATATTAAAGAAAGTCTAATTGGTTTAGAAAAAGCAATTAAGTCTTCACAAATATTTGCATTTAGTGATAGTTTAACTTGTGGCGATGAATTAGATGGAACAGCAAAATTTGCAGCAACAATACTAGCATATCCTCAAATTAAAGAAGCATTGCAAAGTTTGCTTATAAAAAATGATGGTTTAATATTGGGTGTTGGAGGGGCGATAGAAGCACTGTTAAAAGCGGGCTTTATTTTGCCATCAAATACTTACGGTGTTATGGCTCAAAATACTATTTCAAAATTTGTATCATCATATTCAAATGTTAGAGTAAGTGCAAATTATTCACCTTGGATGAAATCATTTAAAGTTGGAGAAAACTTTATGGTTCCAATAGCTTCAGGAAAAGGAAGGTTTGTTACAGATGAAAATTCATATAATATACTTATAGAAAATGCTCAAATAGCAACTCAATTTATAGATATAAAAGGAAAAGCAACTTTATCTGTACCAGCAAATCCCACAGGCTCAATGTATGCAGTAGAAAGCTTGACTTCAGTTGATGGGAAAGTTTTAGCAAAACTTGGTCATCCAGAAAGATATCAAGAAGGCCTATATCAAAACCTAGAAGGTAATTTTGATATGAATATATTCAAAAATGGTGTAGATTACTTTAGCTAGATTTAGAGTTTTTGATACTAAAATAATTAAACGCAACTTTAAACGGTTGCGTTTGTTATAGGGGGTATAAAAATGGTATCTTTTTTATTCAAAACCAGTTAATATTATCTTTAGGTATTTACTATGAATAAAGAGAAAAAACAATCCCTGATTGCAAAGCTAATACTTTTTGCTACCACGCTTTTGTGGGGTTCTTCATTTTTTATTGTTAAACGCACTGTTGAGGAAATTCCTGTATTTACTTTATTATTAATTAGATTTTCAATAAGTTTTGTTTTAATGATGATAATTTTTGCTCCTAAAATTAAAAAAATTAATTTTGGTGTTGTAGCAAAAGGTATTTTAGCGGGAACTCCTTTAGCTCTTGCATATGTTTTTCAAACTGAAGCTATAAAATACACCACGGCTTCAAACAATGCATTTTTAACAGCCACATATTGTGTAATGATTCCATTTATGACTTGGGCTGTGTATAAAAAACGTCCTGCAATATATAATTTTATCGCTGCAGTAATTTGTATTGTTGGAATTGGTCTTGCAACATTACAAAATGGTTTGGCATTTAATTATATGGGAGACGGTTTCACTTTAATTGCGGCATTTTTCTTTGCAGTAAACATAATGCTAATTGAAAAATTTACAAAAGATGTCAGTATAGATGCCATGATGTTTACGGCATTTCAATTTATTCCAATAATAATTGCAGCACTAATAGGTTTTTTAATTAAAGAACAAGGGCAGGCAGTTTTCACAAAAGTGGGGATAGGCGGACTTATGTATTTAACTATTTGTGGTTCAGTTCTTGCTTTGTCAATGATGTCTATTGGCATCAAGTATACATCAGCATTTTCAGCAGGTCTTATTATGAGTCTTGAAGCAGTATTTGGTGTAGTTTTTGCTGTAATATTTTCTAAAGAACATTTGCATTGGTTAACCTATGTATCTTTTATTGTTATTTTTATCGGTATGATGGTTTCAGAAGCTTCGCCATATTTTGTAGAGTTAGCAAAAAAGAAAAGAGAGAGGGCATCTAATGAAGATGTTTCTAATAATATTTTGCAATCAGATGAAACTAATATTGATTGAAATATTTAATCTATTTTTGATTTGTATGTCGCTGCATTAAGGCATAAGTTTGTATTTTGATATTTTGTTTTTTCAAAAGTGATATAATTGAAATAGAACTTGCTAATTTTTATGGCAAGATGTAGAGGTGACTAATGAAAAAAAAGAATTTGATTATAGCAATTAGTTTAGCAATAGTCTTGGTGATGTTGAGTACTCTTGCTGCATGTGGAAGCAAAAATAAACCATCAACGACTGAAACTAATATACCAGTTGCAACTGGTAGTCTTCAAGCAAGATGGGAAACAGTATCTCCATATGTCAGTGAAGCATGGCAAGGAGTTAACATATCATATAATGAAAACTATGTGTATAAATCTAATAGCATAAAAGCTTTAACTGATACAAATGGCGTCATTGCTTTTGAAAGTCAAAATCAAGAAGTTATTGAAAGTCTTGTTAATGAAGGCGATTATTCTCAAATTCCTGGGACAAATCTTTTTGCAAATGATGTTTATTCAATATTTTATTTTTTAACGAGTAATGTTAAAAAGGTCATTGATGTTTACTATATACCAAATCCAGCATTTAATGCACAAGATAAAAGAATGCAAAAGACCACTTTTCTGTCATTAGATGGAAAAAGGTTAATTAGATTTATTGGAGAAGATACTGAATATAATGTGCCAAGTAGTGTCACTAGCATTGGTTATGAAGCTTTTGTAGGGCTTAGATTTTTACAAAGCATAAATATTGAAAGTAGTGTTAAAAGTATTGGTGATAGGGCTTTTGCTAAGACTCACCTTGGTGGAATTTCTATTCCATATAGCGTTACAAGTATTGGAAAAGAGGCCTTTGATGAATGTCTTGCTTTAGAGAGTGTAGCATTACCAAATAATATCAATACTATTTCAAATGGAATGTTTAAAGGTTGTTCAAACCTTACTAGCATTGCAATTCCTAATGGTGTGCAATCTATTGGTGAGTATGCATTTAGTAGTTGTACAGCTCTTCAAACCGTTACTATTCCTAATAGTGTTACTAGCATCGGAATATCTGCATTTCAAAGTTGTTCTGCTTTAAAAAGTGTAACTATTCCAACTAATATTACAAGTATTGAAACTTGTGCATTTTATGGTTGTTCAGGTCTTACTAGCATTGTTATCCCAGATAGTGTTACTAGTATTGGATTTAGAGCATTTGACGGTTGCAATCAACTTGTAACTATAACAATTCCTGCAAATGTAACATATGTGGGAAGGCGGGCCTTTGCAAATACAGCATGGTACACTAATAGGCCTGATGGTTTAATTTATGTTGGAAAAGTAGCATATGAATATAAAGGAACTATGCCAGCTGATACAGAGCTTAGTTTGCGTGTAGATACCGTAAGCATTACAGACAATGCGTTTGATGCATGCACAAATCTTGCAAGCATTACTATTCCATCAAGCGTTACCTCCATTGGAGCAAACGCATTTGATGGTTGTCAAAGGCTTGATAATGTAGTAATACCAAATGGTGTAACAGAAATTAAGAGTGCTACATTTTCGGGTTGCTTTAATCTTAAAAATATAACCATTCAAAATGGAGTGACAAAAATTGGTTCGAATGCTTTTGCTAGCTGTCAACAGCTTGTAAGCATTGTGATTCCAGATACTGTCAAATATATTGAAGCTAATGCATTTGCAAACTGTATACATCTTATAAATGTAAATATACCTGGAGGGGTTACTGCTATTAAATATCAGACTTTCAAAAATTGCGAAAGGTTAGAAAATATAGTTATTCCCGAAGATATTGCAAGCATTGAATTTGCAGCGTTTGAAGGTTGCAAAAAACTTGCTAATATTACTATTCCAAGCGATGTAAGTTATATAGGCGCGAGAGCATTTGGAACTTGTCCATTACTTACTGAAATAAATTATAATGGAACTAAGGCAGAATTTGATGCTATTTTACGCTCAAATTGGAATGATGAGTCAAGTATAACAAAAGTAATTTGCACAGATGGTGAAATTAATTTAAGTGAATAAAATTGATATTATTTAAATCTTTGTATAAGGAGTAAGTGCAATTTTGTGCTTACTCTTTTTTATGTTAAGTCTAATGTCAAGTAACTGAATTTTACCAAAGAGAAGCTTAAGGATGTTTGCAATCTTTTTTGTAGCTCCGATTTTGTGCTTATGCTTTTTTTTGTGTTAAGTTTAATGTTAAGTGCAACTGAATTTTACCAGAGAGAGGCTGAGGAGTAACTCTTATTTTTTATTTATTTATAATATAAAAATAGTGTTTGTTATTTATATATCTTGTATGCTAAAATAAAACTAACAAAAAACAGGTCCTAAAGGAGCTATTGTTTTTTTTTAACCTGTTGCAGGAGTTTTATGAAAGGTTTATTTACTTTAAGGGTTTTAACTATTGATCAAATAATGGAAATTATTAATTTAGCTATTAAATTTAAAAATGGTTTAGTTAAAAAATATCCTGGACAAAAAATGGTTAATTTATTTTATGAAAATTCTACAAGAACTCAATATAGTTTTCAAGTTGCAATGATAAATTTAGGTATTGCACCTTTAGCTGTTGATTTAGAAACATCAAGTGTCAAAAAAGGTGAAACCTTATATGACACAGTTCGCACTTTTCAAAGTCTTGGTGTCAGTGGTGTTGTTATTAGACATATTACAGATAGATTTTATGAGGACCTTAGAGAGATTAAGGTCCCTATTTTTAATGCAGGTGATGGCAAGAGTGATCATCCTACACAAACCTTGCTTGACTTAATGACCATATATGAAGAATTTGGAAAATTCGAAGGTCTAAAAATCGCAATTGTTGGTGATGTTACACACTCAAGGGTTGCACATGGCGCAGCTGAAGTAATGAAGCGCTTGGGTCTTGAAGTTTATGTTTCAAGTCCACCACAATATAGGGATGATACAGCAGCACATATTGAACTTGATGAAGCAATCGAAACTTGTGACATCATAAATTTACTTAGAGTACAATTTGAGCGTCATGCCCATGAGATGGAAATGTCTAAAGAAGAATATCATAGACTTTATGGTTTAACTGTAGAAAGACAAAAGCGCATGAAAAAAGGTTCAATAATTATGCATCCAGCACCAATAAATAGAGGAGTAGAAATAGCTTCAGAATGCGCTGAATGCGAAAATGCTAGGATATATAAACAAATTGAAAATGGTGTATATGTAAGAATGGCAGTTATATCTTTAGCATTAGACGGATTTTTTGACAATATAGAAATACCTTGAATTTAGGTAAGGTGTAGAAAACACCAAATTTTTTTGCCCTTTTTTAAGGAAGTAGAGGTGTAAAGCCAGGATAAAAATAGGGATAAACAGTGTCTTAAATGTAGAGCGTATGGGAATAAAATAGCTGGTATAAATATATAAAAAGTAAAATAGAACGGATAGGGAAATGATTTTAAAAAACGGATTGGTATTAAAAAATGATGAGCTTTTCAAGCTAGATGTTAGGGTTGAAGGCGACAAAATTGTAGAAATTGGCCTAGACTTGAAAGGGGAAAATGTTATTGATGTCAAAGGTGGTTGGATTATCCCAGGTGCAGTTGATGTGCATGCTCATTTGAGAGAACCAGGCTATGAGCATAAAGGCGACATCCAGTCAGAGACATATTCAGCTGCGAAAGGTGGAATCACAACCGTTATGGCTATGCCAAATACCATGCCAGTTCCATGTGATGCAAAAAGTGCAAAGTTAGTTTACGATTTATTAGCCGAAAAATCTTTAGTGCATGCATACTTATTTGGTTCAGTCACAAAAAATCAAAAAGGTAGAAAAGTTTCAGATATAAAAGGGATGCTGCCATATATCAAAGCTTTAAGTGATGATGGAGTTTGTGTAAACAATCAAAGAGTATTAAAAAAGGCAATGCAAGAGGCTAAAAAATATGATTTAGTAATTGCATCTCATGCTGAAGCTAGTCAATATGAAGAGCCTGCAGCAGAATATGAAGCAGTAAAAAGAGAAATAGAGCTTGCAAATGAGGTTGGATGTAAATATCATTTTTGTCATTTGTCAACTGAAGAAAGTTTTTTGGCTGTAAAAAGAATACAGTTTATCAATAAAGAAATTACTTGTGAAGTTACTCCACATCATTTGTTTTTGCATGATAAATGTATAGCAGAAAATACGAATTTTAAGATGAATCCTCCACTTAGATCATTAAGGGATATGCGCTTCACGTTTAGATCTATTTTAGAAGGTATTTCAACTATGATTGCTACAGATCATGCACCACATTCAGAAAAAGAAAAGGCAGTCGAGTATTCAAAGGCACCCAATGGAATTATTGGTTTTGAAACGATGCTTCCATTAGTTTACACTGGCCTTGTCATAACAGGCAGAATGACACATGCCAAAATGATAGAAGTGGTCACAACAAATCCTGCAAAAAGATTTGGCTTACCATATAGCAAAATAGAAGTTGGCTCTAAAGCCGATATTGCTGTTTTAGATATAAATACAACAAGAAAATATACAAAAGATGAAATAGTATCAAAAAGTAAAAACTCACCTTATATAGGCATGGAACTTTGTGGTTTCAATGTGCTTACCTTAGTTAGTGGTAAAGTTGTATATAATGGCTTAAATAACCTTAGTTAGTGGTAAATTTGTATATGATGGCTTAACCTTAGCTGGTAGTAGTTGTATATAATAGCTTAAATAACCTTGAGTTAGTGGTGAAGTTAAGTGGTAAATCAAATAACCTTAGTTAGTAGTAGTTGTATATAATGACTTAAATAATGAAATTAAAAATAATAAAATCGGATATATTCTGGAGGAAAAAATAGATGCGTGATAGAATGCTAGTTTTAGAAAATGGCAAAACATATATGGGAAGGGGCTTCGGCTCTGAAAAACAAGCTGTAGCTAGACTTGTTTTTAACACTGAAATGGTTGGCTACCAAGAGGTGTTATCGGACCCATCATATTGTGGAAATATAGTTGTAATGTCATATCCATTAATCGGAAATTATGGACTTACAGATGAGGACTATGAAAGCAAAGGCGTGCATATTGGAGGTTTTGTAATTAGAGAATATAACGACAATCCTTCAAATTTTAGATTCACTCAAAAAGTAAGTCAGGTAATGGAAGATAATGATGTGCCTGGAATTGCGGGTGTTGATACTAGAGAAATTGTAAAGATTATCAGAGATGAAGGAGAGATGCTTGCTATGATAACTGATGCGGATAGAGATTTGAATGAATGTCTTGAAGAAATGAAAAAATATAGTGAGCCAAAAAATCTCGTTTCTAAAGTGTCCACTAGAGGGATTTGGTATGCTAGAACAAGAAATCCCAAATATACGGTAGTTGCAATAGATTGTGGTTTGCAAAGGTCATTGCTTAAAAGTTTAACCGATGCAGCATGTAATGTAATTGTTGTCCCTTACGATACACCGTATGAAGTGATAGAAAATCATAAACCAAGTGGAGTTTTAATTTCATCAGGCCCAGGTAGTCCATTTGATTTAGAGTGCATAGTTGAGACAATTCAAAAATTAAAGTATCTAACACCAATTTTAGGAGTAGGCCTTGGACATGAGTTAGTTGCTTTGTCGTATGGTGCAAAAATACAAGCTCTTTGTGCTGGAAAAAGAGGCTCAAATATTCCAGTAATGAATTTGATTGAAGATAAAGTGTATATTGTTGAGCAAAATAACTCATATTGTGTTGATGCAAAAAGCCTCAAGGGCTGTAGTTTAAAAGTCATTTACGAAAGCATTTGTGATGGCACAGTTGAAGGTTTAATGAATGAAGGTGATATGGTGATTTCGTCACAATTTATTCCTCAAGCTAATGGATTTGTATTAAACAAATTCATAAGTTTTATGGACAAATTAGCGTTAGCAGACAACTTAGTAGTCAATAGATATCAACATGAAAAACCAGCTAAATATAACAAAGATTAAATTAATAAAATTGAGAAAATATGGCAAAATCATATGGAGGAAACAATGCCACGTAGAAAAGATATAAAGAAAATATTAGTTATCGGCTCTGGCCCAATAGTGATAGGACAGGCTGCTGAATTTGATTATGCAGGCACCCAAGCTTGCATTGCTCTAAAAGAAGAAGGCTATGAAGTAATATTGGCAAATAGTAACCCAGCAACAATAATGACTGATGTTACTATGGCAGATAAAGTTTATATGGAGCCACTTGATTTAGAGTATGTCGCAAAAATAATAAGGTATGAAAGACCAGATGGTTTAATATGCTCTATGGGTGGACAAACGGGATTAAATTTAGGAATGCAGCTTGAAACAAAGGGCATTTTAGAAGAATGTGGAGTTGAAATGCTTGGCACAAGTTTTAATGCAATTTCTAAGGCAGAAGATAGAAAGCTATTCAAAAAACTTTGTGAAGATATAGGTGAACCAGTAACTCAAAGTATAATAGCAAATAGTATTGAAGAAGCATTGGAGGCCGCAAAAAAAATAGGTTATCCAATAATCATTCGTCCAGCATATACTCTTGGTGGAACTGGTGGCGGTTTTGCAGAAAATGATAGAGAGTGTTATGAACATGCAAAACAAGGATTAAAACTATCTCCTGTTACTCAAGTGTTAGTAGAAAAATCATTGAAGAACTTCAAAGAGATTGAGTTTGAGGTTATGAGGGACAAAAATGACACAGCTATAGTTGTATGTACTATGGAGAATATCGATCCAGTGGGCATTCATACTGGTGACAGTATAGTGGTGGCTCCTTGTCAAACATTAACTAAAAAAGAATACAATATGTTAAAGGATGCTGCATTAAAAATAATTAGAGCATTAGAGATAGAAGGTGGATGCAACGTGCAGTTTGCACTTGATCCATATTCATTTGAATATTATGTGATTGAAGTTAACCCAAGAGTTTCAAGATCTTCTGCTTTAGCAAGTAAAGCAAGCGGATATCCAATCGCTAGAGTGTCTGCAAAAATAGCATGTGGTCTAAGATTAGATGAGATTAAACTAGATGCTACTCGTGCTTCGTTTGAGCCAACATTAGATTATGTAGTTACAAAATTTCCACGTTTCCCATTTGATAAATTTGACAAAGCAAACAGGACATTGACTACTCAAATGAAAGCAACAGGTGAAGTTATGAGTATAGGAAGAACTCTTGAAGAATCTCTTCTAAAAGCAGTAAGGTCACTAGAAATCGGAGTTTGCCATCTAGAATTATCTAAACTTAAAGAAATGACAAGATATGAACTAGTTGAGTTGATTTTAAAATCAACAGATGAAAGATTTTTTGCAATTGCTGAAGCATTTAGAAAAGAAATTACTTTAGACTACATATACTCATTGACAAAAATTGATAGATTGTTTTTAGAAAAAGTTTTAAATATAGTTAATTTTGAAAAGGTCATTAAAGAAAACATTGGTGATATTGATGTTTTAAGAAGGGCAAAGAAAAGAGGCTTTTCTGATAAATATATAGCTGGATGTTGGAATATGGATCCAACTGAAATTTTCAAGATAAGAAAAGAAAATGGATTTATGCCAGTATATAAAATGATTGATACCTGCGCAGGCGAATTTGAAGCAGATATTCCATATCTATACTCAACATACGAAAGTGAAAATGAAAGTAAAATCAGCAAAAAAGAAAGAGTTGTTGTATTAGGTTCTGGACCTATTAGAATTGGCCAAGGGATTGAATTTGACTATTCAACTGTTCATGCAATTTGGGCAATTCAAGAATTAGGCTATGAGGCGATAATAATCAACAATAATCCTGAAACTGTTTCAACCGACCATTATTTAAGTGACAAACTATATTTTGAGCCACTTACGTTTGAAGATGTTATGAATATCATCGATTATGAAAAACCAATAGGTGTCGTTGTTGCTCTAGGTGGTCAAACGGCAATAAATTTAGCAAATTCACTAGAAGAATCTGGTGTAAAAATATTAGGTAGCAGTGCAGAAAGCATAGCTCTTGCTGAAGATAGAGATTTATTTATTGAGGCTTTAAATAAACTTGAAATTCCGATGCCAGTAGGGAGGGCTGTTTTCAAGGTGGCTGACGGGGTTAAAGCGGCAAGTGATATTGGATATCCTGTGTTAGTTAGGCCGTCTTTTGTTCTAGGTGGAAGGATGATGCACATTGTCTATGGTGAAGATGAGCTAAAAGAGATTTTAAAAGAAGCGGTGACACTAAATAAAAAACATCCTGTCTTGATCGATAAATATATCGTAGGTAAAGAATGTGAGGTAGATGCTGTTTGCGATGGCAAAGAAGTATTTATTCCTGGAATTATGGAACATATTGAAAAGGCAGGAGTTCATAGTGGAGACTCTATGAGTGTTTATCCATGTTATTCTTTATCTCAAAAAGTTCAAGATACAATTGTAGATTATACAAACAAAGTTGGGGTTGGATTAAATATCGTAGGACCATTCAATATACAGTTTATAATTGATAAAGATGAAAAAGTGTATATTATTGAGGTCAATCCAAGAAGTAGTAGAACAGTTCCGTTTTTAGCAAAAACCACAGGTGCTCCAATTGCAAATATTGCGACAAAGGTAATGCTTGGAAAAATATTAGCTGAGCTTGGATATCAAGGAGTTCATCCTAAGAAAAAACGCTGGTATGTAAAAGCTCCAACATTTTCCTTTAGCAAACTTTCAGGACTTGATGCAGTTTTAACGCCTGAAATGAAAAGCACTGGTGAAGCTATAGGTTATGATTCAACTTTAAATAGAGCTGTATATAAAGCACTCAAAGCATCAGGACTTAGGGTAAGTAACTATGGCACTGTTTTAGTTACTGTCTCAAATTCAGATAAAGAAGCAACATTACCAATTGTTAGAAGATTTTATAACCTTGGTTTTAATATTGAAGCGACAGAGGGAACAGCTAGATATCTAAAAGAACATGGAATTAAAACAAAAGTAAAGCTGAAATTATCACAAGGATCAGATGAAATATTAGAGAGTATAAAAAAAGGTTATGTCACGTATGTAATAAACACTGTTTCTAAAACTTCATTTGGAGTCAAAGATGGTGCAGAAATTAGAAGAACAGCTGTTGAAAATAATGTTCCGATATTCACATCTCTAGATACAGCAAGGGCTTTAGTGGATGTATTGGAAGATATTACAATGGGCATATCAACAATAGATGCTTAAATATTTGGAGATGCTATGAAAAAAGAAATAATGACAGTAGTAAAAAATGTTGAGATTGCAGATAAATTATATTTGCTAGTGTTATCAGGGGCTTCATATTTAGAGCCTGGGCAATTTTTGCAAGTGCAAGTTCCTGGATATACTCTAAGAAGACCATTTTGTGCAGCTGATTATGATGAAGAAAAAAAGGAGCTTAGTATAATATATAAAGTTTTAGGCGGCGGAACTAAAGCAATGACGAAATTTGAAGTTGGTCAAAAAATTGATGTTTTAAATTGCTTAGGACATGGTTTTGATTTGTCTAAAACCAAAAAACCTTTATTAATTGGTGGTGGAGTCGGAATTGTTCCTCTCTATTACCTTGCAAAAGAACTTAAAAAACGTGGATATGAAATAGTTTCAGTACTTGGATATCCATGTAAATCTCAATGTTTTTTCTTAGATGAATTTAAGGCATTAGGAAAAGTTTATGTTAGCACAGATGATGGTTCACTTGGGGAAAAGGGTAATGTTTTGGATATTTTGAAAAAGGAAAAAATTGAATATGATGAGTTTTTTGCATGCGGGCCACCAGTTATGTTGAAAGCACTTAGTAAGTGGAATAGCCATGGTCAAGTGTCTTTAGAATCTAAGATGGGTTGTGGATTTGGAGCCTGCATGGGTTGTTCAATTAAAACTACAAAAGGCTATAAAAGAGTATGTAAAGAAGGCCCAGTTTTTAAAATAGATGAAGTAATATTTGAATAAATTTGCATATACAAATAGCAAAAAATAAAACTCTAGACAGAACTAAAGATATGAGAAGGGGAATAAAAGATATGAATAAAGATACCCAAGTTAAGCTTTTTGGAAAAACATTAGAAAATCCAATTATTCCTGCAAGTGGAACATTTGGCTTTGGATATGGTTTTGCAGATTACTATGATATAAATATTTTAGGCTCAATTTCCTTAAAGGGAACGACGTTAAATGAAAGGTATGGAAATCCTTTAGAAAGAGTGTGTGATTGTCCTAGTGGAATGCTAAATGCAATAGGTCTTCAAAACCCTGGAATAGAAGCAATGCTTAAAGAGGAGCTTCCAAGACTTAAAAAAGTTTATAGTAAACCAGTGATAGCAAATATTGGTGGACATAGTTTTGATGAATATATTGAAGTTGTTTCAAGGTTAGGAGATCATGAGCAAATTTTATGTATTGAGTTAAATATTTCATGTCCAAATGTAAAGGAAGGCGGAATGCAATTTGGAGTAGATGAAGGGCTTGCTTCAAATTTAGTTAAAGAAGTTAAAAAAGTTTCAAAAAAACCAATTCTAGTAAAGCTTAGCCCAAATGTAACAAATATTGTTAAAATGGCAAAAGCGGTAGAAGCCGCAGGTGCTGATGGAATAAGTTTGATAAATACTTTAGTTGGGATGAGAATAGATTTAAAGACTGCAAAGCCAGTGATTTCTGTTAAAACCGCAGGGTATTCTGGTAGAGGCATTTTCCCTGTAGCACTTAGGATGGTATATCAAGTATATGGCGCAGTTGACATTCCTATTGTTGGTATGGGTGGAGTTTCAAATGCTTTTGAGGTAATTGAAATGATGTATGCAGGAGCAACTGCGGTTATGATAGGGACTGAAAACTTAATAAACCCATTTGCAAGTAAGGAAATAATTGAGCAATTACCTTTGGCAATGGAAGAATTAGGAGTTAATAGCTTATCTGAAATAATTGGCAAAAGCCACAGAGTATAATTTGTAAAAGATAAAAAGAGGTACAAAATGAGAGACGTAATAATAGCATGTGACTTTTCTTCAAGGGAAGAATTATTTAACTTTTTAAAACCGTTTGAAGGATATAATCCATATTTAAAAGTTGGAATGGAGCTTTTTTATGCTGAAGGCCCAGATATGGTCAAAGAATTAAAAGAGAAGGGTTTTAAAATATTTTTAGATTTAAAACTTTATGATATTCCAAATACTGTAAAAAAGGCAATGGTTAATCTTGGGAAACTGGGTGTTGATATTACAAATGTGCATGCATCAGGTGGAATTACAATGATGAAAGCTGCAAAAGATGGCTTACTTGAAGGTGCAAAAATGGCAGGATATGAAGCTCCTTTATTAATTGCTGTTACACAACTTACATCAACTGATCAAGCAATGCTTGAAAGAGAATTATGTATACACAAAAAATTATCAGATGTTGTATTTAAATATGCAGAAAATGCAAAATCTGCTGGTTTAGATGGTGTAGTTTGCTCTCCTTTTGAAGCGGCTTCTGTTGAAGAAATTGGATTAGTTAGTGTTACTCCTGGGATAAGATTAATTGGAGATGATGTGGGCGATCAGAAAAGAGTTACTACCCCAAAAATTGCCAAAGAGTTAGGAAGTTCTTTCATCGTTGTGGGCAGAAGTATAACTGCAGCAAGAGATCCTTTAGCTGCATATCTAGAATGTAAGGCACAGTTTAACTAGTCTTACAAAAACGTCGCTTAAAAGATATAATATAAGTAGAAATTTGATAAGGAGACAACTGATATGGGAAACGAAATAGCTAGGGAAGTATCTAAGATTTTATTGGAAATAAAGGCAGTTTTTTTAAGACCACAAGAACCATTTACCTGGGCTAGCGGTATTCAATCGCCAATTTACTGTGATAACAGACTGATTTTGGCATATCCAGAACAAAGAAACAAAATAGTTAAAGCATTAGCACAAACTATACAAGAAAATTATAAAGATGTGGAAGTTTTAATGGGAACTGCTACAGCTGGAATTCCTCATGCAGCTATGGTCAGTGAGGTATTAAAATTGCCTATGGGTTATGTTAGGGCAGGTTCAAAAGATCATGGTAGAAAAAATCAAATTGAAGGCGCAGCGGTTAGTGGCAAAAAAGTTGTAGTAGTAGAAGATTTAATTTCAACAGCTGGTTCTTCAATTGAGGTTGCTAATATTTTAGCAGAAGCTGGAGCAGATGTTTTAGGCATAATAAGTATATTTACATATAATATGCAAAAAGGCTTTGAAAGACTAGCAGAAGCAAATTTAACAAATATTTCTCTTTCGACATTTGATGTTTTAGTTGATGTTGCTTTTGAAGAAAATTATATATCAGAAAAAGAGGTTAAAATGCTTCGTAAGTTTAGAGATGCTCCGCAAGATCCTAGCTGGCAAATATGTTAATAAAATGTTTTAGTTTAAATTGAAAATAAGAAGGATGCAGTATGTTAACTGTAATAACAGCAAAAGAGATTTGCTCATTAGATCTTATCAAAAAGATTCTAGCTGGCAAATATGTTAGTAAAATGTTTTAGTTTAAATTGAAAATAAGAAGGATATAGTATGTTAACGGTAATAACAACAAAAGAAATTAACTCATTAGATCTTATTAAATTAGCATATAAAGAGTATGTTAAGATATATTTGCGTCCTGAAAAGAAAATATCAACATACTATGAGGGTAGAAAGCCTATACTTGAAGGGGATGACTTATATTGCTCAATATCGCATAGTGGAAAATATACATTGTGTGCAATTGCTTCAGCACCTGTAGGAGTTGATATAGAGGAGATGATTGATAGAGATTTTGCTCATATGTCTAAAAGATTTATTGGCAAAGAAGTTAAAGATAGAGAAGAATTTTATACAAATTGGACTAGAGCAGAAGCTAGATTTAAATGTGAAGGTGGCGATGTTTTGTCAATACTTAAAGAAAATAATGAAAACATTCCAACTTTTAGATTTATAAACGGATATAGTATTTCAATATGTTCTAAAAGCAAAAATCGACCAATGTTTACTCATATTTTTTAGGAGGAATAAAAAATTAATAAAAAAATTGAACAACTTCAAAAAATGTATGATGAATCGCAAAATATAGTGTTTTTTGGTGGAGCTGGGGTTTCTACAGAAAGTGGTGTTCCTGATTTTAGAAGCAAAGATGGTCTCTATTCTCAAAAATATGATTATCCACCAGAATATATGCTTTCAAAAACATGCTATGTAAGACATCCTGTTGAGTTTTTCAAGTTTTATAAAGATAAAATGTTGCTTGATGGAATAGAACCCAATGCAGCACATTTAAAACTTAGTGAAATGGAAAAAGCCTCAAAACTAAAGGCTGTAATTACACAAAATATTGATGGATTACATCAAAAAGCGGGTTCAAAAGTAGTATATGAAGTACATGGTTCTGTTTTAAGAAATTATTGTGAAAAATGTAATGCCTTTTATGATGAAAAATATATGAAAAACGCACTGTCAGTTCCTATTTGTGATAAATGTGGTGGTAGAGTAAAGCCAGATGTAGTTTTGTATGAAGAAGGTTTAGATAATGAAATTTGGCAAAACTCTATAAATGCAATTAGCAGGGCTGATATGCTAATAGTTGCAGGAACTTCTCTAGTTGTATATCCTGCAGCAAACTTAGTTAGATATTTTAATGGTAAGTATTTAGTAATAATAAACCTTCAACCGACCAATGAAGATTCAAGAGCGGATTTGGTAATTAGAGAAAAAGTAGGGGAAGTTTTGAGGCAAATTAAAGTATAATTAATAGAAAGTAATGATGCAAAATGAGCATCAAGGGGCAAATAAAATGAAATCAATAGTATCACCAACAACAATGGCCTATCTAGATAAGGTGGCAATAGATGGTGGAGTTTCTTCAAAAGAGCTCATGTTTAGAGCAGCAAATTCAATAAGTAAACATCTAAATAAATACAAAGATATTTTAATAGCTACGGGACCTGGAAATAATGGTGGTGATGGTTTTGCTCTAGCTTCTCTTCTTTATAAACAAGGCAAAAATGTTAGTATATTTTTAGTGTCTGAGCCAAAAAGTGAAGATGCAATATATTATTATGAAAAGTTAAAAAAAGATGGCTTTGATAATTTCGTTGAAACTATAAAAGATAGCTATGATGCTGTGGTTGACTGTATATTTGGTAATGGTTTAGATAGAGTTTTAAGCTCAAAACATCAAAATATAATAAATGTTTTAAACAAATGTAATGCATATAAAATCGCTGTTGATATACCAACAGGGATTAGTGGCTTAAACGGTGTGGTTATGGGTAATGCCTTTATTGCAGATAAGACCATAGTTATCGCTGCATATAAATTTGGACACTTTTTACAAGATGCAAAAGATTATGTTGGGAAAATGTTTGTTGAGGATATAGGAATTCCCATAACTCAAGAAGATGCTCTATTAATAGAAGAAAGTGATGTAAAAGAAATATTTCCATTTAGAAAACAAAATGCAAATAAATATAGTTTTGGAAGAGCTTGTGTAATTGGTGGAAGTTCAAAATATAAAGGTGCTCCAGTTTTATCAATGTTATCGACTGCTGCATTGAGAGTTGGTGCAGGGCTTTCATATATAGCTTATCCAAAATCTATAGAAAATACTATTTTAACTCATGTTGTTGATGAAATATATATGCCTATAGAAGATAATAACGGTTTGATAATATTTGATAAAAAAGCTCTAGATAAAATTATGGCAACATCTGATGTAATTGCTTTTGGAATGGGAATTGGAAGGAGTGAAGAAATAGAAAAAACCTTAAAATATATATTAGAAAATTTTGAAAAAACAGTTATTGTAGACGCTGATGGAATTACTGCTTTTACAGCAATTTATCAAGATATTAAAATATTAAGCAAGGTAATTCTGACCCCTCATTTAGGGGAAGCCGTTAGGTTGTTTTTAGAAGAAAAGGATACAATTTTAGCTAATAGAGTTAACATAACTACAAGTTTTGCAAAAAGGAACAATGTAATAGTTTTGCTAAAAGGTCCTACAACAATAGTTTCAAATGGAAACGAAACTTTCTTTATAAATAAAGGTAGCGTAGCTTTAGCAAAGGCTGGAACGGGTGATGTTTTATCAGGTGTTATTGCGGGCATTGAAGCATATAATAAAGATCCAATTTCATCTGCATATGCTGCATCATATGTCACGGGGTTAGCTGCAACAAAGGCTGAAAAAGAGTATGGCCAGTACGGGGTTTTAGCAAGCGATCTTCCAAAGATTATAAAGGAATTGCAAGACAAAGATTAATGGTAAGCTCAATCTAAAAACCATGTTTACATAAAAAAAGGAAGCTATAAAACTTCCTTTCTTTTTATGTTTTGTGAATCATTTATTTTTTTAACTCTTTTAAAAATTCTTCGATTTTGTCTAAGGCTTTTTTAATTGATTCTACAGAATATGCATAGCTAATTCTTACAAAATCCTTGCCGCTATCGCCAAAAGCATCTCCTGGAACCACAGCTACTTTTTTTGCTTTAAGTAGTGTAGTTGCAAATTCTTGTCCATTCATTCCTGTTGAGGCTACACATGGGAAAGCATAGAATGCACCTTTTGGCTCAAAACATGTTAGTCCTATTTCATTTAGTCTATTAACTAAATATTTTCTTCTTTTATCATATTCTGCTACCATTTCTGAAACTTCTTTATAGTTGTTTTTTAAACTTTCTTCTAATGCACCAAGTGCAACATATTGGCTAGCAGTAGGTGCGCACATAATCGCATATTGGTGAATTTTTCTCATAGCTGCAATAAATGTTGCATTTGTGGCAATGTAGCCAATTCTCCATCCTGTCATAGCAAAAGCTTTTGAAAAACCATTTAGCAAAATTGTCCTATCATACATGCCAGGTATTTCAGCAATTGACACATGCCTTTCATCACCATAGGTTAATTCTGAATAGATTTCATCTGAAATAACAATTAAATCGTGTTTTTCAATAATTGGAGCTATTGCTTCAAGATATTTTCTTTCCATAATCGCACCAGTAGGATTGTTTGGATATGGAAGTATTAAAGCTTTTGTTTTTTTGGATATTGCATTTTCTAATTCTTGAGGTGTTAATTTAAAAGAATTTTCAGCTTTGCAATTAATCGGAACAGGAACTCCGCCACAAAGCGAAATGCAAGGCGCATATGATACATACGAAGGACTTGGGACAATAACTTCATCACCGGGATTAATAAGCATTCTAAGTGCAATATCAATTCCTTCACTTGCTCCAACAGTGACTAATATATCTGTGTCTGCGGAATATTCTAGTGCATATCTATCTTTTAAGTATCTTGCAATTGCTCTTCTTAATTCAATAAGCCCGTTATTTGAAGTATATTGTGTCTTTCCTTGGTTGACACTATCAATTCCATATTTGCTAAAATTTGTTGGAGTTATAAAATCTGGCTCACCAACACCCAGAGAAATACAATCTTTCATTTCTGCTGCAATATCAAAAAATTTTCTAATACCTGATGGTGGTATTTCACTGGCAGCTTTTGAAATATATTTATTAAAATCCATTATCAATCTCCTTTTTTTGTAAAAATTATAACGGTTATATTATAACCTAATGCACCATTTCTATCAATGAAACTAATTTGAAATTTTAAAATTCATAATATGCTGTTAATTCCAGAAGTAACTGCACG
>LSQX01085120.1_pt2 | contig 46627 bp, 40 predicted proteins | sample 654561 | NCBI WGS metagenome assembly LSQX01 (sample SAMN04489861, study PRJNA283612) | anaerobic digester metagenome | isolation source: 4 biogas reactors fed with cattle manure at either 37C or 55C with and... | place: Denmark: Kongens Lyngby | collected 2014
TGCACTATGTATCCTGACCAGAGCACTGGGGATACCAGCCAGGTATGTTGAAGGATTTGCCATGCCCGAGAAACCTGATGAAAACGGTTATTACCATGTTACCAATCAAAATGCCCATGCATGGACAGAGGTTTATCTGGAAGGCGTAGGATGGGTAACTTTCGAGCCCACCAGCACCTTTGCCGGTGCTATGAATTATTTGGTCAGCCTAACAGAGAGCTCCGGTGAAGGAAACTATGAGAGGATACCAATGGAATTCGAGGAACCGTCATCGCAATTATCCTATAATCCGAACATCAATATTGATTTGCAGAACGATGAGGGCAGGGAAGTTACCACAGTAACGATTTTCATCTGTTTTGTTGTGGCTATTCTGTTTGTCATGCTTCTCAACCTGTTGTTTGTGCTGATTCGGCGTCTGATCCTGAACATGATGTCACCACAAAAAAGTGTTATCTGGCTTTACAGGCACCTTGTCACCCTTCTGTGTCAGGCCGGGTGTGAAGTACGCCTTGGTGAGACGCCAAAGGATTATGCCAAGCGGGTTGATGAACGGTTTCAGTTTACTCATATGACTATGGCCGAGATGGTTGATGTTTTTTACAGCGTCCGCTTTGGAGCGCATGCTCCTGACAAAAATAAGCAGAAGAAGATTTTCGATTTTGCAGGGGAAGCAAGGATCAAAACGGGACGTACGATGTACTTTTTCCGTAGGATTCTGCTCCGTGGCCTGCTATTTCGCGGTTAGCTCAGGCAGCATCTTGTCGAATCCTTTCAAATCAATATCGGTTCATTAGTGGGGCAAGCCAAGGCTTGCCCACTTCTGTTACCCTTGGTTTTTTAAGTCTCAAACATGTCTTTGGGTGTTTTGAAATCCAGTGTTAATCCCGGTGTCTGATACGGTACTGATGAGATTTTTCATGAAAAATTTATTGACAATCCCTTATCCATAAGATTAGAATGGGAAAAGTGATGTAAGGGAGTGAAAGAATGCCGGCGTTTCGTAATGACATAAGAAATATTGCAATCATTGCTCATGTCGACCATGGGAAAACAACACTGGTTGATGCCATGTTAAAACAGAGCGGTATATTCAGGGAAAATGAAAAGGTTTTGGAACGAGTGATGGATTCCAACGATCTTGAACGGGAGAAGGGAATTACGATCATGTCAAAAAACACAGCCGTTCAATATAAAGGAATCCGTATCAATATAGTGGATACCCCCGGACATGCTGATTTTGGCGGTGAAGTGGAACGAATTTTAAAAATGGTTGACGGGGTTCTATTGCTGGTTGATGCCTTTGAAGGACCAATGCCCCAAACCAGGTTTGTTCTGCAGAAAGCTTTAAATTTAGACTTGAAGCCCATTGTTGTGATCAATAAAGTCGATCGCAGGGAGGCACGCTCTCAAGAGGTGATCGACGAAATACTGGATCTTTTCATTGAGCTGGAAGCCAACGAAGATCAGCTTGAATTTCCGGTTGTTTATGCTTCTGGCAGGGATGGGCTTGCTTATTTGGATTCCGCAGATGAACCCCATGATCTGTCTGTACTTTTCGATACAATCATAAAGTATGTTCCTGCACCCAAAGGGGAGGTGGAAGAACCTCTTCAGCTGTTGATCTCATCGCTGGATTTTGATGAGTATGTTGGGACAATTGCCATCGGCCGTATCGAAAGAGGCAAAATCACCAAAGGCCAAAAAGTGGTAGTGTGCAGAAAGGACGGGTCTACCGAGCAAGTAAAAGTGGGAACACTACAGATCTTCACCGGGTTGAAGCGCACCGATGTGGAACAAGCCCAGGCAGGAGAAATCGTCTGCCTGACAGGGGCAGAGGATATCACTATCGGAGAAACCATATGTGACCTGGAGTATCCGGAACCATTGCCATTTATCGATTTGGATGAGCCCACGATTTCCATGCAATTTGTGGTGAACAACAGTCCTTTCGCAGGGAAGGAAGGAGTGTATGTAACCTCAAGGCATCTTCGCAGCAGGCTTTTCAAGGAAAAGGAAACAAATTTGAGTCTGAAGGTGGAACAAACGGATTCCCCGGATAACTTCAAAGTTTCGGGCAGAGGAGAACTTCATCTGGCCATTCTGATTGAAACCATGCGCAGGGAGGGATATGAATTTCAGGTTTCCAAACCTGAGGTTATCACCAAAATGATCGATGGTGAGTTGTATGAACCGATTGAATATTTGATCATTGACGTTCCTGAGGAATATATGGGCTCTGTTATGGAAAAACTGGGAGCACGAAGAGGCGAAATTGCGAATATGCACACTCCCAGTCAGGGATTAACCAGATTGGAGTACAAAATTCCTGCCAGAGGGCTGATTGGATTCCGCTCCGAATTTTTGACTGATACAAGGGGAAATGGTATAATGAATCATGTTTTTCATGGCTATGAACCGTTCAAAGGGGAAGTCCGCGGCAGAACCCGCGGGTCACTGATAGCATGGGAAACCGGGGAAGCTATTTCCTATGGGCTATATAATGCACAGGAACGGGGCACTTTGTTTATTGGTCCCGGGCAGCAGGTGTATGAGGGTATGATTGTTGGTGAAAGTGCCAGAACGGATGATCTGGTCATAAATGTATGCAAGAAAAAGCATGTCTCCAACATACGGGCCGCGGGTTCCGACGAAGCATTAAGGCTTGTTCCGCCCAGGAATATGAGCCTTGAGGCCTGCCTTGAATTTATTGCGGATGATGAGCTTGTAGAGATTACACCGAAGAATATAAGGCTTAGAAAAAAAATACTGGATGCAAATCTCAGGGCCAAGGGTAAAAAGAAAAACAGCTGATGTATGGCGACGCTGGCGCTGGGGTAGAACCAGTTTCGATTGCGTTTATAGGAAGGTGGCGCTATGGCTAAACCGGGGAAAAAAAAGAAAAGATGGTTTTTACGCTTCTTGATATTTGTCGTTATATGCATGGCTTTGTTTTTTTCTGCGGCCTATATATCTTACAGCTATCTCACAGAATTTGGGCTTGAATATGTACAGACCGGTAAGATAGAGATCCCGAAGGAACAGCAGATTGAAATTGAGATTCCAGAGGGCTATACCACCACGGACATTGCGAATCTGCTGTATGAAATGAAGCTAGTGGAGTATCCCCGTATCTTTAAATTTCTATCACTGCTGAACGGTTACGATGGGGAATACAAAGCCGGGAAGCATATTATCAGCAGAGAATTAAATTATGAGGGGCTGATGCTGGTGCTTACCAACAATCCACTGGCCAACCCATCAAAAGACATACGCATACCCGAGGGGTTCACGGTCGTTGAACTGCTCGATTATCTTTCCGAGAGGGATATCGTCGACAGAGAAAGGTTCGAGTCTTTGTGCAAAACCCATATTAAAAAGTACAGTTTTTTAGAGGATGTGCCTGAACGTTTGTATCCTCTTGAGGGCTATCTGTATCCAGACACCTACAAGATAGACATGGATTGGAAAGAAGAGGAAATCGTTGACAGGCTGTTGAGAGAGTTTGATTCCATTTTTAAGCCCGAATGGTATACCCGGGCCGATGAGCTTGGTATGACAGTCGATGAAGTGATCACACTGGCGTCCATTATTGAAATGGAAGCAAAGTATTTAAGCGATTATAAAAAGATATCCAGTGTTTTTCACAACCGACTGAACAGCCGTGGCTTTCCGCGCTTGGAAACCGATGCGACCATCCAATATGCCAGAATTATGGCCGGGTTGGGCAGAATACAGCTTGTCACGTTTAAAGATTTGCAAATCGACAGCCCATATAACACTTATATTCACGATGGCCTTCCGCCAGGGCCAATTTGCTCTCCCAGAGCGGATGCCATAGAAGCGGCGCTTTACCCGGAAGACACCAATTACTTTTTCTTCTTCTCGCCACCCGATGGAACAGTTATCTATAATGAAACCATCACCGGACATGACAGGGATCTGCATGCATACGGAATGAAGAATTAAGAGCCAGGAGCAATGCCACCTGGTTCTTCTTTCAAATGGTTTCTCTGGCAGGGTTGTTGTGGAGGTGTGAAGCTTTGGAAAATGAAATCAATTATCCGCATATCCGGGATTACCTGTTTGATGTGACCAAGCATAGGGAACCACTTTTAGTCGAAATGGAAGAATACGCCATCAACAACCATATTCCTGTTATACAAAGGGAATCCTCGCGTTTGTTACGGGTTTTATGCACGTTGGCAAGGCCGCGCAGGATATTGGAGGTCGGGACAGCAATTGGATACTCAGCAATCATTCTTGCCAGTGAAATGGGAACGCAGGGTGTGGTTGATACGATTGAAATTGACGAAGACAGGGTTCAAGAGGCAAACAGGTATATAGAAAGATCTGGTATAAAGACGACGATAAGGGTAATACACGGCGACGCTGCTGAAGTATTGCAATGTCTGACCACCCCCTACGATATGATTTTTTTGGATGCCGCGAAGGGGCAGTATATGGAGTTTCTGCCGCATTGTCTCCGCCTGCTGAATCCAGGCGGAGTTTTGGTGTCAGATAATATTCTATACCGTGGAATGGTCGCAAAAGAAGGATTTATCGAACATAAACACCGTACAATCGCTACAAGGCTTAAAGCATATATCGATGCACTCATGTCGGATGACAATCTGTTAACAAGTATTATCCCGATTGGTGATGGGATGGCTGTGAGTATAAAAAAGTGACTGGAGGAAGAAAGATGCCCATCGAGCTGCTTGCCCCCGCGGGCAATATGGAAAAACTTCAAATGGCTATTTTGTATGGAGCCGATGCGGTTTATCTAGCCGGACAACGCTTTGGCCTGCGTGCGGGAGCGGGAAACTTTTCCGATGAAGAATTGGAGGCAGCGCTGGAATATGCACACCACAGAAACAAGAAAGTATATGTGACGATGAACACATTGCCCCATAATCAGGATTTTACCGGGATGGGGGAATATATTCAATACATCACTCAGCTGGGTGTTGATGCTGTCATCGTTTCTGATCCCGGAGTTTTTTCTTTGGTCAGAGAGATAAGCCCGGATCTACCGGTGCATATCAGTACGCAGGCCAACATAACCAATCATCACAGTGCTCGGTTCTGGCAGCAACAGGGGGCATCAAGAATGATTGCCGCCAGGGAATTATCGTTGGATGAGCTTGCTTTCATTCACCAGCAGTTGCCATCCCTTGAAATAGAAGCATTTGTTCATGGCGCCATGTGTATTTCCTATTCCGGAAGGTGCCTGCTAAGCAATTTTTTATGTGGCAGGGATGCAAACCGGGGCGATTGCGCTCACCCGTGTCGCTGGAAATATTACTTGATGGAGGAAAAGCGTCCCGGCGAATATTTCCCGGTTGTCGAAGATGGTTCGGGAACCTTTCTTTTCAATTCGAAGGATCTGTGTATGATAGAGCATATTCCCGATCTTATTCGTTCGGGGGTTACCAGCTTCAAAATAGAAGGACGGATGAAAAGTGCATTTTATGTGGCAACCATTGTAAGGGCTTATCGTATGGCCTTGGATGCTTACTTGCAAGATCCTGACAATTATGTTTTCGATCACAAGTGGCTGGAAGAGGTGTCAAAGGTCAGCCACCGCAGCTTTACAACCGGTTTTTTCCTTAACAAACCAGGTCCTGAAAGCCAAAAATACAGCTCAGGAGGGTATATCAAAACATGGGAATTTGTTGGTGTCGTGCACGAATATGATGAATCAACCGGAACCCTTCTGATAGAACAGCGTAACAGGATTCTAAAGGGGGATGAAATAGAGATCATGCAACCAGATGGTACCAATATTCCCCTGATTGTAGAAGATATGTGGGACATGGAAGGTTGTCTGATCACCAGTGCTCCTCACCCTCAAATGAGATTGAAGATGATGATTTCAAAAAAGGTTCAGCCATATTCAATGATCCGGAAAAATTTGAATAAGGCATGAGCTTAGATAACAAGTAGTCTCCCACCTCTTTGGGTGGTGGGAGTACGTCACAACAAGTTCTGTTTTTATGGTTCATTGCGTAAAATTGAATTGAATTATCCAAATGGGGTATTGAAGCGTGTCATCATTTTGGGAGATGCTGATATATCATTTCCTCGTTGCCTTCGGTGTTGTTTTCGGAGCGGGATGCTTTTCAGGAATAGCCGCTGTGATAAATAACCATCCGCCGTTGAAAGCAATGACCGATATGACTGTATTTGTAAAAGTCTGGGCGATAGCAATTGCTCTGGGTGGATCATTTGATTCCCTTAAGATGTTTGAGAAAGGTATTTTGAAGGGAGAAATCCGGGGCATGGTAAAAGAAGTTATCTTCATTGTCATTGCTATGGTGGGTGCAAATTTCGCCGCATATATGCTAAAGCTTATCCCTGACTTCGGGAACAGGATTCCATGAAGAAAAGAGCCGGGCTCCTCATATACTTTACCGGCCTCTTGTTTGGTATGGTCCTGGGTGTTTTGTTATGGAACATTCTGGTGGCTGGAAAAATCGATGCACTTCATAAAAGAAATATGTTTTTGGAAACCTCTCTGGAAGAATGCAGAACAAAGCTTGAAAAACTAATGGATTCACAGCCGGAAAAGGAGCAGACCCTAAAGGATGTCGTCGTCTACATTGAACTGGACAACGAGCTTGAGAGGATGATCCTGGAGAAAACCGTGAAACAGAAATATGATGTTCTCCTTGGAAAGAGAACGAAAGAAATCGATCTGGATTTGGTCATACAGGTTATAGACAAAAGATTGTTCAGAACAGATAAGTACCAATACCAGCTGATTGTAGATAAGGTAGCCCTGTCATCAAGCTTGACACTGTGGATATCGGTGAAGGAGAACAATGCGATTGAATTGGAATAGTATGGGGTTCTAAAATTCCGGGAAATAGAATAAATATAGCATAGTCAGGATTAGCTCTTGATTTTATTTGGAATAAATAATATGCTTATAGTAAGTATAGAATGCAATTTGGAAATGGAGGGTACATGTTATGGCGTTCATTGATGACTTAAAAAAATTCGGAAAGAATGTTGCTCAAAAATCCAGCGATGTGGTCGAAACAACCAAACTCAATATGAGCATTTCTCAGGAAAAGGAAAAGATCAATCGGCTGTATAATGAAATGGGTGCTGCTGTTTATGAACAATACAAGATGGGCAATGATTTGGGCATGAGCGAACAATGCAGTCAAATTGCAGAATTTGAGGCCAAGATTGAAGAATATCAAAATAAGATATTGGAAATTAAAAATGCAGTAAAGTGCCCGCAGTGTGGCACCGAAGTCAGTGCAGAGACAGTCTTTTGTGCGCAATGTGGAACAAAGATTAAGTAGCACAGCAGTATACATTTCTGCCTAATCGATGACAGGTAGAAGCATAATAAGAATATCGATAGAAGATATGATGCGAAAACCGGAGATTTCAGTTCGGGTTTGCACTAGTGGCTGGCGGTTCATGGTAACCGCCAGTTTTATCAAATGTTCCTAAAACCCCGTGGCCTATAGGCCACGAAATCATGAACACATTCCCAGTCCTATCTGACATCATTGCCACTGGTCCGGTGTAACACAAAATCGGTGATTCAACAGAACACGCAGCGAAATTTGGATTACAGGATGACGATGAATAAAAAAGAACTTCGAAAAATTGCAAAAGAAAGAAGAGATCAGCTCACCCGGGAACAGGTTGTTGAATACACAGAAGCAATCTTGAAAAAACTCCTCAACCACCCATGGTATTTGGGCTGCAATACGTTGTTCACCTATGTGTCAATTGGGAATGAGGTTGGAACCCATGCGCTGATAGAATCAGCATTTAGTGCCGGAAAACGGGTTTGCGTACCAAGGGTCAACCCGGGAGAAGATATGGTCGCCGTTCCGATCAGGAGTATTGCTGTCGATTTGAAAATGGGCTTCTATAATATTCCGGAACCCCGGAAGGAACTACAGCCTGTATCCGAAAAGCTGGTTGATCTGGTTATTGTTCCGGGGCTGTTGTTCGATCGGGATGGTTACCGGATTGGCTATGGTGGGGGATATTACGACAAATACCTGCAACGATTGCCCGCATCTGGCAGAACCATTGGCCTGGCTTTTCGCACACAGATTGTTGACCTGCTTCCTCGCGAGGCCTATGATCAGAAGGTTATGCATGTGATTACCGAGGATTAATAAAATGCTCCCAAGGCCCCGTGGTCTGAAGGCTACGAATAGTGGAGGTGTGTTTTTGGCCACGAGGGCTAAAAAACATGAATAAGCGGGGGATAAACCGATACTTCAGTGGCGGGTTTCAATCCCCTATGGCGCTTCCAGCGCCCGCATTTTGGCGCACAATTCGCGCGAGCGCTCATTGAAGATAGGGTGATACGGTTGAGGTCAAAATCGCTTGCGATAAAAACCAATTATTTGATTCTGGCAATTGTAGCCATTTACCTGATATCGCAGTTGGGTGCTCAATTTGTCTTTGGAGACAGCTGGATAAAGCAGAATCTGTATCTTTTTCTTGCAGCCATTCAAATATTTATCATCTTTATGCCGGCGGTTTTCTTTGTGAAACGCTTGAAACTGGATCCGGTTGTATTTCTTAGAATTCGCAAAATAACTGTCCCCGAGGCTTTTCTAATACTACTGATGATTGTTACAGCCAATTTCATCGCTTCATTTCTGAACACCTTTGTTGTCTTTCTGCTTGAGCTGGCCGGGTCGGTAAAGGTGAATGGGATACCGGTACCTGCAAACATTTCTGATTTATGGATACAAATACTTGTGATCGCTTTGCTGCCTTCCATATGCGAGGAATTCTTTTTCCGAGGTATAATTTACCGCGTGTTTGAGAGTATGGGATCGTGGAAGGCGATTGGCATTTCGGCATTCTATTTTGCGTTGTTCCATTTTGATATTCGCAACCTCCTGGGACCATTGTTTTTAGGGATGCTGATCGCATGGTGCTGCTACCGCACCGGAACTATCTTTGCCGGTGTCATTGCTCACTTTGTAAACAATCTCACCGCCGTATTGGCCGGTTGGTTTAGCAGGGACCTGGCCAGTGAATTCATGAGCCTGACCTGGGATACGATGAGGCAGATGTTTGCTTTTGCTTGCTTTTTGGGGATTGTTCTGCTAATTCTGTTGAATTCCTTTAAAGCCCTTACCGAAAAAAAGGTTCCAAAAAGGTTGCCTCAGTCCGATCCCCCTACGTTATCAATTCTTTTGCATTGGCCGGTGTGCTTCTTCTATGGTACGTATTTAATCATCTGTATCATGTTCGTCACATCCATTTGTCTCCCATGAGGATACGAAATACCTTTATCAAATGCTCCTGGCCACGAATACAGGAAGTATATTTTTAGCCGCGAGGGCCAAAAAACACTAACTTTCATAACCTGCGTTTGGCGCACATTCGCACAAGCGCTCATTGAATGAAGCAGATAGTTTTGGTATAATATAAAAGTATTGGGCTTAACCTGTTGCTAAGCTGATTAACGAAAATCCTGGAAAGGAAATTTCAAGCAACAGGCTTAAACATATCGATGATTAAAGGGCTGGTTTCATCAGGGTGAAATTAGCAGTTTTGAAAGGGAATCATGGGGTCTTTCGTTCATCTGCATGTACATACAGAATACAGCCTTCTCGACGGAGCCGCAAGGATTGCGCCTCTGGTGGAACGAGTGAAGGAAAAGGGAATGGATGCCATTGCCATCACCGATCACGGTGCGATGTATGGCGTGGTTGATTTTTATAAAGCCTGCAAAAAAGCAGGCATAAAGCCCATATTGGGTTGTGAGGTTTACACTGCAGCCCGTTCCCGGTTTGATAAGGATGCCCGGCTGGATAGTGATCAAGGGCATCTTGTGCTTCTTGCCCGGAACAATGAGGGCTACAAAAACCTGATGCGGATTGTTTCTGCCTCTTTTATTGATGGCTTCTACTATAAGCCGAGAGTGGATTTTCAGCTTCTGGAGGAATTTCACGAAGGGTTGATCGCTTTAAGTGCGTGCCTTGCGGGGGATATTCCAAGGGCATTGCTTGAAAACCGCCATGACAGCGCGAAAGAGATTGCGCTTCGATATCAGGGAATCTTCGGTAAAGAGAACTTTTATCTGGAACTGCAACACAATGGCATCGAAGAGCAAATGCTGGTAAACCAGAAATTGATGCAGCTGTCTGTAGAAACAGGAATTCCACTGGTAGCCACCAATGATGTTCATTATTTAAAAAGGGATGATGCGAAGGCCCAGGAAATCCTGATGTGCATCCAAACTGCAAAAACCATTGAGGATGAAGACCGGATGCAGTTCTCAACCGATCAATTATACCTGAAGTCTCCGAAAACCATGTGGGAGCAATTTCATTACTGTCCGCAGGCACTTGAAAATACAGTGAAGATAGCACAAATGTGTGATGTTCAACTTGAATTTGGAAAGCTGCATCTGCCGAAGTTTGATGTGCCGGATGACAAAGACGCTTATGAATACTTAAAAGACCTTTGCATGGAGGGGTTCCGCAGGCGTTATCCCAGCAGCCAGGGCTATCTTATCGGCCAAGACTCAAACTGTAATTTTTCTCAGATGACACTGGAAGATACTACAGGCTCCGGTTCTGTTGTATCCGATCCGAACCTCGAACGGCTGGAGTATGAACTTACAGTCATTCGGCAAATGGGGTATGTTGATTACTTTTTGATCGTATGGGATTTTATCCGGTATGCAAAGGAAAACGGAATCATGGTCGGCCCTGGCAGAGGATCGGCAGCGGGCAGTATCGTCGCTTATTGTCTGGGTATAACCAATGTAGATCCTATCAGGTATCAGCTCATCTTTGAACGTTTTCTGAACCCGGAACGGATTAGTATGCCCGATATTGATATCGATTTCTGCTTTGAGCGCCGCGGTGAGGTGATTGACTATGTTGTTCAAAAATACGGCAAGGACAGGGTCGCGCAGATCATCACCTTCGGTACGATGGCAGCGCGTGCAGCTATACGAGATGTAGGACGAGCGCTTGCTATTCCATATAATGAAGTGGACAAGGTTGCCAAAATGATCCCCATGCAGCTTGGTATGAATCTGGAGAAGGCACTAAAGCTCAGTTCGGAACTGAAACAGGTCTATGAGAATGATTCCCGCATTCATGAACTGATCAGCACCGCCATTCTTCTTGAGGGAATGCCACGGCATGCATCAACCCATGCGGCTGGTGTTGTGATTTCCAGTCAGCCGATTACCGAACATGTTCCGCTGTATCAAAATGAAGGGAATCTTTCTACCCAGTTTCCGATGACAACCCTTGAAGAGCTGGGCATGCTAAAGATGGATTTCCTTGGCCTTAGAACGCTGACGGTCATCCGGGATGTCGTTCAGATGGTGGAAGATAATCATGGGGTAGTGCTTGATATGGATGCCATCGACATGAATGATCCCGAGGTGTATCACATGATAGGCCGGGGAGAAACTGCAGGTGTCTTCCAGCTTGAAAGCGCAGGAATGACCCAGTTTATGACCGAATTGAAGCCCTCTTCCATCGAGGATATCATTGCAGGGATTTCCCTGTACAGGCCAGGCCCGATGGATCAAATCCCCAGATATATCCGAAACAAGAATCATCCCGAAAGCATCCGTTATGCCCATCCACTACTGGAACCCATCTTAAATGTAACCTATGGATGCATGGTTTATCAGGAGCAGGTAATGCGGATTGTACGGGATCTTGGTGGTTACTCTCTTGGCCGTTCCGACCTGGTGCGCCGTGCCATGTCAAAAAAGAAAAAGGAGGTAATGGAGGAAGAACGGCAGAAATTCGTATATGGACAGACAGACTCGGATGGAAAGGTTCTTATTCAGGGAGCGATTCGAAATGGCGTGGATGAGAAAACAGCCAATGCAATCTTTGATGAAATGATAGACTTCGCCAGTTATGCATTCAACAAGTCCCATGCGGCTGCTTACGCGGTTATCGGGTATCAGACGGCATGGTTGAAACACTATTACCCTGTTGAATTCATGGCAGCATTACTGAACAGTTTTTTGGGTTCGCCCGGTAAAATCAGCCAATACGTGATGGAATGCAAAAAGAATGGTATCGATGTGCTACCTCCGGATATCAATGAAAGCAGAGAGGCTTTTGCCGTTTCAGGCAGGAAGATCCGGTTTGGTTTGGCTGCTGTTAAAAATGTCGGAAACAATGTGGTGAAACAAATCATTTCGGAACGTACGAAGAATGGTCCTTTCAAAAGCTTTCCGGAGCTGTGTGAACGGCTGGGGGGAAAGGATTTAAACAAGCGTTGTGTAGAAAGCCTTATCAAAAGTGGTGCGTTTGATTCTTTAAAGGTATACCGTTCCAGGCTGATGAACGCCTATGAAAAAATCATGGATAACATATCTCATAATAGAAAAATGCGGATGGAGGGGCAATGTTCCTTTTTTGATACAGGAGATAACGCCTGTGTAGAGATTGAATGGCCCGAACTGGATGAATATGATTCCAGGCTCCTTCTGGCAATGGAAAAGGATATGCTGGGGCTATACCTTTCAGGACATCCGCTGAGTGAGTTTGAAGAAGACATTCAAAGGGGTGTAACCGTGTATTCCATCGATCTGATGATGGAGGAGAAGGACGGGGAACCCGTTCAGCATCAGGTATCCGACGGTGATTTTGCCCGCGTGGCTGGTATCGTAGTTGATATGAAAACCATTACGACCAGAAGCAACCAACTGATGGCGTTTGTTACCCTTGAGGATCTGGCTGGGCAGATGGAAGTTATCGTATTTCCCAATATACTGGATAAGTACGGGGAACTTCTAAAGCCCGAATTTCCCATTTGGGTCGAAGGCAAAATCAGCGTGCGCGAGGATGAGCCCCCAAAGATCCTTGTGGAAATGGTAAAACCGCTTGTCAAAGGCGATGGGACACCCAATGGAAAGAAAGGCAGAGCTTATTCCAGCGGGTATGGCTCTGGTCAGGAGCGGAGTGGAAATACGTCTTTTGTAACCGAACCGGGGTCTGGTAGATATATGAACCGTAAACCTGTGGCCGAAACCCGACCGGAAAATCGAAATGAAGAAAGCAAGGCAGAGGAAAAATCAAGTTCTGTGCTGGTTGACTGTCTAAAGGTTCGGCTTCCGGATGATGTCAACCAAAAGATTCTGAGAGCGGTTACTTCACTGCTGAAATATTTTGAAGGAACTCAGCCTGTTTTTCTGTATTACAAAGGAAGCATTCAAAAAGGTTTCAGGGTTTTTTACAACCAGACCCTGCACATGGAATTGGAGAGCTTGCTTGGGGAAATCAATGTGAAGGTTGACAGGATAAAGGTGAAAATGCATTGTCAGCATAGCTGAAGAAGAGTGTTATCAATACTGAAAGATCCATATGCTTGCAGTCATTTATCTTGCGTTTTTTTAGAAAATAATATATAGTAAAGTCGAGAAAAAGTTTTTGCCTGTCCCATTGGGCATTGAATGAGCGCTTGCACAAATTGTGCGCCAAAACGCGGGCTGAAAGCGCCTTGTTTTACGGGTCGGGTTTATCTCCAACCCATTCGTATTTTTTGGCCCTGAAGGCTAAAAAATACACTTCCTCTATTCTTGGCCTTAGGGCACGGGAACTGGGGAGTATTTGATAACCATTTTGTACGAAGCGTATGATAACAGAGGGCAATTTGGGCAGGATGAATTTTTTGGATAATGAAAATGCGACTGTTTGACAATAGTAATGATGTACGGCGGTTTTGCTTTTCATTTATGAGGTGAAAAACACATATGATGGTTTATTCCGGTGGCTGTAAGAACCTGTAAGCAGGGGGGTATAAAAATGTGGACTGTTGTTTATATGGCACAGAACAAGGAAATGGCGGAAAAACTGAAGGCAATTCTGGAAGCTGAAGGTATTCTTGTAAAATTGAATCCTGTCAGCCAAAAAGAGAAGAACGATAACTATTTTGAAGTTTCGGTCCCAGAGGGGGAAGTCGAAGAAGCACACAGTATTATTATAGAAAAGGGCTTCTGATGCGTACTTGCTTTATGCTATCTATTAATGCGAAGTGGGCCCGTGTAATAACACGGGCTATTCATTGGATAAATATTAAATACGGAGAGAAATATGAGTAAAATCAAAACAATTGGTGTGGTAACCAGCGGTGGTGATGCACCGGGGATGAACGCCGCAGTTCGCGCCGTTGTAAGGGCGGGTATTCACTACGGCTTTAGTATTTTAGGGGTGCGCAAGGGGTATGAAGGGCTTTTGCGTGGTGATATTGTTGAAATGTCTCTACGGTCGGTAGGTGATATCATACACAGAGGTGGGACATCCCTGCAAACAGCAAGGTCCGCTGAATTTGCCACTGCGGAAGGGGTTAAAAAGGCGATTTCCATCGCTAAAGTTTTCGGAATGGATGCGCTGATCGTTATTGGTGGAGATGGATCATTTCGCGGGCTCTTGGATCTAAGCAAATATGGGCTTGCTACTATGGGGATTCCAGGAACGATTGACAACGATATCGCCTGTACAGAATATACCATTGGCTTTGATACGGCCTTGAATACGGTGCAGGATGCGATCGATAAAATCAGGGACACCGCCTACTCCCATGAAAGATGCAGTGTTCTTGAGGTCATGGGCAGAAAAGCGGGCTATATCGCATTGAATGTGGGCATCTCCGGCGGCGCTGAAGCCGTTATCCTACCTGAAAAGGAATTTGACATTGACAAGGATATCATTAAACCGATTATGGAAGGCAGAAACCGCGGGAAAAAGCATTATCTCGTTGTCATTGCTGAGGGTGTCGGCGGCGCAGTTGAGGTGGCTCAATATATCGAAGAAAAAACGGACATTAAATCAAGGGCAACCATTCTTGGACATATACAGCGCGGTGGAAGCCCGACGGTATATGATCGTGTCATGGCAAGCAGAATGGGAGCTTATGCTGTTAAGCTACTACATGAAGGCGTGACAAACCGAATTATTGCTCTGCAGAAAGGGGCTCTTGTCAATTTTGATGTTCAAGAAGCCTTGGCAATGAAGAAGACCATTGATAAGGATATGATAGAGCTGAGCAAAATTTTGGCAATGTAACCTGGCTTCATCAGGAGCAAGGAGGACGAAATGATCTCGGAAACGAAGCTCACCGTGCGTTATCAGGAAACGGATCAAATGGGTATTGTCCATCATTCAGTTTACCCGATTTGGTTTGAATGCGGAAGAACCGATTATATAAGAAATGCTGGGATGACATATGGGCAGATGGAAAAGGATGGTATAAGGTTGCCGCTTTTAAGCATGAAGTGCCGGTATCTCTATCCATCCTATTATGAAGATGAGATCACTGTAAAAACGGGAATCAAAGCATTAACTCCAACCCGGATGACATTTCGTTATGACATTTTAAGAAAAGGGATCCATAAGCCGATTGTTCAGGGCGAAACAGAGCATGTGTGGGCAAATGGCAGCCTGAAGCCTGTAAATTTAAAAAAATACAAGCCCGATCTGTATCATTTTCTATGTAAGCTTTATACCGGAGAAGAAAACAATGAAGAGTAGCAAGAGTAAATGGCGACATATCCCCAACATATTAACAATAGCCCGGCTTTTGGCAGTACCCGTCATGGCAGTATGGATGGCAGATGGGAAATGGGTCCAAAGCTTGGTTCTTTTTGTGTTGGCTGAATTTACAGATATTCTGGATGGATATATTGCACGCCGGTTCCAATTTATAACTAATTTCGGTAAGTTGGCAGATCCACTTGCAGATAAGTTAATTCAAATGACCGCTCTTTTTATGTTATCCAAAGGCGGAAGGCTTCCTGTGATATTTTTCTATATTCTATGCGCAAAGGAACTTGCGATGATTTTAGGTTCACTGTTCTTTTTGAAAAAGGAGATTGTGGTTTCCTCAAATTGGGTTGGGAAAGCCGCCGCTTCGGTTCTTTTCGCTGGAATTGTACTGGCTTTTCTAGATGTTGTTGCAGCTGTTCCGGTTTTGTGGGCAGGCGTGGCCATTTCTCTGGCAGCGGCGGTTGTGTATTTAAAAGGATATATCATGCAGCTGAAAAAATTAAATGTCTCCAGTAAGCCATAACAAATGTCCTACATTAGGTTGAGAGGCACCATTTCAGCTGAAGTCACAACAAACAAACAGGAAAAGAAGCGGGCTTTCCGCTTCTTTTATTAAATAATGAAATTCTTCAGCCAAAGTCGAAGATTAAACGTGTTTTACGAAGTAAAACTCATCATAAAAATTCGGTGGGGATTAACTCCGCCAAACAAAGCTCAACGGTGCATACCCACCCAAGCATTCACTAGCATTTGTCCCTAAAGCCGAATCCAAAGCTGCGATTATTATAGAACAAGCACAGGAAAATCAAAATGAAAAACAGTACTTCGCTATTGTCCCAATTACCGAACATGCCATCTGACATTAGTATTCCCTCCTTTGCATCAAGCTCACATATTCCATACTCTGTCATTGACTCACATCATGATGCGTTAACTGCTCCAGTTCTCCCTCCTCATTATGCCATTTTAGTCATTATGACGGGAAACACCATATACGAAGAAGGATAAACCACAGACACTAGTTACAACATCCACAACCATTGTCCCAGAACAGGAGCAGGAATAGGATGATGAAAAATAATACTTCACTGTTTTCACCGAAGAATCCTTTTCTATCTCCCATGTTTTTACCCTCCCTGAGTTTATTTCATTACCATCTTATTCAAGTTAACGTAATGATGTTACAGCTTTCAATGAGAATTGGTGACGCAGAACGAAATGCTCGCGTGCTGGTCGGCGAAGTGGCTCAATCGGCCCTCAAGTGAATAAAGCTTCTTGCCAAATCGTACGGTTGTCTGTTCTAATCATTGTTTTTCTGCATACATTTTACTATAGCTTATTTTTGGAGGACAGAGTATGCAGGAAAAAGCGAGTGGAAAAAGTGCAGCAGTAAAGACTGGTTTTGGAATCGGGTCAGCGTTGATCATGGCATTTTGCATCACAATACCTGTTATGCTGGTTTTAGCGGCAATACTAACCTTTACTGATTTTCCAGACAAATATACAACCATAGCGGTGTTCATGGCAACCCTTACGGGACTGTTTATTACAGGGTTCAAAGCAGGTACAGACAATGAAAAGAATGGTATGGTAAGGGGTGGCTTAACCGGGTTTGCGTATATGGCGTTACTGTTTCTGGCAGGTAGTATCCTGCTTAAGGATTTTTCACTGAACCAGAGGGGTATCATCATGATCATCACGGGCCTTATTGCCGGTGCTATTGGTGGATTAATTGGAACGAACAGGAAAATAAAGCCACTGAACCGATTAAGCAGTTTCGGGAACAGAACGGCTTCATATAAAAAATACATTAAATAGAGTGCCAAGCCCTTCATCACCTTGCTGCCGAGTTTGGAAAGCAACGCCCTGTTTTCCAAGCTCGTTTTGTTTGAAGTGAAAACACCAGTAACAATTCCATTTGGGTTTTTGAGTTTGTTGAACTGAAAAAGATTTTATATTATAATAGGTTCAGGTAAAGAAAATAGTCTTGTACTTCAGAATATAAGGTTTAGTAAAAAGCGGATGAAACAACCGCCGCTGCCCGTTATTTGAAAGGTGAACCCGGGTTGTACCCGGGGTTCTTTCTTGAAGGGAGAAGAATGGAAAGACAAGGAAGATTGCACCTCTATATCGGATCCGGGAAAGGGAAAACGACTGCTGCTGCAGGGTTAACAATTCGCGCACTCGGGCATGATATGAAGGTTTTGTTTGCGCAATTCCTTAAAAACTTAGAAACCGGTGAAAAAATAATTCTTGAGGGTTTCACTGATAAGCTATGTTTTTTCAGGCCGGTACAGCATCATACCAAATTTCTGTGGAATATGACAGAACAAGAGCTCGCCCAAACCAAAGAGGACATCAGACGCGGATGGGAGCACCTGAGACAACAGATGCAAACAGGGTTGTGGGATTTGATTGTTTTGGACGAAATTCTGGACTGCATTCAGTGCCAACTGCTTGAGGAAGAGGATATTCTTAAAACGATAAAAGAAAGGCCAGAAAAGGTTGAAGTAGTTTGTACGGGCAGAAATGCATCTCAAGCTTTTTATAATATCGCCGATTATATATCTGTAATCAATGCTGTTAAGCATCCATATGATGAAGGAATAAAAGCAAGACGTGGGATAGAATATTAATTTGATCGGAAGTGGAACAAAAGATGAAAAGAAAATGGATTCGGTTACTCATTATACTGATATTGGCTGTTGCCTTGTTAATAATTGTGTCATGCAAACCGGAAAAGAGAAGGAGCGCTGATGCGAAGCCAACAGATGCCCCAACAACAGCTCCGGCTGGACCGCATACTCCTGCGCCAGAGCCAACCACAACACCTGAGGTTACCCGGGCGCCGGAGGGACCAACCCCCGAGCCTGTGGATTATTCTGTCGTACAGCCCAATGAAATTGGGGAGATCCCGATTGTAATGTTCCATAATTTTATTGAGAACCTGGATGAAACCACCGACGATGAGTTTACAACATCCTTCCAGGAATTCGAGGAACTGTTGGAAACGCTGTATAACCAGGGTTTCCGGCTTATCAGTATGCGAGATTTCATCGAACATAACATAACCGTTCCAGCGGGAAAAATCCCCATGGTATTCACCTTTGATGATGGCTCCTCCGGTCAATTTAATCTTATTGAGGAGAATGGGAAATTGGTCGCAAACCCCAGGTCAGCCGTGGGTATCATGATTCGCTTTCATCAGAAGCATCCTGACTTCGGGCTGAAGGGCATCTTTTACCTGAATATGGATAAGGAACTGAAAACCTTTGAAGGTGCTGGGACACTTGATGAAAGGCTGAGTTTTCTGTTAAGTCATGGCTTTGAGATTGGAAACCATACCTGGGGCCATTTCAATTTGGAAACTGCAAAAGACACGCTGCAGATCCAGGAGACGTTGGGTAAAAACGAAAAACGTCTTCGGGAAATAATGCCAGGAGTGCGTTTTTATTCGTTAGCCCTGCCTTTTGGTGGAAAGGCCCCGCAGGAGCTTGCAGATGCTGTGAACAAAGGTGATTACGATGGGGTTGCCTATGAGAATGAAACCATCATGGCTGTGGGTTACCTGCCTAGCGTACCTTCCATTCATATTGACTATGATCCGACCTATGTCAGGCGTATACGATCGAAGGGTAAAATTGATGTGAAGTTTGATCTGGCGTATTGGCTGCCATTAATGACCAGGGACAGGATGTATATTAGTGATGGAAACCCTGGAACCGTGGTTGTTCCAACGGGCATGGAAAAAAGCGTTGCCCCTGATAAACTGAATGGAAAAAGCCTTGTAACCTATTAGTGAATGAGATGAGCGTTCGCAGGTTCAGGTTATAAGAAGGTAAAAACTGCATGAAATAGGCCGGAAACTTTGTATATCACTGATAATTATTACAAATTATATGAACGCACGTTTGCATTCCCAGGTAATATGAGGTATAATATCGTTATCGGTAGTTTATTTATGATATGGATAACCATTCAAGACTTGTTACCTAAAAAAATCACGCTTCCAAGAGCATTATAACAGTGTTGCATAAAAACCATGCATACAAAATTATAGGATTGCTGTTATAAATGGATTATACCTTCATAGTTTGTTATTTATTAAACTTGAGGGTTGAAATAGCATTATATCGAGCATACTTCGTCCCAGATTTTGGGGCAGTTTTTTATGAATTATTCTATTACTGATTATAAAATTTAAGAAAGGAGTACAAAAGTTGGAGATTAAAGCAGAAAAAAAGAGCACGAAAAAGCAAATAACGGATGCAGATGTGAAAAGAAAAGCTGTAAAGCTTGTTCTGGCTCACCTGAAGAAAAAAGTATCCGGTAATGAGTCCACGAGGCTGGATTACCTTTACGATTGGGTGGATGAGATGGAAGCATTGCTGGCGAAGGAAGAGTTTGATATTCGTGAATACCACAGAATGCGAAGACAGTTTAATGATGTGATTGAAAGTACTCTGGACGCAGAGATGCGGAAAAAGCTAAGAGATTCCTGGTACAGTATGGGGAAAGCGCTTGATAAAAAAGCAAAACCATATTAAAACCTCCGGAGTAATCACCGGAGGTTTTGTGTTTATTACATGTTAATGGGTGGGATTTGTCTTCCTGCCCTTTCAATTTCCTTCTTCCTGCTGTAACCGTTCTCTTGCATTCTCGATGGATGCTTTGACACTGACAATGGCAGGCCCGCCTGGAAGATTTCTTTCATTAACGCAGGTTTCCAATGAAATTGCTTCATAAACATCCATTTCAATTTTTTCAGAAAAAGCTTTCAGCTCCCCGATGCCAAGTTCTTCGATGTTCTTTTCCTGTTCAATGCAACAGGCCACCATCCTTCCCACAATAGCATGGGCGTCACGGAAAGGAACACCTTTTTTAACGAGGTAATCTGCAATATCTGTTGCATTTGTAAACCCACCTCTGGCTGCGGAAAGCATGTTATCCCTTCGGATGCTCATTGTAGCTACCATCTTCGTGAATACAGGAAGGCACATTTTTACAGTGTCCACCGAGTCGAATATGGCTTCCTTATCTTCCTGCATATCTTTATTGTAGGCCAATGGCAGACCCTTCATCACTGTCAGCAGAGCCATCAGATTTCCATAGACTCTTCCGGCCTTTCCGCGAACGAGCTCGGCAACATCCGGGTTCTTTTTCTGAGGCATGATACTGCTTCCGGTGCTATAGGCATCATCCAGCTCGATAAAGGAGAATTCGTGAGAGCACCATAAAATTATTTCTTCACAAAATCGGCTTAAATGCATCATCACGATGGAGAGTGCTGATGCAAGCTCCAGAACGAAATCCCTGTCACTAACACCATCCAGGCTGTTTTCTGTGATGCGTTCAAAACCAAGCTCTTGAGCAACGGCATGCCGGTCCAGGGGATAGGTGGTTCCTGCCAAAGCACCCGAGCCCAAGGGCATGATGTCCATTCGCTGATAACAATCCGTTAACCTTTCCTGATCCCTTAAAAACATCTGGACATAAGCCATTAGATGATGGGCAAATGTAACAGGCTGAGCACGCTGCAGATGGGTATACCCGGGCATAATCACATCCAGGTTGTTTTCTGCCATATCAATTAAGACCTGAAGAAGGTCGGTAAGCAACGCTTTAATTTGTGTGGTTTCTTCTTTCAGATACATGCGGATATCCAAAGCTACCTGATCATTGCGGCTTCTTCCGGTGTGCAGCTGCTTCCCCACATCTCCGATTCGTGAGATGAGTATTTTTTCAATATTCATGTGAATATCTTCGCAACCGATCTCAAATGTTACCCGACCATTTTCAATGTCTGACAAAATCTCTTGCAGAGTTTTATAAATTAAGCTGGCATCTTCTTCGGAAATGACACCGCATTTGCCAAGCATTTTCACATGAGCCATGCTGCCCAGAATATCCTGTTTATACATGCAGCTGTCAAAACGAATCGATGAATGAAAATCATCAACCATCGGGTCGGTGGATTTCGAAAAACGACCGTCCCATAATTTCATGTTGTGCCTCCTTGCTTTACTCACCCATATTTTTCTTCATCATAGCCTGAACCTTCATAGGAAGTCCAAACAGATTAATGAAGCCTTCAGCATCCTTTTGGTTGTAAACTTCATCCCTCTCAAACGTGCAAAGCTCTTCGCTGAAAAGGGAATAGGGAGATTCACTGCCTGCCGGGATGATATTTCCCTTGTATAGTTTCAGTTTAACCTTACCGGTGACCGTTTGCTGGGTAACATCGACAAAGGCCGAAAGGGCCTCGCGAAGCGTTGTAAACCATTGTCCGTAATAGACAAGCTCTGCAAAACGTTGTGATATCATGTCTTTATAGTGCAGGGTGTCCCTGTCAAGACATAGCAGCTCCAGCTCACGGTGGGCAGCATACAGGATGGTTCCGCCAGGTGTTTCATATACACCACGTGATTTCATACCAACAAGACGATTCTCTACGATATCGATGATACCGATACCGTTTTCTCCGCCCAGTCTGTTCAATTCAGTTAATATTTCAACCGGATTAAGCGCTTTACCGTTCACCTCCACCGGAATTCCCTTCTCGAATGTAATTTCAACATAGGTAGGCTTATCCGGGGCCTTTTCCGGGGTGACCGAAAGCTTTAACAGCCTGTCATATATGGGTTCGTTTGCGGGGTTCTCCAGCTCGGAACCTTCATGGCTTAAATGCCACAGGTTTAGATCACGGCTGTAGTTGTCCTTTTTTGTAACAGGAATCGGAATATTCCTGGCAGTGGCATAATCGATTGCATCCTCACGGGAGCGGATGTCCCAGATCCTCCAGGGTGCGATGATCTTCATTTCAGGTGCCAAAGCTTTAACGGTTAGTTCAAACCGGACCTGATCGTTCCCTTTTCCTGTAGCACCATGAGCGATAGCTACCGCGCCCTCCTTTCTGGCGATTTCAACCATCCGCTTTGCAATGATCGGGCGTGCAAACGAGGTTCCAAGCAGATATTTCCCTTCGTATTTCGCGCCGGCCTTCAGGGTAGGGTAGATATAACCGGTGATGAACTCTTCCTTCAAATCCTCAATATATAACTTCTCAGCGCCGGTTTTAATTGCTTTTTCATGCAACGGTTCCAGTTCTTCGCCCTGGCCTACATCAGCGGCCATCGCAATGACATCGTAGTCATAGTTTTCTTTCAGCCATGGAATAATGATGGAAGTATCCAGCCCGCCGGAGTAGGCCAGTACAACTTTTTCCTTTTTCCCCATACAAAATCTCTCCATTCTATGTTAGAATATTAACATGTTCGGTTAACATGAACTTTATCACACCTGCTGAACATATGGCGGAAGCGTGCGAAAGCAGCCAATATAAAAGTTAACCGCATCATTGTTATAATTATACATTGGCATGCATAATTATGCAACACCTATTTTCAGATAGCATCGATATCTTTCGCACGATTACATCACTTATCACAAGGTTTTGATCAATGCTGATGTTTGAAAGCTGAAGAATGAGGGTTAGCATTGATGTTGGTTAAAATACAAAAGAAATCACAAAAGAGCCGGTTTCAGTTTTTTACGGGAATCGGGAAAAGGGGAAATTGATTTGATCATTATGGGAGTTGACCCCGGTTTTGCCATTATGGGATATGGCATTATCGATTATTGTGGAAACCACTTTGAAGTATTGGACTACGGGGCGGTTACCACCACTGCAGACTTGCCTCTGGCCAGAAGGCTTCTGTTGCTGGAAGAAGGGCTGACAGGACTTCTTCAGCAATACAGGCCTGAAGTGGTTGCCGTAGAGGATCTATTTTTCAACAATAACGCAAAAACAGCGCTGAAGGTAGGACAGGGAAGAGGCGTGGCGTTACTTTGTGCAGCCCGCTTCAATATTCCGATTTTTGAATATACACCCCTGCAAGTAAAGCAGGGTGTTACCGGGTATGGTCGTGCCGATAAAAAACAGGTGCAGCAAATGGTTAAGGTGTTATTAAGCCTGTCCATCATTCCGAAACCCGACGATGCTGCCGATGCGCTGGCGGTTGCAATATGTCATGCACATACATACAGGCCTGGTCTTTCTGCCAGAGGGATAAACTAATAATCATACGTTGGCAAGGCTGTGCAAATTACGAAGATGGGTCTTGGTGTCCTGGTCACGCAGGCACCGGTAATTGGAAAAGGAGAAAAAATGTTTGCTTACATAAAAGGAAATCTGACTTATAAGGGAAAAGACTTCATCGTTGTTGAAACAGGAGGAATCGGTTACAAAGTGATGGTACCGTTGACTGCTCTGGAGGTATTAAAGCAACCCGGAACAGAAATCAAGGTGTTTACATATTTACATGTCCGGGAGGATGCCTGGTTGCTGTTTGGATTTATGTGTGAAGAAGAGCAGAAAATGTTTGAGCAGCTTTTGAAGGTTTCTGGAGTTGGTCCAAAAGTGGCGATGTCACTTGTGTCCAATATTCCACCATCACAGTTTGGTCTGGCAGTTTTAACTGACGACGTCAGCACTTTTGTAAAAGCACCAGGGGTTGGTAAAAAAACAGCCCAGCGCATTATCCTCGAGTTGAAGGATAAACTGAAGAAAGAGCAAGGGGAAGAGCTGAAAGTGCTTACTGCAGGTGAAGGCAGGTATGAAAGACCTGGTGGTACCATACAGGAGGCTGTCAGCGCACTGATGATGCTGGGTTATTCCAGTCAGGAAGCAAACCGGGCGGTATCTTCTGTATATAGCGAGGAAAAAAGTTTGGAAGAAATCATACGTGATGCTTTAAAAGGGCTGGTTGTTTGAACCGGGTAACAGGTTCTTTTTCGGTAAAACATCCTCACCTGCAGTGGCTGAGGATGTTTCAGACTGGATGAATTAACAGAAGCTTGTAATATGTTACCGGAATGGAGGCGTTTCATTTGGAGGAAAGACTGATCGACAGTAGTTTTCGCCAGGAAGATTATGAAGAAGTGGGTCTTAGGCCAAGAAGTTTTGACGAGTATGTTGGTCAGGAAAAAGTAAAGGAAAACCTGATGGTTTTTATTGAAGCTGCAAAACAACGCAAGGAAGCACTGGATCATGTTCTGCTTTATGGTCCCCCCGGTCTGGGCAAAACAACTCTTTCGGGAATTATCGCCTCCGCGATGGGGGTTAACTTAAAGGTGACATCAGGTCCTGCCATTGAAAAACCGGGAGATCTGGCAGCGATTCTTACAAACCTTGGCCCTCTTGATGTACTGTTCATCGATGAGATTCACCGCCTGAACCGGGCGGTGGAAGAAATCCTATACCCTGCCATGGAGGATTTTGCCCTGGACATCATTATCGGTAAAGGCCCCAGTGCCCGATCCATCCGGCTGGACCTCTCCACGTTCACGCTGATCGGTGCAACCACCCGGGCAGGACTGCTAACTTCACCGCTTCGTGATCGCTTCGGGATAATCAACCGTCTTGAATTATATACCCATGAAGAGTTGAAGAAAATAATCACCCGTTCTGCTCAAATATTGAATATCCAGATTGAGGATGAAGCAGCTTATGAAATCGCATCACGGGCAAGAGGAACCCCGCGTATCGCCAACAGATTACTTAGAAGAATCAGGGATTTCGCACAGGTACGTTCCAATGGCGTGATAGATTTGAGTATTACGCAGTATGGGCTTGAAGCGCTGGAAGTTGATGAGAAGGGGCTTGATCGTGTAGATAGAAACCTGCTGTATTGCATTATTCAAAAGTTTGGCGGTGGCCCTGTCGGTCTGGATACCTTGGCCGCTTCCACAGGTGAGGAATCAGATACCATCGAGGATGTATATGAACCTTTTTTGATGCAACTGGGTTTTCTTCAGAAAACACCCAGAGGGCGGAAAGTAACCCGTCTTGCGTACCAGCACCTGAAAATAGAACCCGAGCAGGATGCTCAGATCAGTATTATCGACTAAACTTCGAAGTTATATTAGTTCCCAAAATTCTTTTGAAAATGGATGAAAAAGGTGATAGAATAATTTGAAAAACTATCCAGTTAGCTCGTTTTATAAACTCTCGCGATGTTTTCAACCCATGGATAAACAGACACGATGATCGTTTATGATCTGCAAGCCATGGCAGTTTACTTAACAGATCACCTGTATGGCAGGGGCTAAAATTTGTAAAAGGCAATCATTAACCCGAAAAGGAGCATATTATGGCAGTTACTATTGGATTTATCGGAACTGGAAATATGGGCGGTGCAATCGTCAAAGGTCTTGCAGCCTATACAGAACGGTTTGAGATTCATATTTATGATATCAATTCCGCATTAACGAAGGGGCTGAGCAAGAAGTACCCTGTCAGATGCTCCGAATCGCTTGCGGAGCTTGTTAAGCAATGCGATGTGATCATTGCAGCTGTGAAGCCTCAATACATGAAAGGTGTTTTGAAGGAATGCGGGCAGGTTATGGATGCTTCCAAGCTCTTTATTACTGTTGCGGCAGGGCTTCCCATTCGGTTTTATCTGAAAAACCTTGGGGAAGATAAGAAAATTGTAAGAACAATGCCCAATATGCCTGCTTTGGTTGGTGAAGGTATGACCATTATTTCATATGGGGAGCATGTTAACCCTGAAGAAAGGCAGTTGGCAGAAGATATTTTCAAATGTGTTGGTAGGGTTGAGGTTCTGGATGAAAAGATGATGAATGAGGTGATTGCCCTTACAGGAAGCAGCCCAGCCTATGTCTATATGCTGATTGAGGCCATGGCAGATGCGGCTGTTTGGGCGGGGCTTCCAAGAAGCATCTGCTACAGAATGGCATCACAGGCTGTTCTGGGGTCTGCCAAAATGGTTTTGGAAACGGGAAAACACCCGGCAGAGCTGAAGGATATGGTCTGCTCTCCTGCAGGAACAACCATTGATGCGGTAGCAGCACTGGAGCGGAAGGGCTTCCGTGACTGCATCATCACAGCCATGAATGAATGCACGGAAAAGGCCAGGGAGATCGGTAGGGGGACAGATCCATGAAAGAGGTGGAGATCTATACCGACGGTGCCTGCTCTGGGAATCCGGGCATGGGCGGATGGGGCACGATCCTTCTGTACAAAGGCCATGAAAAGGTTTTGTCAGGTTATGAAGAGAATACAACAAACAACAGGATGGAATTGAATGCAGCGATCGAAGGCTTAAAAGCGCTGAAGGAACCTTGCAGGGTGAAACTATACAGTGACAGTGCCTATCTGGTGAATGCCATGCAGAAAGGCTGGTTACAGGGCTGGAAAGACAACGGATGGGCTCGTGGAAAGAAGAAGGAAGAGTTGAAGAATATCGACCTGTGGAAGATGATTGACAGTCTTGTTCAAAAGCATTCGGTGGAGTGGATTAAGGTGAAAGGTCATTCTGACAACGAATACAACACTTTGTGTGATAAACTTGCGACCGGAGAGATCGCAAAAAGGAAGAAAAGCGATCCAACACCCGCAACAGAAATGAATCAAACCTGAATCATACGATATAGCAAAACTTGGAAAATAAGGAGAATATGCATGGAATATGAAGAGAAGACGGTCCGGGAAGAGCGGAAATATTCAGGAAATATTATTAATGTTAACAGAGCCACTGTTATACTTCCGAATGGCAAGCAAGCTACACGTGATATTGTAAGGCATCCTGGTGCTTCGGTGGTTGTTCCCATTACAGACAACGGGGAGCTTTTGCTGGTTAAGCAATACAGAAAGCCCTGCGAAATGATATCCCTGGAACTTCCCGCCGGGAAGCTTGACGAGGGAGAATCACCGGAAACCTGTGCTGTGCGGGAGCTGGAGGAGGAAACTGGATATATTGCCGGAAATATTTATAGGGCGATGTCAGTCCATTCCACACCTGGTTTTTCTGATGAAGTTCTACATATTTTTGTTGCAATGAACTTATCCGAAGGTTCATTCTGCCCTGATGAGGACGAGTTTATTTCCTGCAGAAAATATACGGTTGAACAATGCCTTCAAATGATATGCGACGGACAAATTACAGATGCGAAAACGATCATCGGCATCTATTTGGCTGACAAAATCCAAAAAGGCGAGTATAAAATAAGTTAAGTTTGCATAAAAATGAATTATGTGGTAAATTAATAATAATAAGAATTGTGTTCTATTTATTGTGGTTTAGGTTCATGTTAACGGTTAAGTCTAGCTTTATCAGAAAAAATATAACCGCGGATGTAGGTTGTAAAAGCTTCTGTCCCATTCATACCGTTACGTGATATCAAAGACTACGTCCATTGATTAGGACCCCAACCTCGGGAAGTAATCTTTTAAATGCAAGGGGATACTAATTTTACCATAATGGTTTATATTCGGCTTAGTATTCGGCATCTCAGCCTCAGGCGTTAAAAGGATCAGTGATAAGGGTGGATATAGGGGTGAGAACAAATGGATAATCTGGTTACAGACTTTATTCAATATCTAAAGGAGGAGAAGAAGCTTTCTCAAAATACTTTGATGTCTTATCAAAGAGATATTGAGCAGTATATTGGTTTTTTACATGGGAAGAACGTAGAGAATATTCAGCAAAGCAACAAAGCAACCATTGCAACGTATATGGCGTGGCAGAATAGCCAAGGAAGGGCCATCACCACCATATCCAGAAGCCTTGCGTCAATACGGGCTTTTTACAGGTTTTTAATATCCCATGATTTTATTATTGGCAACCCGACAATCGGTGTAGAGTCGCCCAAGGTAGAAAAGAAGCTTCCCCAGATTCTGTCGGTGGAAGAAGTGAAAATTCTTTTGGATCAGCCCAATAAGATGGGGCTTAAAGGGGTACGGGACAAGACCATGCTGGAACTGCTTTATTCTACAGGGATTAGAGTATCCGAGCTCATCACCCTGAATGTTTCCGATCTGGATCTTTCAGAGATGACATTAACCTGCAGGCACAGCAACCGCGAACGGAAAATTCCTGTAAACAGAAGGTGCATCGATCTGATGAAGGAATACCTGGAGAGGGTACGGCCATTTATGATCAGAGAAAAAACAGAACAGGTTCTTTTTGTCAACACCAACGGGAACCGGCTCACAAGACAGGGTTTTTGGAAAATTGTCAAGTATTACACATCAAAAGCAAATATCCAGAAAGATATTACTCCCCACACCCTGCGGCATTCATTTGCAGCCCATCTGGTGCAAAAAGGCAAAAACCTTAAGGATGTTCAGATGATGCTCGGCCACTCCGATATTTCCTCTACACAGGTATATCTGCAGATCGCCAATGGCGATGCATAATAGGATTCTTATGTAATACCCTTTTTAGGCAGAAGTCGTGCTGGTGAAAGACCTTGCGATAATTAAAACAAGATTCATACAAAGATATAAAAGCCCAAGCACCAATTCCCTGATGTCTGTGCACTTCAGCGCCTATGGCAGAAAGTGTTCGCATTGAGGGATTTTTCTTTTGTGTTGTCAAGGGATTGTAGTTTTCTTCGCAGAAGAAAGTTCAATGTCCCGGGCCAGCAACCTTGACGCTGGTATGCGTATCGTTTAAAATGATTAGAATTAGGTAGTATGGAAGAACGGTATAGGAGGAAAAAACGATGATCATTGTTATGAAACGGGAGGCAAGCCAAGAGAATATTCAGCGGGTTGTAAGGGTTCTGGAGGAATACCGGCTTCAGGCGCATCTGTCCACAGGTAAACAGGTTACAATTATTGGCGTCATTGGTGACAAATCCGTGTTGACGGATGCCAACCTGGAGGTGATGGACGGTGTTGACAAGCTCGTTCCGATCACCGAGACCTATAAGCTTAGCAACAGAAAGTTCAATCCTGCTCCGTCCGTCATCAAAGTCAAGGATTTCACCATCGGCGGCGGGAACTTTTCCATTGTGGCAGGCCCCTGCTCAGTCGAGGGAAGGGAGCAAATCCTTGAAACGGCCAGGTTTCTAAAAAGCTGTGGTGTGCATTTTCTAAGAGGAGGCACCTTCAAGCCAAGAACATCTCCTTATGCATTTCAGGGCCTTGGTCTGGAAGGGCTTCAATATTTGAAGGAAGCAGCGGATGAGACAGGAATGGCCATCATTACCGAAGTTACCAGCCTGAGAACACTGGAAATCGCATTGGATCATGTGGATGTATTCCAGATTGGAGCACGGAACATGCATAGCTTCGAATTATTGAAGGAGGTTGGTAAAACTGGAAAGCCTGTTGTACTTAAAAGGGGTTTGTCTGCAACGATCGATGAGTGGCTGAATGCAGCTGAATATATCATGACCGGCGGAAACAGCCAGGTGATTTTATGCGAAAGAGGTATCCGAACTTTTGAAACCGCAACACGAAACACCCTTGATATCAGTGCGGTTCCTGTTATCCAGCAAAAGTCACATCTGCCCATATTAATTGATCCAAGCCATGCCTCTGGCGTAAGGGAATATGTCCCTGCTCTATGCCGGGCCGCTGTTTCGGTTGGAGCCGATGGTATTATGGTAGAAGTTCACCCACAGCCTGCAAAAGCTTTCTCGGATGGTGCCCAATCTTTGAATTTTGAGCAGTTTGAAAGCTTGTTGAATGTATTAAAGCCTCTTGCGGAAATTTGTGGAAAGGAGCTGTAGGTAATGAAAAAAATCGGCGTGATCGGGCTGGGCATTATCGGTGGCTCCTTGGTAAAGGCAATACATAAAAAAGGGCTTGCAGACTGGATAGTGGCATATAACCGGGATTGCCATGTCACCGAAACAGCACTCCGTGAAGGAACGATACAACAGGTGGCCCTTGAAATTGATGATTCCTTTGTAGGCTGCGAGATTATATTCATTTGTGTCCCGGTTGATAAAATTCCTGCAATCACGTATAAGTTGGGCGGAATAGTCCATAAGGATTGTATTCTGACCGATGTGGGGAGCACCAAAGATGATGTTATCGGGGCGGTTCACAGAATGTCGTTGGATTGTCCTTTTATCGGTGGGCATCCGATGGCCGGTTCCGAGGCTACCGGTTACAAGGCAGCCCGTGCCAATCTGTTTGAAAATGCCTATTATATCCTTACACCTCTGCAAGAGACGGATGAAAAGCATGTGAATAAGCTTTCCTGTTTTGTCCGATCCTTTGGCGCGCTGCCCATTGTCATGAAACCGGACAGGCATGACTATGCCACTGCTGCCATCAGTCATGTGCCCCATGTGCTGGCTTCTGCATTGGTCAATACAATCCATCGGCTGGATGGAGAGGATAAAATCATGCATACCCTCGCTGCGGGAGGGTTTAAAGATATTACCAGGATTGCATCTTCCTCACCCGATATATGGGAAAGCATATGCCGCACCAATAAAGGCAACATTATCGAGGTTCTTGATGAACTGGTGATGAGCATTCAATCATTCAAAAACACCCTTAGCTGTGCTGGAGGCGAAATGAAGCGCTTTTTTTACGAAGCTAAGCAGTATCGGGATTCCTTTCTCGACAACCGTGTCGGTGCCATTGTTAAAACGTATGATATTGTTGTGGATGTGGAGGATAAACCCGGGGTCATTGCAGCGATTGCCTCGATTTTGGGGGAAAACAACATCAGCATCAAAAATATTGGTATTAACAACAGCAGGGAAATGGAAGGCGGTGCCATGGAGATCTGTTTCTACGACCATGACAGCCAGACAATGAGCCTTGGCATATTGAAAGAAAAGGGATATACAGTCAGTATCAAAGGTTAAGGTTCTTTTGGCAATGTCGTTTGATGCAGGCTGTGCAAAATCGGTCAACCTTGCGACCATGCGCTGAAATATGGTATAGTAAAGGTAGTTTTTGCGATAACCATTGCATGGAAGAGATGGAATGTTTGGAGGGAAAGATTTGAGCGGCAGAACACAAAAGAAAAAACCAACAAGTCGTACAACAAACACACATAGTCGCCCCTCAGCTTCGGGAACTCGAGCAAAACAAAGCCGTTCTCCGAAGAATAACAAAAGCCGGAATCAATCACAAAACAGGCAGTCGAAAGTTAAGAGTATAAAAAAGAAAAGGCAGCATTTGGAGTTTGCCGGGGTTTTGATGATTGCATTTAGTATCCTGGCGGGCCTCAGCATATACGTGAGGGATCTGACAGGCCTCGTCGGGGAAATTATTCTGTACATATCAACTGGCATGTTTGGTTTTATTGCATATTTACTTCCACCGATTCTTTTTGCTTATGGTATCCTTATGATCTTTTACCCGAATAGGCCGCAGGTTAAGAATAAAACATGGCTTCTTTTTTTGCTGCTGCTGGTGATTGGAGCTATATTCCACGCGGGTTCATTTGATAAACAGAATTATGTGAACATGTCACTGATCCAATACCTGAAAGCCTTTTTCAGGGAGGGGCGCAGCGTAATCAATATTCCGTATGATATAAACGGGGGGGTACTGGGAGGTCTGATCAGTGTACCCTTGTGCCTGATCCTTCAAAGAACGGGAACGATCATCGTTCTTGGTGCCGTTGGCATTGTCCTGGCTCTAATGATTACTGAGGTTTCTTTGAAAAAAATGGTGCTTGCAACAATCGGACATGTGAAAACCCTGCAGGTTCCCCGGGGTCGGGACATCGATGAAGAAAGTATGGAAGCAGACGTTCCGGTTTTCCTGAAAGAACTTGATGAGCCGGTTATAAGAGCGCAAGAACCGGTCCAATCCGAGCGCGGGAAGGTCATTGATTTTCCTTTAGAGAAGCTACCTGTCGATGAACAACCTGCTGGCAGGCAATCGTTGAAAGCACCTGAAGAACAGATTCCCATTCAAATGAATGAAAAGAAAACACAAAAGAAGAGAAGCATTCCCGATGAAGATATTCCATTGAGCAACATTCGTGTAAAGCCGATGATGGATCGGGAATATCAGTTTCCTCCCTTTTCCTGTATGAATGCTCCGGATGTGAGTATGAATACGAGAAAAATCAAGGCAGCTGCAGTTGAGAATGTTAAAAAACTGGAAGATACCCTGTCGAGCTTCGGTATCAGCGCTCAAATCGTTAATGTATCCATAGGTCCTGCATTCACCCGGTACGAGCTTCAGCCCAGTCCTGGGACAAGGGTCAGCAAGATTGTCGGTCTTGTAGACGATATCGCATTATCTCTCGCCACCCAGGGAATACGGATTGAAGCTCCGATCCCCGGAAAGGCTGCCGTCGGAATTGAAGTACCAAATCGGGAAGTGGCTCCAATTATGTTGCGCGAAGTGCTGGAAACACCTGATTTCGTCAAATACAAATCACGAATGGCGGTTGGTCTTGGCAAAGATATTTCAGGAGACAATGTCATCATCGATCTTGCTAAGATGCCTCATGTGCTAATTGCCGGAGCCACGGGTTCTGGAAAAAGTGTCTGCATAAACTCCATTATTGTTAGTATCCTGTATAAGGCTACACCAGAAGAGGTAAAACTTCTGCTGATCGATCCGAAAGTTGTGGAATTGGGCGTTTACAATGGCATACCGCACCTTCTGATCCCGGTTGTAACCGATCCTTCCAAGGCCGCAGGTGCACTTCAGTGGGCTGTTCAGGAAATGGTTACACGGTACAAGCTTTTTGCGGATGCAGGAGTTCGGGATCTGAAGGGCTATAATAGCTATATTGAAGTTCAGGGGCAAGGGTTTAAATTGCCTCAAATTATTATCATCATAGATGAATTGGCTGACTTAATGATGGTCGCTCCCCATGATGTTGAGGATTCAATATGCCGTCTGGCCCAGATGGCGAGGGCAGCGGGAATGCATCTTGTTATCGCAACACAACGGCCGTCGGTAAATGTCATCACGGGTGTAATAAAAGCGAATATCCCGTCGAGAATTGCCTTCGCTGTTTCCTCTCAGGTCGATTCAAGAACCATTTTGGATATGGCAGGGGCTGAAAAGCTTTTGGGGAAGGGCGATATGCTGTACTATCCTGTAGGCCTGCAAAAGCCCATTCGTGTTAAGGGGAGCTTTGTTTCGGATCATGAAGTTGAACAGGTTGTAGAGCATGTTAAAAGCCAGGTTTTAGTACAATATGATGAGGAAATCATTGATAAGATTGCTTCGACCGGCAGTGATTCAAACGGCTCTGAAATGGAAGTTGATGAGCTTTTTTCTCAGGCCGTTGACGTAATTATTGACTGCGGCCAGGCATCGGTTTCACTTATCCAGAGGCGTTTCAAAGTGGGCTACGCGCGTGCAGGACGAATTATCGATCAGATAGCCGAAAGAGGTATTATCAGCGGGTTTGAAGGAAGTAAACCGCGCAAAGTTCTCATTAGCAGGGAACAATGGGAAGAAATGAAGATGAACACCGACGAATAGCACCTGTTAAAGCAAAAAAACAAATGGAGGATATAAAATGAGTATTCCAATGGTCTTTATCGCTGTGCTCATTTGCTTGATGGCACTCTATACCATGAATCGTTTTATTAAAAGGCCTGGTATTGTGTCAATTCTCTTATTAATCCTGCAGTTTTTAGCGGCAACAGTCACCGTGTTTTCCCTGTTTGAAGATGTTTTGACAACCCCTCCGGTCGAGCTTGCAATCTTGGTTGCAGGGGTAATTGTTCCTTTACCGTTGATCGGATATGATCATATTTCTTATTTACGAAAACTTAAAAAATCAGGAGCCCACATACCGTTTATTGCGAAAAAAGAGAAAAACAAGCCTAAGGAATGGAATGTGGGCTATTTTACCGACAAGGCCGAACTTTGGAAAAAGGAAATTCAGGCCACCGATGTTAACCGGCTGCTAACGATTACCGATCCTCAGTTACAACAGAGTGTGAAAAAAATACTAATCCGTACCCAACGGCTGATAAACCTTGACAGGTATGAAACAGCTGCCGAGCAGTACCGTATGCTGTATGCGCTTCTTCCCGAGTCGGCAGCTATCGCATATAATACGGGATATCTGCACTGTTTCATTGGCAAATACCGCGAGGCGTATAAAATTCTAAGAAGGGCACAGCAACTGCTGAGAAAAGAAAAACAAAGTAAAAGTGACGGTCCGGACCAGGAGGAACAGGTTAAACACAGCCTTCCTGCCGACCTGGGCGCGATGGTTCGCTTTTATACGGGATATGCTCTCTATCATATGGGCAAGTTTGAACACGCAATCCGTCATTTTCAAAAGGTACTGGAAACAAAACCGGATTTGATAGTTGTTTACAAAAATATCGCCCGCGCCTTTTTGTCCCTTGGGTTGAATGAAAAGGCCATGGAGCATCTTGAAAAAGGCAGGATGGATCTGCACGACAACGCGATGCGGATTGTGCTGGGAAGCATCTACTATCAGAATGGTGATACGAAAAAGGCACTGGAAGTTCTGGATGAGGTGGTTAAGGCCGATGATAAGCAGATAGAGGCTTTGAAATGGAAAGGTAAGGCAGCCATAAAGGAGAAGATGTACGATAAGGCAGTGGAGTGCTTTTCTGATCTGGTACAGATAGACCCCATGGATCCTACCCATTATTATCATCTCGCACTGGCGCAGAGATCCCGCAGAGAATTGACCAATGCACTGGCCACCTATGAAAAAGGAATCTCAGAACATCCTACCAGTAGTTTGCTGCTGTATCATGCGGGTACGTTGTTGGATGAAATGGGCCGAAAGGAAAAGGCAGTAGAGGTATTATACAAATCCCTTCAGGGGGATGAGGTTCTGGAAGATGCGATTAATACGTTGGGTGTTTTGTTGGGCCAAATGAAACGGTATCGGGAAGCGGTTCAGGTTTTTGACAAGGGCATAGCACAATTCGACCGATCCTATACCCTCTGGTTTAATCGGGGTGTCGTTCTGGAAATGGCAAGGCGGCAGGAAGATGCGGCAGCTTCATTTGAAAAGGCATACGCGCTGAACCGCCATGACCCGGTTTTGTTATACTATTATACCGGGACACTGCTGAAAATCCGGGATTACGTAAAAGCGATCCGCATCTGCAAACAGGGGTTGAACAATTATCCGGATGACGCCGAGTTGATTTACGGCCTGTCAAAGGTATATTCCCTTATGGGAGAAAAGGATGTGGCGGTAGATCTGCTTAAGAGGGTGTTGGAGCTGGATCCAATCTATCTGAAGCGTTTGAGCAGGGATCTTGATTTTAAAGCTTTGAAGAACCATCCAGGGTTTCAGTCCCTGATGGTTTCATGATGTACCATTATATTTTATCTTTTAAATATTAACCACTTGTCAAGGTAAATTCGTGTTGGTGCGAATAAGGCGCACATAGCAATTTAGAACTGCGGTTATGGGAAGATAGGGGGCAATGTAGTTTTTTATACTATCCTGCCATTTCTTGCTGAATTATATATAATTGTGTTTACAGTTCCCTGTAGTGGGGGAATAATACTAAGTAACCTATTTTAAACGGAGTTTATTTTGCTTATGGGTTTTATGGTTTTGGTTTATTTGCTCACGGGTATATTCTATCTGTATATCGGGGTATCTTCCCTGATGTATGACATAAAAAACACACTGAACCGTGTCTTTTTTGCACTCTGTGTGGATCTGGCCCTGTGGGCAATGATGCTAATGCTGATGAATGCTGCATCAGACCCGGAAACGGCAACGATTTTCAGAACAACAGCTACGCTTTTTTGGAGCCTTATGTTCTGCCTGCTACTGCATTTTTTGCTGGTTCTGGTGAAAAAGGACAAGTTCCTGGGCAAACCATGGAGCCTGGTTGTATTTTACCTGCCAGCCGTGCTGTCTATTTATCTATATTATTTTAACAATTCCAACTCCCAGGAAAACATCGTACGTATTGTCGGCGGATGGGCATACGTCAACAAGATGGGAAATAGTTTTGTATGGGATTATTACCTGCCTATATATTGTTGTGCCTATACACTGTTTTGTGTCTGGATAATTTTAAAGTGGGGCAGGCAAACTTCCCTGAAAAGGGAGAAGAAGCAGGCTGGAATAATTGTCGGTACGATTATCGCTGTTTTTTTTCTGGGCTCACTGACCGATCTCATCCTGCCCGCCCTTGGCATACCAATGTTTCCGGCACTGACGGTTTCATTTATTGTCATCCCGGTTTATGGCGTATGGTATTCCATAAAGCGATTTCGGCTGATGAATCTAAACCCGCAGAATGTTGTCGCTGACGTATTGAAAACCATGCATGAAGGCATGGTCATCACTGACCGGAATCATCGGATCAGGGATATCAATGAAGGTACCAAAATGATGCTTGGTTTCAGCAAAGAAGAGCTGGTGGGAAAGACGTTTGATGCCTTAATTTTGGAAGGCATTGGTTGCACGGAAAATAGTCGGAACAGTAAAAAAGAGGTATCGCTCAGGCAAAAGAATGGCGAAAGCCTGAGGGTGTTGCTTTCTTCCTCCACACTGCTCGATGAGTGGGATGAACCCTATGGTTCGGTATTCATATTTCAGGATCTGACTGAAATCAAAAAAATCCAGAATGAATTGGAAGCTTCCCGTGCTGAGCTGGAACAGAAAGTGACGGAACGAACCCGGGAGCTGAGGAGTGAGATTGAATCCCGCACCATCATGGAGAATGAAATCAGAAAGCTGGCTTATTACGACCATTTAACAGGGCTTCTTAACAAAAAAAAGTTTATAGATTATGTCAATAAAATCATACAAAATCAAAAAGGCGAATATCCCATGGCAGTCCTGTATCTTGATCTGGATTCCTTTAAGATGATTAACGATACGATGGGGCATGCAAAAGGAGACAAGCTATTGAAACTGGTATCCGACCGTCTTGTTTCAACGATGAGAATGAGCGATCCGATAGCAAGGGTTGCGGGGGATGAATTTTTGGTTTTGGCGCAGGGGCACACGGGTGAGGAATCGGTCAGTTCTATTGCCTCAAGGCTGAACGAAGCCTTCTGCACTCACTTTGATCTGGACGGCCAAGAAGTATATGTTACTGTGAGCATCGGTGTTGCCGTTTATCCGGTCGATGGAGATGACGCTGAAACCTTGATCAAGAACGCGGATATTGCCATGTACAAAGCAAAAGAGAAGGGAAAGAACAAATACGAACTGTGTAATTTGGCGATGAAAACCACTCTGCTGATGAATATGCAGCTAACCAACAATTTGTACAAGGCTGTGCAGCGAAATGAATTTGAACTGAATTACCAGCCACAAGTTGATATCAATACAGGTACCATTACCGGGTTTGAGGCACTTATCCGATGGAATCACCCTGAACGGGGCGTTATTATGCCCAGCCAATTTATTCCAGTTGCAGAGAAAACCGGCCTGATTCTTCAAATTGGGGAGTGGGTATTAGGCACGGCCTGCAGGCAAATGAAGCAATGGCATGATCAAGGGTTGGGACCAGTTAAGTTGTCTGTGAACCTGTCTGCCCGACAGTTTGTGGACTATGACCTTGTTGGCCTTGTTACACGAACCCTTCTTGAGACAGGTCTGGCCCCCTGTTTCCTTGAACTGGAGCTTACAGAGAGTATCCTGATGGACGATTCAAACGGTATAAGTGAAATTCTGAAACAGCTTGACAAGATGGGAGTTAGAATTTCCATTGACGATTTTGGAATGAAATACTCTTCCCTGGCTTATTTAAAGAAGCTACCCATCCACAGGCTGAAAATAGACATGAGTTTTGTTCAAGGGATCACAATCAACCAGAAAGATGAGATTATCATAAACGGTATTATTGCCCTGGCTAAGGATCTTGGTATCGATGTAATCGCGGAAGGGGTTGAGACACTTCCGCAGATGGAATTTCTACGAAATGCCAATTGCTTCTTTGTTCAGGGGTTCTATTTATACAGGCCTATGACCGCAGAAAAGATCACAAGGAAGCTGGTAAACTAAACCAGTATCATTTCTAGATTCTTCAAAAAACAAACGTATGTTTCTTGACACAAAATTTAAAAAAGTTTACAATGTTGATAGTATGCACATCTTGTGTCATATGCTTCATTTGATTTTGCGTTGTTTGCTTGTATTAAGAATGAAATTCATGCAAAGAAAAAAGGTATCTTGCATAAATTCATACGACAGCGAAATATACTTAATTGAATACTTACGTTGTTACATGAGATAAGGGTGCAAGTTACAGTAGACAAGGAGGTGAGGGAGATCGGGATCTATTTTTTGATTGGCCTGGGAGCAGGTCTAATCATTGCTGTTATCAGTTCACTTATTATGTTCCGTAAAGGAATTGAACATAGAAAACGTATGGCGGAGGCCGAAATAGGCAGCGCTGAAAAAGAGGGCCAACGTATCGTAAGTGAAGCTGAAAAAATTGCTGAAAGAAAGAAAAGAGAGGCACTTTTTGAAGCCAGGGAGGAAATACACAAAAGTAGAGTGGATCTGGAAAAGGAAGTGAAGGAAAGAAGGATAGAAATCCAACGGACCGAGAGAAGACTTCAACAGAAAGATGAAACTTTGGAAAAGAAGATGGATACCCTGGAAAGGAAAGAAGAAGGGTTAAGCAGGCAGATTAAAGAAATTGAGCAACGACAGGAGGAAATCGAAAGTCTTTACCGGCAAGAGCTTGAAAAGCTGGAGAGTATATCCGGTTTGTCGGTAGAAGAGGCAAAAGTATATCTGTTGAAAAATATTGAGGATGAGGTTAAGCATGAAGCAGCTATACTGGTGAAGGATGTCTATGAAAGGGCAAAGGAAGAATCTACCCGAAAGGCGAAGGAGGTTCTGTCAACTGCAATCCAGAAATGTGCTGCGGATCATGCTTCGGAAATTACCGTTTCTGTTGTATCACTGCCGAATGATGAAATGAAAGGACGCATTATCGGACGTGAAGGACGTAATATCCGTACGCTTGAGACATTAACAGGCATTGACCTGATTATTGATGATACTCCTGAAGCTGTTATTTTATCTGGCTTTGATCCGATCCGAAGGGAAGTAGCCCGCATTACTCTTGAGAAATTGATTCTTGACGGAAGAATCCATCCAGCTCGTATTGAAGAGATGGTGGAAAAAGCAAAAAAAGAGGTTGAAAATACCATCCGTGAAGAAGGAGATCACGCCACATTTGAGACGGGTGTATATGGTTTGCATCCAGAATTGGTCAGACTTTTGGGTAAACTGAAGTACAGGACCAGCTATGGGCAAAATGTATTGAACCATTCCATCGAGGTCGCGCATCTTACTGGCCTGATGGCAGGTGAACTGGGAGAAGACGTCACACTGGCAAAGCGTGCAGGCCTTCTTCATGACATTGGAAAAGCAGTAGATCACGAGATGGAAGGTTCCCATGTAACGATTGGTGCGGATTTGTGTAGAAAATACAATGAGGGCGAAACCATTATTGATGCCATCATGTCCCACCACGGTGATGAAGAACCAAAATCCATTATCGCTGTATTAATTCAGGCTGCCGATTCCATATCCGCAGCTCGCCCCGGTGCAAGAAGAGAAACGCTGGAATCCTATATCAAGCGGTTACAGAAGCTTGAGGAAATAGCGAATTCCTTCACGGGTGTAGACAAGTCATTTGCGATACAGGCAGGCAGAGAAGTACGTATCATGGTTAAGCCTGATGACGTCAATGACGAAGGAATGGTCATGGTGGCCAGAGATATTGTGAAACGAATTGAAAGCGAACTTGATTATCCGGGACAGATCAAGGTCAATGTGATCAGGGAGACCCGTACGGTTGAGTATGCAAAATGAGTACTGAAAACTTGTTACAGTTTTTTACCGTTAAGAAGCGTAGACTACGCTTCTTAACGTTTTTTTAGGGGGTTGCCCCAAATATAATGGGTATTCTGCAGAACTGGAATCCCCTCGATTTACAATGATTGGCGCCTTCCTCAGAAAGCGTCTCGGAAAGGGCGGAATTTTTTGAAAGTTTTTTTTATTGGTGACATATTTGCTAAACCAGGAAGGCAGTTGCTGAAAAACCAGCTTGAAAAGCTGAAAAGCCAGTATAATTGGGATGTCTGTATTGCGAACGGGGAAAACATCGCTGGCGGAAAAGGCATCAATTACAATACGGCGGATGAATTGTTCAACAGCGGTGTTGATGCGATTACCCTGGGAAATCATACCTGGTCGAGGAAAGAAATTTTCAATTTCATTTGCTCCAGTACAAGGATCGTTCGGCCAGCGAATTTTCCAAAGGGTGTACCCGGTAAAGGGAGACTGGTTATCGAAAAAAACGGTACAAAAGTCGGACTGTTGAACCTGATGGGGCGTGTATACATGGATCAACCCAGCGATTGCCCGTTTCAGGCCGCAGATAGGGAAATTGCCATATTGAAGCAGCAATGTGATATCATTATCATCGATTTACATGCCGAAGCCACCAGCGAAAAACTGGCGCTGGCCTACTATGTAGACGGGCGCGTCAGCGCTGTTCTTGGAACCCATACTCATGTGCAAACAGCCGATGAACGAATTTTATTAAACGGAACTGCATACATCACGGATGTAGGTATGACCGGACCATCTGAGGGGGTCATCGGTGTTGACAAAACTCAAATCATTCAGAAATTCGTTACTGGTCTTCCCTGCCGTTTTGAACCAGCGGAAGGCAACACAGCTTTGAATGCTGTTCTTTTGACAATTGACGATAAAACAGGGAAAGCACTTGAAATATTAAGAGTAAACCGGCAGACAAACGGTTTTTTTGAAAAGACCCTGCCGTAGGCTAAAAAGCAGCAGAACGGGAAAAATGAAATCGTGTATCGGAGATGATAAAATGGGATATCTGGAACAATATAAAAAATGGATTGAAAGTTCATACTTTGACACCGAGACCAAAGCTGAGCTTGCGTCGATAAAAAATAATGAAAAGGAAATTGAGGATCGGTTCTATAAGGATCTGGAATTTGGAACCGGAGGAATGCGGGGCGTGATCGGTGCAGGTACGAACCGTATCAACCGGTATGTGGTACGTAAAGCCGCACAGGGTCTTGCTAATTTTCTTATTCGTCAGAGAGAAACACCCCTTTCCATTGCGATTGCATATGATTCCAGACATAAATCACGTGAATTCGCTGAAGAGAGTGCAAGGGTTTTTGCTCGGAACGGTATCAAAAGTTATTTATTTGATGATTTAAGACCAACCCCTGAGCTATCGTTTGCTGTGAGGCATTTGCGCTGCAATGCGGGTATTGTGATTACTGCAAGCCACAATCCTAAGGAATACAATGGGTATAAGGTATATGGTGAGGATGGTGGCCAACTACCGCTGGAATTGTCCAATGCCGTTCTGGAAGAGGTAAACGCAATTCAGGATATCACCACCATCCAGGTGATGGATTTTGATATGGCGGTTAAACAAGGTTTGATTACGATCATCGGGGCGGATGTTGATGATGCATATATGTCCGCAATGAAAGCCTTGGTTGTAAACCGGGTGGATCAACATGTTATTGATAATTGCCGGATCATTTTTACACCAATCCACGGGGCGGGAAACAAGCCTGTTAGACGCATCCTCAAAGAAACCGGTTTTAACTGTGTCACTGTTGTGCCAGAGCAGGAATTACCCGATCCAAACTTTTCTACAGTTAAGTACCCAAATCCTGAAGAAAGAGCTGTTTTTGAACTGGCGATTGCCATGGCGAAGCAGCAGGATGTGGAGCTGATCATCGGGACAGATCCCGATTGCGATCGGGTTGGGATTGTTGTACGGGATGAGAGGGGCGAGTATGTAACATTAACAGGAAACCAGACGGGATGTCTTCTTTTGGATTACGTTCTTAACGGATTGCACGAACAGGGTAAACTGCCCCCAAATGGGTTTGTTATGAAAACCATTGTCACTACCGAGCTTGCCAGAAAAATAGCAGAAGCATATAAAGTCAAGCTTGTGGAGGTGTTAACCGGGTTTAAGTTTATCGGAGAGCAAATCCTGCTACGGGATGAGCGGGGCAGTGAGAAATTTATATTTGGCTTTGAAGAGAGCTATGGATATCTGGCAGGAACGTATGCAAGGGACAAGGATGCGGTGGTAGCTTCCATGCTGATTGCTGAAATGTTCGCATGGTATAAGTCCCGGGGCATGACATTATATGAAGGTGTTGTTGAACTGTATCAGAGATACGGATATGAACGGGAAGGTCTGGATTCATTTACCCTCAAAGGCAAAGAGGGGCTTGAAACGATCCAAAAGGCAATGGATGTTTTGAGAGAACAAAAAGCCGATTTGTTTGATAACATTGGCATTCACGCTGTTCGTGATTACCAGTCTGGCCTGCGTACCGTCATTAAGACGGGCAAGGAAGAAGCCATCCGGCTTCCCGAATCCAATGTTCTGTACTATGAAACCGAGAAAGGATTTTGGTTCTGCGTAAGGCCTTCGGGAACAGAACCGAAAATTAAAATATATTATGGCGTAACAGCTAGTTCTGAACAGGAATCCCAAAACGCTCTTGAACAGCTCAAAAGCAAAGTATTGTCCAGAATTAAACCCTTATTGGCATAGTTCAGGCAAATTGAAAACAAATTTAGCCGTGCAAATTTCATCTGCAAAGGCCATCGCTCCCATTTATGGGAGTTTTTTTTCGGGTCTGTTTTCCTGCTGATGGGGATAATATGATCTGAAAGAAGCATGACGGAATGTCAGGTTTCAGGTCCAAATATCCATTAAGGAGGGAAAAAATGAGCAATTCGTCTAAGGATAAAGCAATTGACGGCAAGGAAGAGCTGCAAATGGCCAATGACAGGCGTATTGAAGAGTTGATGAAAATTAATAACCGATATGTTCGTACCGAAAGACATCTGGAGCAGAATTCAGACATCTCCGATCCCGATAACCTGGAACACAGTGAAAGGATCCAGCAGGAGCGGCAACAACAGATGGATAATTTGAAAAACATCGTAGCATATGGAAAACATGAGCAGGAGGACCAAAAAGAGAATCTGCGTAAACGGCTTGAGTATACCGATGGATATATTAACCATAACGCAGACCATATGGATAAGGAAACCTTGGAAAGGACACTGGAGAAACAGGAGCATCGAAAAGAGCAGTTGGATTTCATGAATTAATGGATGTACCGTAGGCCTTCCAAACAAGTCCAAGAGTGAACGCCCTATCCAGGTCGCAAAATATATTTTTTAGCATTAACCACCCCGCAGAAGCAGACTGCGGGGTTTCGACGCACATCAAAACAGAGCCAAAAGTGGCCTAAAACAATCATTTATTTGCATTCATGAAAAAAGGCTATTTCGGAAGTTTAAAATATGTTACAATCATATTAAAAGCAGAAGATAAACTTATTGACATTCGGTAATATTGCAGTCAAAATAAGCCGATATTCTAAAAAAGACGAGCATTCTTGTATCATTTACCAACATAGATTTTTATGATACAAAAGAGATAACGGCTGTCCAGCTTTGCTTATTTTGCTATAGGGGGCAAGTGCGGGTGCGGAGGATAAACCTGGATCAAATTCAGGAAGGTACAATGCTTGCGAAAACGATCATGACATTGGAAGGGAAAATACTGCTCTCTTCCGGGGTGACATTGAACGCAGAGCACATAAAAAGGCTTCAGACGAACGGTATCACAGAAATATACATTGAAGATGAAATTTCAAAGGACATCCATGTACCTGATTTCATCAGAGATGAAATTACCACAGAAGCCAAACTCCTGGTAAAAAAAATGATGACCAATACTTCCATCAGGACTAGCATTGATGGTAGAAAGGTCATGGAAATTGTCGACAAAATTTTAGAGAGTATTCTGGCAAACGGTGATATTATCGCTAATTTATCCGACATTCGCTCGGTTGATGATTATACCTTTTCCCACAGTGTAAATGTCTGCATTTATTCTCTGGTTATTGGAATAGGCCTTGAGTACAGTAGCGATAGACTCCGTGAACTTGGAGTAGGCTCTCTGCTTCATGATATCGGTAAGGTAAGGATTCCGCAAAGCATTCTGAAAAAACCAGGTAAACTTACTCCGGATGAGTTTGATGAGATAAAAAGACATGCCTATTATGGTTATGAAATCCTGAAAAATACAAATGGGCTTAACATGACAGCCGCGTATATCGCATTGGAACACCATGAGCGCATTGACGGAAGCGGGTATCCATATCAGCTGAAAAAGAACAGCATTCATAAGGCAGCCAAAATTGTGGCTGTTTCTGATGTATATGATGCGCTGACATCCAACAGGGTATACCGGAAAAAAATGGCACCTCATGAAGTGATCGACTATATCACTTCTCGGGCCTTGCATTATTTTGACCCGGATATCGTCGACACCTTTATCCGGTATGTGGCATATTATCCAGTGGGAGCCGCAGTGATTTTGAATAACGGTGAGAAAGGGCTTGTTTCAAAATACAATAAACATGTCCCAACCTGCCCTGTTGTCAGGGTCGTCACGGGGGAAAACGGGAAAATGCTTTCCAAGCATAAGGAAATCGATTTAAGCGAGAATCCGAAATACTGGATTGTGAAGGTGTGGGATATATAGTGTTTGCCCATGTAAGGGTTAATTCCAGGTGTTCGAACGGATTATATGATATGGAGGAGACTATGCGGTTTATCGGAACAGCTATCGCAGATTTGGAGCAAGGAAATGTAATCAATGGCATATATATTCTTCGGAAGAAGGAACTCAAGGAAACCTCTGGGAAAAAGCTTTTTGCTGACCTGTTCTTTATCGATCAGACAGGCGAAATAAATGGAAAGATATGGGACATGGAGGAAGAGTTCTTTCAGACACTCACATTAAACCAGCTGTATTATATTAATGCGAAGGTGGATAGCTGGAAAGACAAGCTTCAGCTGAACATCAACAGAATGCGTCTGGCAGACCCCGACGATCAAAAGAAAATAGGCAGATTTGTACCTTCGGCTCCACTTCAAGCACAGGATATGATGGATGAGCTCTACAGATATGCGAATAGGATTCAGCATACAGAAATCAAGAAGCTTGTTTTGACTGTGCTGGAACGAAAGCAAGAGAAGCTGATGTATTACCCGGCTGCCCGGTCCCTGCACCATTCCATCCGAAGCGGGCTTCTCTACCACCTGGTTCGAATGTTGCGAACAGCAGAGAAGCTTAAGGACGTCTATACCGACATCAATACCGATTTGTTGTATGCCGGGGCACTGCTTCACGATCTTGCCAAAATCGGGGAGCTGGAATCAGATGTTTTAGGCTTTTCTGAATATTCCACAGAAGGGCAGTTATTGGGCCACCTTCTCATGGGTGTTAAGGAAATCGAAATAATCGGAAGAGAACTGGGAATATCGGATGAAGTCATCCTGGTTCTCCAGCATATGATCGCCAGCCATCATTATGAGCCGGAATACGGAAGCCCGAAAAAACCCATGTTTCTTGAAGCCGAATTGCTACACCACATCGATATGATAGATGCGCGGGTATACGATTATGAAAACTCACTGAAGAATGTAGAAAAGGGTCATTTTTCAGAGCCGGTTTGGTCTCTGGATAAACGCAGGCTATACAAGGTGAACCTGTAGCAGTGCAGTTTGTTTTTACGATGAACTTACGTGTTGGAGAATTTGTATTTTTGGAACCCTCTGTCAGAAGCAATTTTAGAACTTGGAACGTAATTGACAAAAAAATAAGGACTTCGTTAACATTTTTGGAAAGCTATATTCAAGCGGTGGATGTTTTTCGTAACCTATTCGTGTCCCTTAGGGCATGGGAACTTACGAGCATTTGATAAAAATGATGATTATAGAACATGATGTTATTAGTGAAACCTATCAGGAGTTGTCCTGAATGAAATATTTAAGTAATTGGGGGTTTATTATGAAATACTATGTAGATGCAAATGCTACGAAAGATGGAGATGGTTCCATTAAGAGACCATTCCGACGGATCAATGAAGCTGCGAAGCTGGCGCTTCCCGGGGATGAAGTACTGGTATCACCAGGGATTTACCGGGAATATGTAGATCCGGTTCATGCTGGCAGTGAAGATGCCCGTATCACTTATTCCAGTACTACACCTCTTGGTGCTGTGATCACAGGCGCGGAACAGATAAAAACCTGGCAGCATTACAAAGAAAATGTCTGGATATGCCGAATCGCAAACAGTTTTTTTGGCGATTACAATCCATATACAACTTTGGTATATGGAGATTGGTATTTCGCAGTACCGAATAAGCATACCGGCTGTGTTTACTTAAATGACAAAGCGATGTATGAAGCCATTACTCTAGAAGAGTGTGTCAAAGGCGATGTTTATGAATGCAGCTGGGTGCCGGA
>LSQX01368596.1_pt3 | contig 46615 bp, 46 predicted proteins | sample 654561 | NCBI WGS metagenome assembly LSQX01 (sample SAMN04489861, study PRJNA283612) | anaerobic digester metagenome | isolation source: 4 biogas reactors fed with cattle manure at either 37C or 55C with and... | place: Denmark: Kongens Lyngby | collected 2014
TTCGAGATAAAATCTTTGTTTTTCGCCTTTTTCTTCGGATCACGTAGTGCGGAGAGTGCCCAGAACGAGAAGAAGAGCTTCACTTCAGAATCCATCGCAGCTGCCGCCAGTGAGATGATCATCGCTGCCAGGATCTTGTCCATATCACCTGATACGATGGCGATGGATAGCTGATCTTTTCTTGATTCTTCGAGGAGCAATGTTTTCGCTTTAATGTTCTCCAGCTCTTGTTGAAGCGCTTCCATTGAAAGGGGAGTAGATTTTTCCATAGATCGTCTGTATAAATTTGTAAATGAATAATATGCAAATTAAAGAAATAATTCTTCAATAATTTTTTTTTCTCTGGTGCATATTTTTACTTTAATTTGTGAGATATGTCACATCTTTCTCTAACTTTGTTGAAGTGATCAGTAACCAGATGAAATTGACAGGTTTAATTGAAAAGAAAGAATGAGAAACGAATGCATCGACTGTGACTGTGTGTTGAAATCCTCTGTAGAGCTGAAAGATTGCCAGATGGAGATGCTGGGCGGTCACCATGCGGTGGTGAAGTTCAGGAAAGGAGACCCGGTTATCAAACAGGGTGTGTTTTCAACGAATGTGATTTTTCTCCGTAAGGGGATGGCCAAAGTGCATATAACCGGTCCTTCACGAGAGCAGATCGTGCGTTTGGTGAAGGCTCCTACCTACCTTGGTCTTCCTACCACATTTGGCGATAAGATTAACCAGTATAGTGTGACCGCTGTGCTCGACTCGGAAGTCTGCTTTATCGATCTGGGTGTATTTAAGAAGTTGCTGAGTGAGAACAGAGAATTCAACAGCTACATCCTCCTGGAGCTCTGCAAGAGTGAGCTTGAGGCCTACCGGCGTTGTGCCAGCCGTACACAGAAGCAGATGCGGGGGAACCTTGCCGATGTGCTGCTTGAATTCTCGGAGCATCTTTTTGAGTCGGATCAGTTTACACTACCCCTCTCGCAATCAGATATAGGAAACTGGGTGGATGCAGGAAGGGAGAGCATCAACCGCGCCCTCTCGGAGTTTATCCAGGACGACATTATTGAAATGACGGGAAGAAAGGTGAAAATCACCAATAAAAAATTACTGAAAACCATCAGCCAGAATGGTTGAGATTATTGAATTTCCTGTTGTCCGGGTTGGTTGAGCAATAGATTTCCTCCATTCCTGACTCTTCCGTAAAGCGGCTACCCCAATCGTTCTATCTTCTCCAATCCGGTACGATCAATAATTTTTATACCCTTCCCCTCGAGCACAATTACCCCGTCTCGCTCAAACTCTTTCAGCAGTTTGATGGCGCTCTCGGTGGCCACGGAGGCGAAATTGGCCAGATCCTGACGGGAGAGGTGCCCGAAGATCTCCTGCCCTGTGAAGTCGTCGCCACTCAGGTAAAGCAGCGCAGAAGCCACCTTGCCCCGCATCTGCTTGTAAGTCATATTCCCGATGACGGTGAGCAGCTGTCTTTCGTTGCGGTAATTGCGTGAGGTGATGCGCATGGCGAACTCCGCGTTGCGCAGCAGCAGGGTCCGCATCTTCTCCCTGTCAATCATGCATACCTGCGTGTCGGTAAGTGCTACTGCCGAGGTGGCGTGAACCGTCTCTCCGAAAAGGGAGGAGAAGGCAAGGAAATCGCCCGCTTTGGCCAGTTGCAGGTTAAGCTGTTTTTCTCTTCCCGTTTGCAGATACACCTTTACCAGACCATCCATGATCAGCAGTACATGGGTCGAGAAAGCGCCCTGTTTGAAAAGGTTCTCCCCGGCAAGATAGGTCAGTTCCGTCTTTCCCGAACTGATCAGTTCCAGCTCTTCCGGTTTCAGGTCCCGGAAACAGGCTACCATCTTTTCGCAGTCATCCATCTCATCTTTCATTTCCTGGTTCATCACATGATATTTTTTTCAAAGATACAATCTTTTCCGGAAACTGATTTGCGTCAGCCCGGGAACTGATCAATTTCATCCTGTTGCATGGGGGATGTCATCCTCTTTTACTCGTTCTGCCGCTCATTATACCTTACCTTTGTATCCGGAAATAAATCTTTAAAACAACAATAAAATGAAGTACTTAAGAACAGGCATTCAGGAAATTGAAACAGCGGATGAATTACAGAAGATCATCAGCGAGAACGAAAATGTGATGGTGTGTTGCGGCCGTATGGGACCTATGTGTATCCCCGTATATGAGATTATGGAAGAGCTCGAGGAGGAGCGTCCCGGAGTGAAATTTTACTCTATGGCATTCGATAGCCCCGAGTCGGGCGTGATTCGCAATGCTCCCGAATGTCGCGGTTTTATGGGACTCCCATTCACCATGTATTACAAAAATGGTCAGGTAGCCAAGGCAACCACCAGCATTCAGGATATGTCGCAGATCACTGCTAATCTCGATCAGTATCTTGCATAAGCGAGACGATCAATGAAAAATGATGTGGGGAATGCTGCTTTTATGGCGTGTTTCCCGCATCTTTTGAAGAGATAGGGTAACCATATCCGGCCGACATGAGATTGTCGTGATGGAAGGTTACCGTTTAAATAAATAGCCAAAGAGCGAAATAATGGAAAAGATATATGATGTGATGATATTTGGAGCCGGTGCAGCCGGACTCTCAGCGGGGATCTATGCTTCCCGCGGTAAGCTCGACACGCTGATACTGAGTGAAGGGGTGACCGGTGGGCAGATGGTGCTGACGAACGAGATTGCCAACTACCCGGGTGTGGAGACAGTGAAAGGGTATGAACTGGCGGACAGCATGAAGCGGCAGGTGAAGAGTTTTGGTTGTACGTTGAAGACCAATGTGAAAATCAAGGAGTATCGTCTTTCCGACGAAATTAAGGAGGTAGAGCTCGGGGACGGAAGAGTTTTCCGCGCGAAAGCAGCGATTCTTGCCCCCGGTGGCAGGCCCCGCTCCCTTAACATCCCCGGTGAGAAAGAGTTTGAAGGACGGGGAATCTCCTACTGTGCCACCTGCGATGCCGATTTCTTCAAGGACAAGAGACTGGTCGTGGTGGGAGGCGGTAATTCCGCCCTGGAAGAGGCGGTAACGCTCACTCATTTCGCATCTCATGTCACCATCGTGCATCAGTTCGACCATTTTCAGGCTTTTGCGCATGCGGTGGAGGAGGCGGAACGCAATCCAAAAATCAGTTTTATCATGGAATCGGAGCTGAGAGAATACAGCGGTGGAGAGACGCTGGAGAAAGTGAAGATTGAGAACCTCAGGACTGGAGAGGTCTCTGAGCTGGAGACCGATGGTGTTTTTGTCTTTATCGGTTATATTCCCAATACGGAGGCATTCAGAGATTTCGTGGAGACCAACCAGAACGGTGAGTTTGTTGTGGATCCGTTAATGAAGACCAGCCTGCCGGGCATCTATGCTGCCGGCGACTGTGTGGCAAAACGCTATCGTCAGGTGACCACCTCCGTGAGCGACGGTACAATTGCAGCACTTAGTGCAACCGAATATATCCGTACAAAAAATTAAGCAAAAAAACGGACAAAAAGAAAAGAGGCCACCTCGAACGAGAAGGCCTCTTTTGTATTGGTTAACGTGGTACCAGTGATAAGGTAAAAAAGATTGTTTTAGGTTATCGATGCAAAGATAACGGACTAATTTGAATGTGCAAAATAAATAAACATATTATAAAACATAGTTATTAAGCATCTTATTTTGTCTGATTTCTTTATCGCTCTGTTGTATTGACCATTGCATCTGAATAGAAAAAGAGGGTAGAATCGTGATTCTACCCTCTTTCGTTGTTTCTTTGAGAAAACTATTTTCTGATACCCAATTCTTTGATGATTGCACGATATCTTTCAATATCTGTTTCAATCAGGTAATCGAGTAAACGACGACGTTTACCCACCAGGATTCTCAATGCTCTTTCCGTGTTATAATCTTTTCTGTTTGACTTTAAATGACCAGTCAAATGCGAAATACGGTATGAAAACAATGCTATCTGCGCTTCAGGTGAGCCAGTATCAGTGTTAGACTTTCCGTGTTTTGCAAAGATTTCTTTCTTTTTGGTAGAATCTAAATACATACTTGTTTGTAAAATATTACGTTTAAAAAAACTTTTGGGAGGCAAAGATACGCCTAAATATTCTAATTACAAACAGTTTTCTCTTTTTATTCACTACGCCTTCTTAATTTACCACTCAATCGTTTAATCGCATCTGTGATCTGCTGATCTGGTTCAATCACATTGTATTCACCCCAGAAGTTGGGATCCATGAAATATTCCACCCGCTCAGCAATCACATCGGTGGAACGGATACGTTCGCTACGGGGGAACTTCACCACATTATCGTTGTACCTGTCAGTGGTGGCTATTTCCGAACCAATGGTGTATGATGTGGCGAACAGTCCGAAAAACCGGTTGGTCCATCTCACACGGAATCCAACCTCGGTGCTGCTGTAGTTGAAATACCATTTCCCGTCATTCTCAATGTAATCAACCACATAATGCGCTTCTTTCACCTCAACACGCATTTTCCGGGGTTTTCTTCTGATAAAAATAGAGGATGCATCTTTCCGGTCTTCCACGTTCATATTGAACTCCATGCGGGCAAAGGCAAGTGATTTGGCGTCAAGGTAAATTTGTCCACGGAAGAGAATCTCTTCTGTACCGGCAATCGGATTGAATGAGATAATATAGTGTGGTTTATTGTTGATGTTGATCAGGCCATCGATATGAAAACTGTATTCAGCCCCGTCAGTACCGAAGACCACCTCCGGGTTTTTGGCAATGTCAAGCATGAGGGCATCACTGATGCCTCCCTGAAACTTCAGCAAAACCGTATCGCGGGGAGAGATGTCAGTCGCTTTTCTGCCAATATAAATCCTCGCCTGATCATTACCGTAAGACCTGTAGGATGCTTTGTAAACATCCAGCACAGCCTCTACCAGAGAGATGTAGTTAGATCCCTTCTCTATCGATTCGCGATAGAACGCAACCATCATATTGGGGTTGGATGGGTAATTCTCCGGAATACGTTGCAGGGCTTCACGCACTAAATTGACCCCGTCACCCGAAACGACCAGGATCTCACTTAATTCGATGGGTGATGCCTGCAGAACGATATGATTGTTCGGGCTATCGATCAGTGTGTTGATCGGTATCTCCATGTTCTCGTATCCCAGATGGCGGATGACCAGCTTAGAATTCTCTGCCGAGGCAGGAACGCGTATGGAAAAATAGCCATCCTGATTTGTTATACTCGATACATTTTCATTTTGTACCGAGATGCTTGCATTTACCATCGGCTGGTTCGAGTCGCCGCTCAGGACCCTTCCTCTCAGTACCAGCGTAGGGTTTTGCTGTTGTTCGATATTTCCTGAAAAGAGGTTCAGGCTGCAGGAAAGGTAAAATAACAGTAGAATGACCGGGACGTTTTTCATACGATTATTTTTATTTAAAAGTGTAAGGAACATTCAGATGCAGTGATGACCGGATAATATTTCATGTTTTCAGAGGGCGCAGAAAGACTGTTTCGGGTGAACGCATGATAAAGTGATGTGATCATATATGTGATGAGTCAACTGCTCCTTTCATCAAATATATGGATGTTTAAGAGCGGCTTTTGTACAATATACAAAGGAAACAAATTGCATTATAATTACAAATTATTGCACAAAATTTAACTTAGTTTTCGTTTTCTGCCGGAGGAGGTGTTTAAAAACGGAGTGATCGGGTGAAATTACCCATGAGTGCATTTAAAACCGCAATAAATATTTAAATTTGTATCTTAATAATCAAACAGTGAGGAAATGGTTAAGAGATACGATTTTCTGGTGATTGGTTCCGGTATTGCCGGAATGAGCTATGCGCTGAAAGTGGCAAAGCATGGTAAGGTGGCGATAGTGGCAAAAAACTCACTTGAGGATGCCAATACATATTATGCTCAGGGTGGTATTGCTTCGGTAACAAATCCATGGGATAATTTCGAGAAACATATCTCCGACACGCTGGATGCCGGTGGCGGACTGTGTGATGCCCGGGTGGTGGAGAAGGTGGTGCGGGAGGCTCCTGCCCAGATAAATGAGCTGATCAGCTGGGGTGTGGATTTCGATAAAGATGAGAAGGGCAACTTCGATCTTCACCGCGAAGGGGGCCATTCAGAATTTCGTATACTCCATCACAAGGACAGTACAGGTGCTGAGATACAGGTCAGCCTGATCGATACCATCCGCAATCATCCGAATATCGATGTGTATGATAATCACTTTGCCATTGAGATTCTCACACAGCACCATCTGGGGCAGGTGGTGACACGGCATACACCCGGTATTGAGTGTTACGGTGCTTATATTCTCGATCAGGAGACCAACGAGATCGAAACATTTCTTTCGCGTGTAACGATGATGGCTACCGGCGGTATCGGTTCTGTATATCAGACAACGACCAACCCGCTGGTTGCCACAGGAGATGGTATCGCCATGGTCGCGAGAGCCAAGGGAGAAATAAAAGGGATGGAGTTTGTGCAGTTTCATCCCACAGCGTTGTATCATCCTGGTGCAAGACCCTCATTTCTCATCACGGAAGCGATGCGTGGTTATGGCGGCGTACTGAAGACGGTCGACGGCAAGGAGTTTATGCATAAGTATGATGAGCGTGGATCGCTGGCTCCGCGTGATATTGTTGCCCGTGCCATCGATTCGGAGATGAAGGAGCGTGGAGATGATCATGTCTACCTGGATGTGACACATATGCATCCGGAGGATACCAGGGCCCATTTCCCGGGAATATATGAGAAATGCCTCTCGTTTGGAATTGATATTACCAGAGATATGATTCCTGTTGCTCCCGCAGCCCATTATCTCTGTGGAGGCATCAGGGTGAATATCGACGGGAAAACGAGCATCGGCCGTCTCTACGCCAATGGTGAGTGTGCCTGTACGGGACTTCACGGTGCGAACAGGCTGGCATCGAACTCACTCATCGAAGCGGTGGTCTTTGCTGATGCAGCAGCCAAGCACTCCCTTCCTCTTTTCAGCCAATATCCGTTCAGGGAGGATATCCCTGCATGGAACGCGGAAGGAACCACCTCGCCGGAAGAGATGGTACTGATCACCCAGAGCTATAAGGAGGTGGGGCAGCTGATGTCATCTTATGTGGGTATTGTGCGCTCTGATCTTCGTCTGCAACGCGCGATGGACAGGCTGAACATCCTCTACCGTGAGACCGAAGATTTCTTCCATCGTTCTGTGGTGTCACGTGATATCTGTGAGCTGCGTAATATCATCAAGGTGGGATATATGGTGATAAAACAGGCAATGGCGCGCAAGGAGAGCAGAGGACTGCATTTCACTGTTGATTACCCGTTCAGGGATCCCAATTCAGTACTTTAACGATAAGAGAGATTGAAAAAAACAATCAACATAAACGGGGAATTAATTGATTTGTCCACACCCAGGGTGATGGGGATTGTCAATATCACACCCGATTCTTTCTACTCAGGCAGCAGAAAGCAGTCGCAGGGGGAGATCGTGGCCAGATGCCGTCAGATCCTCGATGAAGGGGGCACGATGATAGACATAGGAGCACAATCAACCGCCCCCGGTTCTCCTTTTCTTACAGCAAAGGAGGAGGCTGAAAGGCTGATGCCTGCACTGAAGACCATCCGTAATGCGTTTCCTTATGCCATCCTCTCGGTTGATACTTTTCATGCAGATGTAGCAAAACAATCGGCAGAGGAGTTCGGAGTGAACATCATCAATGATATTTCGGGCGGGTTGTTCGATGACCGCATGTTTGGCGTGATGGGGAAGCTCAATATTCCCTATATTCTCATGCACATGCGGGGTGTACCGCAAACAATGCAGCAACTGACCAGTTACGATAATTTTATTCAGGATATCTTCTTTTATTTCTCTGAAAGGAAGGCACGACTGAATCTGCTTGGCGTGAACGATGTGATTATTGATCCCGGTTTTGGCTTCAGTAAAACCCTGGAGCAAAACTATGAATTGATGGCTTATCTGAAATATTTTCATATCTTTGATGAACCGATTCTGGTAGGGATATCGAGAAAATCGATGATCTACAAGCTGCTTGGATCCTCACCGGAGGAGAGTCTTAACGGGACATCCGCACTCAATACCGTTGCACTGCTTTCCGGAGCTGCTATCCTGCGTGTGCATGATGTGAAAGAGGCCGTGGAGTGTGTGAAAATAGTGGAGAAGTTGACCGGATTCGAGAAATAATCATATGAACAATTAAAATATGTTTGCGCATTTCGGAATAAAGGATTTCATTGATGTAGTGCTGGTCGCTTTACTCCTGTTCTATCTGTTCAGGCTGGTGAAGATATCGGGGATGCGTCCCCTGTTTGTTGGAATCCTTGTTTTCATGTTGATCTGGATTCTTGTCTCCCGTGTTTTCAACATGGTGTTACTGGGGTCCATCCTCAACCAGTTTGTGAGTGTGGGGCTCTTTCTGCTGGTTATTCTCTTTCAGGATGAAATCAGGCGTTTTCTGATGTCTCTCGGGTCAAAGAAGGGATGGAATTTTATCTCGAAACTGTTTTTTCCCAGCGATCATCAGAAGAATGACAACTCCTACCTCACGGCTATCGTGCTGGCCTGCATGAACATGTCGAAAACAAATACGGGAGCACTGATTGCCATTCAGGGTGATATTCACCTTGGGTTATATGAGCAGACCGGTGAGATTGTAAATGCCGAAATATCGTCACGCCTCATCGAGAACATCTTCTTCAAGAACAGCCCCCTGCATGACGGGGCGATGATTGTTGTTGGGAAAAAAATCAAAGCTGCGGGATGTATCCTGCCCATCTCTCAGAACCCTAATATCCCGAAGCACCTGGGGTTAAGGCACAGAGCCGGGCTTGGGATATCACAGGAGACAGATGCCAAGGTAATCATTGTTTCTGAAGAGAGAGGTAAGATATCATTTGCCTCCCAGGGAAGACTGAAAATGAATATCTCTCCTGAAGACCTTCAGCGACTCTTATTGATAGAGGATTAACGCATAATGATTTTAAAAGAACTCTCCATAATCAATTACAAGAATCTTTTGCAGGCAGAGCTGCAGTTCTCGCCAAAGATCAACTGTTTTATAGGCAATAACGGCATGGGGAAAACCAACCTGCTGGATGCGGTTTATTACCTCTCGTTCTGTAAAAGTTATACCAATCCCATCGACTCCCAGATTATCAATCATGAGGCAGATGTCTGTATGCTGCAGGGGAGATATGAGTTTGAGGATGCACGAAAAGAGGAAGTATACAGTGGTATACGGCGACGGCAGAAGAAGCAGTTCAAGCGTAACAAGAAGGAGTATGAACGTCTTTCAGACCATATCGGGCTGATACCACTTGTGATGATTTCTCCGGCCGATAATGAGCTGATTACCGGTGTCAGTGAAGGGAGGCGTAAATTCATGGATCTGGCCATCTCACAGTTCGACAAGGAGTATCTGCGTGCGCTGGTGAGATATACAAAAGCCTTGCAGCAGAGGAATGTGTTGTTGAAGAACGGGGATGATCAGATCGATATCACACTGCTCGAACTATGGGAGGAGCAGATGATTGATGATGGGATCTTCATTCACCGGCGACGAAAAGATTTTATTGATGCGTTCACACCTATTTTCAATGATTTTTATACACGTATCAGTCAGTCGGGTGAGAAAGTTTCTTTCGATTATATCTCTCAGCTCAATGATGCCGATTTCCGTGAGACGCTTCAGCGAAACCGCCAGCGCGATATCGCTATCGGCCACACCACCACGGGCATCCATCGTGATGAGCTGGAGATGCTGCTCGATGGCTTTCCCATTAAAAAAGTGGGGTCGCAGGGTCAGAACAAAACCTATTTCGTGTCGCTGAAGCTGGCACAGTTTCATTTCCTGTTGAAGACAGGGAATACCACCCCCATCTTATTGCTGGATGATATTTTCGACCGGCTGGATGCCAACAGGGTGGAAGAGATAGTGAAGCTTGTTTCCGGCCCTGAATTCGGGCAGATCTTCCTGTCGGATACCAACAGGGAGTCACTCGACAGAATCCTGGAACGAACAGATAACAATGCACATATCTATTCTGTGATTGACGGAGAGATAAACCTGATGACTGAATAAAGCAGTATGTTGAAGAAAAATGCACAACCCCTGTCTGAGGCCCTTTCGGACTTTTTCGATGAAAACAGTACCCTGAGGGTGAAGCTGGCTGAACAGCGTGCTGTCAGGGGATGGCGTGAGGTGCTGGGTGAGGGTGTTTCACAGTATACCAGGAATGTCTACTTCAGCCGCAATGTCCTCTATGTACAGCTCTCGTCGGCAGTGCTGAGGGCTGAACTGGTCATGAACAAGGAGAGTCTGATCAAGAAATTAAACGAACACGCCGGGTCTCCCATCGTACGGGATATCATATTCCGGTAGCTTGAGTTCAGTGAGAACCGTTTTTAAAAGAATGCCGATATGCCGAGGTAAAATCCGTCGGGATGAGGAGAGTTGTCATGTTGCACCAGGTCGTAGTTCAGTGTGATGTGCGACCTGCCTAATCGCAGTCCGGCACCCACCACCAGTGATGGAACCATTCCCCTGCTCAGCTCGTCGTTGTCTTTTGCCTTGTCAGTTAAAACCGACCTGATATAGTTTAATTCCGGTTGTGCGAATACGGTGATGAATCTTGCCGGGTAGAAGTACCCGAAGATGTTTGCGCCAAGCAGATTATTCCTGATGATGTGGGTGGGTAGCTCAGCTTTCGTATAATAATATTTGATCCCTGCTCCTGCCATGAAATAGCTATTAAACTGGTATCCCACCTGCGGGCCTATACCCAGCCGTGTATAATTCCTGCTCAGTGACAGGCCCAGATCGGCTCCGAAACGCAATTTGCTTTTATCGAATATTGCAGGTCTCTCATCTGTGATGGATCTTCTTCGTGGTGTGATTGACACAGGCTCGCCAGTGCTGCCCTGAGGTTGCTGATGACGATAGATATTCCTTTCATCATTGGGGGAGACCCTGATGGTGTCGTAGGTGATCACTTGTCCTGAAACCATCAGCGGCAACAACAAGAGCAGAAGAAAGCTGCATTTTTTCATAATGAGACAGTTTAATGATGGTCTGGAGGTGCTTTCTCATGTATCGTGCATATCTAAACCTTCCTATTGACATGGCAAAAAAGAATAGGTTTAAAACAGAAAAAAAGAAGTTGAAAATATATCAACTTCTTTCCTCTCTCTTATTGAAGTAAATAAGATTATTCTGTAGGCACTCCTTCTTCCGTTGCCGGCTGTGCAGGCATTTGTGAAGGGATGGGCATGCTGGGTGTTACGTCAGGTGCTGTTGACGGGTTGAGTGGTGCAGGTTGTTGTACTTCCACCTGTGATTGCGGCACATTGGAGTTGGAGGCTGTGAATTTAGCCGTTAAGATGCTCAGGACAATCATGATGCCCGCCAGTGTCCAGGTAAACTTCTCCAGGAAATCGGTTGTTTTCCGTACACCCATGATCTGGTTTGAAGATGAAAATCCGCTTGCCAGGCCTCCACCCTTCGATTTCTGTACCAATACGGCAAGAATCATCAGTATGGATGCAAGGAGAATGAGGATTGTAATAAAAATATACATATCTTATTTGTTTTTATTCTTTTCGTTAATAATCAAATATTCAAGAAAGCGAATTTGGTCGGCAAAGTAAACACTTTTTTTTGGAAAATTCAAACTTAATCGTTTAATAATTGTGAGTGCCTGTGAATATTTTTTCTGCCTGATGTAGATCCGGGCCAGTGTCTCTGTCAGGAACTCACCTCCAATATTCATGTTGTCAGCACCTTGGCTGCCTGTGGTCGCAGCTGTTTCACCGGGTGTAAAAATTGTATCAGACGCTGCTTTCTCTATAAAAGCGTCGATGATATCATGATGCTGAAGTTTTTGATTATCTGTTAGATCGGTCTCTTTCTTTTCACCCAGTGACTCCAGGTAGGTGAGGTAGTCGGTTGTCACGATATTCAGGCCCGCATCATCGAGTGTGGTATCAGCCATCACGCTTTCAGGCAGCGAGGTGAGGAAAGAGTCAAGCAGCGCCTCTGTCCTGTCCCTGTTCGCAGCATGTGTTTCTTCAGGCTGTTCCAGGAAAGTGCGATAATCCTCTTTGTGGATCAGGTAGAACAGTTTTCTCCTGTCGGCACATAAAACAGCACTCTTGCCCAGTTCATCACCGTATCGCTCACTGTTGGTAAGATCCAGGTTTTTTGTGTATAGCAGACGACCGGTATGGAAGTAGGGGTAATCTTCCACTACTTTTTCCAGCTCTCCCAATGTTGACGCATCCATCAGCCCGGTGTCCCCGATCACTCTGTAGAGATTTTCCTTTTCCATTGAATTACCAGTTGGCCATGGTGGCGTTAAAGATCTGGTCTACAATTTCATCGATAAGTTCGTTAATCAGTTGATCCTGCACGCTGTCAAACACAGTGTTGCTTGGGAATGTACGGTTGGCAGACAATCGTTCCTCAATTTCCGGAACATCCAGCTTATTGTTGCGGAATCGCATTCTTACCGTTAGTGTCAGTTTTGTTTCGGAGGCGAATGCATCTTCCTGCACCGCCATGGGTGTAAGCTCGTACCCCACGATCTCACCCTCGATTTCCATGTCGGCATTCTGGCTTACCAGCTGCAACCGTGTATTGCGGGTGAACATATCTTTCATCTCCTCATTGAATCTTTGTTCGAGCGGCGGATAGACCAGCGGTGCCTGGTTGACAAAGTGGGCAATGGAGAGTGTTTTGGTGAGATCATAGTCAATGGAGGCCGTTCTGAATGTGTAAGACATTCTGCACGAGGTAACGACAAATATCATTGTGAAGATGAACAGGATCTTTTTCATAATTTTCAACCTTCCAGTCTGTATTCCTTAATTTTACGGTACAGCGTACGTTCTGAGATGCCTAAATCGTTGGCAGCGAGCTTCCTCTTGCCTTTATGACGCTCCAGTGCTTTTGCAATCATCTCTTTTTCAACCTCACTGATAGATAAAGCACTCTCCTCATATTCTGTGGCGTCCTGAATATCGTTTCTCTCCGTTTCGTCGATAGTGATTTTCTTCGGGAGTGCTTCATATTTCATGGGGACCGTGACGCGTGTGTGATCACCTGGAATGATCGATGAGGAGTGCATATCGGAAGGTGAGGGGTCATACGGTGCAGAATGGGGTCCCGACTCTTCCATGATATTCTTCACTACCTGCTTCAGGTCGGTGATATCCTTCTTCATGTCGAAAAGAACCTGATACAAAATCTCGCGCTCGTTGGCAAACGATTTATGCTCCGAATCCTGAAATTGTGATACAGAAACGGGAATCATCCCCACTTCGTTGTAGGGCAGGTATTTCTGGATAATATCAACCGTGATCACACGCTCCTGTTCAATGATGGAGATTTGTTCAGTGATGTTCTTCAGCTGCCTGACATTACCGGGCCAGCGATAGTTCTTCAATATCTCCCTGGCATCATCGGTGAGTGTGATGGGAGGCATCATATATTTCTCGGCACAGTCGCTGGTAAATTTCCGGAACAGGAGGGGTATGTCCTCTTTCCTGTCACGTAACGGCGGTATGCGGATGGGAACAGAATTGAGACGATAGTAGAGATCTTCGCGAAACTTCCCTTTCTCTACTCCCTTCACCATGTCCATGTTGGTGGCAGCTACGACCCGCACGTCACTCTTCTCCACTTTGGATGATCCCACCTTGATGAACTCGCCGCTCTCAAGTACGCGCAGCAGACGTGCCTGTGTGGACATTGGCAGCTCACCCACCTCATCGAGGAAGAGTGTTCCTCCGTCGGCCACTTCAAAGTACCCTTTGCGACTTCCTGTTGCACCGGTGAAGGAGCCTTTCTCATGTCCGAAAAGTTCAGAATCAATGGTTCCTTCAGGTATGGAACCACAATTGATTGCGAAATAGGGACCATGTTTGCGTTTGCTGTATTGGTGCACTATCTGCGGGAAATTCTCTTTTCCGGTACCACTCTCACCGGTGATAAGCACCGACAGGTCGGTGGGAGCCACCTGTAAAGCCACGTCAATGGCACGATCCAACTCGGGAGTGTTGCCAATGATTCCAAAACGCTGCTTGACTTGCTGTAAGGAGTGCTTTACCATAAATTAGCTGACTGATTTAATTAAGAATTCAAAGATAAGAATTTATTTACTTTTCACCTAAGAGATAGGTTCTCCCTTTCAGGAATTCACCCAATTGTAGGGTATCATCTCCGAAAGGTCTGATCTCTTCAGGTGTGATCGGATCACCCAGGGTTATGATTATCTCCTTACCCTTTTTGTTGTACAACTCGTGGCATAACCTGAGATTACGCACCTGCCATCCGAAGATCTTTGAAAAATAGAATGACCAGCTGTTGTGACCGGAGAAGTGCATTGGGATGACCGGTACTTTAAGCTTCTGGATTATTTTTAATGCTGCCGGCTGCCACTCCTGGTCCTCAATCACGAGCCTGCCATTCCTCAGATACATGTTCGAGACAGCCCCGGCAGGAAAAAACCCCATGGGATGACCTTGTCGTAAATGGGCAATGCTTTCCCGTATACCGGCGTATGTTATCCCCTTTTTATCGGAATTCTTCATCGGATTGACGGAGATGAAGTTTTCAGCCATGGTATCAATCAGGCTCAGAAAAACGTTTACCATCATTCTGTAGTTCTCCACACGGCTGCCAACGGTCTCAATAGCAGCTATCCCATCTATGTGCCCGTAGGCATGATTGGAGACAGTGATAAAAGGTCTCTCTTTGAATTCTTCCAGTATCTTTGCATTCCTGACACTGCGCGTTATTTCAAGCTTATCCAGCACATCCTTGCAGAATGCAGGCCCGGAAAGATGTTTGGAGCGGTCGTAGATCTCATTCGGAACATGCAGGGCCGATAATTTTATCCCCACGTCAATAATCCTGTCACCATGTCTCCCCCGGAAAATTGGGTGGAGTGTCCGGATGTCATCTCTACTTACCAGAATGCTTTTCATTTCACCTCAATCTTATTTGTTTATCTAACTCAAATGCCACGTCAGTAGAATGAAGTGGCAAATGAATGGTGAAGAAATATTGTAGTTGTGCTCTGTTTCTACGCAAGTTCATTGATGATCTCAATGATTTGTTTTCCTATCTCTTCTGCTTCGTTCTGCGAGTGTGCCTCTGAATAGATGCGAATGATTGGTTCTGTATTTGATTTACGCAGGTGCACCCATTTATCAGGGAAATCAATTTTCACACCGTCGATATCGGTCACCTGCTGGTCGCTGAATTTTTCTTTCATCTTCTCCAGTATGCCATCGGTGTCAATATCGGGTGTTAGTTCCACCTTCTGTTTGGCCATATAATAGAGAGGGTAGGATTGTTTGAGTTGTGACGGGCTCTTACCCGATTTAGCCATATATGTCAGAAACAGTGCGATGCCAACGAGAGCATCACGTCCGTAATGCGACGCAGGATAGATAATGCCTCCGTTTCCTTCACCGCCAATCACGGCATTAACCTCTTTCATTTTGGCGACCACATTTACCTCACCCACAGCAGCGGCCTGGTATTCTCCGCCTCTTTCGAGGGTGACATCCCTCAGTGCACGGCTTGAGCTGAGGTTTGAGACAGTGTTGCCCGGTGTGTGCTGGAGGATGTAGTCTGATACAGCCACCAGCGTGTACTCTTCACCGAAAGGTTCGCCGTTTTCGCAGAAAACAGCCAGACGGTCCACATCAGGATCAACGGCGAAACCTACGTCGGCTTTGGAGCTTCGTGTAAGCGAGGAGAGCTCTGTAAGATGCTGAGGCAGGGGTTCGGGGTTGTGGGAGAAATTGCCGTGGGGTGCACAGTGTAGCTTGAAGATTTCTTTCACACCCAAAGCGTAGAGCAAATCAGGGATGGCAATGCCGCCGACTGAGTTCACACAATCAATGGCAACACGGAAGTTGGCTGCTCTGATGGCATCCTTATCAACCAGTTCGAGAGATAAGACAGATTGAATATGTTCGTGGAGGTACTGTTTCTGGATGATTTTGCCCAGGTCGTCGACAGCTGAAAATGTAAAATCCTCATTGTCAGCAATGCGAAGAATTTCTGCTCCCTCCTCTGCATTGAGAAACTCTCCTCTGTTGTTTAAAAGCTTTAAGGCATTCCATTGTTTTGGATTGTGGCTTGCCGTGATGATAATCCCTCCGGATGCATTCTCTTTTGTGACAGCGATCTCCGTGGTAGGAGTGGTGGCCATTCCAATATCGGTTACATCACATCCCATACCAGACAGCGTGCCTGTGATGATGCGATGGACCATCTCTCCGGAGATACGGGCGTCCCGTCCAACAACAATCAGGGGTCTGATATCCTGGGTTGATATTTTGATGAATGTGGCGTAGGCAGCGGTAAATTTAACGATATCAAGCGGTGTGAGGTTCTCACCAGCTTCCCCGCCTATGGTTCCCCTGATACCGGATATGGATTTAATCAACGTCATAAGAATTCGTCTTTATCGGTTATTAATTGAGTCAAAGATGAGTCATTAAACAGGTGTTTTCAATTTTGTATCAACACCTGAGAAAGAAGAGGCCGTACAGTTAATAGCGACTCTCAAATTTATACAATACGCGGTCATAATAGGTGGGCTGATATTGTGATTTGTCGTATGATGAGCCCATGTCGAAGGGAACAATCATTTTCACTTTGCCGTTATGACCAACATAACCCAGGGGTACAATCCACCCCGGAGTACTGTAGCTTCCCTTGGTGTTCGAATTTACCGGGCCTATAAAAACAATTTCTTCAGGGAAGACACTGTTCATATTGGAATACCTTGTGGTATCACCTGTCATGAAATACTCCAATCCGCTAAACCGAACATAGACTTCTTCTTTCCACTGCAGATTCAGCGTGGTGTCACCTACTTCGATAATATTGAAGTAGACCCCGCTGTTTTTGTCTTTGTAAAAGTCATTGTCTCCAAACTGTCCATCTTCGGGGAACTCATCGAGGATGGTGAGATTGTGTTTTGATATGAACAGATCAATCGCTCTTGATTCATCTTTCAGGTAGTCTGCATATGTCTTTCGGTCCTGGCAGGAAGAGGCAAGGATCAGAAGAGCAAAGAGTGTTGTTGCTATAGCGATTATTTTTTTCATTTTCTTTGTCGAATAATTGGAATAAGGTACAAAAGTACACAATCTGCGGTAAAAAAAGAGCGATTGCACCGAAATAAACATTATCTATTCTTAAAAAACAGGTTATTGCTCACCGTTCGCCTCCTTTAGTTTCTGCTCATACTTCTTCAGTCCCATGGAGTAAGTGCGGAGCGCATCTTCATAGGTGCCGTAGAATTCACCCCCTGAGGCATTCAGGTGACCACCTCCGTTAAAGAACTCTGCAGCAAACTCATTGCAGGGGAATGTTTTTTGTGAACGGAAAGAGAGCTTGATCAATCCCTCATCCTCGCGGATGAAAGTAGAAAAAATAATATTCTTGATGCTGAGTGGATAATTCACGAATCCTTCGGTATCCCCTTTGCTGTAACGAAAGGGAGACTGATCGTCCCTGGAGAGGTGAATCAGTGCCGAGTGCAATTCGGGATAGACCTCCATGCGCTGCGACAACGTGAACCCCAGTAAGCGAAAACGATCTGCGGAGTAATTGTGGAATACCTGTGAATAGATTGCATCTTTATCCACATTTTTACGTAACAGCAGACTGATGATCTCGAAAATCTCCGGTTCACTCGAGTTATAGGTGAACCCTCCGGTGTCGGTCATCATCCCGCAATAGATGCATTCTGCTTCTGCCTGATTCAGTGATTCATATTTGCCTGCCTGGAACAAAAGTCTGAAGATGAGCTCGCTGGTTGATGATATCTCGGGGTGAGATACGATCACATCAAAGTTGTTACCCGGGGCAAGGTGATGATCGATCAGGATTTTCCTGGCATGTGATGCATCGATGATCATTCCCATATCTCCGGCTCTTTTACTGATGTTATAATCGAGAGAGAAGATTAAGTCGGCGTTGGAGAGAATCTTTTTTGCTGCTCCGGGGTTGTATTCATATATATCAATCTCATTGGCTCCCTTCATCCATTTCAGGAAATAGGGAAATGAGTTGGGTACGATAATTCGTGGTTTCTTTCCTATGTTCCTGAGATAATGGTAGAGTGCAAGTGAAGAGCCTAATGCATCTCCGTCGGGAGAGAGATGCGTTGTGATGACGATCTTTTCGGACCTGTCGATTGTGCCCATTATTTCTTCCACTGTCTGTGGTGGGATAACATCTGTGATGGATTCTGTAAACTTCATTATAAGCGTTATTCTTTTGATGATAAGCGGCAAAAGTACTAAAAATTTACGGAAAAGGCGCCGTTTTGTGCCACATCATGTACCCCTATGCCCATGCGATTGCATTCTTCTATCATTCTGTCTGCAGCGAAACGGGGAAGAGAACTGTCTAAAACGATCATAGATGGATTGAAGACCTCCAGCAGCTGCCTGATGTCGAAATATCGGTACTGAGAGAGGATCAGCAGGTCTAAGGGAAAGCGCTCATCAGTAGTGCAATTATTGAATGAACCATCCGAAAGCCTGAAAATACTTTTTTCGGGGTGAGGAAGAAAGCCATTTGGAGGGATCTCCAGTGGGTGACGTCTCTTGTGGTAGTAGAGACCTATGTCGCTGTTGTTGTAATTGTTGAAGACGACGAGCTGTGGGGGTGGTTTTGTGAGCTTGTCGTAGGTGATAGTCCATTGAAAAAGAGATAATGAAAACAGGGCCACAATGAGTGGTTGGGCCCGGTGTGAGAAGAAGAAGCGTGAGATAAATATGATCAATGCAAGGAGCAGAAGAAGCTGAAGCAGCGAGATCTTTCCGTCGGCAAGCTGTGCATACGGAAGTGATTCAGAAATGTAGACAATACGCAGGGTTAATGCTGAGAGGCTTTTCACTGTCCAATGTGCAATTGTCTGCAGCAATTCAACAAAGCCTGATTGAAGAAAAGCAAGAGACCCTGCAGCGAGGAGCAGGAGGGTTGCATACAAAATGATTCCGATGATTGGTACCACAAGCAGATTAGTGATGAAAAAATAGGTGGGGAAAGTGCCGAAATAATATAGCACCAGCGGGAAGACACCTAGTTGTGCAGCGGTGGAAACGGTGAACAGATTCCATCCATACCTTGAAATGCTATTTTTGGGTGTATAGAGTTTGCTTAGCCTTGGTTGAAAATAGAGAATCGCAAACACTGCACAGAAACTCATTTGAAAACCGACATCGAACAGACTGGACGGACGAAAAATAAGCATGAGGAATGCTGTTGCAGCCAGCGTGTTATATGTGAACCCCCTGAGATGCTGCATGCACCCCAGGCAGTAGAGAGTGAGCATGATAACCGCTCTTATAACTGAGGATGACATCCCGGCTACGAGGGCGTATGCCCATAACAGAATCACGATGAGCCACTGACGGATGAGATACCCTCTTCCCTGCTTTCCAAGAAATGAAAAAATGGAGTTGAAGATAATATAAATAATGCCGACATGCAGTCCGCTCACTGCCAGTATATGCGCTGTTCCGGAAGCGCGAAACGCCTCCATCATATTGTCAGGTATAAATGCTTTGTAGCCCAATGTAATTGCAGAGATAAAGGCGTAGGTCTCCCGGTCGAACCCGAAAGTGAGATAAAAATCAAGCGCTTTTGCCCTTAATCTTTGTGCCATGACAGGAACAGAACGGTTTAGCCTCTCTGTGTTTTGCCAGTTAGTCCCATGCACATATCCCGATCCTGAGAACCCCCTTTTTTTCATCTGTTCTGCATAGTCTGACTCATCCGGATTCCCCGAGTTCTGAAATGAGTGCAATCTTGCGGAAAAGATGATCTCCTCACCTGGAAGGAGCTCCCGTGCATCTCCTGTCTGTTCCAGGTATAGAATCACTTTTTTCTGTACAGGGTATGTGATTCTCACGTTGCAGGCCACGGACTTCTGTTTCACCACCGGTATATCCAGGATAGTGCCTGTATAATAGTATTCATCATCGGTGAAAGTGATATGTACATGCTCTTCGTGCTTCAGGTAAAGAAAAGCGGTAAGAGAACAGAGAAAAAGGAAAAGCCCCGCACCAAAAAACCATCTGAATCTGTATTGTTGTTTTTTATCGGTGAGGCAGGAGAGAAGCATCAGCATCAGCCCCGAGAGGCAGAGAAGGTGTAGAAGGTGAGCATGACAGGGCAAACGGGCAGCTGCCGCAATCCCCGTAATGACGGGTAGCAGGAGTCGGAGGAAGGGTGTTTTTCCGATCAATTCGTTCATTTTTACGTGCTAAAAAAGAACGGTATAACCGCTATTCTGCAAAGGAAAGTAAAATCCTGCAGGCTTAAAAGAAAATCATAAAGAAGGCCTATAATGCCCTTAACATACGTATGGCCTCTTCAGGGTTCTCTGAAGAGAAAACAAAACTTCCCGCAACGAGTACGTCGGCACCTGCATCTACAAGCCTCCTGCCAGTTTTCAGGTTGACTCCGCCATCTACCTCAATCAATGTGGATGTGTTTTGTCTCAGAATCATCTTTTTGAGTTGTGCTACTTTTCTCACACTGTTATCAATGAATTGCTGGCCGCCGAATCCCGGATTCACTGACATCAACAGCACCATCTCCAGGTCGGGAAGGATCTCTTCAAGCAACATCACCGGTGTGTGCGGGTTCAGGGTGACAGCCGGTTTCATCCCTCTCTTTCTTATCTCTTGCACAACACGGTGCAGGTGGGTGCAGGCTTCAAAATGAACATTCATAAAGGTGGCCCCCGTTGCCGCTACTTCATCAATAAATTTCTCTGGTTGAACAATCATTAAATGTGTATCCAGCGGTTTTTGTGTGACCTTTTTCAGTCGGTTGATCACCGGGAATCCGAAAGAGATGTTGGGTACGAAAACGCCATCCATTATATCCAGATGAATCCAATCTGCCTCACTTCTGTCAAGCATCAGAATATCTCTCTCGAGATTCAGGAAATCGGCCGCCAACAGCGACGGTGCTACAATTGTACTCATACGGTTTACGTTTATCTTCTCAAAGATAGAGAAAAATATTCAGACACAAAAAAGCAGTTGTTTTTAATGCAGTGAATCACCATTGAGAAATACAGGCTGTCAGTTTATGAAGAGCATGATATCTGGTATTTTAAGCCGTTTCTCACCGTGGCTGTTTCTGGCATACTGCCGGATTATACTGAGTGAAAGTTCAGATGGATTCGGTTCACCCTGTGAGTCTCTGTTGGGAAGGGTTTTACTCTTAGGAGTATGCATGCTCATAAGCAGTTGTTTTTGTTCAGTTAAAACGTTTATACCGCACGTTTATTGCCAGTGAGTAAAAAAAACGCTAAAATCCTAATATTTACGGGCATTTTACATATCTTTGCCTCTGTTTAATTATAAATTAGAAATAAAATGAGAAAATTAATTTATCTATTCATAATGGCTGGCATCGCTCTATCTTGCCAGAACAGTAAGGAGTATGCAGTCAACGGAACCATAGCCAATGAAGCATTCGAGGGTACCCGCGTCTATATGCAGGAAATGACTGACGATGCAATGATCACTACCGATACAGCTGTTGTACAAAACGGTAAATTCGCTTTTGCAGGCGTTGCCGATACAACAGTGCTTCGTTTTATCCTGCTGGATGAGACAGTGAGTCCCGGGCAGGAGACCAGAATACCTCTGTTGGTTGAACCCGGCAAGCTGACAGTGTCCTTTGATTCTGTTGTCACAGTGAAAGGGAGCAAGGTGAATGAATCCTATACTGACTTCAGGATGAAACAGCGGGATTTTGGCAAAAGCATCAGGACAGTTGTTGAGAGATACAACAATGCCATGGCTACCGGCACAATGACTGACACGCTGGAAGCTGAAGTCAATGAAGCCTATGATAAAATCAACGAAGAAATGACCGAGTTGAATTTTAATTTCATCAAGGACAATATCAAAAACGATCTGGGAAAGTACTCTTTCATGGCTTCTTCCTCTATGTTTGAACCGGAAAAACAGAAAGAGATCCTTGCGCTTGCCGATGATGAGTTCAAGGCAAAGGAAAACATTCAGCGTGTGGTGAAACGCCTGGAAAACCTTGAAAATGTAGCTGTCGGGAAAAAATTTGTTGATTTCACATTGAAAGATACTCAAGGTAATGATGTCTCTCTTTCCGATTATGCAGGAAAAGGGAAGTATGTACTGGTTGATTTCTGGGCTGCATGGTGTGGTCCCTGTCGCCAGGAAATGCCTAATGTTGTGGCAGCCTATGATAAATACAAATCGAGAGGATTTGAAGTTGTGGGTGTCTCATTTGATCAGGAACAGGACAAATGGTTACAGGGGATCGCCGACCTGAACATGACCTGGCCGCAAATGTCAGACCTGATGTATTGGGACAGCCCTGTGGTCGATTTATATGCCATCAACGGCATACCACACACCGTCCTGCTGGATAAGGAAGGTGAAATTATCGGTAAGAATTTAAGAGGTGAAGCACTTGATGCTAAATTGGCAGAATTGATGCCTTAAAGCGATCAGGTAAGATGGTACAAAGGAAATGAGCTGCATATTGCGGCTCATTTTTTTTCCAAACCAAAAATAATCGCTATTTTTGTAAAAACGAAATTCACATGAAACGATATAGAAGCCTCTATTTATTCCTGTTTTTTGGTGTATTTCTCCTCTTTTTTACCGCCATGCCTCTGACCGCCCAGAACAGGAAATTCACTGTCGTGATTGATCCCGGTCATGGAGGCAAAGATCCGGGAGCTGTCGGTTCAAGCTCTAAAGAGAAGGATATCGTCCTGTCGGTAGGTCTGAAGGTGGGCAAACTTATCGAGAAAAATCATCCCGATGTAAATGTGATCTATACCCGCAACAATGACAGCTTTGTAGCACTGAACAAAAGGGCGGAAATAGCCAACAAAGCGCACGCTGATCTGTTCTTGTCAATCCACTGCAATGCACTCGACCGTAAACGCGCTTCACCACAGGGAGTAGAGACATTTGTACTTGGGTTGCACCGTAGCAAGGATAACCTCGATGTGGCGAAGGCTGAGAATGCGGTGATTATGTATGAAGATGATTATTCGGTGAAATATGAGGGCTTCAACCCCAATGAGCCGGAGTCCTACATCATCTTTGAGTTTATGGCTAATGAGTTTCTTTCACAGAGTGTCTACCTTGCTTCAATTGTCCAGAATCAGCTGGTCTCCAACTCCAGAAGAGTGAACAGGAACGTGCGTCAGGCCGGGTTTCTTGTACTGAGAGAGGTCGCCATGCCGAGCATACTGATTGAACTGGGATATATCAGCAACAGGCAGGAAGAGAAATACCTGATGAGTGCGAGTGGCCAGACATCATTGTCCAACTCCATCTATAACGGATTCAAGGAGTATAAAAGGGAGTATGACAAGAAGAGTTATGTTTTCACCAACGGGAACAGCCCTGCCTCACAGGAAAACACATCCCACTCTTCCCCAGCTGTCTCTGCAGGGAAAGAATACAGGATTCAGATTCTCACCTCATCACGGAAATATGATAACGGCGCATCGGTTTTTAAGGGAATAAGCCCTGTCAGTTATTATACAGATGGTCAGATCTATAAATACACCTATGCAAGTACAACCAGTCCCGAAGAGATTAAAAAATCACTGCGTGAGGTACATAAAAAATTTAAGGACGCCTTCATTATTGAGTTCGTGAATGGTGAGCGGGTGAAATAACAGCACAGATGAAAACTAAAATAACCAGAAACGCGCTTATCGGTCTGGCATTTATTGCCAGCCTTTTTATGATCTATTTCGGGATTAATTTCCTGAAAGGGGTCAATGTGCTGAAAAAGCAGAATCTCTATTATGCTGTTTTTGAGGATGTCTCCAATTTGCTTTTATCTTCACCCGTATACGTGAAAGGCTATCAGATAGGATTGGTGAGCAACATCAGGATGATCAGTGCCGATCCGATGCGGTTTGCTGTTGGCATCAACCTGGAGGAGGAAATACGGATTCCTGAAGGGAGCTATATAGAATATGGCATTGATCTGTTTGGAGCCTCAAACGCGACACTCGTGATGGTGTCTTCCGATGTCTACCTGCAACCGGGTGACACCCTTAGCGGTCGTAAGATTACAGGAGTGATGGATGGTGTTGCAGGTGTAATGCCCAAAGCGGACTCAATCCTTCTGCGGATCGACTCCGTTCTTCTCACCTTAAATAAACTCATGTCGAACCCTGCATGGGAACAATCAATTGTGGGTATCGGCAGTACAGTAGACCAGCTTAACCGCTCCAGTGAAAGTCTGAACAGGATTGTAGGATCTCTGGAGATGGAATTGCCGGAGATAAGCAGTAACCTTAACTTCGTCTCCGCTGATTTGAAAAAGGTTAGCGAAGAGCTTACCCGGATGGATATGAAAAGCACATTTAATTCAATCGATGAGACAGTAAATAATCTGAAACTGCTGACAACAAAAATAAACAGCGACGATAATTCACTGGGATTATTGATTAACGATACAAAGTTGCACGACAGTCTCAACGTTACGATTGATACAGCCACAAAACTGCTCGAAGACATACGGCAGAATCCAGAGCGGTATTTGAGTATAAAGGTGCGTTTATTCTAGGTTTGCGAGGTTTCAGTTTTTTTATTGGCGGATAATTTAAATAGAATTATTCTAAATAACGATCTTGGGCGGAATAAGGTTGAAACGCTTTAGCTGACCGGAATTAGGTAACAAAAATGTAATATTTAAAAAATTTTAACGAAGTGGATGTTATTTTTATATCGTGTTGTTAATCAGCCATGTCCGAAAATTAGTTATATGGTATTGTGTTGTATAAGAGATTCATACTTCTATTTTACTGATAAATAGCCTTTTTTTCGGAAAAAGAATTTTCTTAAAAAAGTTCATTTTTTTATCTCGTTTATTTTTTGAAAATTTGTATCCAATTACAGGAAAATAAAAGATCATTTTTTAATTCAATGAATAGTGACTGTCAGCTTTTGTGGAACAATTGTTTGAATATCATTCGGGATAATATTCCCGAACCGGCATTCAATACATGGTTTCAACCTATTGTTCCTCTAAAATACCAGGATCATGTACTTACAGTACAGGTTCCCAGTCAGTTCTTCTATGAATATCTGGAAGACAAATACCTTGATCTTATTCAGCAGACTCTTTACCGGGAAATTGGAGAGGGTACCATCCTCAACTACAGGATACTTGTCGAAACAGAAAGCAACACAGCTGTTGAGCTTCGCGGAGAGAGCAAACCGTATATTGCAGCCGATAAGAACAGCAACAAGAAAATTTCAGCGAAAGTCCCCAGCCCGTTCGACAGGGTAGAGACATCGGAGTTTGATTCACAGATTAATTCAAAATACAGGTTCCTCAATTTTTTTGAAGGTGAAAGCAATCGACTGGCGCGCACTGCTGGTGAAGCGGTGGCAAATAATCCCGCCAAGACCGCTTTCAACCCGCTTTTCGTTCATGGCCATTCGGGTGTGGGGAAAACGCATCTCTGTCATGCCATTGGCTCTAAAGTGCAGGAGCTCTATCCCGACAAGAAGGTGTTGTATCTGTCGGCGCATCTGTTCAAGGTTCAATTTACAGATGCCCGCCGCTTCAACACGATCAATGATTTCATCAATTTCTACCAGAGTATAGACGTGCTGATCATTGATGATATCCATGAACTCTCCGGACTGGAAAAAACCCAGAATACCTTTTTCCATATTTTCAATCATCTCCATCAGAACAACAAGCAACTGGTGATGACTTCCGATTGTGCCCCCATGGATATGCAGGGGATGGAAGAACGTTTGCTCACCCGTTTTCGCTGGGGGCTTACTTCAAAACTGGAGCGTCCCGACAAAGAATTACGTAAAAAAATTCTTCAGAACAAGGTTCTCTCCGACGGTCTCTCCATTCCCGAGAACGTGATTGAGTTCATTGCCGAGAATGTGACTGAAAATGTGCGTGACCTGGAAGGTATTGTTGTTTCATTGATGGCACATTCCATCATCAACAATCGGGAGATTGATATGACACTGGCACGGCGGGTGATGGAACAGAGTATCAAGTTTGAGAGAAAACGCATTACCGTTCAGAAAATACAGGATACTGTATCTCAGTTTTTCAATGTCAATAAAGATTTGATCCAGTCGGCATCACGTAAACGTGAAATTGTGCAGGCACGTCAGGTAACCATGTATTTCATCAAGAAGCACACCGAATTATCACTTTCTCAAATAGGTATACAGGTTGGTAATCGCAATCATGCCACCGTACTGCATGCCTGTAACACAGTGAAGAATTTTTATGAGGTTGACAAGGGTTTCCGCTCTGATATCGAAGAGATAGAGAAAATACTTAATTCCTGATTTACTCCGTTTTACCCCGTTCCTTTTTTACTTTATTGCATTTTCTTCGTTTAGTATGTGGTTGGCATGGATGAAATAATTATATTTGTGCTTCATAGCAATGTAATCATATAACGGTTTCGTGCCTTTATCATATAAGAAATGAACTATTCTTTAGGCAGCATTGTTGCTGTTGTTTTTCTGTTTGTGAGCTCTTCACTATCTGCCCAGGTGCCTGATGGATATTACACCGCCGCCAGGGGTAAGCGTGGTGCAGATCTGAAGACAGCGCTGTTCACCATCATAAAAGACCCCGATGTTGTACCCTACGCTCAGTTGTGGGAAGCGTTCGAGACGACCGATGCGCTCAGAAACAATAAAGTATGGGATATGTATTCCGATCATCCGGAAAAAGGGGCATTGTATCATTATGACTTCAGGAATAATCGTTGCGGTTCCTCAAGGGCAGAGGGAGATTGCTTTAACCGTGAACACTCACTGCCGAGAAGCTGGTTTAAAGGAACACGCTCTCTGGAGTCCGATCTGTTCCACCTCTATCCTACTGATGGTTATGTGAACAACCGTCGCAGTAATCTTCCCTTCGGACAGGCAGGTATCATTTATTGGGAATCATCCAACGGGTCAAAGGTTGGTCAGAACACTTTCGGCAATTATACCAAAACAATATTCGAACCTATTGATGAGTACAAGGGCGATTTCGCCCGCACTTACTTTTATGTTGTCACAGCCTATGAAGATAAGGTGTCACAATGGCGTTCTGATCAGGTGGGTGGCAGCAGTTATCCCGGATTCAGTGACTGGTCGCTTCACTTGTTGTTAAAATGGCATCGGGAGGACCCGGTAAGTCTCAAAGAGGTGCGCAGAAATGAAGAGATTTATAAAATTCAGGATAATCGTAATCCTTATATCGACTATCCCGAACTGGTTGAACATGTGTGGGGAGAATCGATGTCAGAATTGTTTCAGCCTGAAGTTCTTTCAGATAGCTTTCTGGTAATTGAATGCAGTCCGTTTGAGCGATGGTTGAAAGGGATGAGTAATCTCTTTAAACAGCGTTGATGCATGAGGTTTTTACTACTGATACTTCTTTTTTTATCCACATGTTTTGTCGGATGTGCTTCCGAAGATGATAATTCCCTGAAAATTGCCGTGATCACCGATGTGCATTTTCTTTCACCCCAGCTTGCAAAAGAGGGTGAGGCGCTGACCGCCTTTGAAAAGTCCACAGGACGGAACATCGCGGATCAGCATAAGGTGCTGGATCAGCTGCTTGCTGATTTAGCGAAGGAGAAACCGGATATTCTTCTTGTTACGGGTGATATCACCAACCACGGTGAGAGGCAGAGCCACCTCGGTTTTATTAAAAAACTGCAACCGTTGCAGAAACAGGGCACCCATGTTTTTGTGATCCCGGGGAATCATGATGTCAATATCCCCGATTCAAGGGCCTATACCGGTGACAAAGCAACATCTGCAGAGAATATTTCAAAAGAGGAGTTTACGGAATTATATCACTCTTTCGGGTTTGGAGATGCATTGGATCGAGACACCGTTTCACTGAGTTACCTTGCAGCCATTGATGAGGATACCTGGCTTCTCTGCTTCGACAGCAACCGTTACGATGAGAATACAACCACCTCAATCACTGCCGGCCGCATACACCCTCAGACCATGGCGTGGGCGCTCTCCCTGCTTGATGAAGCAAAAGAAAAAGGGGTTAGGGTCTTTGGGATGATGCACCACGGGCTGCTTGAGCACATGCCCTACCAGTCCGCTTTTTTTCCCGATTATCTGGTGGATGATTGGAAAGAAAACGCTGAGATTCTTGCTGATGCAGGATTGAAAGTAGTTTTCACCGGTCATTTCCATTCCAGTGATATCACCATGCATACTTCACCTGCTGGTAACACGTTGTATGATGTGGAAACAGCCAGTCTGGCACAATATCCTTTTGGGTGGCGCATGATGCGGATGGATGACGGCAACCTTTATGTTGAGACACACTTCGTGAGGGATCTCCCCGGTAACCCCGGTTTCAGGGAGGAGTCACGTCAACGACTGGAGTCGATCAGCCGCAGGGTGGCGAAAAGCAAACTCAACGCGCTGGGGATGCCGTTGCCTACTGCAACAATGGAGGCACTTGTCGATGTGATTGTGAAGCTGAATATGATGCATGTGTGTGGTGATGAGAAACCCGATCCGGAAATGGAGCTTGCTATTCGTATGTTCGCATCTCTGCTGGGAGATGAAGCAGAGATAGAGGAGTTCACTTTCGATTTTCCTCCCGGGGATAACAATATTGTGATTCCGTTGGAATCGGTAAGGAAGAAATAGTTGAGCCGTGAAAAAGTACAATCCCCTACAAAATTGCATGAAGTCGGGTTGCATTGAAGCCGGATGTGACGAGGCAGGACGGGGATGTCTTGCAGGGCCAGTTTTTGCCGCTGCTGTCATTCTGCCTGATCAGTTTCGTTGTGACGGACTCAATGATTCGAAGCAGTTAACAGAAAAACAGCGGGATGCATTACGCATTATCATTGAGGAGAACGCCCTGAGTTACGCGGTGGGGATTTGCTCACCGGAAGAGATAGACCAGATGAATATCCTCTGGGCATCTGTTGAGGCAATGCAGAGGGCACTGGCCAAACTCAGCAGAAGTCCGGAACATGTATTAGTGGATGGAAACCGTTTTCGTCCTTTCCGCGATATCCCGCATACCTGTGTGATCAAAGGGGATGCGCAGTATATGTCTATTGCTGCGGCATCTGTTCTGGCGAAAACTTACAGGGATGCGTACATGAAAGAGCTACACGAGCAATATCCTCAATACCAGTGGGCCAGGAACAAAGGTTATCCCACGAAAAAACATCGCGATGCAATCAGGGAGTATGGTCTCACACATTGTCATCGCAGGAGCTTTGCACTGCTGGAACAGCAGCTGACCATCGACTTCAGGGTTTAATACTGCAGGAACTTGTTCAGATTACACATTACGCATCGATAGCTGTACTCGTTTCCTCTCCAGATCCACAGATACTACTCTTACGTTCACATGCTGGTGGAGTGAAACCACCTCCGTGGGGTTCGACACATACCTGTCTGCCAGTTCTGAGATATGTACCAGTCCGTTCTCCTTGATGCCTACATCCACAAAACAACCGAAGTTGGTGATGTTTGTAACGATGCCGGGTAAAATCATGCCCTCTTTCAGGTCTGTTATTACGTGAATGTTCGGATCAAACTCAAGCGTCTCTACTTTCGACCGCGGATCACGTCCCGGTTTTTCCAGCTCCAGAAGAATATCGGTCAGTGTGGCTGTACCTGCCTCTGCTGTTTTGTATCGGTTGATATCGATGGTGTCGATCAACGTTTTGTTGCCTATTAGCTCATTCATTGAGCATTTCAGCTCTTTGGCCATTCTTTCAACGATGGCATAGCTCTCGGGGTGAACGGCTGAGTTATCCAGTGGGTTGCCGGCATCGGGAACGCGAAGAAAGCCCGCACATTGCTCAAAGGCTTTCTCCCCAAGGCGGGGTACTTTCTTCAGTTCCCTGCGTGAACGGAAAGGACCGTTTTCCGTCCGCCAGTTCACGATATTCTGTGCCAGCGACTCTCCCAGTCCGGATACATAAGTGAGCAGATGCTTGCTTGCAGTGTTGAGGTTCACCCCAACGAGATTGACACAGCTCTCCACTGTCTGGTCGAGTGAGCGCTTCAGTTTCGCCTGGTCCACATCATGCTGGTACTGACCCACGCCAATTGATTTGGGGTCGATCTTCACCAGTTCGGCCAGCGGGTCGCTCAGCCGCCTGCCTATAGAGATAGCACCACGCACCGTCACATCATATTCGGGGAACTCATCGCGTGCTATCTTCGATGCGGAATAGACCGATGCGCCGTTTTCACTGACGACGAACACTTTCACCTCCTTCTCGTAGCGCAGGTTAGTGATAAAACGCTCTGTCTCACGACTGGCGGTGCCATTGCCTATGGCTATGGCGTCTATCTTGTATGTGGAGACAATCTGTATCACTTTCGCTGCAGATTTTGTGAATTCCTTCTGTGGCGGATGGGGGTAGATGGTTTCGTTGTGTAGCATATTGCCCTGCTCATCGAGGCAGACAAGCTTGCAGCCGGTACGGTAACCGGGGTCAATGCCCAGTATTCTTTTCTGTCCCAGGGGCGGCGATAAAAGCAGTTGACGGAGATTTTCAACGAAGACGGCAATGGCTGCTTCATCGGCTTTCTCTTTGGAGAGGTTGGCAAACTCCGTCTCGATGGAGGGCTTTAACAATCTCTTGTACGCATCCGTGACAGCATCCTCCACGTGGTCAGCCGCTTTGGTATCGTTTGTCGCATAACGGGGTACCAGTCTGTCGAGGCATTTCTCATCATCGGGTGAGATGGAGACACGCAGAAAACCCTCTTTCTCACCGCGCCTGATGGCGAGGAGACGGTGCGACGGGCATTTAGAGAGGGGAGCTGAGAAATCAAAGTAATCTGCATACTTCTCTCCATCAGCCTCTTTGCCTTTTACTACCTTCGCGCTGATCACCGCCTCCCTGGCGAAAATTGTTCTGACGATCTGCCGTGCCTGCACATCTTCATTCACCCATTCAGCGATGATGTCGCGTGCACCCTTCAGCGCGTCCTCACTGTCGGCAACAGCGTCGGTAATGAATTGTGCGGCTTTGGCTTCCGGTGAGCCTTGTTGCTGTGACATCAGCCATCGGGCCAGTTCTTCCAGTCCCTTTTTGCGGGCTATCTCTGCACGAGTCTGTCTCTTTGGTCTGAATGGCAGATAGAGATCCTCCAGCACTGTGCTGTCCCAACAACCGGTGATCTTGGATTCCAGTTCCGGTGTCAGTTTCTCCTGTTCGGAGATCGTTTTGAGTACAAAATTCTTACGCTTTTCCAGTTCGAGCAGTTTTTCGTTTATCTCTTTTATATCCGCAATTTGTACCTCATCCATTTCGCCTGTAGCCTCTTTGCGGTAACGGCTGATAAAGGGGATGGTGGCGCCCTCTTCAAGTAATTGTACCGTGTTAATCACGCTTTTCAGGGGCAGATTGAGCTGTTTTGAGATTAATGCATGTATGACCGACATCTGTTCTATCTTTACTTCTGACTTTATTTCACTGCAAATGTACAAGAAATATTCCTATCTTTACCTCTTTAAATTCGGAGAGAATGGCAAAACTGAAATCAGTATATTTTTGCAGCAACTGCGGTCACGAATCACCTAAATGGATGGGTAAATGTCCATCGTGCGGAGAGTGGTCGACATTCGTCGAGGAGCTGATACGCAAAGATGCAGTATCGAAACAGGAAGATACCCGTTCATTTTCAGAGGTGAAGAGTGAGCCGTTAACGTTGAGGGAGATCACCGCCGATGAAGAACCGCGTATAGATATGCAGGATACGGAACTGAACAGGGTGCTCGGTGGTGGCCTGGTGCCCGGCTCTGTGGTGCTGCTGGGCGGCGAGCCTGGTATTGGAAAATCGACCCTCGTACTGCAAACTATTCTGAAGCTGAAAGGCATAAAGACACTTTACGTATCCGGTGAGGAGAGTGCACGTCAGTTGAAGCTCAGGGCTGAACGTATAGGTGTGGAGAACGATGATTGCCTTGTCGTATGTGAAACCAATCTAGATACTATTTTCAAACATCTGAAGAAGATCTCACCTCAGCTGCTCGTCGTCGATTCCATACAGACTATCTACAGTGATGCCCTTGAGTCGGCTCCCGGCAGCATCTCTCAGGTACGGGAATGTGCGGCAGCGTTGTTGAAGTTTGCCAAGCAATCGGGCACGCCGGTGCTGCTTATCGGACATATCACGAAAGATGGTAGTATCGCCGGACCGAAGATCCTGGAGCATATCGTGGATACGGTGATCCAGTTTGAGGGAGACCAGCATTATATGTACCGCATACTACGGAGTATTAAAAACCGCTTCGGTAGTACAGCCGAGTTGGGCATCTATGAGATGAATCAATCGGGGTTACGCGAGGTGACCAATCCCTCTGAACTCTTGCTGACGCAGAATCATGAAGGACTGAGTGGTGTTTCCATTGCGGCAGCCATTGAGGGTGTTCGCCCTTTCGTGATTGAAACGCAGTCGCTGGTAAGCACCGCTGCTTACGGCACACCGCAGCGATCGGCTACAGGCTTTGATATCAGGCGTATGAACATGCTGTTGGCAGTGCTGGAGAAGCGCGCTGGCTTCAAGCTGGCACAGAAGGATGTGTTCCTGAATATTGCAGGAGGGTTGCGCGTGAATGATCCCGGCATGGATCTATCGGTGATCAGTGCAGTGCTTTCATCCAGTCTTGATATCTCAGTTGACCGTGACACCTGCCTTTGCGGTGAAGTGGGCCTGTCGGGTGAGATAAGACCTGTCAACCGTATCGAACAACGTATACAGGAGGCTGAGAAGCTGGGCTTCTCGCGGATACTTATTCCTGCCAACAATCTCAAAGGATATAATAAGAAGGTCTCCATCGAATTGTTGCAGGTGAAGAAAGTGAGTGACGCGTTTGGATTACTCTTCGTGTAAATGCTTTCTACCTCTTTTGTGCATGCTGAGAGTGAAAAAGATGAAAACTTTTTGTAACTTGAAAAAATGTGCTAACTTTGCAACCCAATTCATCGATATTGGTACCTTGGCCGAGTGGTTAGGCGCCGGTCTGCAAAACCGTTTACGGCGGTTCGAATCCGCCAGGTACCTCTAAAAATCAGAAGAGGCTGCTTTTCATTAAGCAGCCTCTTCCCGGTTAAAAAAATGCTTTTTTATTACGCCTGTTCTTTTGTGTCATCATTCAATGCTGAATTTTCCACACTATTGGGATCATCCTCCATTTTCTCCTTTTTAAATGCATCTGCCACTTTCCCGAAGTTTTCTTTCCATGATCCCGCAACAGATGTGAAGAAACTGCCCGCGCTCTCTTTCACTACATCCCATTTCCCATCCGCAACGTTTTCAAATTCATCCAGCTTGGTTGATAGATTTTCTTTGATTTCTTTTAGATTTGCCAGTTGATTCCGATACTCTTCCCTGGCATCTTCTGCAATATCTCCTGCTTTATCCTCGAGTTTTGAAATGTGTTCTGAAAGTTCGTCCAGTACTTCAAGTGTTTTCTGTTTGAATTCTTCTTTTTTCATTTTATAAGGTGTTAATGATCTACTTCTATGAATAAACATTTGATGATAAAATTGGTTCAAATGGAGATATTCTTTGTCAGGGACATATATGATTTTACCGTAATATTTTTTTATAATTTAAACATCGGATAAGGGAATAATAGCAACAGAATGAAAGCAAAACGGATGAAAAAGTGTATCTTTGCAACTTAGATAAAAAATAAGGATGTTGAATATAGTGATTTTTGGCGCTCCCGGATCAGGAAAGGGAACACAAAGCGAGAAACTGGTTGCGAGATACGGACTACAACACGTATCCACGGGAGAAATACTTCGTGATGAGATTGAGGCCAATACGGAATTGGGAAAACTGGCAGAGTCATACATGTCGAGAGGTGAGCTTGTGCCTGATTGTATTGTAATTGATATGCTGGATAATCTGATTGAAAAGAAAAAGTATGAGAAAGGATTTATTTTCGATGGTTTTCCCCGCACAGTTCCTCAAGGAGAGGCGTTAAACAAGATGCTTTCAAAACATGATGAGAATGTGAATGTCGTAATCAGTCTTGAAGTGAAGGATGAGGAGTTGATAAATCGGTTAATAAAACGGGGGAAGATATCAGGCAGATCAGATGATAACCGTGAAACGATTGAAGCACGACTGAAGGTATATTACAGACAGACATCTCCTTTGAAATTATTTTACAGAGCGCATGGTATACTCAAAGAGATTGATGGTATCGGAACTGTTGATGAAATTTTCCGGACCATAGAATATGAAATAGATCAGTTAATTAAATAACGATGGCAGAAACAAATTTTGTAGATTATGTGAAGATCTTTTGCCGTTCGGGCAAAGGAGGAAGAGGTTCTGCTCATTTCAGAAGAGAGAAATATGTACCTAAAGGCGGACCTGACGGAGGTGATGGAGGTGAAGGAGGGAGCATCATACTGAGAGGTAACCGCAACTACTGGACTTTGTTGCACCTTCGCTATCAGAAGCATCTTTTTGCCGGTCACGGTGAGGGCGGGTCGAAGGCACAACGTTCAGGGAAAAAAGGTGAGAGCAAGATTATTGACGTACCCTGTGGAACTGTTGCTTATGACGCACATACGGGTGATTACCTTTGCGATATCACTGATCACGATCAGGAGGTGATCCTACTGAAAGGGGGGCGTGGTGGTCAGGGGAATCAGCATTTCAAGACAGCAACCAATCAGGCACCACGCTTCGCTCAACCCGGTGAACCCAACGAAGAGAAGTGGGTTATACTGGAATTGAAACTATTGGCTGATGTTGGCCTGGTTGGTCTCCCCAATGCCGGAAAATCTACATTACTCTCCGTTGTATCAGCAGCGAAACCTAAGATTGCCAATTATCCCTTTACCACACTCGAACCCAACCTGGGTATCGTGAGCTATCGGGATGGTAAATCGTTTGTGATGGCCGATATTCCGGGTATTATTGAGGGTGCCAGTGAAGGTAAAGGACTCGGACTCCGTTTCCTGCGACATATTGAGCGTAACTCATTACTTCTCTTTGTGATTCCGGCCGATGCCGATGACATCAGAAAAGAGTACGAGGTGTTATTGCATGAACTGACACAGTACAATCCCGAATTACTGGATAAAAAACATGTGCTTGCCATTTCAAAGTCAGATATGCTGGATGAGGAGCTGATGCATGAAATAACGCTAGATCTGCCGGATCTCCCGTATACCTTTATCTCATCCATGACCGGTTTTGGTATTCCTGTGCTGAAAGATATTCTGTGGAGAGAGTTGAATGCAGATGATTATGTCCCTGTAGCTGCTGCAAGTGATACGCTGATACACAGAAAGCTGAATGTTGCCTCTCTCGAGTTTGATCCGGAGGATGAGATTGTTGTTGATGAAATTGAGGGGGCAGATGATGAGGAGTATGATGATGGGGAAGACTACGACGAAGATGATTTTTAACGCTGAAGCATGAAAGCACATCCTCAACACAGTAATCTGTTGTTGTTTGATCTGTTTTGCCGTGAAGACAGAATTGTACATTTCACAACTACACGGGAAGGAGGGGTAAGCAACGGCGCATTCTCCTCCTTTAACATGGGGAACTTCTCCGATGATGATCCGCTGAAGATTCGTGAGAATCGACTTATTCTTGCCCGGATGTTCTATACGGAATTAGAGAGCTTTATTACTCCGCATCAGACACACGGTACGGTTGTACTGACAGTGGATAAAACCTTCCTGGAGCTGGATAATGCTGCTGCGATTGAAACCTTGTACGGCGTTGATGCCACCATCACGCAGGAAAAAGGAATTTTCCTTTGTGCCACTGCAGCTGATTGTGTGCCTTTGATCCTTTTTGATAAAAGAAATGAGGTCGTTGCTGCTATACACGCCGGATGGAGAGGTACTGCGGGCCGGATTGTGGAGAAAACCATCACTGAGATGCAGCGACAATTTGGTTCCTCACCCGGAGATATGATTGCAGGTATTGGTCCTGCTATTTGCAGGGATCATTACGAGGTAGGGGATGAGGTTGCGTTTTTTTTTGAGGAAAATGGCTTTGATCTCTCAGACACTGTTGTCGCAAACAGAGATCATTCACTCTTGCGGTTACATCTGGATTTAAGCGAGATAAACAGGAGGGAGTTGCTGCGACTGGGTGTGCCTGACAGCAGTATTGAAAAGAGCAATTTATGTACCTTTGAGAAGCAAGAGCTTTTCTTCTCTGCCCGCAGACAGTCGGTTCACACGGGAAGAATGCTGACGGGGATCATGCTTGAGAGGTAGAATTTAATACAAATAGAAAAGAGAATGAATCGAAGGATTCATTCTCTTTTCTATTTAGTTTGTAATGACCAGTTCTTAATAACGTGCACTAATCACTTCCCAATCCAGAATCTTCCAGATCTCTTTCAGATGTTCGGCACGGCGATTCTGGTAATCAAGATAATATGAATGTTCCCATACATCGAATCCCAGGACCGGGGTTAATCCGCTGGTGAGTGGATTGCCGGCATTGCTTTCCTTGAGGATGGATAACTTGCCGTTGCCATCTTTTGCCAGCCATACCCAGCCTGAACCAAAGACTGCCGTTCCGGCCGCATTGAATTCTTCCTTGAACTGATCGAATGAACCAAACTGTTCATTGATCGCATCAGCTAATTTCCCTTTTGGCTCGCCTCCGCCATCTTTTTTAAAGGAAGTAAAATAGATATTATGGTTGAGAATCTGACCGGCGTTATTGAAAATCGCTCCATCGCTCTCTTTCACCACGGTTTCGAGATCTGCATTTTCAAATTTCGTTCCGGTGGCCAATCTGTTTAAATTGTCCACATAGGCCTGATGATGCTTCCCATAATGAAGTTCAACTGTTTGTTTGCTTATAACCGGCTCTAAAGCATCGGTTGCATAAGGTAATGCTACTTTTTCAAATTTCATATTTACTCTATTTTTAGAATTATTATTTTCGTTATTTTTAGCGTTGGAATTATTGCAACTGATCAGAGATAGCGCAAAAAATCCCGTCAACAGGTAATAATGTATTGCTTTCATTTTTTCTTTTTATTATTTGTTTGATGTTATAACGAAATCAAATTGGCAATTGTTCGATATTATCTGGAATCATTCTTGTTAAATATGAAAAAAATACACAAAAAAATAGCCTGGATACTACAATTCAGGCTATTAACTGTTTAATTAGAGAAGATATCGTTTTTCTCTATTGGTCGTTGTCTTTTTTTATTTCGTTGTCAGTCTGTTGACGCTCCTGCAACTCTTCACTGTTGACGGGCTGCTGATCCTTGCCGATAGCGGCTTCGTCTGTAGTGTCGTTTAAGATGTTGTCCCCTGATCCAACAGGTCGTGACGGGATCACTGTATCTGTTACCGTATCTTTCTTGTTGTCGAAAATTTCCTGTGAGCGAGAGACCCAGTTTCTTTTCCCGAAAATATGTTCCAGGTCATCTGCATAGATAATCTCTCTTTCCAGTAAGATATTGGCCAGCTGTCCGTGTCCCTCAGCCTTATCGGTAAGTATCTGTTTGGCCCTTTCATATTGCTGGGCAATCATTACCTTTACTTCGTTGTCAATCAGCTGGGCCGTGTCATCACTATAGGGTTTTGAAAAGCTGTATTCCTGCCCCGTTGAGTCGTAATAACTGAGGTTAGGCAGTTTGTCGCTCATACCCATATAGGTGATCATTGCATAGGCCTGTTTGGTCACACGTTCCAGGTCGTTCATCGCTCCCGATGAGATCTGCCCGATAAACAGCTCTTCCGCGGCACGACCACCCAGTAGTGAACACATCTCGTCGAGCATCTGCTCTTTCGTCGTGATTTGGCGCTCTTCCGGCAGGTACCATGCTGCCCCGAGTGCTTTTCCGCGAGGTATGATGGTCACCTTGACCAATGGGTTGGCATGTTCAAGAAACCAGCTCAATGTGGCATGTCCCGCCTCGTGAACGGCGATTGATTTTTTCTCTCCCTGCGTGATGATCTTGTTTTTCTTCTCCAGCCCGCCTACAATACGATCCACGGCGTTCATGAAATCATCTTTCTGTACAAATTTTTTCTTCTTTCGGGCAGCGATTAGTGCTGCCTCGTTGCAGACATTTGCAATATCAGCGCCCGAAAATCCAGGTGTTTGTCGGGCAAGAAATTCGACATCGATCGATTCATCAATCTTGATGGGACGTAAATGCACCTTGAATATCTCCTTGCGATCGTTCAGGTCGGGTAATTCCACGTAGATCTGTCTGTCGAAACGCCCTGCACGCATCAATGCTTTGTCCAGCACATCGGCCCGGTTTGTGGCTGCAAGAATGATCACACCACTATTGGAGCCGAATCCATCCATCTCAGTAAGGAGCTGGTTGAGTGTATTCTCTCTCTCATCGTTCGAGCCGAAGTTGGTGTTTTTACCACGTGCACGCCCTACAGCATCAATCTCATCGATAAAGACAATACAAGGTGCTTTCTCTTTTGCCTGACGGAACAAATCACGCACGCGTGATGCTCCTACGCCCACGAACATCTCCACGAAGTCGGAGCCGGAAATGGAGAAGAATGGCACGTTGGCTTCACCGGCTACGGCTTTGGCCAACAATGTTTTCCCTGTACCCGGAGGGCCGACGAGCAACGCCCCTTTGGGGATTTTGCCTCCCAGGTTGGTGTAGTTATTCGGGCTTTTCAGGAATTCAACAATCTCCTGCACCTCCTCTTTGGCCTCAGAGAGGCCTGCCACATCCTTGAAGGTCACTTTCTGGCTTGAATCCTTGTCAAAAAGCTGTGCTTTTGATTTACCCACACTGAAAACACCGCCACTGCCACCACCGGCGCCACCCTGCATCCTGCGCATCATCCATATCCAGAATACAATGAGCAGCAGAAAGGGAGCAAAAGTGATCAGTATCCCCCACATTTCGGAGGTGGTATCAAAACGCACTTCTATGTCGTATTGCTGCTCCGTTTTCACGGTATCAATAAATTCAGAAATTGCCTCTGCCGATGCACCTTCCACCGTGATCACAGGCATTTTTCCCACTTTGGCGGCATCTTCACCGAAGATATGGCTTACCGACTCCTCGCGGACGACAGCCTCAGCTGTTCCCTTGTTGCTGTAGACCACGATGCTCTTCACGCGATTGTCTCTCACATATTGCTGGAAATCGGACCATTGTACCTCTTTCACAGTCGTATCCTGACCGAAGAACCACATCCCCATCAGTATTGCTAGTGCAACAGCATATATCCAGTAGGGATTGAACGGACGTTTGGGATTACTGCCACTCAGTTTTGGCCGTAATGTTGGTTGCTTATCTTTCTTATTATTCGAATTATTCATTTGGTTGATGCCTCAATTTACGATTATTGTGTGGACAACTCTAAATGCTTCAGAGGGTCCGTCGAGTTATTAGTAACAATTTATTGAAGAATTAGTTTTATGATAACGAAGGAATACGTTCCGACTTCGCATCTGCCCAGAGGTTATCGATGTTGTAGAAACTGCGTAGCTCGGGGAGGAAGATGTGAACTATCACATTGCCGTAATCCATTCCGATCCATTCGGCAAGTTGTTGACCATGTACACGGATAGGGTTTTCTTTTCTGTTTTTCCTAACGATCTCTTCCACCGAATCTGCCAATGCAGATACCTGTGTAGGTGAATTGCCCTCACATATCACAAAATAATCACATATGGCACCTGACAATCCTTTTAGTTGAATCGTGTTGATATTTTTTCCTTTTTTCTCCTGAATTCCTTCAATGATACTTTCTATCAGTTCGTTTTTTTCTATCATTCGTTGTTTTAAGTGAGTTAGTAATACAAAGATAGGCTGTTTTTTCATTTATCACCATGAAAAGAGCATGTAAATCTAATTACAAAAACAGTGCCATGAAAAGTGTGTTGAGAAAAAGAAACCCCGTCATGATTGACAGGGCCTTCTTTGTAGCGTATAGGTGTAATCTTCACCGGCTGTTTGGCTGTATGATTACAACGTTTGTAATTTTATATTTTTCCACAACACTTTGATTCCACCTCCATCATGAATCTGTAATGCGATGCGTCCCTGACCCTTCCCGATTTTTTCATCGGTAATGTCAACCATCTCTTCCTCGTTGAGATAGGTCTTCACGTTGTCACCCTTCACCACAATACGCATGGTGTTCCACTCACCCTCTTTCAGAATCTCTTCCTTCTCATCGGGGATCTGAACAAGCCATCCTCTTCCGTATGACTCATAGATTCCACCGGTGTCATTTCCTTTCGGAGCCACCTCAACCTGCCAGCCGTTCACAATTGCACCCGGCTCAACGAAAGAACGGATGAAGACACCTGAATTGCCATCAGCCTCCTGTCTGAACTCCAGCGTCAGATCGAAATCATCGTAGTACTCACGTGTTGCGAGGTATCCGTACTGTTTATCCGGGCCGCTTTCGCATACCAGGAGACCATCTTCGACATACCATTTCTCTGTTCCGTACACTTCCCATCCATTTAAATCTGTACCGTTAAACAGTGTTACCTCTTTTGTTTTACGAGGTAGTTCCCTGATCTTTACATTGCGGAACCAGGCCGCTGATCCGTGATCCTGCAGGCAGATCACTCCCTTACGGGCCAATCCGTATTCAGGTGCATTCTCCCATTTACCACTGTTTTTTCGTTCGAACCACTCTTCTGTCCAGGCTTCGAACTCAACTACTTTTTCGCCGTTTAACCAATGCTCGACATGTCCGTTGTCGAATACAATCTTTGAACTGTTCCATTCGCCTGCAGGTTTGATCACCGTCCTGGCGGGGTCAGTGGTGTACATCGCGTAGTCAGCGGCCGTCTTCTGCCACTCTTCCAATGGTTGGGGGAAGTTCAACTCATCGATCAGCTGATATTCAGGTCCGGTAACATAGGGAACGGTGAATTTCGGATTTTCCACCACATGATATAGTACACCGCTATTTCCCCCATCAGCTATCTTCCAGTCCCAGACCAGCTCGAAATTCTCGTAGATTTTATCGGTTACGATATAACCATGTTCATCAGCTCCTTCACCTTTGGCCTGAATCATCCCCTCTTCGGCAAACCAAGGAGCAGTAAGGCTTTCGCCGTTATAGTCACGCCATCCGTTCAGCGTTGTACCATCAAATAGAAGCTCCCATCCATCTGCAGCCTCCTCCCGGGTTAATGTGTTGTGCTTGCCGTCACTGTTGCAGGCAGCTGTTAATGCCGTCATTGCGATTGTAATAATTAAAAAATAATTTGATCTCATACGTTTGTGATTAATGATTTTACTTTTTTCTTCTTCCTGAATTAAACGTTCTTTTTTACGTTACTGTACCATTGACTTGTATCGCTCCTCTTGCGATGTTTGACAATTTGACAATTTCCATCTGTTTATATCTTTTTTTACAAAGATATTGAAATGTGGAAAATTAACACTCAATTTTCGAGAAAATACTTTCAGCACCTGAAAAGAATTGAGATCGTAGAGCGCTGGTACACCCCGGTTATATTTCAGTCACTTTTTTAAAACAAAAGGGCAGATTAGGCGTTAATTGGAGAAGGAAACAATAGAGCGAACGCTTTTAAACAACCCGTCTATTTTGGAACATATTGATCTATCGGATAATATAAAAATAAACGATGGTTCGTATGTGGCTTCTGTCGGTTTTTTTGACGGAGTGCACATCGGCCACCGGCATCTCATCAAACAGGTGAAAGAAGAGGCCAAACGGCTCAATCTGCCTTCGGCAATCATTACTTTTCCCATACATCCGCGAAAGGTACTACAAAAAGATTATCAGCCTGCTCTTTTATGCGGTTACGAAGAAAAGCTGGAGCAGCTGGCCACTACGCAGATTGATTACTGCATTAGCGTGCCATTCACTCATGATCTTTCTCTTCTGTCTGCCAGGGAGTTTATGGAGAAAGTGCTTAAAAACTATATCGGCGTCCATACCCTCTTTGTTGGGTATGATCACCGGTTTGGACATAACCGGGAGGATGGTTTCAAAGAGTATAAGCATTATGGAACGGAGATAGGGATGCGTGTGATCAAGGCTTCGGAATGGCAGATTGAAGGAGAGAACGTGAGTTCTACCAGGATACGCTCATTACTGAAGAAGGGTGAGATATTGAAGGCGAATAGCCTTTTATCATATAACTATACGTTGTCCGGCAAAATAGTGGAGGGTTATCGGGTAGGAAGAACCATTGGGTTTCCTACGGCGAACATCAGATCGTGGGAGCGATATAAGGTTGTTCCCGCATTGGGTGTGTATGCTGTATTGGTCCATGTAAGGGATGTGATCTATGAGGGGATGCTCTATATCGGTACACGACCCACCCTACATGATGACCCGGAAATAAGTGTTGAGGTAAATATTTTCGATTTTAATGCTGATCTCTACAATCAGTCTCTTACAGTGGAGTTTATAGATTTTATCAGGCCTGACAGGAAATTTGAAGCGATGGACAAACTGGTGGAGCAGATCCACAGGGACAAGATCTCGGTACAACAGCGTTTACTAAAAGAAAAATGATAAAAACCAGACTACTTAACAACAGAATAGAAATTCCATCACCCGGTCTGGGGACCTACCGTCTTGGAAGAAACGATGAAGAGGTCAGCAGGGCAGTGCGCCACGCGTTAGATGCTGGATACCGACATATTGATACGGCCTCCTTTTATGACAACGAGATGCCTGTTGGTAAGGCAATCAGGGAGAGTGGTATTCCCAGGGAAGATTTGTTCGTCACCACCAAGTTGTGGGGTAGCGATATCCTGGAGGGACGTATAGAGAGGGCTTTTGATGAAAGCATGCGACGACTAGATGTCGGCTATATCGATCTTTATCTTGTACACTGGCCTGTGAAGGGGAGGATCGCAGACACCTGGAGAGAAATGGAGCGGATTTATCAAAGCGGAAGGGTGAAAGCTATCGGCGTGAGTAATCACCTGATACATCATCTGGAGTTACTCCTGAAGGAGGCGGGAATAATGCCGGCAGTCAATCAGGTTGAGCTTCATCCTTATCTGGTGATGCAGGAACTGCAAGATTACTGCCAGGGTAAGGGGATTGTAATCGAGTCCTGGAGTCCTCTGGGAAGCAGTAAAATCCCATTGCTTGCTGATCCGATGCTTCAGGAAATAGCAAACCGAAAAGGAAAGTCCACTGCACAGGTCATTCTTCGGTGGAACTTACAGAAGCAACTGATTCCGCTGCCCAAATCGTCGGACAGGCAACGTCAGCGGGAGAATCTCTCTCTCTCTGATTTTAATCTCACAGCCGATGAGATGACTGACATTGACCGGCTGGACAGGAATCTCAGGACCGGTATCCATCCTGATGCTATCACATTTTAATAGATCCCTCTCTCGTTCAGCGCACGTTGGTATGCTCTTGCGTTTCGTGCATGTTCTGCATGGGTGACAGCAAAGTTATGACGTCCGGAGAGATCATCCTTGGCACACATAAACAGATAGCCATGCTCCGTGGGAGAGAGTGTCCCGTCAATGGCCCGGATGGAGGCAACTCTTATGGGGCCCGGGGGTAAACCGGTGTATTTGTAGGTGTTATAGGGTGATTCCACCTCCAGGTGCCTGAAGAGAATGCGGCGCAGTGTGAAATCACCCACAGCGAATTTCACCGTCGGATCTGCTTCCAGTCGCATCCCTTTTTTCAGTCGGTTCAGGTAGAGCCCTGCAACTACAGGGTATTCATCGGCATAGGTCGCCTCCTCTTCAACAACCGATGCCAGCACGGATACCTGCAAGGGTGTCAATCCTAAGTTCTCTGCTTTCTTTCGGCGATCTTCATTCCAGAAACGCTCATACTCCTTCTTCAGGCGTTTTAACAGGTTGTCTCCACTGGTATCCCAATAGACTTCATAGGTATTCGGGATGAACATTGAGATCAATGTATGTTCATTAAAACCTAACTCTTTTACCAGGGAGGTGTCATTGAGTGCAATCAGCAGCGTCAGGCTGTCAAGCATGAGTTGTTCCGAGATCCGTCCTGCCACGTTTTCCATGGTGCGCAGATTGTTGAACGTCAGTCTGACCGGTGACTGTTTCCCTGAGCGCAACAGGCGTATTACGTCGGGCATCGTCATGTCATCTTCAATCGCATATCTTCCTGTTTTTACACTGTTTGGATAAGACATCCTTTCGGCAAGCAGATGGAATGTTTTTTCGGAAGGTAGCGCTTCTTTCTCCTTCAGCTGGTTAACCACATCGTTATAACTCTTTTCCTGGTCTATATAGATGTAAATCGTCTCTTCAATGTTAATGGGCTTGAAAATAATACTATATGCAAATACTCCGGCGGCTATGATGAGCAGCACCAGAATGCCGGTGAACCAGAGAAGCGCACCTCTTTTTTTATTTTTCTTCGTATCTTCCATATGTTGCCGGGTTGTCTGTATTTTCAGCACAAAAGTAGAAAGATTCATTTGAAAATATCCTATTTTCTTTGACAAGTTGAAAACAATCTTGTATATTTGCATCCGATTTCAGCAAAAATCATTACGGAAGTGTGGGTGAGTGGCTGAAACCACCAGTTTGCTAAACTGACGTACGGGTAACTGTACCGGGGGTTCGAATCCCCCCGCTTCCGCAAAGTGGCTGCCTGACAATATGTTGGGCAGCCACTTTTTTTTGTTCTGTTCTGTAGGATGCCTCTTGGTGTGCGTTTATCAATCCAATCTATCACCACGATGAAAAATCTATCAAAAATATGTTGTATAACATGTTTTTTGTTGTATCTTTGTATCGATTCGAATGGCAGGCGAGTTATTTGAAATCATTTTCAGGTTATCACTAACATACTGAAAAGGCTTCTAATAGACGGTTTGCCGATGATCATCACATATTAAAAAAAAGAATATTATGGAAATCAAAAACCTGACAAGCAGTGAAATTCTTGCGCAGATAAATTATCTGGAGAAGAACATTTCAAAAGGGTCTGTCACTTATCTGGTAAACAGGATGAACAGGCTAAGAGTGTTGAAAACCAGTTTGCATCGTATGGCAAGCTGAGAAAACGGACTGAAAGTCTTAAGCTGAGTGATCTGTATGAGATCACGAACGCTTTTATTTAAAATTTTTATTTAATGAATAGATGATTGAGGCTGCCTTTCCGGTAGCTTTTTTTATTTTATGTAAGTAAATAATAGAAAATGATACCTTTTTTTTACTAATAAGCACGTTGAAATGTGATTTTTATATATCTTTGCAGTGTTATCTAACAAAATGATTTAACTTATTGAAATTTACAATTATGGATTTATTATCAGCCAGATTAACAGCCCTGTCACCTTCAGAAACATTTGCGATGGCGCAGAAAAGCAATGAACTGAAAGCTTCGGGTATTGACGTGATTAATATGAGTGTGGGAGAACCTGATTTTACTACGCCCGAGCACATCAAGCAAGCGGCTAAAAAGGCGATTGACGATAATTACTCATTCTATTCACCTGTAGCCGGTTTTCCTGATCTGAAAAAGGCTGTTTGCGAGAAGCTGAAAAACGAAAATGAGCTGGAATACACCCTTGCCCAGATTGTTGTTTCAGGAGGAGCAAAACAATCACTTTGTAACGTTATTCTATCAATCGTTGACAAGGAAGAGGAGGTGATCATCCCTGCGCCATACTGGGTGAGTTACCCTGAAATGGTTAAATTGGCGGAAGGGAAATCGATCTTCGTGTATGCAGGTATTGAAAAGGATTTCAAGATTACACCACAGCAGTTGGAAGAGGCTATCACCCCCAGGACCAAAGCACTGATCCTTTGTTCTCCCTCGAACCCCACGGGGAGTGTCTACACGAAAGAGGAGTTGAAAGCGCTGGCTGATGTGATTGCACGTCATAAACAGATATATGTGATCGCGGATGAAATTTATGAGCATATTAATTATATAGGACAGCATGAATCTATTGCGCAATTTGAAAACATTCGTGACCGCGTTGTTGTGGTGAACGGTGTTTCCAAGGGGTATGCAATGACAGGGTGGCGTATTGGATGGATCGCTGCCCCGCAATGGATTGCCTCTGCCTGTAGCATGCTGCAGGGGCAGTATACCTCAGGGCCCTCTTCAATCTCACAAAAGGCTGCTGTAGCTGCATATACTGGTGATCAGTCCTGTGTGAGTGAGATGAGAACGGCGTTTGAGAGGCGAAGGAACCTGATCGTGGAACTACTTGGGCAGATACCGGGATTGAAGGTAAATAACCCGATGGGTGCATTTTATATTTTCCCGGAGTGTACCGGCTATCTGGGTAAATCATATAATGGAAAAATTATTAAAACTGCCACCGATTTAGCCATGTACCTGTTAGAGGAGGCACATGTTGCCTGTGTTGGAGGGGATGCTTTCGGCGCACCCGGATACATCCGCCTCTCTTATGCCACCTCCGATGAGAATATCACGAAAGCCGTTGCGCGTATTGCTGTAGCGTTGGAGAGACTCAAATAAGCGTTATCAGACAACAAAAATATAAACCCGGATCATAAGTGATCCGGGTTTTTTTCAGCCACAGCTTGGCTGC
>LSQX01088459.1_pt2 | contig 46559 bp, 37 predicted proteins | sample 654561 | NCBI WGS metagenome assembly LSQX01 (sample SAMN04489861, study PRJNA283612) | anaerobic digester metagenome | isolation source: 4 biogas reactors fed with cattle manure at either 37C or 55C with and... | place: Denmark: Kongens Lyngby | collected 2014
AGCCCGCGCTTTACAGCAAGCTGGAAAAATTCGTCCGTGTCAAAGCTGCCACCACTGCTGCCTACATCCTTTTCCTTGCTTGCCCTGTACTTTGCCTCAGCCTCGTCTATTTCAAGCACACTCTTAAAACCTCTCTCATACCAGCTCTCAAGAACTTTATTCATATACGGTACGGATACATTTCCGATAGCATCGACAGTTACCATATACGCGCGCTCTATCATATCATAATTCACTCCCCATTCGCGTGACCATCGCTCAAACGCTTCGCGTTCCCTTGCAGAGAAGGCACGACTGCCGATTCCAAGAAGTCCACGAAGGCGTCCTTCCAGTTTCTTCTGTTCCTCCATCCATTTTATATGTGCGTCAAGTGCAGCCGGTGTGTCCACGCCGCGATCGTAAAGGGAAAATGCCATTCGTTCCGCATATTTCAGTGCATGCCTTCCGCGTTTGACGCACCAAGCTAAAAGCATTAGTATGTATTCGGAGTCGAGTCCAAGATAATCACGCAGCCCGACAATTATTGCTGCTTCTGCATTATTAAACATGCGGCCCATCGTTTGCTGGCAAGCGTCTATGAGCGCTCCGAGATCCGGTGAGCGTTCAAATGCCGCCTTCACATCATCAGAGGTATATTCCGGCAGGCTGTTTTTTGGACGTAGCTTTTTTCTGGCTTTTTCTTTGTCTTTTTCTGTTTCTTTATTATCTTTTTCAATCTCATCCGCACAAGATTTGCCTTCTGTGTCGCGATTAGATTGAGCGTTGACCGACGCCGCCTTCGCGCGCCCAGTAACCGTTATACTGTCTTGCTTTCTGTTATGTGCCGCTTTAATCTCCTCATCATCGTCCGCATCATGATCACTTTCAATTACTCCGGCTCCTCGCCAAAATGCCAGCGACCGCTCAAACTGCCCTTTCGTAACGCCTGCCGCTGCTGCAATGTCGGCGGCACATGCGTCAAAATCTATTTGTGCTCGCGGATCAGCAAAAATAAAAAGAAGAACCAAAAGGTCGCTCTTTGTCGCTTTAGCAGCAGCTTTTACGGCGGTTTTTGGCAATGTTATAACGCCATTTCCATAGTTTATGACAAGCTTCACCCCATATATCTTCCTTTCATGCTGTGTTTTCTGTGTACTTTATCCGTCAAAATTTGTGTTGCTTCGCATTGTCCGCTATTGTGCGTGTTTTATCGACTTACAATGATTATATTTGATACTATATTTTTCCACATAATCAACAGGCTTTTCCACAGACAAGCATTTTTCCATAATATAACCATAGTATGACGATTATCAGACAGATGCATACGCATTTAGAGAAGTATCTGCACGATTTCCAGCGATATACTCGTAATATGCCTGTGCGCCTATCATCGCTGCATTGTCACCGCACAAAGAAACGGGTGGTACATAAAAGGATGCGCCCATATCACGGCAAAGAGTTGCGATAGCGGCACGCAAGTGCGTGTTTGCAGCAACACCACCGGCAAAAACAAGCTTTTTTCTGCCCGTAGTTTTAAGTGCCAATGTGAGTTTTTCAACAACGGCATGGCATATGACAGCAGTCAGCGCCGCCGCTATGTCCTCACGACATATCGTTTCATTTTTCATACGCGCGGTGTTTACATAGTTTACAATGGCTGTTTTCAGCCCGGAAAATGAAAACTCAAGCCCCTCCCCGGCAATTGCCGGTGACGGTAGCTTAATATTGCTGGCATTGCCAGCTGCAGCAAGCCTGTCCATTTCTGCCCCGCCGGGATATGGCAGCCCGAGCGCTCGCGCAGTCTTATCGAAGGCTTCGCCTACCGCGTCGTCGCGTGTGTGCCCTATCTCGACCATATCAGTATAGCTTTGGACATCAATTATGCTTGTATGACCGCCTGACGCTACAAAAGCAAGAAACGGCGGCTCAAGGTCGGGATATGCGAAGTAAGAGGCTGCTATATGCCCGCGTATATGGTTGATGGCAATAAGCGGCTTTGAATGCGAAAAAGCAAGCGCTTTTGCAAAGCCGACGCCGACAAGCAGCGCGCCTATAAGCCCGGGAGCATTCGTGACAGCCACAGCGTCTATGGCATTCAAAGCGCCGGAATAGCTGTTTACCCCAGCAGGATTAGCGCTACCGCTCCCGCATAAGCCGGCCTCGGCGAGAGCCTCGTATGTTATACGCGATATGACCTCAGTATGCGCGCGGCTCGCTATTTCCGGCACAACACCGCCATAGCGGCGATGTATATCGATCTGCGACGCAATAGTGTTTGAGAGTATTTGACGCCGCATATCTGACATCTCTACGACGGCGGCTGATGTTTCGTCGCAGGAACTTTCTATTGCAAGTATGAGCATTTTATTTTGCCACGCATCTTTTCATTAATTTTTGTTTTTATTTGTTTACGCTGCGTCTACCGATTCAACAACCATTTGAGTTATCGGCAAAAGCAGTATTTAATATATTTATATTCTTTTTCATTAAAACAGCGTCGTCTGCGGGATCTATATAATACCCGTGACGCGTGCCATACACCTCATAACCAAGTGAGCTGTAAAGCGCGCGTGCAGCACTATTCTGTGAGCGCACTTCAAGGTATAATTTAGCGACTCCCATTTCACGGCAAAGCGCCTCAAGTGACGACATCAGTTCACGCCCGATACCACGCCGCCTAAATTTATGTGAAACGGCAACATCCATTATCTCCGCTTCATCTGCCACAACTCTTGCGGCCGCGTATCCGACGATAGTATCCCCGTCCTTTGCGCAAACGGCAGCCGTTTGCTTATTTGTAAGAAAATAAGCCATATATGCTGCTGACTCATTGCGGTTAAAGCATGCAGCGCACAGCGCAGCAGCGCCGGAAGCACAACTTTCATCGCATCGGAAGATTTTTATTTTTTCACTTCCTTTTATTTTGTCCATCGACATGAAATAGCTCATCCACGCAGGATATTATCTCGGAAAGACATTTTTTATATCTGTCAACTGTTCCGCCAAACGGGTCTGATATTGGACGCGGCATAATTATAATCTTTCCTGCGAACTGCGGGAACGCATAAAGCACAGCTGTCGCGTGCTGCTCAGTCATGGTGACGATAATATCAGCTCGCGCAGCATCATTATCTGTCAGCGTATGCGCACGGTGGCGGGTGTAATCATGCTCAGGCGTCGGTAAAATTCCCGCTTCTTTTAACGCAATTACTGCGTTTTCTGAAATTGGGTCGCCATCATGTGCGGAGATGCCCGCCGATTCGGCTGTGTACTTGTCACCACAACAATGATTCAAGTATGCAGCCGCCATAGGCGATCGACATGTATTACCTGTACAAATGAAAAAGACAGTTGTCTTTTTGTTTATACGTCCGTCTAACACCGCTTCTAAAAGCGGTAATATCTCATCGCCGCCAGCAGGCTTGGCTATGTTTAAAGCTTCACTTTTCGTTTGTTGTTTTATCATAATTTAAATTAATGTAGAATTGATGTTATCAATATCCGAAGCAATCATCAGAGAGCGAATCGTCGTTTGTTATCCAGTCAGCTGTGTTAATGACGCGGTATTCTCCGGGTGCGTCGCGTATTATAACAGTTGAGATGCCAGCGTTTAGAATCAAGCGTTTACACATCATACAGCTTGATGTACCCGCTATAACGGAACCGTCGGTAGGAGATGTGCACGCCATGTAAAGCGTGGAGCCAAGCATCTGGTCACGAGGCGCAGCTATAATAGCATTTGCCTCAGAATGGACACTGCGGCAAAGTTCATACCGCTCACCCCTCGGAATATTCAAGCGTTCGCGGTGGCAAACTCCAAGGTCTGAACAGTTTGCACGCCCGCGCGGCGCGCCATTATAACCAGTTGATATTATTACATCGTTTTTTACTATTATTGCCCCGTAACGGCGGCGCAGGCACGTACTACGCTCCGATACTGTCTGTGCAATATCAAGGTAATATTCTGTTTTCGATACTCTTTGTACCATAAAGGCCTCGCATGTAGTCTTTTTTCTTTATCATAACGTATTATCGAATTAATTTAACAATATATTTTACCATCGGAGGGAAGATAAATCAACTGTTAAAACAACCGTCCAATGTTTTTTAAACAGTTTCTCAATACAAAAGCGGCTTCCGCACCAGCGGAAGCCGCAATATATTGTCTTTAATGGATTAGTGGTTGCAGCAGCAGAATATGATAACAGCGGCGATGATAATGATCCAGCAAAGGCTGTTATTGTCAAATGCTCCGCCAAAGCAGTTGTTCATACCGTACCTCCATACATTATCGGAAGAGCGGCGCCAGGTGGCGCCTCTCGATAACATCATATGAAACGGAGGTGCATTTGCTACAACGCGCCCGCGGCTTGAAAATAAAAAAGAATACCCAAACAATCTGTTGCATGCTATGGTGCTATGCCTTGCATACTATTCAGTGTATTCTATCGCACATACTCTTATGCGCAGGAAAGATAATGTGTGAACATTTTACTCGCTGTACTGTTGGTGCTACGAACACTATGCTTTATTAAACTTGTCACGTAAGCGTCAGTGAATCGGCATGCAAAAAGGCATTTGCTGAAATTACGCTGTTCGTAGGAACTTCAACCGATGCGCCGCAGCGCTTACACATAATACGGACACTGTCATCCAATATGTCGAGTGCATACTCCCCACGGCCCTCACAGCGGCATTTAATTTTGCCGTCCGCGTCAAGCTCCTTTATTACAAACATCACTATATCGAATACTTGAGGATCCGTCAGAGAAGCATCAGGTGCCCGAATGTCACCAGGCGATGCGTCACCAAGCAACTCAAGAAGCTCTTGATCAGAACGTTTTAGCGCATCAAGCACTTTTTTACGGTTACCTATAAAGCATATATCAATTCCTGTGTATGAGCAAGGAATAGAATACAACTCTCTGCTGAAGAACATCTGCTGTCCCATAGTAAAAACATGCGGCGATGCGCAGAACATGCACGGCACGGTGACACTGACCTTTTTATCGCGGCGATAAACAATTGTCGCTTCGCTGTTACCACATGAACAGCGGAGACGCAACATATCGGCTGAGAGCGCAAAAGCTCCGACGAGACTTACAATACCGCTTCCGCAGTGCGGACAGCGGTAGTAAACTGTGGTTTCTACTTTGTCAAGAATCATTTAATCAAATCCCTGTTTGGCTTTATTGTTTTCCTCCCATGCGGAGGTTAAAGAATCCCCTATTCGGTATATATGCGTGGTACTCGTTTTCCGATAAGGCAGACAAGCTCATAATTTATCGTATCAGCAATTTTAGCAAGCCGTCGCATTTGCTCTTTGTCACTGCCAAAAATAACAACCTCATCACCAACAGAAACATCGGGGATGCCTGTTACATCAACCATGCATTGATCCATACATATACGTCCGACAATAGGTGCAAATGAATCGCCGATATAGACTCCGCCACCATTCTGAAATGCACGGATATAACCGTCAGCATATCCTATTGGTATTGTCGCTACTGTGATGTCATATTTCGGTGAATATGTTGCGCCATAGCTAATAAATTCCCCTGCACGAACAGTATGAACATGCGATATAACGCTTTTTAGCGTCATTACCGGGGTAAGTCTCAAAACGTCATCTTCATCAAACGGATAAAATGGCTCAAGACCATAAAGGATTATACCTGCCCTGACCATATCAAGATGAGCCTCAGGCGTCGTCGTAATGGCGGCGCTATTGCTTATATGGCTCGTCAAAGTAAGCCCGCGCTCGCGAAGAGCTTTATCTATCTTCAAAAAAAGCATAAGCTGCTCGGCGTTCATCGGATTTTCAGGTTCGTCCGAACATGCAAAATGCGAAAAAATGCCCTCCGGGACAATCCCCGTATATGACGCTGCCTCAAGAATCTTCGTAACAGCGCTATTATTAGAGTCAAAGCCAAGTCTGTTCATCCCGGTGTCAACTTTGAAGTGCACAAGAACGGCACAACCGTGTTTTTCAGCGGCAAGTGAGAGCGCTTTTGCATATTCAGTCGAAAAAACTGTCTGTCTGATTGCGTATTTCGCTAAAATATCGGCATTTTCTGGTGGCGTATAGCCTAAAATCAATATTCTTTCGTCATACATCAGCCGTGACTCAAAAGCAGAACGCAGCGCCAGCGCTTCCTCAATGGATGACACTGCGAAGTCACGCGCGCCTGCCTCGTAAAGTGCGGTTGCACAGCGCTCGGCGCCATGGCCGTATGCGTCGGCTTTGACGACACACATCACGCGACACGAGTCGCCGATTAGGTCATCAACAGCAGTATAATTCCGTTTTAAGGCTGAAAGGTTTATCTCTGCCCATGTCTTATGTTTAACTTCCTTTATAGTATCTGCCATAATTACTCCGAAATATCCGTATCAACAAAACGATAACTTCCAATAGTAAGTGTAAATGAACCGTCTTTCGTATATATTTTCCTTGGCGTTTCCTCTCCCGCCGAAAACTCAACACCGACGTCGCTATCTCCCCCAGAATACAAAGCTGTCGTAACGCCACCCGACGTTGACACAGAATATAAGCTCCCCGGGTCAAGTGCAAACAGCGCTATTATATCGTAATATCGTTTGCCAGCATTTTTTGAAAGCGGAATCTTTGTGCCGCTGCCATCAGGATATGTGATGTAGACTCCATTTGATGACACTTCCGCTATCATACCATCGGCATCAGAGCTGCCAGTAGACGGTGAAAATGAAAATGTGATAACACCACCCCGCCCGGACTGTAAATAGCCATCATCTGCCTCCGATGAAAGCGTAATTGTAACAAAAAATATCCCAGTAGGCGTACTCAACTCACCGGAGACGACTGCAGCGCGAGGCTGGTAAGTGAGAGGGTCGGATGAGATATGCGAACAACCCGTAAACGCTATAATAAAAGGTATGAAAATGAAAACTATCAACAGTGAAGCAGATGTGCATCTGCACATTGAATATAAGCCGCCTTTCAAAAAATATTGCAGCGCATTATGCACCGTAATATTTATATTGAAAAGTGGCGGCTTATATGATTAAACGCGCGTTCCGGCAGCATATGTAAGAGGTATTATTACTGTCTCACGGTTGTAATATGAAAAGATATGCTGTGATTTGTCTATCATATCAAATAGTATTACTTTTTTCTCGCCGCTTTTTTCATCGGTGAATATACCGTAGTATACATTCGGATGAGAAGGAGACGAGCAGTGATTGATTATAGTTTTAACGCCGGATTCATCAAGTTTTTTCTTCCATTCGGCGTCGTTATATGGGGCAATAACCTCAAAATCTTTAATTTTCATTTCAAGGATAAATTTTTCCGCAATCTTTAGGTCGGCATGTTCATCGTTTTTATCTGTTTTAAACTTCTTTCCGTAGTATCTTGTGAATCTTACAGTTCCTGCGCTATAAATCTGATAGCGCTGTTCATAGTTGACATAACGCCAAGTTCCATTTATGATCGGCCTTGAAAGAATTGCAAAGACCGGCACTATAATGAATGCTGTATATGATATTAGGGTGAATAATAATACTATTACGGCGACTGGTACAACTATGTATGCAAGCACCACGAGGCTTCTTTTTAATTTGTGTGAGCCCTCAGATTTTCTGGGAACCGAATACTCCATATCATATTTACCGCCCTCTGTCATCCAACGAAACCTCCCTACTCAATAATAATTTTTTATACTTTGAAATTATATCACGCATCCATTATGTTTTCAAGCTATAAAAAATGAATATGGTAATTTTAAATAGAGTGGAGTGGCTCTATACACAAAAATGCAAACGGAGCATAGTTAAATGTTCCGTTTGCGATGGAGACTGTCAATGCTACCGTGTCATTATTACATCATGCGTCAAACCGTAAGGCTTGCTACACTTCTGCCGCCCTCGTACATCATTGAATAATCCCGCCTGCAAGCACAGTACTGCTCAAAAAGTGCTTTGGCGCGCAGGGGGTCATGATAAACCTTCCATAGACCAGAAAGCCTGTAATTATCCCCGCGGTTTTCAATAAATCCTTTGACATCAAGAAGAGGATAGCCAAGAAACACACCTATTTCATGTGGAAGCTCACATTCGACGGCAAGCCGATTAAGGCAGGCCTCGACGCCAGATGCCGCATCATAACCATAGTTTTTTAGAAACTCTATTGTTTCACTATCCATAATAGCCTTCGCCAGCATAACAGGACGATAGACATATGCAAGGAGTGTTGAGTGCTTACCGGAGGTCATCAGGCGAATGTTTATTCCCTTCTCCCGCAGTATCTCACCCCACAGATGTGCTGCCTCAACCACGTCCTCACCTGCAGCTATGGCGCCCGCGCAGTTGAAAAGGCTGCCAAGTTTTATGCCGGCAAGCGTTGGCGCACACTGCTCGATTAAGCACCGCTCAAATTTACTTTTACTCAACACAGTCTTTGTGCATCTCCTATCATCCGGGCAACACAGCTTTTACTATGTTTATATGTTCATTTTAACTTTTTGTTGTTGAATTGTCCACAAAAACATATTGCCATATTTATTTTATTGAACTTTGTACGGCCTCACGTTTTTGTCTTGTCATAACTGCTATCATTAAAGGCGTCACACACTTACCTATCTACGATTTATATAATAATTTTTCGCATGCTTACTTCATCATTATGTGCCCTCTCCTGCTGCTCAATTCAAATCAGATTAACTGTCTGTTGTCTGATTTTATCCGCTAAATTTCATATATAATATGCTAATTTTCAAGAAATAATTAATTAGCCGCGGATAACTATATTTATATAAACTTTTATAAAAAATGCCCAACATATTTTCATGAAGAAATACTGTCGGGCATTTTTATGTTATCTGCGCGCTGGAGAATAGGAAGCGATGTGGCGTTGTTTTCCGCTATTATGCCTTTGCTGCTTTACAGCGTCAATCTATCAGCTTACTAATCTTAAAGCGAGTTATTTTACTTGATGTGTTCTTTGGGAATTCGGTATCACGGATTTTGACAAAACCGACATTCTTATATGATATCATTCGCGCGTTGACTTCTTTTATTTTTTCGTTAAAATACGTTTGCGCATCCGTTATGCCACGTGCCTTAAGCGCTTCATAATCGGGGAATATCTCAGCGACAATGACCTCACGCCCCGGCTGAAGGCGGCTTTCACCCGCGTAAACAACAACCTCTGCGACGCCATAAATTTTACTGATTTCGGCTTCTATCTCTTCCGGATAGACGTTTTTGCCGTTACTTAATATAATCACGTTCTTAAGACGCCCTGTTATATAAAGCCAGCCTTCCTCATCAAGACGGCCGTAGTCTCCTGTACGGAAATAGCCTTCCTCATCGAAAGCTGCTGCCGTCGCTTCGGGATCCTCGTAATAACCAAGCATGACATTAGATCCTTTGACGCAAATTTCGCCCTCGCCGTTTTCATCAGGATTACGAATCTTAATGAGCTCGCCAACAATCGGTATGCCAATGCTTCCCGGTTTACGGTATTCGTTTCTGTTAGCTGAAATAAGCGGCGAGCATTCCGTAATTCCGTATCCGTTGAGTACTGTTATACCGATAGCATCAAAGAAATCTATTATCTCCTGTACAAGGGGCGCGCCGCCAGATATAATCAGCGTAAGTTTGCCACCAAATGACGCGCGAACCGACTGGAAAAGATGTTTTCTGCGGTCGATACCCATACGGCGAAGCGTTTCGCTGAATTTTATCGTAGAGCGCAATAGTTTATCGCGCCCTTCTTTCTCTGCTGTCGCCCAAATGCGTTTATAAAGCGTTTCAAGGAATAACGGAACGAGAACAAGGTGATTTGGCGACTGCTCCTTAAGCTCGCGCGAGAGGAATTTTATGCCACTTGAAATGTATATCTCCGACCCTTGCGCAAAGTGACCGACAAGGTTGACAGTAGAACCGAACGTATGATGAAGCGGGAGGACGTTGATTGTTTTTTCTCCAATCTCAAAATTGTACATCCCCTGCGTCATATTTGAGCATATATTTGTCTGCGAAAGCATGACTCCCTTACCGCTGCCGGTAGTCCCAGAGGTAAAAACGATTATAGCCAGCTTATCAGGATCAATTTCATAGTTATAATACGAATTATCACCACGTCTGATAAGGCGCGATCCCTCATTTATAAGGTCGTCAATCGACTGATCCCCCTCAGATGGCGTGCCCTCTATACATATACAGCGTTTAACCGACGGGCATTCTTTGCGTATAGAAGCAACCTCATCTGCAATATCAGAGCTGTAGAAAACAGCTTCTGCTTTAGTTTTTGTAACAATACCTATAAGGTCAGGAAGTGGCAGCTTCTTATCTATTGGGACAGCTATAGCGCCAATTGCCAAAACAGCAAAATACGCATATGCCCAGCCAATCGAATTTCCGCCTATGATAGCCGCTTTTGTATTACGGCAGCCTGCTGCTATAAGAGCAGTGCCAAGCGCAGAGACATCAGAGCGCGCCTGCGCATATGTGACGCAAATTGTTTCGGCGTCATCTGGATCCATTTTATATGAAATAGCTGTACGGTTAGGATATTTCTCCGCGACATTTTCAATCATTTCTCTTATATCGCGAAATTTTGTTGTTTTATACTGCGGGTAGTTTGATTTTCTTTGCTTAAAATACTTAACGCCCTCAATCATCGCTTCCCGTTCCTCCCCTTTCTTATTCTTTCTGTGTTAAATTATTTAATCATTATTTAGCATTTATTATTATGAAACTTATCAGTTTGTTTGTTGTCATTTACCGTATTAAAGTGAGGCTTAAAAATGTTTAGCCTAAACATATATTTTATATATTAAGAATAACTCATATGTACCAAAAATACAATCGAATATTGAAATCAATAAATCTACTTAAGCATAATATGGCTCTACCGGCAGTAGAATATCAAGCATATGCTTGTTTTTTTGCATCATATGTAAGTATGAGGTCTTCCTTTGCGCTAACCTGTCTTTGATATAATGAATGATATTTATTGCACAAATTATCATATTTTTTTATATTATAATATTGTCATTGAATTATTATTTGTTTAAAACTTGTAAAACTTGATAGGCAAATGTCAATCTTTCGTGTGTTTTAATTGCAACACAAAAGAGCTCTCTCAATATAGGCATGTGTCATAATTACGCACATTTTAGGGAAAGTGGCCGGTAAATATTTTGTTTAATTTCATGGGATAAACGTTTTTCACATATATGGATTGCTGTTCGGCGTTTATTTAATAAATGCTTTTTTTACAAATCACAATAATTTGACATTATACGGTAACTGATTTAATATAAATGTGATATAATGAATAATAGACCTAAATAGAGGAGGTTGCAAAAATAATAATGAAGCTCTGGGATGATGTTACAAAGGCTGCGAGTGATGCTGCATCGAAAGCAGCTAAAAAAACAAGTGAGCTGACAGCATCTGCGAAACTGAGGTACAAACTGCACACTGAGCAAACAAGGCTTTCTGTCATATACGAAAAAATCGGACGACTGTATTATGACTCAATAAAAAGCGGGATAGATAATACAGCAAAGATTGCCGAGCTTACAGCCGAGGTCGAAGCTGTCAACGCTGAAATTGCACGCTGTACGGCTAAACTTGCCGAAATGAAGCGTAAACGCGTATGCCCCGCTTGCAATGCCGAAATAGATAAAGACTCTGTTTTCTGCCCGCGCTGCGGCACGAAGCAGCCAACCTCAACGGAATCAAAAGAATAGCTATACCATTAAAACAATCATAGGTGCAATGTTCACATGGTTCGCAAAGACATATAGTGCGCAGCACACAATAAAATGTGAAGATACATGGATACATAACATAAGACAAGAATTAATTGCACCACATAAAAATCCCGCGCCGGGGAAATGCTCCCGGCGCGGGATTTTTATTCGTTATCTCTATGCCTTATCATCAACGGCGGAAAAGAAGTTTCAAAAATTCGCGGGCGCAGTAACGCCAAACGTGCCAGTCATGGTATCCCGGTGTTGCGAAGAATACCATATTGTTTATGCCGCTCTCACGCAGCCGTCTAAATGTTTCGCGGTTGTACTCACATACCTGTTCAAATTCTCCTGCACCGACGAAAATTAAATCAAACATTTCGTTGAATTTATCTTTGTCAGCGAGTATTTCCTCGCAACGGAGGGATGGGTTCTCCGTCTGAAAATGTGCGCTGAACAAACCGGCAGATGCAAAATACTCGGGGTATTTGAATACTGTCTGCTGCGTTTGGAATCCGCCCATCGAAAGCCCGGCCATCGCGCGGTTATGCCTGTCGGCTATTGTCCTGTATTTCCCATCAATGAACGGAATGCAATTTTTGACAAGAACATCAGCTATCCAGCTCCAGCCCGTTTGTGCAGGAAGAGAATCGTCAGCAGGCATTGCGACACCATTGTTCATTACGATTATCATCTCTTCCATAGCGCCATCGGCTATAAGGTTATCGGCGATATGGTTGATTTTGCCGTGCCATATCCAGCCAGTCTCGGATTCTCCGCCTCCATGCTGAAGGTAAAGCACCGGATAGCGGCGAGACGGCAATTTCTCGTATGACGGCGGTGTATAGACAAAGCAGTTGCGGTATAGCCCCGTGACACTTGATTTGTAAATATCCATGCGGACAGTGCCGTGCGGGACAGCTTGCATCAAGTAAAAGTTTGAGTATTTATCGGGAATCTCGAAAAAGTTGATTACACGTCCGCATCCGTAGCCGTATGGTGCGTGCGGATTGAGCGCACGGGTACCATCTACAAAATATTCGTGGTAGTGGAAACCGGAGCCGATTCCGGACACCGTCACGTGCCACCAGCCATCATCCCCGCGTGTCATATCATTGCGAACATTTGAAAAGCCACCGCCAAGTCCGGCCACCTGGACTGATTTGGCGTTCGGTGCATAAAAGGAAAATGTGACATCGCCATTTTCGTGTACGTGGCACCCTTCAGGAATTTTTGCATATCTGCCAGCAGGACGGTTTTCTTTATCCCTCGCAAATATGAGGTTCCGGTGCACGTCATCGAAGAAGAGGGCGTGTGCCGAAAGCGCTTGATTTGAAAGCATTTCTTTGCGTATCATAATTCAGCCCTCCTTATTTAAACAGCAGTTTCATAAATTCATATGCTGAAAAGCGCCATACATCCCAAACGTGGAAGCCGGGGCGATGATAATCCACTATCTTCACGCCCCTCGCACGCAGCTCATTGAGCTGTGGAAGCGTACGTTCGACGAATCCTTCCTGCTCTCCGCCCGATACAAATATAAGGTCAAAGTCGGAGTTGACCTTTTCTGCGTCTGCAAAATAATCGGTGAAATCGTATTCACCGCGTTTTATCGGGAAGCCTCCTGAAAAAACGCCGAGTGAGCCGAAAATATCTCTATGTAGCATCGCAGATAAAAATGCCTGAGATGAACCAAGTGATAACCCGGCGACAGCACGGTTTCGCTTGTCAGTTTTTGTGCGATATTTTGAGTCGATATACGGTATGCAATCGTTTACAAGCTCGGAATCAAAGTCGCCCGGGAAGAACACCGGATCCTCGCCTTCTTTGAAGGCATATCCGGAGTTCATAACAATTATCATTTTTTCGGCAAAGCCATCAGCTATAAGATTGTCCGCTATATAATTTATTTTACCCTGCCATACCCAGCCGGTCTCGTTTTCACCGACACCATGTTGTATGTATAGCACAGGATATCTTTCGTCCGATGAGTCGTATCCCGGTGGGCAATATACCCAAGCACATTTTATACGGTCGTTGACAGAAGACTTATAGTATTCCATTCTCACGTCACCATGCGGCACGTCGCGCAGCATCCAAAACTCATCTTCGTTTGACGGCAAATCGAAATAGTTAATCGGGTAAAAGCATCCGTAACCGCAATTTACATCTGGATTGACAAGGCGGTTCCCATCAACAAAATACTCGTGGTAATGGAACCCGGGCAAAATACCTGAGACGGTGATGCTCCACCACCCATCCTCGTCTTTTTTCATCTCGCGACGCTCTCTTGAAAAGCCGCCGCCAAGACCGGCAACCTCAACCTTTTGTGCGTTAGGCGCGTAAAAACGGAACTTAACATCTCCGTTTTCGTAAACCTTTATGTTTGGCTCGACCGGTACTACCTCCATCGGAGGCATCTGCCCGCCAAATAACGGCCCTCTACGGCGCTGTTCGGGACGCGGACCCTGACCTTGCGCTTGAGGCGGTGTTTTAAATACCGCACGCTTAATCGGCGTGTCGAAGATCAGCATCTGCGAACGAAGCACCTGGTTTTCACATATCTCCTTTTTGATTTTCGTCATACGGCAATCCGAGTCTCCTTCTTATTTTTGCTATTACCTTAATATTAACACACAATTAGCACCATTGCAAAACTTATTTTGGATTTTTATGTAATTCTTTATAGATCTTTATTTAGTTTACCTAATAATTTTATTTATTTTGCATATTAACTTATTTCTTTCCCGCTGCTGTTTTTTTAAATAATAAAAATATAAGCTGTAAATTTATAAAAAAAAGAGGAAAGCGTCGGCGGATTTTCGCTGACTTTTTTTATAAAATTTTGCATTCTTCACGCCTGCCTTCAACTTCACAATAAACGCCGCCCGGCGTGTTGTGGCAAAAACCACATAGACCTGCGCCATAGCAAGTTTATATAAAAACGGACGGAAGCCGACGCCCTAAACAATACCATAAATGCTTATGTTATAACTACATTTTTCAGAATGAGTCATATAGCGCAGAAATCCCTTCTCTTCGTTTCTTTGAAACTTAATGACAACGCCATAAAAGATTGATTTCAAGCATAAAGGTAGGTATATAAAAATTATAATTTTTTCTTATTTCAATAGCGTTTTCATAAGAGCGCTTATATTTAAATTTTAAAAATCATATTATAGTTCGGGAGGTGTTGTGAATTGAATGTTCAAAATAGCGGGAACCAGTCGATTTTCAGCCTGCTTGCGGCGGCAATGCCTGCGGCCGTCGCTCATATCGTCGGATCGCCATCTTACCCCAACATAGAAGGTGATGTCATTTTTTATCAGACAAGGCGCGGCGTTTTTATCGAAGCAACAATCAGAGGACTTCCATATACCGGCGGTTCTTGTGATTATCCCGTATTTGGGTTCCATATTCATTCAGGTGGTTCGTGCACCGGAACAGAGGCTGAGCCATTTGCCAACGCCGGCGCTCATTATAATCCCTATGGCTGTGATCACCCTCAGCACGCCGGCGACCTGCCGCCGCTTTTTGCAAATCGCGGCTATGCCTGGCAAACGTTTTATACCGAAAGATTAAATGCACCGGATGTTATTGGACTGCCCATCATTATACATTTGAATGCTGATGATTTTACAACCCAGCCGTCCGGCAACTCGGGTGAGATGATAGCATGTGGTATCATCGAAAGTGCATGCTAATGATAGAACCTTAAAGGTATATCAAGCAACCGGTGAAAAGATGGAGCGTGATATGAATACGTAAAGCCGTCCGGCTACCGCACCGGACGGCTTTACTTTTTTTACCATTTAAGCATTTCAGGCATATTGTCAATCATATTTTCGATGAAAATTCCATATCCGCATTTGGGATCGTTTATCATCACGTGAGTGACAGCTCCCACAAGCTTACCGTCCTGTATGACCGGACTGCCGCTCATGCCCTGAACGATTCCTCCTGTCATCTCAAGGAGCTCCGGGTCAGTTACAACGATCACAAAGCTTTTACCGTTTTTGTCTTTGTTTTTGACATCAGAAAGCACAACGTCATACTCTCCGACGACGCCATCTTTAAGCGTACAGCGTATCTTTGCAGGCCCATTTTTAACCTTATCGCGACTTGCAAGCTCAATAAACTCACCGCCAGCAGGCCGCTGTGTCAGAACTCCGTATACCCCGCTGTAAGTGTTGCTTACAAGCGTACCAATTTTTCCGGCACTAAAGCATCCGCGAAGCTCACCCGGTGTGCCAGCTACACCTTTTGTAATCCCCGACAGCGTCACTTTAGTGATTGTCCCACGAAGAAGCGGCATAAGCTCACCCGTATCAGTGTCGCATATTCCGTGTCCAAGGCCGGCAAATGCACCCGTCTTAGGGTTGTAAAACGTAACAGTTCCGATGCCAGCTGTACTATCGCGTATCCATATGCCGGCTCTATATACACCAGACTTATCTTTTACCGGCGTTATGGTAATTGTCTTTTCGGTGCTGCCACGTTTAATTAATATGGTAACTGTTTTACCGTTGCTTTTTGATATAGTATCAATTACCTGCTCCGCTGATGATGCATCTACCCCGTTAATTTTTAAAATAATATCTTTAGGAAGCAAACCCGCTTCTTTCGCAGGATTCACCTGCTTCTCGCCCGTATCTACATCGGTAAAGCCGACTACCATTACACCCTCGGTGAAGAACCGCACACCAAATGGCGTACCGCCGACGCACAACTGCATAGGGCTTTCCTTAGCCGCACTTAAATCCCCGACCGCTGCGACCTCGGCTGAAAATATATTCAATATTATGGTAACAAGCGAAAGGGTTATAAAAAGCCGCTTAACAGCGGCATCCGCCCTCTTTGATATTCTCTGCGCTTTTCTCTTAACTCTTGTTTTTGTTTCTATTTCCGTCCGCATTTCGACCTACGTCTGCCTTTCACTTTGCTTTTCGCTTTGAGCTTTAAGCTTTTCGCTTATACAGCTTAATGCTTGTAGTGTCATGTGCACAATTGGCGCTGCAACACAGCTCAGCTCCAGATTCTCCGCATTAACACGTTTTCATATTTTAACGTTTATACGTCATAGCGTTTTTACGTTTCCACACTTTACGATTTTTGTCAACGCCTAACGCCGTCCGCTGGGCGTCAATTATAATCTGCCCTGTGTCGGTGCTTTTATGATAAGCAATATTATGCGGTAATTACATTGCAGGCGGCGGAAGAATCAGACGGAATCTGTTATTCTACCGCGTATTTTTTTTAATTATTATTATGTTTTCGGGGTATGATAATTATAAAAAACGCATTTTTTCATTTCATTTTTGTACACGGCTGCACCTTTTCAAGGACATACAGCCTAATAATTTATCAATCGCACTTAATTAACTCAGCATGCCAAATAATAATATTATAAAATAAAAATTTCATTAAATCTGCTTTTTTATACGTTCAAGCGCAGCTTTTTCAAGCCTTGACACTTGCGCTTGAGATATGCCTATCTCGGCGGCTATTTCCATCTGCGTGCGCCCTTTATAAAAGCGCATATTAATGATAGCACGCTCGCGTTCTGACAATTTTTTCATTGCCTCGCGGAGTGCTATGTCTTCAAGCCACACATCGTCGCAGCAAGAATCATCAGATATTTGATCCATAACGAAAATGCTGTCAGTGCCATCGTTGTAAAGCGGATCATAAAGTGAAATCGGCTCAACTATTGACTCCATCGCAGTTGTGATGTCCTCTTTCTTTTCTCCAAGCTCCTCAGCGATCTCTTCAATCGTAGCTTCCCGGTTTTTTTCGCGGCCGAGCTTTTCCTTTGTTTGAAGCGCGCGATAGGCAAGGTCTCTCATTGAACGGCTGACACGTATGCTGTTGTTGTCTCGGAGATAACGCCTGACCTCGCCAATTATCATCGGAACTGCATAAGTTGAAAACTCGACCTCGCGTTCAAGATCAAAGTGATCGATAGCTTTTACGAGTCCTATGCATCCAACTTGAAAAAGATCGTCAAGATTTTCGCGGCGGCTGCCGAAGCGCTGTATTACACTTAAAACAAGCCTTAAATTTCCATCTATAAGTCGCGCCCGCGCTTCAGCGTCACCTTGGCGCGTCCTCTCAAGCAGCGCCTTTTTTTCTTCTGATGTAAGAGTTTTCAGCTTTGCGGTATTAACACCGCATATGTCGACTTTGTTATAATACATAAGGTATTGCTCCGCGCTGAAAGCATTACTTTTGCGTAAAACTGGTCGCTCTTTTGCGGTCACATGTTTTACGCCATAGATTAAGTATTGCCACGCACACGGCATATTAATACAAAATAAACCGCAATACCTGTTATTGCCACAGCCAATATGGAATATTTGGTTTTATTTTACATTTTTCACTCGGATGTCGTTATGTTTTAATACTTTATCATAATCTCAATGATTCATTGCCGTACAAAACACATTATGTTATAATAATGTATGTTAGTTTTATAACAGACTGGACGGAGGTTGAGTGTGATGTCTACATCGAAACGAGAAAACACGCCCTCACCTTCGTTGTTTTTATCATTTTTCTACCGTGAGCTGCGTTCATTTATGCTGCCCGAAGGCCTGACATTCTTTGTGGCAGCGATAATATCTATGTTTGCCATCTTCCCCGCAATAAAAGGCGGCAGATTAGCCGTCATAAATTACACGGCGCTTTACACCGCACTATCACTACTTGGTATTATATCCGCTTTACTGCCTTCAATAAATTTTTATCGTGATATAAAGGAAAGCTTAAAAAACACTACACAGAGCAGTAATAAACGCGCATCAGGGGACACCTCTGCTTTTGTCCTTGCAAAAACAACCGCTGCTGCCATCCTTTCACTCATCTTTGCCACCGCTGCATTTGCCACTGCGTATTTTACAGCAAGGATAGCCGGAATAAAGGACGAGGATTACGGCTTTAATATTGCCGGCGTTACTATTGCGTCTTTTTCCCTTGTTTTTTACGCATCTTTACTTTTTATGTGCGCTGTTGCCGCCGGTACATCGAAAGGCACATCGAAAAAAAAGCACGGCGGATACCGCCGGGCTATACTATTTTCGGGCGCTGCTGTTTACATCTGCGGGCTTGTGGTTTTGATTGCCGTGTTTTTCTTAATCTCCGAGATTCCGCTTATATCAAACGCTATAAAAACTGACGAAGATATTATTACGGAGATTAGGGCAGCCCCTATAATTGTGTTTGTTTTGTCTCTTTTTTACCTTGCTACCTGCATTTTACGTGTGGCTGGAATTTGCTATTTCATTACAGGACGTCTTCGCCATTTTTCCATAACAAAATAAATAAGCTCATCAATATTCTTACCGCGCACAGCAGGATCTTAAGAATAAAACAACCGTTTTTAATACGGCATACGCCGTTTTATAATACTGTAAACGAGGAATAAAAAAATGAAGCACACCGACTTTGCACCAACGCCTCCTATGGGGTGGAACAGCTGGGACTGTTATGGAGCAGCTGTCAACGAAGAGCAGCTGCTTGGCAACGCCCGTTATATGGCAGATAACCTGCTCAAGCATGGTTGGGATATCGTAACCTGTGATATCCAGTGGAGCGAACCGAATGCACGCGACACCTTTTATGCGCCAAACGCACCGCTGTGCATGGACGAGTTCTCACGTCTTATCCCCGCGGAAAACCGCTTCCCTTCCTCAGCCGGTGGACGTGGATTTTTACCTATTTCCAGGGAAATACATAAAATGGGTCTGCGCTTCGGCATCCATATTATGCGCGGCATACCGAGACAAGCCGTTTATCTCAAAACAAAAATCAAAGGTACTGACCTGACGGCTGATGCTGTCGCAAATCCATTTTCTACTTGCCCATGGAACTCCGATATGTACGGCGTAAATCTGAACTCGCCCGGAGCACAGGCATATTATGATTCGCTTTTCGAGCTTTACGCCGAGTGGGAGATTGACTTTGTCAAGGTTGACGATATTGCTTCAACATCAGGTCATCACACTGACCGCGGGCGTGTAGGCAGCGTGCCTGCCGTCGCTGAGATTGAAATGATCCGCCGCGCAATCGACAAATGCGGTCGTCCCATCATTCTTTCCCTCTCACCCGGGCCTGCTGCCGTTGAATATTCATGGATGTTCCGTAAAAACGCCAATATGTGGCGTATGACAAACGACGTTTGGGACAATTGGGGTGCTATTTTACATATGTTCGAGCGCTGCGAATCATGGCAGGGACATGGTGGCAACGGCTGCTGGCCTGACTGCGATATGCTCCCCTTCGGTCACATCAACTGCAACAGCCGCTTCGGCGACAATTACTGCCGCTTAACACAAGACGAGCAGATTACAATGATGAACCTTTGGAGCATATTCCGCTCACCGCTAATCGTAGGTGCGGAGCTTCGCGACAATGATGAATTCACGCTGTCGCTGCTGACAAACGATGAAGTTTTGCGTCTCAACAAGCACTCTTTCTCGCCGAATCAGATTTACCGCAACCGAGATAGCGTTGCCTGGTACTCCTTTGACGACGGCACAGACGGCGGCGGACTGTATTATGTTGCCTTATTTAACCTTAAAGATGAGCCTGCTACCGTTACTGTCCGCGCCGATCAGGTTGATGCCTTTGAGCTTCGCGGCCGCAGGGTGCGCGATTTGTGGCGCCATAAGGATATCGGTATCACAGGTGACTTTTTGTCTGCCAACCTGCCCCCGCACGGAAGCGTTATTTATCGCTTGACATGAAATAAACACAACATAATTAGCATAAACAATATAAAATCCCTATAAACATAAATAAAGCACCGTTTTTTCAAGCAAAAAACGGTGCTTTTTCTTTGATATTGTCGCCTTACAGTAGGTGATATTTTAAAATTGTCAGTCACTATAATTCATATTGTATTTTGTGTCCTTATCAATAACAGAGATGAATGTTTTCCCGCGGTTGAGAAGTAGTGGCGTACCGTCACTGTTTGTAAATACAATGGGCGCGTCAACTTTTGATTTCGACCATTTTATCGGTATGTATTTACCGCCAGCGGCGTAATATCCTTTGCCTTCACCTGTCGTAATAACCTCAAGACAATAATTCTTGTCTCCCTCAATGACCCACATATCGGTGAGGATTATAATAACATTGTCAAATGCAAGCTGCTCGCCTGTCCCCCCATCAATATGTGGTACACCGCCAAACTGGTGGCGCCGATATTTGTCCGTATCTTTATCATACACAAGGTCGACAACTTGCCCTTTTGAATAAGGTAGGCGTATGTTAAGTGATGCATTGCCATTCAAAGCAACGCGTTTATCGAAATCTACAAACTGCATGGGGTTTTTGAAATTTTCGCTGATAGTTGTCCTATATTGTTTCTTTTGAATACCAGCGACAATTCTCTCGCCTGTCGTCATCATAGAATGTTCATATCCCATCGTCTTTTTGCGCTCTTCGTCACGGTAGAACATTACCGACGAAATTGCCCCCATGAGCACACCGTCAAGATTGTCAATGTCCCGCTGAGAGAGCTCACTGTATGCATATACGCTGCCGCCGGCATGTATATATATCGCATCGTGATTCTGCGAAAAATCTATGAAATAATCGCGAGACGAGCGGATAGAGCCAACGACATTAAGCTTTTCGTAATCGTGTACAACCATAAGCAGGCGTGTAATGCCGCCCTCGGTAAGACATTCGTATAAAATATCTGCCGATGCGATACCCATTTGCGGTGCCGACTTTTGCAGGTTGTTAATCATTATCGATACAGGCCTTTGCCTTGACAAGTCTGTTTCAGTAGGCAGTCCTGTCAGCGAATTTACATATTCAGGCGTCGTTACTACATCGGCATTATTGTTATCACCGGTATCAGCAGACATTGTATCTTCTTCTGTGGTTTCGGGTGTTGTTTCGTTTATATCAATCGGCTTTTCGCTTGTATCGGCCTCTGATTTGTAATCCGCTTCTATTGCCGAATCGCTGTCATTTCCCTCATTGTCTTTTTTATCACAGCCACAAGCCAAAATGACAATCGCCGTAAAAAGTAAAAAAATTATTAAAATGCTGACATATTTGCTGACTACTTTTCGCATATTCCGATGTCCCCCGGTTTGTTTGCATTTGTCTTATATACAAATGGCGGGTCTTACCCGCACGGAATAATAAAATGGCTCCTCTTTTTTTGGGCGTCAACCGGCAAGCATACGTTCAAGCCAGATAACACCGGTATCGAAGGCTTCATAAAAACCGTACTTTACATCTTGCTTGACGATTTTCATGTCTTCCTTCGTTGAGAGAATCTGAACGACTATCATATCAGGGACATCCCTGCCCATATACTTCTTTGTCGTCATAATCGTCATAAGAAGCACATAGTCGTCGTCCATATTGCCGTAATATATCACATTGCCCTCGCGAACGAGTGGCAAACCTTTGTAATATAGATATTTCCCTTCGTCTTTTTTTGGTTCTGCCATATTTACCTCTGTTCTTACTGATGAAAATATTGTAGACCATCATTGAGAATTTGTCAACTACGGCAGTAAAATCATAGCTGGCTGCTGTAAAAAAATAGCCTTAATGCTCTCATTTACGATTATTACCGATTGGGGAAGGTATAATCGCAGTACAAATAAAAAAAGCGGGGGTATTTCATGCTTGAACATATCATAAAATACTGGACAACATATGTCTGCGGCCTTATTACGGCTGCTTTCGCAATCGTTGCATCAAAGTTTCGCCATCGTCGTGCGGAACAAAAGCTCCTACGCGAGGGAATTCTTGCTCTCCTCCATGACCGCCTCTATGAATCTTGCCGCCGTTTCATATCAGACGGCGTATGTTCTGTTGAGGATAGGCGAAACCTTGAATATCTTTATAAGCCTTACGAAAAAATGGGCGGCAATGGTGTTTGCCGCGAACTGTATGAACGCTGTATGAAGCTGCCGATTCTATAATATTTGACATGCGCCGGATTATTTTGATTAATGAACGGTACAGTTATGACTTACACTTTTCGCGGATCGCCAAAATACTGACACTCCTTCGGCACAATAATTTTAAGGGCGCGATGTATGTTGCGAATCTCGACAGATTTATGGTTCCCGCCAAACTCACCATCCGTCGTCCACGGAATCTCCCCTTCGGCGATAATTTTAAGGCTGCTTGTAGAAAACTCATATGCTTCGATGTTGTCAGACTTCCGTCGGGTTATAGCCATTGCAAGCTTCCAGAGGCTCCAGGCTGAGTTTGGGCATCTAAATAAGATAACCTCAAAAAGTCCATCGTCAAGCGCAACATGAGCCTCAACCGGCAGAGGAAATCCACCTACCGTGCGCGAGTTAGACGCCATACCGTAAACAAAATCGCCCTCAATGACACCACCGTCGTATTCGACACGAATTTTATATGGGCGCAGTGCCTTATATAGCTTTGCAGCCCCGTGTAAAATATAGGCTGCACGCCCGAATATGTTCTTCAGCTTCTGCGGCGTTGTGTACGATGTATCAGTGAAAGAGCCGAATGCCGCAACATATACAAAGGGATTTTCGCCAAGAATTCCGATATCGCATTCACGCGGTATGCCGTTTATTATATTGGCTGCTGCAGCAGCAGGTTCACGTGGAATATCATGGCTTCTCGCAAAATCGTTAACGGTTCCGGCCGGGATATACCCGAGCTCCGGAACCTTTCTATTTTCCTCTTTAAGTGCAAGCAATGCTCTGACAGCCTCATTCAATATGCCGTCTCCGCCGCATACCGTAACTATATCAAACCGATCGCCTTTTTCTTTAATAATATCAACGCAATGACCCGGCCGCCTTGTCGTTTCGACAGTGACTTCACAGCCCCCGGTGACAAGCCGGTCTATGACTGTAAGCAAACTGCGGTCATTACTCGTTTTTCCCGCGACAGGGTTTGCGAGCAAAAGAAGCTTCTTTGTCATCGCTCTACTTCCTCATAATTAAATAGTAGTCAAAAATCATTAAATGCTTATCTTGCGAATAAAAAAGAAAGTTTTGTGCATAAAAAGGCGCCAAAAACTGTTATGATGGTATAAAATTAAATATACTATAAGTAAACATATATCGGCATAAGCGTCGCTTATAACACGAAATATAATCAATCGACACAATTATATAAATATAATTTAAATATAATTTAAACAAAACACAAATGAGGCTACAGTTTTTAACCGTGATTTTTAAACCGCTAATATTATACAGTAAAACAATATTATGTTCAACCCTAAAGAAGCATAGCACACTCTTATATGCTCCCGGTTGAATAGACGCCTGCCTTATGATATAATATTTTGGAATTTTGATTTTAGTTTTTGTATTGCGGAGGGAGCGGGCATGAATAAAAAGGAGAATAAAGTTATAAACAAAGCCGCTCTTTTGCCTGACACCCCCGTCGCGCTCGCCGCATGCGATACATATGACGAAGAACGTATCTTTTCGCTCCTTGTTCGGTGCGCCGAAGCCGCCTCTGTTTTTTCATCGGGTCTTGTGGGTAAAAAAGTCGTAATAAAGCCGAATTTCGTCATTAAACGCGAACCGGATGCCGCGGCAACAGTCCATCCGGCTGTCCTGCGCGCCACTATCCGCTGGCTTTCTTCACTTGGCGCTGAGAATATCACCATAGCCGAAAGCCCCGGCGGACCTTATACGGCCGCTCGCCTTCGCGGCGTTTACACAGCCTGCGGTGCTCTTGATGCGTGTGCAGGTCTTGACGCTACTCTTAACTACGACGTCGGATATTCAGAGGTTCATTGCCCTGAAGGGGTGCGGGCGCGTGTTTTTGACGTTATAAACCCTATACTTGAAGCTGATGTAATCGTTGACCTATGCAAGCTCAAAACTCACACGCTTACTCAGCTAAGCGGTGCCATCAAAAACCTTTTCGGCGTCATTCCCGGTATCGTAAAATTTGAGATGCATTCGCGCTATCCTGATTATAATGACTTTAGCGCAATGTTAAACGATCTTTGCGCTTTTTTATGCTCGACACGTGAGTTTGTCGCTATCACCGATGCTATTGTCGGCATGGAAGGCAACGGCCCGACGGGCGGCTCGCTGCGAAAGATTGGGGCGCTCCTTATGAGCCAAAACCCGTTTGCCTCAGATGCCGTTGCTGCAAGATTAATCGGCACCGAGGGGAGCGTAATAATGATTGAGGATGCAAAGTCCCGCGGTTATTGCAACACGGATCCAAAACTTCAGCGAATTGTAGGCATCGACGGTGCGACACCCGACACGCTCCGTGTTCCTGACTTTGCAAAACCGGAAACAACAGGAAGTTTCATTTTAAAAACCGATAATATCATCGGCAGGGAGCTTTATAAATGGTTCAGGCCTCGCCCACAAATAAACTACAACGCATGCCTTGGTTGTGGCGAGTGCGCAGCATCATGCCCTGCGAAAACTATTACGATGATGAAAATAGACAAGGCTGAAAAATACGAAAAGAATGCAAAGCATGCCCGTCCATCAAAGGTTCCGGTCATATTCCGCGACAAATGTATAAATTGCTTCTGCTGTCAGGAACTTTGCCCGCACCGCGCAGTAAAAATAAAAAAGAACCCTCTCAGCCGCTGGCTTATCGGATGAATGGTAAATTCAAAATGAAAATTGTAACTTTTGCATATGCCAAAATTAACTTGTTCCTTGCTGTTATGGGCAAGCGACCTGACGGTTATCACGACATTGAAAGTGTAATGCAGACCGTATCCCTTGCTGATACGGTTACGGTCGAAGCTATGCTGGACAAAGCGGGCGATAAGCAAATCAGCCTTTCTTGCTCGCTTCCATCTCTTGAGTGTAAAGACACTAATATCGCTTATCGTGCCGCTGCTCTTTTCATGGATTTATTCCCGAACAAAAAATATTCGATTAATATACACATTGATAAAAAAATCCCCGTCGCAGCGGGGCTTGCCGGCGGCAGTGCTGATGCAGCGGCGACCTTAATTGCGCTGAACAAAATTTATGGTAATCCTCTATCACGCGCCATTCTTGCCGATATTGGCGCCCGTGTTGGTTCTGACGTTCCTTTTTGCATCATGGGAGGCACGCGCATAGCCCACGGCCGCGGGGAAATACTCGCCTCATGCACGCCTATGCCGGACTGTTATATTGTAATCGCTTGTCCGTATGGCGCAACATCGACAAAAGAAGCGTATGCACGCATAGACGCGCTGGGTATAAAACCTTGCCGCACACTCGATGATTTTCTTCCGGCGCTTGACAGTGGAAATATTGATACTATTGGCTCAGCGCTATACAACATGTTTGAGGATGCGGCGGAAGCTGACACCGCTCGCCGACTTGATGAGGTAAAAAACATTATGACATCACACAGAGCCGTCGGCGCTCTTATGAGCGGAAGCGGTCCTGCCATATTCGGGCTTTTTGCACGCCACAAAGACGCCGTATCGGCGGCGGACGCTCTTATGAGCGCAGGTATAACGCCGGAGATTTGTAGGCCCGTTTTTGATATGGATATGTGATATTGTCAGCTTTTGCCTGTTGATTAATAATAAGCATAAAATAAAGCGTCCACAGTGACATTTTGTCCTGTGAGCGCTTTTTGCTTTGCGCAGCAGTATCAAAGCGGTCATTATCTGGCTTTGTCCTGCATAGAATTGAACGTAAAACTAAACGTTTAAAGGGTGGGAAAATGAAAAACAACAGGTATTTACCAGAGGGCTACCGCATTGGTACTGCGGAAAACCGTTCCTATGTCTCATCGCTTGCCGGACTTGAGCGGGCGATGACAACGGACGCAATATGCGAAGCGCCTGCTATCATGTGCGACAGTGAAAACTACGACCTTCGCGTTGATCTTGGGGGAGTCATTGGTATTATACGCCGGGAGGAGGTTCAGCTCACGGGCGCGGGAGAGGAACTGAAAAACATAGCCGTGATAACTCGTGTCGGACGTGCTGTCTGCTTCAAAGTTCAATACATAGATACATCAGGGCGTGTTCCGATAGCTTATTTATCACGCCGTGCCGCACAGCTTGAATGCGCCCGCTGCTACATATCGGACTTGGTTCGGGGTGACATAGTGCCGGCGAAGGTTACTCATCTTGAACGTTTCGGTGCTTTTGTCGATATCGGCTGCGGCATTGTATCACTCCTGCCGGTGGCCTGCATATCGGTATCGCGTATATCCCATCCGAACGAGCGGTTGTCGCTGTCCGCGCGCATTTATGTCGTTATAAAGAGCATTGACCCGGTAACGGGACGCATATGTGTTACGCACCGTGAGCTTCTTGGCACATGGGAAGAAAATGCCGCCATGTTTGCGCCGGGTCAAACTGTTGCCGGTATTGTCCGCTCCGTCGAGGATTACGGGGCATTTGTGGAGCTAACGCCGAACCTTACAGGTTTAGCAGAGCCGCGCGATGACATTGTATGCGGACAGAGCGCCGCCGTTTATATAAAAAGCATTACTCCCGAGCGGATGAAAATTAAGCTTGCCATCGTCGGCGTCTACCGTGGTGAAATACTGCGTGACGGCACAGTACCTAGGTATTTTATAAATCCGGCAGAAACTAAGCATATTGATTACTGGCGCTATTCACCACCGGGATGCGGAAAAATCATCGAGAGCGTTTTCACTTAATAAATACAAAGAAAAAATACGTTACATAATTCAATATATACGTACAATAGGTGGGACAGGGCGGCACTTGCTATGACAAATGTCAAACGATATTTTATAAATGCTCTTATGCTTACCGCCGTCTCGCTTGTTATGCGTACGGTATCGGTAGCTTTTAATGTCATACTGACGGAAAAGGTCGGTGCAGAAGGCATGGGGCTTCTTACGCTCGTCATGAGTGTAAATGGCTTTGCTGTCACATTTGCAACAAGCGGTATTTCGCTTGCCGTTACAAGAATGACAGCCGAAACTGTCATTACAGCGAAAAAAAGTGATGCACCGCGCATTCTCTCAAATGTTATGAACTCCGCGATGATATACAGCGTTGCCTTTGGATTAACCGGATGTGCTCTTCTTTTAATAACAGCAAAACCTATTGGCATATCAATCCTTGGAGATGCGCGCACAGTTCCCGCTCTTCGCCTGCTTGCGCTGACACTGCCGCCAATAGCGTTATCAAGCGCACTTTCCGGTTATTTTAATGCCTGTCGGCGCGTTTATAAAAACGCTGTGACTCAAGTCGGCGAGCAGGCGGTGAAGGTCATGTTGATAACAGGCGGCCTTTTGCTTCTGTCGCCGTCCGGGCTTGAATATGCACTTATTGCTGTCGTCGGAGGTGGCGCCGTCGCCGAAGCTCTTTCTTTTGCCTTTATATACATCCTATACCGCGCTGACCGTCACCGCCATTACAGCGCACCTGACAGCTCACAATCATTGTCAATGTCATCATCTATTCTTTCATCGCCGCCGACCTCCCCCCTGCTGCGGCCGCCGCCAAATATAGCCGACGAAGGCGGCTCGGCGGTTACCGGCGCCCTTCGCGCCCGTTCCCTACGCGAGGCAATGGCAAATATATGCTCAATAGCGCTGCCCGTTGCTCTATCAGCTTATGTTAGAAGCGGTCTTGTTACAACGGAGCATCTTCTTATACCGCATCGCCTTCGCCGCGGGGGCGCTGATCCAACTGCAGCTCTTGCAGCATACGGCACACTGCATGGCATGTCAATGCCTGTTATTTTATACCCGTACGCTATACTTGGCCCTTTCACATCACTGCTTGTACCAGAAATATCGGAATGCCGCGCACGCGGTCAGATGGAGCACATACGCCGTATAACAGAGCGTGTCATCCGGGTGACGCTGCTTTTTGGCGTCGGTGTTTCGGGCATTATGATGTGCTTTTCATACGAGCTTGGCCATGTCCTTTTTGACAGTGAACAGGCTGGATATTACATAAGAATGCTTGCCCCCCTAATTCCGGTTATGTACCTTGATACAGCCATAGACAGCTTACTTAAGGGCATGGGTGAGCAGCTTTACTGCATGAAGGTAAACATAGCTGACGCATCGCTAAGCGTAATTTTTGTATATTTTTTAGTCCCTATATTCGGTGTGACGGGGTACGCCGCCACTATTATAATCGCTGAGGTAATAAATACCGCTCTGAGCATCACTCGCTTAATCCGCATAATTCGCCCACGACTGGATTTACGCATGTGGCTCATAAAGCCGTTCGTTTGTAGTTTACTGGCGTGCGCCGCAATGCGCTTTATAATAAATCGTGTGCCGCGTTTTTACGGTCATACTGATGGGCTCTCGACTGCTCTATTCATGATAGCGGGGTCCGCTTTATACTTGGCGCTTCTTGCCGCAACGGATACAGTATTTCATAGCAGGGAGCGCCATACCGCAGATACAAAAGATGCAGATGTAAAGCACACAAAAGTTCAAGTGAGATCGGCAAAAAACAGCAGCATAAAGCAGCATATAAACTAAACGCAAAAGCCACGACCGAAAAAGTCGTGGCTTTTAATTCTAATTACACTATTTCAAATAAAAACGGGCAGCGGTTGCTTTAACTCACTCTTTTTATGGCTATGGTATTTAACCCGCTATAATTTTCACATAATAGTGCCTTGTGCGCGGGCCATCAAATTCGGCAAAATATATGCCCTGCCATGTGCCAAAGACGAGCTTTCCATTTTCTATAATAAACACCTCAGACGCGCCGAAAACAGACGATTTCATATGAGCAGCGCTATTCCCTTCCATGTGGCGAAAATCGCGCTTATCGGGGAATGAAGTGTCGGATGCAACTGTAAGATCATGTACAACGTCGGGGTCACAGTTTTCATTTATTGTAATAGCCGCCGTCGTATGCGGGCAAAAGACGACACATATGCCCTCCCTGGCGCCGCTTTGCGCGACAGCCTCCTTCACTTCCTCCGTTATCGAATAAAATCCCCTTTTTCCGGTTTGTATTTTATACTCGTATATCATAATGTCCTTTTTTTATGTTAACTTTATGTTTATTTTTATTTTCCGCTTGCTAATTGTTCGTAAGAATCGTCTGCAATCGTCACAAACTTCGTATACTTGCCGAACCAGCCTATTTTAACGTTTCCAACCGGGCCGTGGCGGTTTTTAGCGATAATAATTTCCGCATCTTCATATTCGGCACCGGAAGTTTTATAATACTCACCGCGATAGAGAAACATAACTATATCAGCGTCCTGCTCAATAGCGCCCGAATCACGCAAATCAGACAGCATTGGCCGTTTGTCCTGACGTGATTCCGGTCCACGCGAAAGCTGTGCGCAGCATATCAGCGGAATCTGCATCTCCTTAGCGAGCAGTTTAAGGTTTCGCGATATGTCGGCTACCTCCTGCACCCTGTTTTCTGAGCGTCTATCGCTCTGTATAAGCTGAAGGTAATCGACAACGATAAGACCGACGTCCTTCATGCGGCGAAGCTTCGCTTTCATACCGGCAACTCCTATGCCGCTCGTGTCGTCTATGTATATTTCGCACATTGAAAGATTTGTCGATGCGTCAGCAAGCCTTGCCCACTCATCGTCCGACAGCGTACCACATCGCATCTTCGTGCTGTCTATGCGCGCCTCGCTTGCTAAAAGGCGCAAAGCAAGCTGCTGTCCCGGCATTTCAAGTGAGAAAACGCACACTTTTTTGCGTGACCGCTTTGCAAAATTGACAGCAATATTCATAGCAAACGATGTTTTACCCATACCGGGACGCGCGCCGATTAAAACGAGATCGCCCGGGCTCATGCCGACAATTACGCGGTCAAGATCTGAGAATCCGGAGGGTATGCCTATAATTTCATCCGGGTTCTCCGCAGCTTTAGTAAAGCTTTCAAACTCACGGATTATTATGTCTTTTATGTGGACAAATCCCGACCGCTCCGTACCGCGGGCAATAGAGAGTATTTTATTCTCCGCTATGTCGATTAAGTCGGAGACGCTTTCTCCCTCCGAATACGCGGTATTTGAAATTTCGTCGCACACTTCTATTAAGCGGCGCAGCATGCTCTTGTCTTTGACTATGTTTGCATAATCCCGCACGTTTGACGCCGTCGGGACTATTTGCGCAAGCGTCTTGAGATATTCTTTCCCGCTGGCGGTGTCATAAATGCCACGCTTGACAAGCATGTCAATGACAGTAACAAGGTCTATATCGCGGCTTTGAAGGAATAACTCCTGCATCGTAAGATAAAGCTCGCGATGCTCGTCAAGATAAAAATCATCGCTTGTGATTATATCAGCAATTTCATTGAAGCTGTTCGGCGCTATAAGCACGCTTCCCAGCACAGCCTGTTCCGCTTCAAGAGAAAACGGAAGCTTCCTTTCAATCGGGTTTATATCACTCATCTGCTTTTCTTCGCCTCAAGACTTATTTATCTGTAACAATCACATTGATCGTACCGGTTATATCAGCATAAAGCTTTACTGGGATACTATGCGCTCCCAAAGCTTTAATCGGTGCGGGCAGCACAAGTTTGTGTTTATCAAACGTAATCCCATGCTGTTCTTCCATAGCGTCACATATATCCTTTGCCGTAATTGAGCCGTAAACACGGCCGTTAGCACCCGTTGTAAGTTTTGTTTTTACAGTCAGCGCGGCTATTTTCTCCGCTAACTCCTTTGCGGCCTGACGCTCCATTTCTTCGCGGCGTTTCCTTGCCGCCTCACGGTTTTTTATCTCATTGAGCACCTTCGCGTCAGCTTCCACTGCAAGCCTGCGCGGAATAAGATAATTGCGCGCATACCCGTCTGAGACGTTTATTATATCATCCTTTTTACCCTGACCCTTAACATCCGCAAGTAGTACGACCTTCATATCAACAGTCCGCCTTTCGTTTTTATTGTTTGCTTTACTGTTTTTTATCTCTAAGTTTTGTTTATTTCCTTTCCTCTTTTCCTTACCTTTTTCCTTATCATTCAACTGTAATTGCGCTGTTGCCTCGCGTGTCGTTTGCTCCTCTTTTTGCTCGTTGCCATCAATATAAGCATCTATTGCCGCTTTCAGGGCGCGAAGAGCTGCCTCTAATCTCGTCGCTTGCAACTGGGCTCCGGCTCCGGTAAAGTGTCCTCCGCCGCCGAGACTCTCAAGTATAAGCTGAACGTTTATTTCTCCTGTTGAGCGAGCAGATATATGAACAGTTCCGTCGATTGAGACAACGGCAAATGACGCAATCACGCCTTGTATCATAAGAAGTTTATCAGCGGCCTTTGCAGCTGCTATGCGGTCAGCAGGATCGCCTTCTCCGGCACAAGCTATCGCTATGCTGTCACGGTAAACGGTGATATTTGATTCAAATTTAGCTTCACGCTTAAAATCATCAAGCGCAGTCTTAAAAAATTCCTGTACAACCTCCGGATTGGCACCAGAGCTTTGCAAGTACAGAGCGGCGGAGAATGTCCGTGGCGTTGTATTGCGCGAGAGCTGCTTTGTGTCGAGCAGCATCCCAGCGTAAAGAACGTCAGCTTCCGCCCCTGACAGTGACTTTGTATGAAGCGTCTGCTCAAGCATCTCGGCAAGAAGCTCGCTTGTTGATGAGGCAGACGGCTCTATATAGCTTAAGACAGGCTCTTTTGGCGGGTCGACAGTCTTTCTGTGGTGGTCGATTATAACTGTGTCATGTGCCATGCGGAACAGTACAGGCGCCTCGAAAAGCTCGTAGTTATTTACGTCGCATATAACAAGCAGTGTATTGGAGCGCAAAAGATCAAGAGCTGATGTTCCGTCAATAAAGACGCCCTCATATTCGCGCAGCGGCGACAGATGGCGTATGCAGTTTTTAATTGCATCATCAGTATCGTCAATGATTATATTTACAGGTACGCCGCAGAACATAGCAAGGCGTGCAACACCGATGCATGAGCCAAATGAGTCAAAATCGGGGTAACGGTGGCCCATGACAAGAACATTTCCAGCCTCCGCCATTCTCATAACAAGCTCGTTTGCTATGACACGCGAGCGGATCTTTGTATGGCGCTGTACAGTACGCGTTCTGCCGCCATATATCTCAGTACCGGAATCTGACCTGACTACAACCTGATCGCCGCCGCGCTGCAGAGCCGTATCAAGAGCAGCATATGACGCCCTCTCTCGTTCAAGTAGCGTTCCTCCTGTTCTTGATATACCGACTGATATTGTTACGGGCATGCGGGCATCCCCGACGCGTATATCGCGGATTTTATCAAGTATATCAAATTTGCAGGCAATAAACTCGTCAAGTAATTTTTCTCGGAAAAAGAAGATGTACTTATCCCGCTCATATTCACGAATAATTCCGCCAGCGGACTCCGCCCATTTCTTTAGCGCCATGTCAGCAGCGTGGCTTGCATCATGATATTGACTCTGGTCATATTGCAAGAGTTCGTCAAGGTTGTCGACAACGATATGCGCGATAAGCGTTCGCTCCTCACGCAGCTCGCGGATAAGGCGTTCCGTTTCAGTGCGGTCTTGAACTGTTAGAACATAAAAGGACTTGTCCTTTATACGGAACCGGTAGCCGCCGACGCGCAGTGAGCGTCCTTCGACTTCAACAGTGGCGCCCCCGGGGTCTCGAACGGCTGTTAGCAGTTTTATAGGAATAATTGACGTGAAATTAACGCCAAGCAGCTTTCCGCCATGCCCAAGATCAAGCGCGAGCGCTGCGAAAGTGCCGTTACGCCATAGTATTATGCCTTCCTCACTGCAAAGAGCGGCCGATACTGAGTGGCGATTCATAGCGTCGAGCATAACATCGCCAAGAAGCGGGGACAAAATTTTATCCTCCGCCATGGCCGCACCCGCCGTTCCACGCCTTGATACAACAGTATAAACGGCAACAGCGACCGTATAAAGGCAAGCTGCTGCAATTCCGGCGGACAGCGCATTAACGTCCGTGAGCGTAACAATCACAGCAAGCGCAACAATAAATGCCACACCGCAAGCGACATAAAAAAGCGTTTCGCCGTTTATGGACATCCCGCCCCGGCGTTTTTTTTCGCTGCCGCGCATAATTTATGCCCTCCTATGTTTTAACTTCTATATTTACAGCCTAATTAATATGCCGTTTTAAGGTACCCTTGGCACCGTCAACGATCGAAATAATAACCCCCGTCATGGTAATCATCATTACCACTGTTATTATCATTATCGTCACTGTCACCTCCGCTGTGTCTTGCACGCAAGCGGGAGCGAACCGATGCCCATATAAGTGAGATAGCGCCGATATATGAAAAGGTCATCAGGTATATTGATAATGAAATTGCCATTAAAACGACGGACAGTATTATAAAAATAATAATCTGCCCCTTGTAACGAAAATAAGAAAAAGATTTTCGCACTCCTTGTAGCAGCATGGCCGGCAGGAAAATATAAACGATATTTTCAGCCGCGTATCCGATGACATCAGCTTTATGATATGGTATTAGGGTAGCGGAGACAGTACAACTAATGAGAAAGATTACGGCTGAGGGGGTTGCGGGGATGTATATCCACCTCTCCGGAAGATAACTGGTGAAGGAAAAAAGACGTGCTAAAAGATCAAATAAGAATACAATTAAAAACGATGCAACACTGACTGATACGATTATTATCGCAGGAAGCATCGTAAGTACATATTCCGCCAAGCGTTTTGCCGCTTCTTTTGTGAAAAGCAGCACTTTTTGCCCACCGGATTTAACTGTAATCGATGAAAACACCGCTGTTATACGGGAAAGAAGCTCATCATAGCTTGGAATCGCGCTGCCGCTGATGATAAATATGAAAAGTATGATTAAAACAGCGTAGGCTGCCATTGCAAGCGATGTATATGTGACAGTCACAGATTTTGTGCGTCCCTTGTAAGCAGAAAGCGCTGTAGCTGCCGCCGGCAGCGCATATGCGAAAGCTGTAAGGGCGGCTGTCAGCGTCCCAGTTATGATAGCGGCGGCTGCGAGTGACAAAAGAGGTGATGCAAGTATAAACGGACGCCTAAACATAAATAGGAGCGCAGCGAAAACTGATGTAGCAGCAATCAAAAAAACGACGCCAATAATTTTACCGGCATATACCCCGGACATAGCTCCCGCCAGCGCTGTTAAAACAGCGCAAACGATAGCGGGAATTAGCCGCATTCTTGGCATGTCAGAGCGGTAAAGGCTCATGATCTCATCTTTTACCGGCATCGTGCTGCCTCCATTCTTAAATATCAAATATGTTTGTGCGCCCGATATTACACGATTACTTTTTATTTATACGATGAATATCGCCCGATAAGAATTTTATTGCGCGAGGAACAGCGTCTTTTGAATTGTACCACGGCTCATCGCCATATCGATAATCAAACTTTTTACAGTACCACGAAACATCCGCTGAAATCGTATCATAATAGTCAAGCTCGAGTGCCGATATAACTTTATAAAACTGCGCAAAATTCTTTTTATTCATGCGCCGCTTAGCTTCAACGAGGAAATCGCGGTAGTGCGGGAGACAAAAATACGGTTGTGCTGCGGCTTTTTCGCGGAACTGCTCCTCCGTATCATAAAGAAGAGCCGCCGTTTCAACCATACGCTTAAAATGGTAGTTAATCTTGCCGCAAACGTAACATGAACGCTCAAGCTTCGTCAATGAATCAACTGCTTTATCGCTCGGATTTTTTATAATAGCCGAAAGGCCGCTTACTTCAAGTGCTCGCCGCTGTTCGGCAAAATGGCTCTCAAGCATAAGAGCAAGCCCAAGATGGTTGCCGCGCGCGTACATCATGTCATAATGGACGGGGCAAAAACCAACCTCATTTGTTTTTATGCGTATATCGGGGTCCATCATCGACGCACCGAGGATGATTTCAAGCTCATTTTCCTCAAGCATGCGGAAGAGGGCGCAGAAGGGGCAACCGTTTGATGCGTCCTTCGCTGACTCCTCGAACTTTTCGTTTACGGGGATTGTATAAATGCGCTCCATAATAATTCTTCCGTTTCTTTTCTTGCTTTGTTTTTCTATATAATTGCTTCCGTTTCTGTTTTTACCCAAAGGCCGCAAACTTGATTTTAATGCGCGGCATAATTATAATTAATATATAGTATAAACATTATATAACGAAGAGACGCATTTGGCAATAGCGATACTTGTATACTATTTCCTATTACAGTCTATATAAGTAAGCAGGTTAGAATTTTAAAATAATGATCACCTCAAATATTAATATGGGGGCTTTCCCCCATACATACATAAAATCCACCACAACACAATTAAATGTCACCGAATCCACGTCCCCGGACGGCGTACCTTACGTCACTGTTCGCGGCGTTTACCCCTTTGACGCTATGCTCACTTTCGGCTGCGGTCAGTGCTTTCGCTTTGATCCAAAAGAAAACACATACCCGGAGTTATACGGAAACTTTTCCGCATGGGGTGGCGTCGCATACGGGCGCTACATAAACGTTATTTCCCCAGATATTGACACTGTGATAATTGAGGGTGCGACTGCGGACGACTTTTATAAAATCTGGTACCGGTATTTCGGCTTTGACGTCGATTATGCCTATATAAACAGCGCTATTGTGGAACACTTTGGCGGCGGACACCGCATGACGCTTGCAGCTTTTGCCGGATGCGGCATACGAATACTGCGACAGGAGCCGTGGGAAGCCCTTTGTTCGTTTATTATCTCCCAAAATAACAACATCCCCCGCATAAAAAAGATTATCTCCGACTTGTGCCTGCGTCTTGGACAACCGGTTTCACACCGCGGGTATGAATACGGCTCCTTCCCCTCCCCATCCGCTACATATAAGGCTGGCTACGATGCCCTCGCCCCTTCCAAAATGGGGTTTCGCGCGAAATATGTCTTTGACGCCGCACGGCGTATAACAACAGGTGAGATGTCGCTTGACGATGTACAGCACGCAGTTGAAGCGGGCGGGGATGCCGCATCACTTCTGTTTAAAATAAAGGGCGTCGGCCCAAAGGTTGCCGCTTGTGCCCTTCTGTACGGCTTCGGTGACCTGTCTCAGTTCCCGTCTGACGTCTGGATAAAGCGGACAGCGGGCAAGTATTTTGATGACCCCAAAAAACTTGGCAAGCTTTCACCGTATGCCGGAGTTTTACAGCAGTATATATATCATTTTGAGCGAAATATCGCATCAGATGGCAATATTAAAAGTTAGCTTGACGGGTGATTTTTATTTTTTTCTCGTCTTTTAGCTGTAATAAAGCTGTCTTTTATACGCTGCTTTTGCTTTATACTGCATATAACAAATAACGATGTGCATATTATTAAAAATGTCTTTTAATGTCAATATTAACCCATTGTTGAATTATCGTTTGCTTTTGTGTTAAAATACATACGTTGTGCTATATATGCTGTCTTATTTTACAAAAAGACAGTGGCAATAAAAAATAAAAACCACCGAAACGAAGGAATTATAAAACGTGAATACTTACGATGTAATAATTGCCGGCGGCGGTGCCGGCGGACTTTTCGCCGCTTATGAATTTGTCAAACGCAACAGCTCACTTAAAATAATAATTCTTGAAAAAGGCGCACCGCTTGAGAAACGCAAGTGCCCGATCGACGGCGTAAAGATTAAAAACTGCATTAGATGCCGCTACTGTTCCATAACTACCGGTATAGGCGGCGCTGGAGCTTTCTCCGACGGCAAGTATAACATAACAAACCAATTCGGCGGTGATCTCTGTAACTATATCGGTGACACGCCTGCCCTTTCGCTAATGAAATACGTCGATTCTGTCAATTTAGCCTTCGGTGGCGAGGGCGCTAAGATGTATTCAAGCATAGGATCAGACCTCAAGCGTCGTGCCCTTCAGTACGACCTTCACATGCTTGATGCCCAGGTGCGCCACCTTGGCACAGAGCGCAACTATTTAATATTGAAAAATTTAATTGAATATATTTCTTCGCATATAGAAATACGCTATTATACAGAAGTCATATCTGTCGACAAAAGTGGAGACGGTGATGCTTGGATACTTACCTCCGAGAACGGTGAGCAGTTCACAAGCCGGTATATCATCATAGCTACTGGTCGCAGCGGATCGAAGTGGACATCCGAGATTTGCTCCCAATACGGAATTGAAAACGCCAACAACCGCGTTGACATAGGCATTCGCTTTGAATGCCCTGCAGAGATATGGGAGCCTATAACAAACGAAGTTTACGAGTGTAAAATTGTGTACCGTTCACCTAAAACACGCAGTGCATGCCGCACCTTCTGTATGAATCCACACGGACGTGTTGTTGCGGAAAATACTAACGGCATCATCACTGTGAACGGTCACAGCTATGACGATCCTGAACTTCATACAGAAAATACAAACTTTGCTCTTCTCGTAACTCATAGATTTACAGAGCCATTCCGCGATTCAAATGCTTACGGTGAACACATAGCAGCGCTTACAAACATGCTTGCCGGTGGCGTTATGGTTCAGCGCTTCGGCGATCTTCTTGAAGAACGCCGTACAACCGAAAAGCGCCTGCGTGAGACATTTACACGTCCGACACTTGAGGCAACGCCCGGTAACCTTGCGCTATGCATTCCGAAAGCTACGCTTGATACAATAATTGAGATGATATTTGCGCTCGATAAGCTTGTCCCCGGCACTGCTAACTACGGCAACCTCCTTTATGGTACTGAGGTCAAGTTCTACAACTCAGTTGTGGCCGTCGATAATCATTTTGAGAGCGCACAGCGCGGTCTCTTCTTCATCGGAGACTGTTCTGGCACTACACGCTCGCTCTCCCAGGCTTCCTCCGAGGGCGTCTATGTCGCACGCTATATCAATAACCTTATCACAAGACGCGACGAGCCGCTGTACTAAATCTTGGAGGGGTGACGTATGCTCATACGCGACGTGGAATATTATTCACTGGCGCTCGGACGAGTTGCAACATACACGGTGATGATTCCGGATGCGCTTGCTAAACGTGCCACATGCGAATCTGACGGAAGCGATATTCCGTATGTCATGATAACACACGGGATGTGGGACGACACGCACTCATGGCTTCGCGGCACACGCATTAAAAGCTTACTTGAAGGGCATAGCTTTGCCGCTGTTGCACCTGATGCTCGTCTCTCATATTACACCGACACAGCGACCGGTGAGAAGTTTTATACGCAGATAACAGACGAGCTGCCATCAGAGCTTACTCGCACCTTTGGATTTACTAAAAGCCGCGCCCGCCGCTTTGTCATGGGCAATTCAATGGGCGGGTACGGGGCCTTTAAGCTGGCACTGTCGCGGCCTGACCTTTTCTCGGCTGCCATAAGCCTGTCAGGCGTCACGGATATTGTTTACAGAATAGTTGAGTGCCGCTTCTGGCCCGATGTCGCCAAGAACAACTGGGGTGTCGATTATGTAAATACACTCCCGAACTCGGACAGTGACCTTTATGCTCTCGTGCGGCGCGCTCTTGGGTCAAACTCCCCTCTGCCGGAGCTGTGGCAGATATGCGGAACGGAAGATTACCTATACGAAGATAATATCCGCTTCCGCCGCTTCATGGAGGAAATATCTTACCCGGGCTATCGCTACACAGAAGACAAAGGCGTGCACTTTTGGGATTTTTGGGATAGGATGCTCCCTTCCGTGCTCGACTACTTTGAATCGAAGCTTTGATGGTTTTGATATTCCCTTTTTATCTTTAGTTTAAATATCAAATTTCATAAAACAAAAGCGACCGGTACCCAACAAAAGATACTGGTCGCTTTTTTATTGTTTTTTATTTTACTTTGATAAGTCTATTTTGCTATATCACTTTATGGCACTAAGCTCAGCGTTAGCCCTACGCAGATCTTCGATAATACTTATCTTCTGCGGGCACTTCTTCTCACATGCTCCGCAGGCAACACAGCGATCAGGTTTTGCTTCAGCCTTGAAACCTTGCCATCTGCGGCGAGTATCCGCACGGCGCATATAACGACCGTATTCATTCCAGAAACCAAACACACGCGGTATATCAACACCCTGCGGGCATGGCACGCAATAGCGGCAGCCTGTGCAGCCGTTTCTGACGCGTGAGAGGATTGTAGCCTTAACCTTTGCAACAGCCGCTTGTTCTTCATCGGAGAGGGGGCGGAATTCATTGAATGTCGCAAGATTGTCAACGAGCTGGCTTCTTTCGTTCATACCGCTTAATATAACCTTAACGTTCGGCAGCGAACCGCACCAGCGCAGAGCCCACGAAGCTGCAGAAGCATTCGGATCAATAGCTTTGAAGTGACGCATAACAGGCCGAGGTAGACGAGCAAGTGTGCCGCCCTTAATCGGCTCCATTATAACGATCGGAACGCCCATACGCTCGGCAAGCTCATAGCCGCGCATTGTTGCCTGTTCGTCGGAATCCATATAGTTAAGCTGAATCTGACAGAAATCCCACTTGCGCGATGTCAATATATGCTCAAATGCATCATAATTATCGTGGAAAGAAAATCCGAAATAACGGATTTTGCCCTCAGCGCGCCACTTTTCGCAAAGCTCCGGTATGCCGAGCGACACAAGTTTATCATAACTATAACGATTTAACGAATGAAGCAGGTAGAAATCTATGTAATCCACGCCAAGGCGTGTACACTGCTCGTTGAATATGGCCTCTGCTTTCTCCTTTGAATCGATTAGCCATGTCGGCAGCTTCGTCGCGACATAAAAGCTTTCGCGCGGATAACGAGCAAGCGCGGCACCGACAATTTTTTCACTTTCACCATTAAGATAAGCATATGCTGTATCGAAATAGTTGACACCGTTCTTATAAGCTTCGTCAATAAGTGCAAACGCTTTTTTGACGTTTACACCGCCATCCTTTTTACTCGTAAATCTCATGCACCCGAAGCCAAGAAGCGACGTTTTTGCCCCAATGTTTTCCATTATTCTGTATTCCATCTGCGCTTTTCCTCCTTTAGTGGTTTGCCCTAAAAGCAAATTATGATAACTGTTGATAATGCGATAAAAAACATCAATCGCATATTACTATTTAATTATAATAAATTATATCTTATTTCACATAAAAAGTCCACAAAATTTTATTTCACTAAACACATTTTTCTGTAAAAAATCAATATCCAATATATACATGCTGTCTCTTATTTAATATATTGTTACACATATGTATAACTAATACAAAATTTTAAAATGTTTATAAAATATATTAAAATCCAATGCCAGCGCTTGACAATCCCGTGACCGTATGATATAATCCATGTAGAACCAATGAGGAGGTTATGATATGTACCTTGGCATAATTGACGATAAAATTCCGGGAACTATTCTGCTTAAAAAAGATATGGATGGTTCGACAGGGCTTGAGTTTCTCGGTAAGATTTTTTATCTTAAAGAAGGTATAATGCTTTCTCAGGTACGAGACATAACCGGTCTTGACGGTTCGACACTACAGAACTGGGTGAAGCGCGGTTGGATTGCAAATACCGTCAACAAGCTTTATACAAAGGATAATTTCGCCCGTATTTTAATTATAAAAATGCTTCGCGACGCTATGCATCTTGCCGATATTTCGTTTCTGCTTAAATACATAAATGGTGTTGCAGGCATAAAAACAGATGATATAATCCCCGAGTCATTACTTTATGACTACATTTGCCGAATAACCGATAGTATTTTGGACGATGGGCAATATGACATTGAACTCCTTCGCCGACGCATCAACGATTGTATCCGAGATGAAGATTTAAACCCCCAAATACCCGGCGCACATGAGAGACTTGCAGAATCTCTTGAAATTATCATCACTGCGCGGTATGCAGCGCTTATCAAGGCTCACTCCGACGCCATGCTTACTGAGCTCAAGAAAAAATATGAAAGCGAAGTTTTTTAGTCTACAGCATAAAAAAGATAAAATAAATAAAATAGCCGCAACATGTAATTATCCAAAAAATACCCTCCGTAGGAGTACGGAGGGCATTTTTATACATTATAAAGACCTTAAAACTCAAAATTAATTTAAGGCAGGCGCCAATAAAGTGATGTCAGCGACGGGACTGTGCGGAAGTATGAGCTTGAGAGGTCGGTTTCATCCTCATCATAATTAAATTCAAGTATCATCGGAATATCTGTCACAGCTATATTAAACACTGCTATCTTTGTTCTTGTTTCGCCCGGTGAAAGATCGGCAAATACCCCGCTCTGATTTATAGGACTGCCATTCTCAAGGAACAGCTTAAATGTTCCCTCGTGCAATGTCGACTGTGTTGTATTTGTCATTGTATAAGTTATGTAGTAGGAGATTACATCGCCACCCATAACCTTATCAATCGTTTCAATTTTTATGTCAATCCCGCTCGCATCACTGTATGTAACACCAACATCGTTTATTGTGACGACAACTTGCCCACAGACTGTGCACGTGATGCCCGATACCTTATGACCATTAGCTACTCCCATCGTCGCACCGCATACCGAGCACGTTTTAGGCGTCGTACATGTCGCGTCAACCCAGCTGTGGTCAACAGGTTCACCACGCGTTGAACCACATACCGTACATGTCTTAGGTGCTGTGCAGGTTGCTGGAGCCCATTTATGCGTACACGGATAACCGAGCGTGGCCTCCGTTATGGTTAAGCCGCAAACCGAGCAGATATCCTCGTCAAGCTCATCATTATGCTCCCATTTGTGTCCGAGAGCCTCGCCTTCCGTCGCACCGCATAAAGTACATGTGCGCGGGTCTGTGCAAGTAGCCTCTTTCCACTGGTGACCGGTAGCTTCGCCCTCTGTCACGCCGCATACAGTGCATTTTTTAGGTTCAGTGCACGTAGCATCTTCCCATTTGTGACCAAGAGCCTCACCTTCTGTCGCACCACATAAAGTACATGTGCGTGGTTCTGTGCAAGTAGCTTCTGCCCACTGGTGATTGCATACAACATCAGACGATTCATTATCATGTGTCGTGTCCGGATTATCAGTTGTATTATCTGAGGTAGATTCGCCAGGCCCTATGTTTGTTGTATCGTCATCTGATGAACTGTTGTCTGCTGTGCCTGTTACATCTCTAATTGTTATGCTTTCGTCATCGGAGCTGTGCTTACCGCCCTGACTATTTCCGCCAAATAAAAAACCTCCGCCAAAAACTCCGAATACATACAGCGCTGTAAATACTACGACTGCCAGCACTAACGCAGCAACAATAAATACTGTACTACGCTTTGATTTCCGTCCTTTACGTTGCCTTTTGGCATACTCGATACTCTCAACGTCCTCGTCATCATCATAGGTGATATCTAATATGTGATTATTTCTTTGCGTAATATTTGACGCAACAACAGGAGTAACACGTGTCTTCGCATTGTCATCATCGCTTGCAGGTATACTTGTTGCTGCCGCCTTTGATGTTATCGCTGATGTTTCGCCAGTTTCCTCTGACAGTTGAGATTCTTTCTCTTTCTTTTTAGCATCATATCTTAAGCAGCATTTGCGAAGGTAAGCAATGCCGCTCTCTGTAATTCCCATCTCTTGTAGTTTGTCGGCATTAACATCTAAGAGCCGCACGGATGAGATTTTACTTTGCGATATAAACTTAATGAAGGGAGCGACTTTTTTAGAGCATTCTACACAAAATCCTATCTTACTACGTGCTGTTTCTACCGACAAATCTCGACCGCATTTGCGCATCGCTCGGCCATGGTTCCACCCCCTTCGCGGGTTTATAATATATTCTTCATTTATTTAATGATAACACGCTAAAAAGTTGATGTCAATAAGAGGTTTCTTACATTATCAACGGCATTTCCGCTGCTGGTACACAGCGGCCATTATAATTATGAACAAAATATTAAATATATTTTTTATGCTGTGTTATTTGAAACTTTTTGTTATTTTTTTCGTCTATATTAAGGATAGACATGTTATGGAAATATATTGCTGTGAAATTTGCGTAAATATATCCATTTATATCTTTTGTCTCTTGTGCCAGAGCACCTAATTGTTGTATAATGTACCTGTACGCACATTCTTTATACTTTGCTTTTTTGTCTATTTTATATTAGCATCTTCGTTTTTATTGCCTTGCACGTTTTAATATGCTTCTAAAAGGAGAAAGGCCATGAAACTCGAAAGGATCCTTGCAATTACCCTAACAGCAATGATGATAATCACCGCGCTACCTGTTACTATCATCGCTCAAGCGGCCAGCGCCACACCTGCCGCCTCAACGGTTAAGCTGTCGACGCCGTCCGTTACTCTAACACCAAACCTCGACGATGGTGGGTTAAACTTCAGTATCACCGACCCAAACACCGCCGGCGTCGCGTCCTATACTCTTCAGCTCTACACTGCCGGTGGTACACTTGTCAGAACGTATGATAACCTGCTGACAACAGAAGGTACCTTTGAACTCAGCAGTACTATTTCAATCGGCACACTTTATATAGCAAGAGTAAAGGCTAAGGCTAAATCGAGCGCCGTTGGCGGTAAAACATATGCCGACAGCGATTACTCTTCATTCTCAGACGAAGCTGTCGCTACAGGAGTAGCCACATCGCTGTTGATTTATACACAGCCTACGAAACTCGCGTATGTAATAGGCTCTGAACTCGATCTCTCGGGCCTGAAGGTCAAGCTATATTACGAAGATGAAACAGGAAGAGAATATAACAGCGTAATTCCATTGAGCTTGTTCGATACATATGGCATAACTACGTCCCCTGCTCATGGAGCTACAATCACATCTTCCCTTATTGGGACAAAGGTAACTGTTTACGCTGGCGATATTTCGGCTCAGACAAGCGCAATTGTGCTTGCTAGCACAAGCCTTGAAACGCCGTCGATATCACTCGCCACAAATACGACATCCGGCGGACTTAGCTACACAATTACAGACAAAAACTCACCGTCCGCTGTTTCCAAATATGTCATTTACATTTATTCCACATCAGACACAACGACGCCTGTATATACACATGAGACAACTTCAAAGACAGGAGTCATTAATACAAGTGCTGAAATCGTCGGCGGGCAATCATATGTCGCGCGTGTTAAAGCTGTTGCTTCAGCGGCAAACGAAGCTGACAGCGAACTGAGCGCCCTGTCAAACTCGGCCGTCGCTGCGTCGTCGATCAAGAGCATTAGCATAGTTGAACCGTTTGATACCAACTACAGTGTTGGATCGCGTCTGAACCTTTATGATCTTTCCGTTAACATTACTTATCTTGACGACACAATTATAAGGGCTCCGTATAGAGCATTTTATAAATACGGTATAACTGTATCGCTTGAAAATGGCATAATTCTCACGAAAGATCACAATAAGTTAGATGTCATAATCAGCTGCGGCTCAATATCAACAAGCTTTAAGCTGTCTGTTGTTGCAAGTTCTTGGGGAGCAGGTTTAAGCGTCAAAGGTATTACCGTTAAAAATAAGCCTGATACAACCGTTTACGAAGTCGGTGATTATATCGATTACACAGGACTTGTTGTAGAGCTCTCTTTTTCTGATCCTGAGAATTATAGTCCGATAACCGTCGCATACCCCGACTTTGATAAATACGGCATTACACTTTCGCTTTCCACATCAAATAAGCTAACAACAGACCATAAATCGGTTACAGTTGGGTGCGTCGTCGATAAGCCATTGTCATCGGTAGAAGCAACGTTTGACATCACGGTAGTAAAATCATCTGATGTAATAAATAGAATCGAAATATCCAGCTATCCGAATAAACTTTACTATGATGTTGATGATAAGCTTGATTTGTCCGGTCTTGTTGTAAACCTGACATACAGAGACGGCAGAAGGATTACCGGAGTTTCATACGTTAATTTTGCAACATACAATATAAAGGTTACACCTGCACATAATGAGGAGCTTGAAGCCGGTATACATAAAGTCACAATTTCCTTTGGCAATAAAACATCCGCTTCCTTCACAGTTTATGTCGGCAACCTTTATGCGACGACGAGTATTAAAGTCAAGACTAAGCCCACAAAGACTCTTTACACTGAAGGGGGAACACTTGACCTCACCGGGCTTGTTGTAACCCTCACCTACATAGACGGAACAACGCTTGACGTAGCTTTCGCTGATTTCAGCAACCATGACATTAATTGGGATGAGAATCGTGAGCTTACGCCAGCTGACGATGTCGCTTACGTCTGGGTTGGAACATTTATCGAAGGATCAAGCGACAATGTATACACGACAATACCGATTACGGTTAAGCCTAAAGAAGTATCCTCAATTGAAATTGTCACTCAACCGAAGCTTTCATATTATTCAGGCGATACCCTCGATTTATCGAAGCTTACAATAAAGATTAAATATGCCGATGCATCTTATATCAATGTCAGCTATAAAGACTTTAGTTTATACGGCATTAAGACATCACTTGAGGACGGTATTATATTATCAAAAGCCACCCACAATGGCAAAGTAATAACTATAACATATGGTAATATCACCTCCAACACAAACAAACTCAGCGTATCAAACAGAGCAGTAAAGTCGATAGCAATTATAACTTTGATAAATAATGAATATTACATCGGAGACAATCTTGATTTATCCGGACTCATCGTTAAACTTACATACGATAACGGCAACACAGTAACCGTTCCGTTTTCAAAGTTTGATGAATATGATATTAAGACGAGCATGCCAAACGGTAAAACGCTGACAACCAACGATAACTACAAAACCATTACAATATCATGCGGTTCTGCAAAGCAGTATACTGAACCGCTCATCGTCAAGTATAGGGCCCTTGTCGGTCTTAAGATAGGAGCCGCGAGCACGCATCGCACTGTCTACCGCGCCGGCGAAAGATTTGACAGCGACAAGCTCGTTTTAACTGCTTCATATAGTGATGGTTCAACAAAGAGATTATCTGGCGCTGATATCGTTGTAAGTCCGATTGCCGCACTGAATGAGTC